>MWWH01000580.1_pt1 | contig 10507 bp, 9 predicted proteins | sample 1047231 | NCBI WGS metagenome assembly MWWH01 (sample SAMN06349967, study PRJNA376086) | soil metagenome | isolation source: MG3-2 sample Antarctic (ecotone) soil | place: Antarctica | collected 2015-01-13 | reverse complement strand
TAGAGTGCGGGTATGTATCACTTAATCGGGTTCACAGTAGTATTAATAGCTTTACTGTTTTGGAACCTCTCTAAATCTGAAGGAAATTTATAACTATTGAGCATTTAATAACGCTCTTTTTGTTACTACTTTTATACCTTTAGCAGCTTTTCCACTGCCTATACTCTTTAATTTATTCAGTCTTTTAGTTACTTGTGCTAATCGGTATGTTGCTGACCGAGTAAGCCTGTTATTTGAGTCTTGCGATTTTACTGTTGGCATATAGTTTTAATTGGATTTAGTCGTTGGGGTTTTATTTCCCTCATAAAGATGAATCAAAGTTATGTATAGCGTAGCAATCCTATAAAGGCTGTCAAGATGGGTTTGTAACGTTATAACCTTGTAACGTTACCTTTTAGTTATGCTATACTCCGCGACCATGATCGTTGCGGTGGTCAACCAAAAGGGCGGATGCGGCAAATCCACGATTGCAACCAACTTGGCGGCGATGTTTGCCTCTGAGGGTAAAGAGGTGCTGCTTGTGGATGCTGACCCGGAACAGCACTCGGCCATGAATTGGTGCGCGGATCGCCCGGAGCATTTGCCGAAAGTTCACTCTAGCAGCCTGCCGGCGCGCAATCTTCGCAAAGATGCAGATGCCATACGACAGAAGTGGGAAATAGTTATCATTGACGGCGGCGCGCGAGTAACTGAACACGCGCACGCTGCCGTGGCTGCTGCCGACTGGCTTGTTATTCCGGTTAAGCCTTCAAAGGTTGATCTCGATGCTACGGCGCAATTCCTCGATGTGGTGCAGTCGGATATGGCAAAGCGCGACGATCTCTCCGGGGGACTTCTTCTCAATCAGCTACAAGGCGGAACGGCGATAGGGAACGCTACGCGCGAACAGATAGGGGAGTGGGACTTTCCGGTTTTCAAAAACGCGCTGCACTCCTACGTGGCTTTTTCCGAAGCCGCTTGGCAAGGGCAGTCAGTTAGTGAATATCAGCCGAGAAGCAAAGCAGCTTCTGATATGGCGGCATTCTTTAAGGAATTAAAGAGGGCGATGAAATGAGCAAAAAAAGCTTTAAGATCGCGCGTAAGCCGGGGCAGGGGAACGGTACGGAAACTATTACTGCCGCTGACCCAGAACGCAAGCCGCGCACGCGCCGAGCTGTTCCGGTTACTGCCCCGCCTAGCACCGGCGCTGGTATTACGACGCGAAAAACTATCGAAGTGCCCGAAGATTACTTTTTTCGGGTGAAGATGCGCGCTCTTGAGCGGAAAATTCTCGAAAAGGAATTATGGTCAGAAATCCTTAGCGATTATTTCAAAAATCATCCGACGGCGTAACTTTGTAACGTTATAAGGTTACGCTAGTAGGTAGATTTGATTGACGGCTGTATGGTTTTAGTGCTAGATAGTGCGTCGTTCGTTTGATTGTCCGCAATAGGTTGTGTCCTAAGCTAATAATGCCAGCAAAGCAAGCAAGACTCCCAAAGGTCGTAATCCGCCCGGAAGTGTATTCCTTCTCCGGGCATGAAACCTTCGTATTCCGCTATGGCTGGATGAAAAAGGCTGTTGATGCGACTGACCCCACTACCGGCAACCCGCACGCATTCATTGAAGAGGACGCAATAGTAACTCTCGGCGTCGGCAAAAACATGGTTCGCTCGATCCGCCATTGGGGGCTATCCACTGGCGTAATCGAAGAGGAAGCCAAAAGCCGGGGTTCGTTGGTTCATCCAACAAGATTCGGGCAGTTCATATTCGGGGCGGGCGGGCAAGATCAATTTCTCGAAGACCCGAACACACTTTGGCTCTTGCATTGGAACATCCTATCTAACCCGCAGCGGTGTACCACCTGGCACTTGGCGTTTAATGCGGTTCCATCAAATGAATTTACCCGTGACCAACTCGTTCATTTAATCGAAGAGGAAATCCGCCGGCGGAATCCGAAGACAATGCCAAGCGGCAACACCTTAAAGCGCGATGTTGACGTGTTCCTCCGCACATACATTCCGGCCAGGTCATCACGCGGCACGGTTGCTGAAGACTCGTTAGATTGCCCTCTCGTTGAATTACAGCTCATTGAAGAGGTCGCCGGCTCCGGGGTGTTTCAGATACGGCGCGGGCCAAAAACTACTTTGAGCGATTCTGTGTTTGTCTATGCCCTTATTGATTTCTGGGATCGCACGTCCCAGCAAGAAAGCTTGGCTTTCACTGAAGCTGCATACGGGAAGGGAAGTCCGGGCATTGCGTTCAAACTGGATGAGAACAGCTTGGCAGAGCGATTAGATCGGCTGGAACAGGTAACAAATGGAGACCTGCTCTACACCGAAACTGCCGGCTTGAAGCAAGTCTATCGCAAAAGGCGGCGGCAGAAAATTGAGTACCTAGAAGCGTACTATCAGGAAACCAACACCTTATTTGCCGTAGGAGCGTAGCAACTTGCAACTAAGCGAACTTATCACGGTCGCCCCTCGCTATACTCGTGCAATCAACTTAGAGCGCGATTGTGCCACTCCTGGCGCGATTGATGGCTACACCGTTACCATTACCGCCCACGAATTTCTTAACCGACTGGCTCAATCTCTGACCGCGCCGGCGGGACATCGTGCGTGGACACTGACCGGCCCTTACGGGTCGGGCAAATCAGCTATTGCGCTCTATCTCGCTAATCTTTTCAGTCCTTCGGCTACTGCCGGAAACAAGCTCGCTCGTTCAATCCTTAAAGAGCAACAACCGGAAATGTATCAGCTCCTCTTTGGCGGGGGCGCTAAGGCGCGCGTCACCAAAGAAGGGTTTTGCCCAATCCTGATTAGCGGCGCTCCCGAGCCGTTGCTTGGAGCACTGCTGCGGGCCTGCTGCCGTGATCTGCGCCCGTTCTACGCGACTTCAGGCCGGCCCCCTGCTGCCCTTAAGGAATTGGAAAGCTACCGGGACGCTTACCAGAAAGACAGGTCTGCGGTATCTCAATCGGACGTGGTAGAGGCGTTGGTGCGCGTCATCCAGCACTTACAGGAATCAGGCAAGGCGCGCGGAGTGCTGCTTGTTATTGATGAGTTAGGCAAGTTCCTTGAATACGGCGCGCGTGATCCTGAAAATGGCGACATTTACGTTTTGCAGCAACTTGCTGAGGCTACCGCCCGGTTTAATCCAACAAGTTTCCTGCTGTTAACAATCCTGCATCAATCCTTCGAGCGGTACGCGGCTGACCTGCGGCCAAGCGTGCGCGAAGAGTGGGCGAAGGTGCAGGGGCGCTTTGAAGATGTGGCTTTCCAGGAGCCGCCAGAGCAGCTATTTAATCTTATTTCCTCGGCCATCAAACACAGCAAAAATAAAGCTGTAAACGCACTCAAAAAACAGGCAAGGGAACAAGCTGAAGAGGCAATCAAGCTCAAGCTATTGCCGCGCGGTATGTCGAAAGCGGAATTCATTGAAGCGGCGGAACACTGTGCGCCAGTGCATCCGCTCGCGGTCTTGGCTCTCGTTCGTCTCAGTCGTAAGTTCGGCCAGAATCAACGCTCTCTGTTCTCATTTCTCAACTCCCGCGAACCGCATGGCTTCGCTAACTTTCTCCAACAGGAAATTAGCGAAGAGGCTGCGCCGTGCTTTACCCTCCCGGATTTGTATGATTACGTTGCCGAAGCGTTAGGCAGTGGGATCGGCGTAGGCGAGGGGGCTACCCGGTGGGCCGAAGTGCAAAACTCTTTGGATAAGGCCGCGCAGTCTCCCCCAGACGAGATTGCCTTAATCAAGGCAATCGGGTTGATGTCCGCGGTCGGTGCTTACGGCGGTTTAAAGCCGAGTCGTGAGGTTCTGCAATTTGCTGTAGCGATGCCAGGACGGTCATTCCAGAAGGCACACCGGAGCCTCCTGCAAAACTCTCTTATCGTCGAGCGGAAACACAGCGACACTGTGGCACTGTGGGAAGGTAGCGACATTGATGTAGAGGAACGGCTGAGGGAAGCAGATCGGCGCGTAGCCGAAGGCACAAGCCTGGCCCAAAAAGTAAATCAGCTCTGGTCGCCTCGGCCACTGGTCGCCAAGCGTCATTCATTCCAGACCGGAACGCTGCGCTACTTCTCCGTTCGTTTCAGTGATGTAGCAAGCTTCTCGAAGTCTTTGGAAGTGCCGGCTGACGCTGACGGCCTTCTCCTGTATTGCCTTCCAAGCAATAAGAGTGATTTTGAGAGTTTAGTAGAACTGGCGCAAAGCTCGAAAGTGCGCGAGCAGCTAGAGGTATTGATAGCCATTCCGCGCGAAGTAAATGCGCTACGCGAGGCAATCAGAGAATTAGAGATGCTGCAATGGGTACGGAACAATACGCCGGCGCTGCAAGGCGATCCGGTTGCGCGCCGTGAATTGCGCTCCCGCCTGGCAGCGGTGGAAGACCGGATCGGCGTAGAGCTTCAGCGGCTCTTTTCTCCCGACAGGCAAGCCGGCCAGAGCACGCTTTGGTTCCATCACGGTATCAGGCAGGAAATTCCGACCGCGCGCACGCTGGCAAACTTTCTCTCCACCATCTGCCAGGAAGTCTATCCGGCAACTCCTACCTTGCGTAATGAGCTAGTCAACAGGCGGCATCTCTCGACTGCGGCTGCTGCGGCACGCCGGAACCTGATTGACGCAATGATAAAGAACGGGGGAGAGGAGCGCCTGGGATTTGTGGGTACGCCGCCGGAAATTGCTATTTATGCGTCTATCCTCGAACACACAAGGATTCACCGGCTAGAAAAGCTGGGCTACACCTTCGGTGAGCCAAGCGGTGATGATGCGCTGATCGCCGTTTGGCAAGGCATTAAAGATTTCTTCAAACACTGCGAGTTGCAGCGGCACTCGGTCAAAGAACTCTTCGATCTGCTACAGCGGCCTCCATATGGCCTCAAGTTGGGCGTTATCCCTATTCTCTTCTGCGCCGCTGCTTCAGCCCATGATACAGAGATCGCTTTCTATGAAGGTGGAGCATATGTGCCGGAAGTTACGGCAGAGGTCTATGATCGCCTCATCCGGTCGCCTGAAAAGTTTGAGATGCGGAGGTATCGTGTCGAGGGGGTACGGCGTGAAGTCTTCCGGCTAATGGCCCAACTGTTCGGTAAAGAGGGTGAGCCTAATTCCGAACATTTAGTTACCATCCTCAAGCCACTCTACCGCTTCTTTAATCGTTTGCCTCAATACACGAAGCAAACAAAAAATATTTCCCCGACTGCTGCTGCAATTAAAGAGGCCCTGTTTTCGTCCAAAGACCCGGATATACTGCTGTTCAATGATTTGCCGCGCGCCTGCGGCGTAGAACCTTTTCCGGCTAATGAGGCGGTCGTAGCAGACCAGCTCAACGCCTTTTTTAGCGCACTCAAAGGCGCTCTGATAGAGCTGCAAAGAGCTTACGATGATCTGCTATCTGAGCTGCAATCACTCCTCTTTAAAGCATTCAACTTCGGAGAAGGTGAGGCGCGCGAGCGAATCAGGACGCGCGCAAAGGCGCTTATAGATCATTGTGTTGAGCCTCGGCTGAAAGCATTTGCCCTGCAACTGCAAGATGATTATGAGAACGAAGCGGCATGGATAGAAGCCGTTGCTACCATAGTTGTAGGAAAAGAGCCTCGGCTGTGGAATGATACCGACCGGGCGCGCTATGAAGTCACGCTTGCTGACCTAGTACGGAATTTCCGCCACATCGAGGCGCTAGTATTTGAAGAGTCTGCCCGGCTCGAACAAGGCCGCAAGCCAGAGCATATTTTGAGGATTAGTGTCTCTGATCGGCACTCTAAGGATTTAGAGGCAGTGGTAGTTGTCGAGCCACAGGACAGCTCTAAATATGCTGAGGCAGTGGTACGGTTAGATGAGCTACTAGAACAGCTAAAACTCAGCGATAACCCGGAACTGGCTCTAGCCGCACTGTCCTCGGTATCGCAGAAATATTTGTCTGACCTTATCAACTTAGAGCGAAATAAGAGTAGTATTGACGCCGGCAGCACAAAAAAGAAGGTGAAGCATGGGAAGTAAAATACGTCATGTTCTGGGACTGTCGGGCGGCAAGGATAGCTCTGCGCTCGCCATACACATGAGGGATCGTGTCCCTGAGATGGAATACTATTTTTGCGATACGCAAAAAGAGCTTCCCGAAACCTACGAATATCTCGACCGGCTTCAAGCGTACTTGGGAAAACCAATCCTTCGCCTTAACGCAGAGCGTGGCTTTGACCACTGGCTCGAAATGTACGGCGGCTACTTGCCATCCTCTCAAATGCGCTGGTGTACGCGCATGTTGAAGATAAAACCGTTTGAAGAATTTGTCGGGAATGATCCTGTAATGAGTTACATCGGCATCCGGGCTGATGAAGACCGGGAAGGCTACATTTCTCATAAGCCCAACATCACGCCAGTATATCCGTTCAAAGAAGATGGTATTCGGGAAAGTGATGTGTTTGAAATTCTGCAAAATGCTGGGGTAGGCTTGCCGAAGTATTACGAATGGCGCACGCGATCTGGCTGTTACTTCTGCTTTTTCCAACGTAAATCAGAGTGGGTGGGTCTAATGGAACGTCACCCAGAATTATATGAGAAGGCAAAGCAGTACGAGAAATTTGATGAAGAGCGCGGGGTACGCTACACCTGGAGCAATAACGAAAGCCTTGATGAGTTGGCTGATCCCGAACGGGTAGCCGACATTAAGCGCAAGCAGGAGCAGGCACTAAAAAAGAAGTCCAAAGCCCAATCTGGACAAAAGCTATATCAGATTTTCAATGCGACGCTTGAAGATGAAGACGATACAGAGCCATGCACAGTTTGTAGTACCTAGCAGAATTAAATTGCGTATAGTTCTGCCTGCCAGTAGGGAAGTAGCTAACGTCTCACGCTCCACTCTGAAAGTTAGCTAAGTTTTACAGACATTTGAAAGCTTGTTTCTATAACCCTCTAATAAAGGCGGGGCGAGCGTGTAGCTATAGATTCTCAATTTGCTAACGAGTTGATTTCACTATAAAAGACATGGCGAACACTGCTTTCCCCGAACAAAAGAATGCTCTATTAGGGCGGTTTTCAAAAGAGACCCAATTCACGCTTGATTGGTTTCCTGAGTATGTAGATGACTTTCCGAAAGCGTTAGAGAAAATCACACACCCGATTCAGTGGGAAAGCTGTAAGTTCGTCGCTGCTGCAAAAAGTACCATTCCCGAAAAATTCGGGGTTTATTGTTTTTCCGTTGATCTTGGCGAACCGTTCCCGAAAAAGCTTCATTTACCTCTCTATGTTGGCAAGGCATCAGAACAATTTCTTTCGGAAAGATTTGACGATTACTTAAAAGAGCAGAAGAACGTAAAGGGGCGTGAGAAAATCGTCTTTATGCTTAATAAGTACCAGAACAGATTGTTGTTCTGGTGGGCCACTATACCCAAAGTTTATGTGGACGTGGTAGAACAGCATTTAATAATGTGCTGTAGGCCGCCGTGCAATACGAGGGAATACAGTAAGGAAAAATTCTGGGGTAAGGCGTTCGACTAAACTGACTAACGGTAAGGAGAAGGATCAATGCCTGACTACGTGCCGGCGCTGAGAGCGCAAATGGGCGACTGGACTTATTACGTCACGGTGATGAAGCTCGGTAAAATTGCGCGCGAATGCAGATTGGCTGAGGAGATTACAACTCACGCCGATTTAGACAATCTCATCCAACGCGCCTTGGAAGACCGCGTAAATAAAGAGATGGTTCCTTATCTCTTAAAAGAGAAGCAACGCTTTTATGGTGCGTTGGTTGTTGCTGTGTACGGGGGTGATCCTGAGTTCTCGCCAGTTAAGGTTGAAGAGCATGAACTGCTCGACGACACCAATAAATCCACCTATGGATTTGGGCTACTCCGTTTCGACGGCAGCCAAGTTTACTATGCCTTAGATGGTCAACACCGGCTAAAATCTATTCAAGAGGCAATCAAACTTGACGCTGATTTAGCTAAAGAAGAAATCTCAGTAATCATCCTCAAGCACGAAGAAACTAAAGCGGGAATGCAGCGAACGCGGCGGCTGTTCTCAACCTTAAACCGACGGGCCAAGCCTACTTCTGCCGGCATGAATATCGCTATTGATGAAGACGATAGCATTGCTGTTGTCACTCGTCGTTTGGTTAAAGAGAACAAATATTTCAAAGAATTGGTTCTCGCAGATATAAAGTCAATCAACACCAAACAGCTTAACCCTTCTAAGAAAAACGATCCACACCTCACTACGCTGGCTGCCTTCTATGAGACAAATGAAATTTTACTCAGTGGTTTTGATGGCGGGCTTCAGGTTGATAAAGAGTTCAAACAATTCCGGCGGTCTTACCAAGACATAGATGCTTATTATATTTACCTAGAGAAAATCTGGATTCAGTTGTTAGAAAAGTGTCCGGGCTTCGATGAGGTGCTTGCTGGGAAGAAAACACCCGGCGATCTGCGGAAGCGGCTTGATGAAGAGGGACACATAATTCTCGATGATGACGGTAAGCCAGGCTCTGGCGGAAATGGTTTTGCTCGTCCGATGGGTCAGTTTGTGATTGCTGAAGTGCTTAGGTCTGTAAGCATCAACGGAAAATCAGTCGAAGATGCAATAGACACAATTATGTCCCAAATACCAATGGACATAGATGAAGCACCCTGGGTAAACGTGATTTGGAATCCTGCGACGCGGAACATTCAAGGCGGTAAAAAAGAGCGAAAGCTTTTGGTTTCCTTAATCAGTTATGCGCTTGGGTTGAAAGGTGCTCCCAAAATCAGGGAACTCAACAGATCATATCGTGATATTAGCGGCAACAAACGCGCTATGGCGCTCCCACAAATTGAATGGTCTGGAAGCGGTGACGCGGAGCCTGATGCTGATGGGAACGAAGAGGGTACGGAAGAGAGCTAGGCGCATTCTTAGAAGTGGGGAAGTTTAGAAAAGTGCTTGCAGGCTTTCTCGTCGCGCGACGACGAAGCCAAATTATTTATTTTCGTCAGTCTTAAAACCAATTTGCCGACGCGGTGGAACTGGTTGCGCTGTCAGTTTTTTGAGTTCTTTGAAGACGACTGCAAAATACTTATCATGCTCTCCTAGTTTTCGGATGACGGCGGTAAATTTACGGTTTAATTCCTCATTTGATTCCAGCATCTCGCGCAGCTTCACAAAGGCACGCATGATGGCAATATTAACCTCTATTGCCCGTTCGCTATTTAGCACGCTAGAAAGCATAGCTACGCCCTGCTCAGTGAAAACATAAGGAAGATATTTCCTATGTTGGCCTCGTCCGACAGTTTTTAAGGTCACAATTTGTGACCTTAGAGCGTCATCCTCTATTTTGTTAAGTTGAAACATAAAGTCATCAGGGAAGCGGGCAATATTACGCTTCACCGCTTGGTTAAAAACCTTAGTTGTCACTCCATAGAGTTCAGCAAGGTCAGAATCAATCATTACTTTCTTGCCGCGAATGAGATAAATCCGGCGCTCAATTAAAGTAACTGTAACCGGGATGTGGTGTGTAAGTGCTGCTTTTTTGGTTGGCATATATTTTTAGCTAAGGACTTTCTTAAATCATAGAGCATCTACGGGTTTTATCAAGAGATTAGAAGTGGGGAAGTTTAGAAAAGTGTTTACGCGCTTTCTCCGCGCGCGACGACGAAACCAAGTGAGTATAGATGACGGTGTTTTGAATGTTAGAGTGGCCTAGCCAGTCCTGCACAAAGCGCAGATCGTCTCCGGTCTCAAGCAGGTGTGTAGCGCACGTGTGCTTGAGCGCATGAAAGTGCTGCTTGTCCTTCGGTAGCCCTGCATTCTCTCCATGTTGCTTCATTAGGGCGTCCAGACGCTGCCTGCTGATCGGTAGGTTCCTGCGGCTCGGAAAGAGCAGGGGAGAGTCATCGTCGCGCGAATTGAGATAAGCTTTTAGAATCCTCGACTCGTCCGGTTCCATCGGGTGCTGCCCGGAATGACTGCCCTTCAAGCGGTGGCAATAAATCCTGAGCTGCTTGAAATCAATGTCGGTCTTGTGGAGGCGCCCAACCTCTGAGGCTCTGAGGCCGTGCCGGTAAGCGGTAAGGAATAGGGCGCGATCTCGCTTGTTACCCTCGGCCTTAATTGCACCGAACAGGCGTTTGAGTTCGTCAAAGGTTAAAAATTTGATTGTCTCGTGTTTGCGGCGCGGCATAGAAGGGTGAATAATGAACGGGTCATTATAACTGTATTGTCCCGTTCATAATTATAGCATACCTATAAACATTGATCTTTAGGGTAGGGAAGTGGGGATAAAATTTAACTGTAATGTCCCGTTGGGTTTTATTTGGCCGGATTTCAATACTACTTTTCTTTAGTAAGATTTGATGCGGAGTCTTTCGGTCGAGCATCTACAAAATTCCACCGAAGATTCAATCCCTTTTCGTCGCTGATCGCCTTCACCTCAGACGGCAATTTTTTAATTCTATCTACCGCTGCTTTGTTATCTCGATACCGGATAGCAAGAAACCAACCGTTGGCTACTTCATCACTTTTCATATAACTAGGTAACTGCTCACTCAGC
>MWWH01000578.1_pt1 | contig 10568 bp, 7 predicted proteins | sample 1047231 | NCBI WGS metagenome assembly MWWH01 (sample SAMN06349967, study PRJNA376086) | soil metagenome | isolation source: MG3-2 sample Antarctic (ecotone) soil | place: Antarctica | collected 2015-01-13 | reverse complement strand
ACAAAGCTTTAAAAGCGCCGAGACCGCTCACGCCTAAAGAAAGGATGGCTCTGGGGGGGAAAGTTAAAGGTGCTAATCCGGCTAAAAAGAAAGCGGCGCGTGAGGTCTCGTATAGCCACTTGGGATTGTCCGAAACGCAAAAGGCTGTCATGCGAGGGGTTGATAAGTTAAAAGCTTCGTTTGTCGAAGAGGCTAAAGAGGAGGCGGCGCGCAAAGCTAGGGCTAAGAAAAAGGTGTAATACACCTTCCCTCTAGATAAGGTTAATTAATGGGTTAGTTAAAATGGTTTTCTATAGGAGGTGTTACTTATGAAGGGATTGGTAGTTGGTATGGATGTTGAAAAAGCGGTTCAGTTGTTAGGTGCCCCTGAACGTATTAGCGGGCATTGCTGCACGACGAAACGCGAGGACTTTGTTTTTGCTGATGAATATGGTCGCCCCTTATATTGTCGATGCGATTGTTATTACACGTTAGAAGATAGGGATATAAAGGTAAGGTTTGAGGAAGGTCGTGTGGTTGAAATCGTTACTTCCTTATTAAGGGATTATGATGATGAAGACGGATATTTACCTGCTGCGAAAATTACCGCCCAGCGCAACGCTTTGGTTATGTACTTTAAAACTGCCCCGATAGATGAACTGATAGAGAAGTATCGGGACGGGGACGATTCTGGTTTCGGTATTCTGCACGTTGGTCATCTAACCCCCGGTGCTGGTGCTAGCATCTCTTGTGAAGAGGTTTACCGGGGGCATGAAAAATGGGAAGGTACGATTCGCAATGAATTAATTGACCTTGTGCATGAGGAGTGGCGGGCGAAATTAGGTCTTGAAGATTGTTGGTTGTAATCAAAGTGTTTTTTAATAGGGGTGACACGCCGCGCCATGCCCTCTGTCCATACTTGTCTATCCTCAATAAACCTTTAAGGCTGCTGATGGTGCACTAGCTGATTATTCTTCGTTTTTTAACGGGATTTCGCTGCAAAGAAGCGGGCAAAGGTGGCGGCGGCGCGATTTTCTTTTGCTTGTTTAATGGCGGTTCTTTAGTAAATTTCATTGTTTTAGTTTTGCCTAGTGCGCTCGTTTTTGCTGTGTGCGGTTCATCTGTGTAGAAAAATCGTTTTGATAAAATTGGCTTTACATTGCCTGTAATTACAATCTGCTGGTCGCGCTCAATCTGTCGAATTTCATCGGCATAAAATAATCTTCGCTGGGTTTTAACTGGTGTCTTGCTGCCGCCGCGCTCGCCTTCGGTTTCTCGAGACTCTGTGATTGTCGTCTCTCCTAAAGCCTTACTTACACGCTCGGCGGTGTCGTAGTCGCAACCGGATAAATAAATTTTTGTGCTGCAGTTATCAATGATTATTTGCCCCGCCCTTTCGCCATAAACGGCGTAAATTTGTGAATAGCTCTGGATTCCAAAAATTAAACTAATCCCCCTGCCCCTCACAACACTGACCTCGATTTCTAAATTCGGAAGTTTGCCCAGATTCCCAAGTTCATCCAAAAAGAAGCTCACTGGTAGATGTCCTGAACTCTGTTTGACTTGGTACATAACAAGCGAAAAAAATAGGCTGGATAATGGGCGAAGCTGCGCTACGTCGTTTTCCTCTAGGCACCAATAAATTGCGCCTTTTTCACGTCTTAGGCATTCAAAATTTATCACTCTATCCGATGCGCTCGTGAAGCGGCGCACATTCTCATCGGTTAAAAATGATAATTTTGTCGACACGCCCGCAATAATACTGCCTCTGGTGTTTTCGCTCGCATTTATAAAAGATGCTGATAACTGCGCGGCAATTTTCGAGGGCGATTCGCTCAAACTTTCGGCTAATGTCGCGGGGTTGTGGGAAGTAAAGTAGTCGTACATCGCCGCTGGTGTCGGTACTTTAAACTCTGCGGCGTGCGCAAATAGCCCTGATATAAGATCGGTTTCGGCATCCGACCAAAATTTGTCGCCCGAACTCTCGCCCGAACTGGTCACAACGGCGCGGGCTAAAAGCCTTACTAAATTGGCATCTTTACAAAATGGAATCCAGTTGAATCCTGTGCTTGCATCGGGGTCGCGTGGTGAAAATCTCGCGGCGTTTTTGTGAAATCCGCTTGTGTATTTCCACAATTCTGATTTCGGGTCGGTGACGACCATGCTTGATTGAAAAGCCATGCAATTAGGCATGTAAAAACCGCGCGACTTTCCACTGCCGCTCGGACCGGTTAACAAAACATGCTTAACGGCTTCCTCTGCTGGCAAAAATAGATATTCCTCTTGCCCAAAAATTTTGTATTTTTTTCCAAGCGGCGCGAGTAAAAGCTCTCCGGCGTCGATTTCCAAAGTATTCGTCGTCAATTTTTGCATGTCTCGCCGGGCGGCAAAACGTGCGCTGCCGTGTGTGCCTTCGCTTTTTTCTTTACTGAACTTAGAAAGAAAGCCAAATCCCTTAGCTTTTCCGAACACGATAATTGCGGCGGCAGCCAGCATTAAGTACCCATAAAACGAATTGCGCCCGCCAAATTCAATTAGCAGAATGCCTGCGCCACCTAAAATTAATAGTAAATCGTTCACGTTGTTCGCTCCCTTACGCGCTCTCGTTCTCGTTCATAAACGCGAACATTAGATTTTTCTTCTTCGCGCGCCCGTTCGGACTCAAGGTTTTTACCCAACTCTGCAACTGCTCCATATAATTTATTAACTCGCTCAATTGATTCGCTTCTAGCAAGTTCAAATTTATTAACTTGAGATTTTCCTTGTTGGCTATTTCTAACTCGTTCGTCAATTTCTTTCTTTGTTCGTTCGCTTCCGTCAATTGAATTGCTAAGCTCTCGTTTTGATTCTGATAAAATCTTAGTTTCATTTGTAGGGTTTCGTTGATGGACTCCAGCTGCGCTCTGGTCATAATTGTTTGCTTCCCTTTTTTTATAATCAACTGTTGGCTTATCTTTTGGTTTTTCGATAAATCTTCCTTCTAACTTGGCTTTAACGTATTCACGTTTATAAATTTTAGTGCGTTCTTTTTTAGCTAAATGGTCTGTTAAATATCGCTCACCATATTTCTCTGCGTAAATTTTCGCCCAGCTTTCATCAAGCTGGCGGTATTTTTTGTTGTCTAGTTGCAACTTCTTATCATTTAGCTTTGTAGCCTCAATCCACACATGGGCGTGTGTGTGCTGGGTGTCCTGGTGAACTACGGAAGCGGCGCGGCAATCTGGAAAATTCTCTTTAAGCCATTTTTGGCTCAATTCTTGGGCGGTGTTTGTCGACTCGTTTCTATCGAAGCTTAAAACTACTCGGTAATGGGTGCGCGCATTGCCGGCGCCGCGCTGAACTTTTACGGATTCCTCGTCTAGTCTTGCTTCGGCGTAGCTTATAAAATTTGTGCGGGTTTCTCGGTAGTTTTGCCCGCGTAGATTTTCTAGATTATGAAACTGAATGTTGCGGTCGCTGGCGTTCGTCGCTGTCTCACGAGTGATGTAGCGCACATTTGCTGCGCTCGTCTTGCCGTTCTTCGGGATTGTAAATTTGATAAAAACTCCACTCATAGGTTTTTTTTAATCAGCCCGATTGCGTTTTTTAGCTCTTTAGTCGCTTCAAATATTTCATTTTGTGTAGGCGGCGCCGTGTTGCTCAACTTAGATAAATGCAGACTGTGGGCAATCTGGTTTAAATTATTTCCGACTTTGCGAACCTCAAAAAGTAAGTTTTTTAAATTCTCCTGCTCAACTTTCGATTGAAAAATTTCGTCGCTCAAGCACTTTTCAATTGCGAATCTCGACATTGACCTGTTGTTTTCTTTCGCCTTCTGTTTAATTTTCAAGTGCTCAAGCCTCGTGGCGCGAAGAAAAATTGGGTAGTTTTTTATTTGTTTCTTTGCCATAACTGCGGTTAGTCCTCAAAAAAAGGTTTTGTGGTATTTTGATTTTTGCTAGGGGAAATTTTTGTAAAAAAATTTGTAAAAAAAGCGATAGCGTTTTTACGTATCCCGCCTTAGTTTTCCTCGTCGCAAATTTCGCTCCACGAAAAAGATCACAGCGGTGTCATACTCGGTGAACCTTGTTTTCTGCGAAATTCCCTGGGGTATTCGCTGCTAGTCCTGTAATGGAATTACTGGCGCGCTCTCGCTTGGGGAAGTGGGCGCTATTAGTTGTGGGCGCGAGGCTCGATGACACAAGACGACTGCGCCATATTTGCCCTGTGGCGTGCGTTTGGGTCTCTGGGCGGGGGTTGGGTAGGGTGAAATTAACTGGGGCTATTTAAGCGGCCAGTCGCCGTGCGCTGAGATCGCGCTGTCTATCTCGGTCATTAGGTTGATGGTGGCTGCAAGCGCCGCGACGACCTGCTGGTAATGGTCTTTCTCGTCGTAAGTAAGTTTGCGCCCTTTCCGATCCTTCAGCCATTTGTTAGCGACCTGATAGCCGCCGACGTGGAAGTGCCAAACTTCGGGCGGCACACCCGCAAAATACTGTTTATCGTTAATCCACACGCGCGCCGGTTCCCCGTCCTCGCCCTCGCTCTGCTCGACGTAGCGTACTACGTCGACCGTGTCGTTCCCTGTGGCGGGAAATTCGGTGATCGCTGGCGCGGTCGCTTCCAACAAATGAAGCGCGACAAGCTGCGCGCCATGATCGCAAAGTGCTCGGAATAGTTCTGGGTCTGAAGTAAGCGGCAAGCGTGGGAAGTCGCCCTTTAAAAACTCGGCATAGCGGCTGCGATAGGTTGGGGAATGGAAGACCGCATACATGTAGTTAAATACGTCCTCTGGTCCAAAGGTCTTAACGCGGTCGCCCTTGCCGTCTGCTACGAAAGCCATCTTTAGGCGCGCGGCGAAGTCGGTAACGAACTCTGGCGCAAGATTGGGGCGACGACCACCGGGCGCGTCGGTTGGCTCATCGTCAAAGAGGCTTTCTTTCCTAGCGTTAGGATATAGATAAAGAGGAAAGATATTCGACCCATCTTTAAGCTCAACATATACGGCTGGGGCGGGGGCATCTGATACGACCGCGTGCTGCCAAGATTCCATTTTTGTTTGCCGAACTGTGTTGAAACAAAGATTTTGTTTTCCTGCAACATGCTCAAGTATTTCGCGGCGCGGATAATCCATTGCTACAGAACTAAAGTAGCCGAAGCGCCAATCGAAAGGTCTGTAAAGGCATCGGGTAATATGCTGTTTCCACTCTTTATCGGTCTGCACTTGCTTACGTGCGGCGGCTAGTTTCCAATCCCTGTTATCTTTAAGATCATATTTGTCACGTAGCTTATTATCGGTATTTGCCGAGTCGCGTAAATCAGCAATGCGGTCACGCAACCGCCCTTCCTCAATATCAATAGCGAACTGATCGCGGTGCGTTTGAAAACCAAGGACATTCACCGGCATTAACTCCGTTACATTCCATCCCTGCTGATACTCGGCATTCAACTTCATATCTTGAGGCACGAAAAGATAGAACGGTGCTTGCGGTTCAAGCTTCTTCCATTCGGTCGTCTTTAAATCGTGATTCCAAAGCCAGTGATATTTGCCACCTGCTAGTTCTTTACTGCCTCGCGCGTCCTTCTCGTAAACTCCGCGCATGCCCCACAAATGCGCGTGGCGTACCGTCGCGGGCTTGTCTTTATTTTTCGCAGCACTCCGCTTAATGAAGATGCCGATTGCAACACCCTGCTGAATGTCGAAAACGTTTTCGTCTTTCGATCCGTCTGGGGCGCGCTCCTTTTTCTTGCTATTGCCGTGCAGGTCGACGACGTAAATATCATCAAAGGTCTGCATTAAGCTTTGGCGCATACCGCGAAAAGTCGGATTATCCAAGTAGCCATTATTAGTAATGAATGCCAGCACACCGTAACCGGTCTGCTCGATGCGCCATTGTGAGAATCTGATGAACTTTACATAGTCATCATTTAGCCATTTCGGATTTCTCTCGCCTAGTGGCTGATCGTCTACCTCAAAGTAGTTGCTTACCTGCGCGCCCGTCTGTGTGTCGCGTCCACGTAATAGGTTAGCGATCCATGCGCCCGTGTTAGCCGAATGTCCTGAGTACGGTGGATTACCAAGCACGACCATGACGGGCGCGTCCTGCTTGATGCGGTTCGCCGCGTTCGCCTCTTCGGCTAGCCACTGGGTAAAAAGTGGCAGGTTGGTCATCTCGTGGGCTTCCTCAAGCGTATTGGTTAAGTAAACCCGCAGGCGCTCGTCGACGGCGAAGTTGTATCCGGTCTCCGCTAGTAATAGCCCAAGCTTTAAGTGTGCTACCGCATAGGGAGCCATGAGTAGCTCGAACCCGAATAGGCGCGGTAATAGGTGCTCTGATACGTAGCTCGACCACATCCCGCGATTGCTCTTAAACGTCTCGAAGATGTGGTTAATAACTGCATATAAAAAAGTGCCTGTGCCTGTTGCCGGGTCGAGGACTAGTACCTTATGAGTTTCTATGGCTGCGCTCTTGGTCGAGGTTTTAACTTTAACTTTGCTCGCATTGGCAAGCCCATCTTTAAGCTTAAAGTCGGTCTTTAAAATGTGGTCGACGCTGCGAACGATGTAAGAAACGACTGGCTCTGGGGTGTAATAAACGCCGCGCGCCTCGCGTAGCTTTTGATCGTAAGCGGCAAGGAAAGTCTCATAAAAATGGACGACGGGGTCCTCCTGGCGGGTGCGTTTGCCGAAGTCCTTTAAGATCGCATCTATGTCGGTGCGGTTAAGTAACTCGGCTAAGTCATCCACAGCCCAAGCGACGCGCTCGTCAAGCTCTGGTCCTGCGATCTGGTTGAATAGCTTACGCAAAAATGGGTTGGTTCTAGGTAAGTCGTAAGCTGCGTGCTCGCGCGTAAACGTCGCGCCGCTCTTGGCATGGCAACGCGCGGCGAATAATCCATAAGCGGCAGTCTGCGCGTACATATCCGCAAACTGCTCGGGCGTAAGGTCGTGGATCAGCACATCACGAAAGCCCTTTAACTGATCATGTAGTGGGTCGGAATGATCTTCTGTTTGGGCTTCCTCGCTAAAGGCTCGCGCTATTGCGCTGCGGATTAGTTGCGCGATGGCTGCCATTCTCACGGCTAGCTCTTTGGGGCTATTAACGGTGGGAACTTTCGCATTTAAAAATGCCGTTAGTAACTCGCTCACGGCGACGCTGCCGCCATCTTCGGCGCGCATCTTTCCCTTGCCTTTAATCTTGCCCAAGCTGGCGGTTAGGCGACGCTCACCTCTTACATACCAACGAAACTCTAAATAGTCAGTGAGAACAAGATTATCTAAACTCTTTAGATACCTGTCTAGCTGCTCGCCCTTCTCTTCGCGGTCAAGCGAGACGCCTACATCCTTCGCCTCCATATAGCCTAGTGGCGTCTCTCCGCGCGTAACAATAAAGTCCGGTGCGCCGCATTTAATCCGCTTCGGCTCATTGGTCGCGGTGATGCCTTGCGCTAAAGATTCGATTAGTGATTTAAGGGCAGGTCGGTGGGTGTGCTCGGTGGCAATGCCTGCGGCTAAGTCCTTCTCGATGGTTTTAAGATAGTGGGCAATCGACACGTGGGTTTGTTCCTCTCATCTACTACTACTAACAATTGTACCTCTGCCATAAGCTTAGAACTGCGTTCGGCAAATAGTGCACCAGCGAGTCGGTCAAAGCTTCTTTAAGTATTGATCAATATCTTCTCTTCGGATGCGCCATGCCTTACCAATAATCTTAGCCTTTAACTTTTTGCCTTTGATTGCCTCGCGCAAAGTCTGCCGCGAAAGTCCCGTTAATAAGGTCGCTTCGTCAAGCTTCAAAAGCGGCTTGCTCTCAATTGGGATGCTAGGCTTTGTTGGCTGTAGGCGCTCGAAGATTGCGGCGGCGGCGGCTGCGCCTGCGAGGGCTATGCTCTCGCGGTCGATGGGTGCTAGGGCTTGGGATTGACCTTCGCTTCGCGTTAGTAACTGCGTCGCTGGCTGGTAGACGACACTATCTTTCTGATTTTTAAATCTCTCCAAATCTTCTTTCTCGTAATCTGCCTCTGCGCCGGTCTTGCCCTGTATATATCGAACCGAAATTTTGCCTTGGGTGGTGTATCGCTGCAAAGTTCTGGTTGATATACTTAAAAATTTTGCTGCCATTTCTTTATCCATAGGGCTGCTTTATATCACTGTAGACAAGCTGCGACAAGGGGGGTCAAATTTTGTCTGGGGCTGCCAAAGGTGTAATACACCTTAAGCTGTGACAGGTCGCGCCAAAAAATTTGTCTAGGGCTGTCTAGTCTCTTGAAATGCCTAAAAAACCATAATAGTGCTTATCGGACTCCCTTTATTTCGCTTTCTTGTCGGGGCACTCTCCTGCCTTAAATTTTTACCCTCTAAGCACAAGATGTTGTGTTCTTGTACTTCTCTTTAAAAGTCTCATCGTGATAATTAAAGGGTGTTCTTCACGAAAGCGTTAACCACTAAATATTGTGGTCTGCAAATCTCAATTTTGTTTCATAAATAAAACTTTGTTTCATAAATGGGTTTTTAAAAATTGGTTTCCTGTCTTGAATCTCCCCCTTTAAGCTTGAGTAGTTCTCAAACTAAGGATTGAACATCTAAAAGGTGCTCAATCCTCCCAGTCCGATAAAAAGTTTAAAAGAAGTTCTCGGGCAAAAACACTTAACCGTTATTTATGTTTACTGTTTTGTTACAGACAAGCCTAGATAACCCTCACCGTTATATGTAGGGTCGTTTGTTACAAACGATGCTCTAACAGCCTCTAATGCGCGCCGGGGCTATGTGTCCTGTAATGTTATAAACCTAGTCCTGCTGATATTTTCTCCAGACTGTCATTCTGTTTAAGCCTGTCGCATCTGCAATATCCTTAACTGATCCGAAGCCTTGCCAAAGTGCCTCATAAAAGTCGGTGGTGTTGCGCCCGTCAAAGTTAATAGGCTGCTCGCTCGTCTTTGTAAGCTCCAACTTAAAGCGTTTGGAATACTGCCCTACTCGGTAAGAATTGTTGCTCTGTAAAATCCCTTTGCCCTCAAGCTCGCTGATGAACTTTTTATAGGTATCTCTTGAAGCTACCTTGTCTGCCCAAACCCAAGCGGGAATATAAACCCACTCGTGATGCTGGCGCGGTCGAATGTATGAAGCCAACTTAACAAACTGCTTCTGCCTTACTGCATCGCCTTTGAAAAGCTCCGCGCCTTGCTCGAGGTCTGCCTTCACAATAGCCGCGTTTAGTCCGTGTGGTGTGTCTGGTAGTAAGGTCTGGGGTCGAGACCAAATAGATTTAATTTGCCTGTCTATCTCGGCGTTTATATCTCTCCATCTTCCCGCCGCGGCTGTCTTGCTATATCCGTTGTGATGCCGTCGAATCCAACTCTTAACTTTGGCTGCCGCATCTCCGGGCTGGAAGTTAGAGCGCCAAAGGTCGTTTAGGATAATAAACTGCGCTTCATGCCGCGTCCCATGCTGCTGCAAGCCATTCTGCATTAGCTCGGCTGCTGCTATGCGCGGTTTCCAAGCTTTGGGGCTGTCGTCCGCTTGTGGTGCGAACTCTGGAAATTCAAGCTGTGTCTGTCTGGGTAGCTGCTCAATCGGTACGGGGTCAAGCTTCATCAAATAATGGAGCTCTTCTTCCCATGTGAGATTTTTTAGTATGCGTCCATCTTCCGCTATAAGGTCTTGGCTGCGCCCGCAAGGTAATCGATCCTTCCTGCGCTTCTGCGGATACACTTCGCATAGGTCGCCGAAGGCTGCACTAAGGGCATCATAGCCAAGCTTCCAAGTGGGCAACCTATCTGCAAATTCAAGCTTTAAATAGATGCGGAAATTGCCGTGCTTGGCGTGTGATGGCGTAGTCATCAAAGCGCGCTGGTGCTCGCTGATGCCAAAGGTATCTAGCCTGTTAGAGATTGCGGTTAGGGTCTTGCGGTCGGGGCGGTCTATATCAAGATTGAAAAAGAGGGGATACCAAGGGGCTTTGGTCCCTAGCCAGTAGTCCTGCGCAAGATGCGCGTGGATCAATGGATCAGATACGGGTCGGTATTTAGTGCGCCAAGTTACGCGGCGACCTTCGGGCTGCTGGATCGCGTAAGGGCTTGAAAAGTCGCGGATAAAGGTCTTGGCGAAAGCCTTTTCGGGTAGGGATAGGGGTTGAACTATACTCATAGCAAAAAACCTCTCGACTGAAATTTGTGCGAGATTTCGGGTTTTATGCTATGCTGGTCGTAGTGGTTCGGTGGTGCGGCAAAGCATAAACCGAAATTGATTGGGCGGGTGTTGTCAGCACTCGCCCTTTCGCTTTATCTAAGCATTATACCTAAATCCGCCAATCCTGTTTGGATTTCTACCTTCCCTAAAATCTACGATCTTGGCTGGTCTGTTCGTCTAGTGCACTGCTGTGCAACTTGCGGCAAGCTGTAATACACCTTTGGTATAATAGAAGGTGTATTACGGCTTAATTTTTAATGGGGTGATTTTATGGCTAGAAGAAACGGCAAGTTGGTATTGATAGATGATGATACGCGGTACCTGATCAATTTCTGTAAAGATTTTGATCTTGGCGCGATAGAGAAAGAAAACGGCTTCTCTTACGTGGTTCACTTTCTGATTCACAAAGCTTTAAAAGCGC
>MWWH01000577.1_pt1 | contig 10569 bp, 15 predicted proteins | sample 1047231 | NCBI WGS metagenome assembly MWWH01 (sample SAMN06349967, study PRJNA376086) | soil metagenome | isolation source: MG3-2 sample Antarctic (ecotone) soil | place: Antarctica | collected 2015-01-13 | reverse complement strand
CCGAACAACGGCATGCACCCGACCGCGAATAGCGCGGCTTTCATCCGCAAGACTTGAAGGCTTGCAACATTGTGCTCGCGGCGGGTGATGCCTAGCTTCCAGCTCTTCGTGGTAGATTGAAACGCTTGAAATTTATAAGGTATAAATCGTATGAAAATTGGTGTTGGCATACTCATCTTCTTTGTCGCACTCATAGCACTTGTCGCAGAAATCATTCTGTATTTCATCTTTGGTTTAGGCGCGGCTTTTAGTGGTAATGTTTCATCTGTTGGAGGCATTGCAGCTTTCTTCGTGTGGCTGATGATTATGACCGTTGTTATTGGTGTAGCTTCGCCAATTGCGGCTTTGATTGAACAGCTTACGAAAAAGCAGAACATCAGCATTTATATTCTGCTTCCAACTGTTGGACTTATTGGTGTCGGTTTGGGCGCAATTCTCTTGGTTGGTAGTTACAAGGTAAATCAATACTCTCAAAATAAATCTGTCGCGCCGAGCAATCAAAGTTCAAATTCCTCAAACACTGCCGTTGTTACAAGCGATGCCGGTTCGCAATCCAGCGATGCCGGTTCGCAATACATTGACAAAATCCAGATTAGAAATTTGGAAGTTTCAACAACTGTATTGCGCGAACCGGGCGTGTTTGGCGAGCTAAAAAACACTGGTGATCGCACGGTTAAAACAGTTGACATTACAATTTATTTTCTTGATAAGAGCGGAAACGTTGTTGCCGAAAAAGAACATAGTCCTATTTTCCAAACAGAGTATAACTTCGGAGAACATGATAGTTCTCCGTTGAAGCCAAATCACTCTAGGAAGTTTGGTTATAAGGCTGACGACGCGCCTTCAGACTGGGCGCGTAAAGTAAAGGCTAAAGTTACAAAAGTTGAATTTGAGTAAGAACAATTCATTGGACGTGAGGCGGAAACAGCGACTTTGTTTGGAACGTCGTCCGTTACCTTTTACGTTGCGCGTATTCGGTTTCGCCCCACACATCTCAACGTTGCTCATCATCGAAGGCGTGGCTTATTAGTCTGATTTAAACCTCATCTAAGATTCGCGCTCGCTTGGACTCATACTCTTGTTCATCTATCAGACCTCTAGCCTTGAGTTCAGACAGCTTTGTTAATCGTTCTTCGATAGATGACCCGCTTGATGCCACGATGTTTTTTAGTGGCGTAGAGTTCACACTGTCACTCATAACACTTCCAGCACCGGCACACGCTGCGCCAATGTCGTTTGATAGCGCGACTTCATCGAAGACCGTCACGCCTTGCTTGTTACGTGTGAGGTTTGAGTAATGTCTCCCAAGTTCAAGCGTGCGTTGTCGCAAATTGGCGTTCGTCGGACTGTGCTTTAATTCTTCCAGTGAGTCTAAGTAGTTTCGTAAGCCTTCTCGAAGCGCGCGTGTTCTCGCTTGCGACTGTCGCGCTTTGAGAACAATCATGAAGATTAAAAACCCCGCCAGCAGAATGAAAACGCCGATTACTCCACCGTCGTTAGGGTTGTTTTGAATCATTTTCTCACTCCCAAAAACATAATAGTCCTTATCAGACTTGATAATGAAAACGACTCACGTTATTCGCTCTCAACCACAATCACTAGTAGCATGGTTATCTGACGCTATGCACTCAAAATGCATAATCAAACCATAACTGCATAGTTGAAAAAAGCGCGTCTGACAACAAGATACTGTGGGTCACAGCTTTTGTTTTCGTGCAGCGTTTCTCCAACGTTGTGGGGGGATTTTGCATAGTATCTCCGTAACATCCAAGTATCACGCCAAATAAGCCCCGAACCATCTAACACGCTAGGCTGTTCGGGGCTTACAAACGACCATAGATTATGGCTAGCTCTCTTGGTTTTCCGTCAAATTACTTGTGTCGTTTTGTGCTTCGTTTTTGTTGTCGGCTGTACTTTTATCGCGTTCGTAAAACGCAAGGACACGACGCAATTTTTCAGCGTGTTTGTAAATGTCGTCAAGGTTTTCAATCGCCAGTCGCGTCTCTTTACGCTCTTCGTCAAATATACCGAGATACTTCTGTGAGCGATTGAAATACAAGCGAGCGAGCGGCTTTCGATTGTTGTCATCCAGCAGAATTCCCATGTAACTCTGCGTATCACGATGGATAATTCTATTCGAGTCAACAGACTTACGTAGAAGCCCCTTGATGATATAGAAACCTTCTAATTCTTCCGCAGTGGTTTCGGTAACATCTTGCTTCTCTGTCGTTTCATTCATACCCATTTCCGTTGTGGCAACCATAGGCATTTCTTCAATGCTAGCCACACCTGACATCGCTGATTTTAGACGCTCGTTGATGCGTTCGTTAATAACTTGGTGAAAGCTACGCTTTGTAATTCCAGCAAAATACTCTCGACGTGTGGGTGTTAGCACACCGTTAAAGACTTTCGCAGCGAAGAACCGCACGAACTCATCTGAGGGATGTTCCATTTGCTCAGCTAACAGACGTTTTACTTCGCGCGTATATTTAAGCTCGCCAGCCGTTGTCATTAACTCATCAAGATTGAATGCTGGCTTGGAGAGTTTTTTTAGTTCTCCGACGACAATATCGTTAAGCTCCATCATGTTGACTTCAAGAAACGGTTTCTCGTCCATCTTGTTAGGAGCTTCGAGGTCTGTGAAAAAGCGGTAAACAACACCATTAGTTAGAACTGCGATACGCGCATCGGTAACGGAGAAGTAGCGAAACAATTGTGAAGCGTGTTTGATGTTGAGGTCGCCACCACAATGCTTACACTCAAATAGCATAATAATCTTGCCGTCTTTCTTAATGGCATAATCAACCTTCTCACCCTTCTTTATGCCGACATCGGCAATGAACTCAGGAATGACTTCTGTGGGGTCGAAGATGTCATAGCCCAAGATTGCGATAAACGGCATGACTAAGGCGTTTTTCGTCGCTTCCTCAGTTAGAAGAATGTCGCATAACTTGGGTACTTTGGCAGATAGAGCTTGAAGTTGGTCAATAAAGTCCATTGTTGTTCTACGCCTTTCTTTTTTGAAAACTCGCCAAACAAGATACGAACAGCCGAGCGTGCTAGTACGTTCGTACCTTACAAGAGTCGTGCGTATTCGCTTAAATCTTCGCTCTTCACGCGCCAACCAGAGCCAGTCTTAACAGCTTTCAACTCGCCATTATCAATTGCTCGCTTAATCATTGCTCGCGGCAGACCTGCGACTTGAGCCGCCTCTTTCAGCGTTAGAAACAAACGAGTCTCTAGCGTCAATGTCTGTGTTTTGCCAGCACTCGTCAACGCTTCGACCAGTGCTAAGAATCGCTCGCGCTCTTGTGGTGCGACAAGCCCCGCAGTTGGGCTATTCGCAGCTTGCAACGCTGTTATCGGCGCGTCCGGTGTTTCTAACTCTGTCTTAAGACGTTCAACTTCGCTCTCGTCATAGTCTGACTGCTTGCCAGTGCGCCCGCGCACATAAGTAACAGTCAAGCGACCTTTTGAAACGTAATGCTCGACTTGCCTTGTGGTCACGTTCAGACGTTCGGCAGCTTCTTTCTTATTCATGGTGTGGACTTATACCATAGGTGCGAACAGCCAATCGCGCGTCTGTTCGCACCTTCAAAGTTTGGCTATTCCTTGCGCGTGTTCTTTATTCATCGCTGGCAACCCACTGTTCAAGACACTTACGGACGACGAAAGACATAGCCACGCCCGTACGCTTCGACTTAGCAGTCGCCGCGTCGCGCAACTCCTTTGGCAGTTTGATTGACACTGCTGCGTCTAAACCATTCACAGCTTGTGGTGGTCGCCCTCGTTTCGCGCTTTGCTTCTTAGCAGTCTTTTTTACCATTCGCTCATCATATACGCGCGTCGCATAGTCGTCAACGCTTATCTATACGCTCAAATTCTTTTCTCTATACATATATACTAAAATATTCTATAATGCTCTAACGTCGCTTTACGCTCTATCTGCGACTATGTTCTTTGAAAAAGTCGAGAAACCAAATGTTGACTAATAACGTTGATGAGTCGCAACTAGCACTCTTCGCTGACATATCAAGCGAACTAGACACATCACATAGCGTGCAAGATTTTTGCAACCAAGCGTCAATTTGGACATATAACGCTCTCGTACACACCAGCGCGTTTATTGATCGAGAAAGCAATGCAGACTTGATACTTCGTCTCACGCAAGCGAGTCGTGAAGCAGATGCTATCAAAGCTGATGCTGATGCACTGGTCGCCAGCTTACGAGAAGAGAAACGCACGCTTGCTCTGACTGTGGGCGCGCACGTCAACTCGAAAAATATGGATCGAGCGCGTAAAGAAGTTTTGAAGCGCGCAAAAGCAAATGCAAAAGCGTTAGAAGCAGAAGCGAAAGCAATCGAAGCTGATTCAACGCCAGAGCCAGTGCAGACGCAGCCAGCCAAACAGAAGACCAAAAAACAACTGATTGCTGAAGCAACTCTATAAACGAAACGAGTCTGGTAAAAGCGCAAACTTTTACCAGACTCTACTCCACCCAACCGTGACGAAAGGGAGAAGATGAGTGATTTTACCACGCTTAAAAAACGACTGCGCTACATTGCACAGTTAGCCCAAGAAGAAACGCTATCTTTCGAGACGAATGATAGTATTGGACGCGAAGCGCATCATGCGTTGCGCGCCATTGACGAGCTAGACCAAGCATCTGTGGATAATGTTTTAGAGTTTCGATTAGAGTCCACAGCAGAAGCTGCTCAAATGTTTCGCTTGCTCGTTGACAACTCAAACAATTAGCTGAAAAAGCTATCACCAGTGAGCCACGCTACAACACATGCGGCGTGGCTTTGCTGTGCGCGTGGCGCGTCTTTCTGTGGAATATGTACTCTGGTACGTCTGCCAGCAAAAGACGCTTACAAGTCGAATCCAGCAAGCAGAGCGTTCGCGTTTATTTTCTTATACTTACCATCTTACATTTAATTATTTGACTTTATTCCAAATTTGTTTTACATTTGAATCTCTAACGCTGAATTTCGAGAAAAGTAAAGAGGTTCGATATGGAAGAAAAATCACGAATTCAGAAGATTTCTCAAAATCTTGAAGACTATGATCTTGAACGAACTCTAGTGACTGAAAACGAAGCGGCAGAGTTTTTGAATTTGCCGACGATCACCACGCTGCGAAATATACGAAAGCAAAAAGGGATTGACTACGTTGCGTGGACATCACCACATCCGAAAGCGCGGCCTAGAGTTTATTACCGTCTTTCGACGCTGGTTAAATTCAAAGCGAAGAGTGAGAAGTTAGCGGAAGCTGACGCTGCTTAGTTGATAGAAAAGTAAAAGCCACCAGAAACGCAACTCCCGCAAGAAGAACGTTTCCAGTGGCTCTGATTAGAAGTTTGCAAACTCCCGAAAGAGTCGGCAATCTTTATGTCTAATAAATTACCACAAAACCCACAGCAGAAGCTAGACGCATACTCACAGCTTTGCGTTGATTCTTTAATCACTCGTCTTCGTGTCGAGGGTGGCTTCGTTTACCTAAACCGCCACACGCTATCAGAATTGCGTGATGCTGGTATGTCTGCGTCAGACCTTAAGAAAGCTATCAACCTCGCTGCGAAACTTGAACTTGTAACGTGCAGTGTGCGCGGTGATGGAGTCCCGATAATCACTTTAGTTAAAAAGGAGGTGTTGTGTGAGCAGTAAACCACAAGCAAAGTTGTTGCGCGTTGTCGAACAATCATCGTTTCTCGCAACGCTCTACGATGGCAAGCCAGACGCTTATTACTTGCTAGTGTGGACTAAAGACCCAAAAACCGAAAAGAAAGTGTCGCGCTACTTCAAAGACTTGAATGAAGCAACGAGCTACGCAGAGAAGCAAGGCGCGACAGTTGATACTTACTTCGGTCTTGGGCTGTCAGCAAAGGCTAAGGAACGGCATCAGCGCGTCGAATCTTCTGAAGTCGCTGCGTTGCCCGGTCTGTGGGTAGATGTTGACTACATCAATCAAAATCATAGAAAGAAGAATCTACCGCCAACAGAGAAAGACGCGATTGAACTTGTTAAGCGAATGCCAAAGCAACCATCGCTCATCAATCACACTGGACACGGCATACAAGCTTTTTGGTTATTTGAGAGCGTTGAGCTAATTGAAAGCAAAGAGACACGCGAGAAGTTAGCTACGCTCAACGAAGATTGGAACAAACATTTACAAGACCTCGCGCTAGAGCAAGGTTGGACTGTTGATTCGACGCAAGACTTGGCGCGTGTATTCAGAGTACCGAACACGAAGAACCACAAAGACAAAGATGCTGTGGTTGACGTGCGCGTTATCCATCAAACGAGCGCGAGATTCACGCCAGACCAGTTAGACAGCTTGCTAAAGGCTGCGTCTAAAGCAACAACGACAACAACCCACAGCGCGAAGAAGCCCGCGAAGAGCAAAGAGACAATAAAAGTTGGTACGCTCGCTCTCAAACCAGACGCACAAGTAAACGAAGCGAAATTCAAACTTCTGTGTGATTTAGAGAAGCCGAAGTTTGAAGCGAGTTGGAAGCGTGAGCGAAGCGAAAAAGATATGTCAGACCAAAGCGCGTCTTCTTATGATATGTCTCTTGCCACACTCGCAGCTAACGCCGGATGGACTGACCAAGAAATTGCAGACTTGATAATTGCTTCTCGCGTCAAGTATGGCGACGATTTGAAGTTCTGGCATAAGGATTATTACCAGCGCACAATCAGAGAAGCACGCACGCCTCCAACTAAAACACACGCGAAGCGCGAAGGTGCGAACAGACGCGATAAGCTGCGAAGCGCGGCTGATAACAGCGAGAAAACAGAGCAAACCACAGAAGAGAAGGTTGCGCCGGTAATTGAGAACTTTACTGATGTCGGCAACGCCAAGCGATTGAAACGCTTGTTTGGTGGTGATTTACGCTATAGCAAAAAGCTGAAAGATTGGCTCGTTTGGGACGGTAAGCGATGGGCAGAGGATGAAGAGCTAAAAGTAAACAAAATGGCTCAAGACACGGCCAGAGCCATCTACGATGAAATTAAACTCGCCACCAGCGACGACCAGCGCAAAGCGATTGCCAAGCACGCCATTGCGAGCGAGAGCAGCACCAAACAGCGTGGCCTACTTACAGAAGTGCGTAGCATGTTGGCCGTGCGACTCGACACATTTGACACTCACACTTATTTATTGAATTGCTCCAACGGAACGCTCGACCTGCAAACGTCGGAATGGCACGAACATACGCGAGAGCATTACCTAACGCGACTTGCGCCAGTGGACTTCGACGCGAGCGCGAAGTGTCCAACGTGGCTCAAGTTCCTTGAGCGCATCTTTAACGATGCTGAGATGGTCGCATTCATTCAACGTGCTGTCGGCTGCACTCTAGTTGGTGAGAGTCAGAAACGAGAGATGTTCATACTTTATGGGAAGGGTAGTAATGGAAAGTCCACGCTTCTAGCGACGTTGAAAGCGATGATGGGTGACTATGCCGCGACAACAGCAGTTGAGACGTTGATGCAAACGAAGTTTAGTAACAACTCTGCCGACCTTGCCACGTTGCGCGGCTCTCGCTTCGTCATGGCCTCTGAATCGAACGAAAGCCAGCGACTTAATACAACTCTCATAAAAAAACTTCTTGGCGGCGATACACAGAAAGTTAGAAATCTTTATCAGTCGCATTTTGAATATGTGCCTGAGTTTCGTTTGTGGTTTGCCACAAACTATAAGCCTCAGATTGATCCGAATGATGATGCTGCTTGGGATAGAGTGCATTTGATACCGTTCGATGTACGCATTGAAGAGCGCGAGCAAGACAAGCAATTACTCGACAAGCTACGCGCTGAACTATCTGGGATATTGGCTTGGGCTGTGGAGGGCTGCTGTGCGTATCTGCGAAGTGGTTTGAACGCGCCAGCCAAAGTCAAAGCAGCCACAAAAGATTACCGTGCTGAGAATGATTTGATTGGCGAATTTCTGGAAGAGAAGTGTGCGCTTGGTGTTGAACGCACAGTTCGTTCGTCAGCACTCTACAGCATTTATGACGGTTGGCTCATCGTTCATGGCGAAGAGCGTATGTCGCAAAAGAAGTTCACACAACAACTCGAAACGCGTGGCTTTACGCGAGCGCGTGAGGCGGGAACTGGTATGCGTCTGTTGAGAGGTCTGTGCTTAAAGCACGATCTAGAGAGCGAAATTATGGATGCGGACAATGCCAGAGGTGAGCAGTCGCAACGCTACCACAGACAGCGAGAGCGGAGCGTCAATGCGAACGAAACCCATTAACCACAAGCTGTGACGCGTGACACGTTGTGACGCGTTGTTTATAACTTTTCTATAGAGAAATTTACATAGAAAAGTTACTGCCAGTCGCGTCACAACGTGTCACGCGTCACACTGTGGATTTTTGAGTTAAACTAAACAAACGAAAGGAGTTTTTATGTCAATACTGAATATCGAAGACTTAGATAAAACCGCCCAAAGCGCAAGCGACGAGCTAGAACGTAAGAGACTAGCTAAGGTCGCTAAAATCAACAAAGCGACAGAAGCACGCCAAGCGCAGATGAAATCAGCAGATGCAGAGCGGCGAGACGAAGAGCAAAAGCGTCTCAAGCTGGAAGTGAAGAGCCAATATCTAATGTCGAATCTGTGGGCAAAAGATGCTGACTTTGAAAAGGCTTGGAAAGACGATAAAGAGCGTTTGATTCGTGAGCATCAAACAATGCTCGTTAATGTTCCACGCATGTAAAGGAGAAACCATGTCACAACAAATTGAACTATCACCGGAAGAGCAGCTAGACCTTGAATTAACACCGGAAGAGCAGCTAGACCTTGAAGAACGCGTAACCAAGCGTGTGGAACTCATTAAGCGATCTCGCGCCTATAGCGCGTGGATGTCTCGCGCAAAAAAAGAAATAGCCAATGGTCGCAACGTGGGGCATATCAACGCCAACTTGCCTCCACCGTTCTCGCTTGATGAGTACGAGTTAAAGCGAGCCATTGAAGAGGGACTTCAATAGACGCTTAAAAAGTTGACTCGCAGCCATGCCGAGTCTACGCGTCGAGGATGAAAGGTTCTCCCGGCCTTTCGCTTCGGCGTTCTTGAAACTGTTTACAACGCATTTCAACTGAAACGGGAGTTTTATGGCGCAAGCTGAATTGATGGCGCAAGACGAATTGACACCCCAACAAGAGAAAGCCATTGAGTTACTTTTAACTCATGGCTCATTCGTTCGCGTAGCTGATGAATTGAAAATTGACCGCACAACTTTATGGTTATGGCGAAAAGACCCGCGCTTCGCTAAAACCTATCGTGAAGCAAGACAAGCGATTTCAGAACGAACCAGAGAGCTATTACAACTAGCGGCAACACAAGCTGTCAAAAGATTGGTCGAGTTGATGAATGACAGCGATGTTCCTGCCAGCGTACAGTTTGCATCTGCGCGCTCGATACTCGATTTGCATTTTAAGGGGATGGAGATTGAAGACATCCAAGCAAGCCTTGACGAACTGCGACAACTGATAGCTAGTGACTCACGAACCGTTAAGAAAGAATTGAAAGGATTGAAGCCATGAGCAACTTGGCAGCTTTAAAGCGCGAGATTGAACGGATGAAAACTTGGGCGAGAGAGCAACACCCGGCACAGTGCGCTTGTCACTTTGTGGAAATCATCGAAGGCTCAACGCTTACTAACGAGCAAGCGAAGATACTTGAAGCGAACCTCACTTGTTTTGAACAGAACCACGATCACACAGGCTTTACTTTTATTGAAGTTCCAGCCGCTCAAGATGTCTGATAACGACGCGAAATAACATAATAGACCTTATCAGCCCACCATTTGTTAGTGTGTGATACAAAACGCTCCGGTGCAGGTTAGATTGCTTGCCTCTTGCAAACAATCTGAATTTAAGGCATCCTTCGCCACTCGCTGGCAGTAACGATCTTGGAAACCTAACCTCAAAGGAAAAACCTATGAATCGTCAATCTTCGCTTGTCTCGCTCGCTATGGTATTTGGTCTTTGGTTGGCGTTAATACTTGGCTGCGGCGGATTGCCCCAGAATCAGCAAGGCGGCGCTAACTCATCTTCGTCCAGCACCCCGAATCCTACTGCTCCGCCAATTTCAGTTACAGCTTTGGCTTTAGCTTCTGCTTATGAAGAAAATGAGGTGGCGGCAGACCAGCAATATAATGGCAAGAATCTTCTTGTCGCGGGCAAGGTTGAATCCATTGATACCGTTCTTGGTTCTACGTCAGTGACGCTCAAAGGGAAAGATATGTCTATCGTCAGCGTGCAATGTTTCGTTGATGATTCCCAGAAGGGTGCGATAGCAAAGCTCAAGAAGGGGCAAACGGCTACCGTGCAAGGAGTGTGTGACGGAAAGAGTCTGAATGTTGAGTTGAAGAATTGCGTCATAAAGTAAGCCAAGCAAAATATTAAGAGATGGCTTAAGCGTTTCATCGAACGCCGCGCCGAACAACGGCATGCACCCGACCGCGAATAGCGCGGCTTTCATCCGCAAGACTTGAAGGCTTGCAACATTGTGCTCGCGGCGGGTGATGCCTAGCTTCCAGCTCTTCGTGGTAGATTGAAACGCTT
>MWWH01000576.1_pt1 | contig 10577 bp, 10 predicted proteins | sample 1047231 | NCBI WGS metagenome assembly MWWH01 (sample SAMN06349967, study PRJNA376086) | soil metagenome | isolation source: MG3-2 sample Antarctic (ecotone) soil | place: Antarctica | collected 2015-01-13 | reverse complement strand
AGTGATTTACCGGCCTCAATTTCGCGCAAGATTTGAAGCTTGAAGTCGCGAGTAAATTGACGTTTTTTTAGAGTCATCGTTAAGTCTCCTATTTGTGCTATAGAAGCTTAACTTGTTGTCTCATTCATGGGGTTCAGTCCAGTTTAGCCACCTGTTCCTTGCCAAACATAGACGGCGAAACCCTGCCACCCTAAATCTGGCAAGGTTTAACTGCAACCGCAAAACCACTCTGAGTAATTGCAACATATTCTAGACTTTTAGGGCAGGGTTTCCCTGCTCTTTTTATTTCCTGCCAACCTTGCCAACCAAACCTTGCCACTATCAGAGGTGGCAAGGTTTATTCATTTGACAGATCATGCCCGTTTGCTAAAGTTAGATAGTTAGAAATTCCCACTTTTATTAATAACCCTCACTATATGTCTATCGTTAAAATGAAAACCAAAGGGCAGCTCACTATTCCAACCGCGCTTCGTAAAAGGCTCCGGATTGATGCTGGTGATTTACTTGAGGTGCAGGAAGAGGGCGGCAAAATCACCATCATCCCTAAATCGCTTATTGATCGAAAAATCGCAGAGAGTGTTGAGCAGTACCGCAAAGGAAAGAGTTTTGGCCCCTTTGCTGATGCTAATACTGCAATTGACTATCTTCACAAAGAGGTAAAAAAACGAGGTAAACAAATTAAGCGCCTTTAGTATGCAGGTGCGCTTATCCGTCCGCTTCAAAGATTCCTACCTCGAAGCCCCATCAGCCATTCAGAAACTTATAGATAAGCAACTCCGGTTGCTCGTACGCAACATTCGGCACCCAGGGCTACACGCCAAGAAATACAATGAATCAGCCGGCATCTGGCAAGCTCGCATTAGCCGTGACTGGCGTATGTATTTCTCTATCCAAAGTGATACGTACCGGATGCATGATGTTATGAAGCATCCCAAATAGAGCAGGACTTCCCTGCCCTATTTGTTTGCCAACGACGCCTTGCTACTGTCATAGCTGGCAGGGATTTTTAATGGTCAAAGTACCAGCGGTTGTCTAACTTTACTGGCCGCAAATGCCAGCTGGAGGCAAATACCTTCCACCCGCATTTGTTGCACCACGAAAAATTATTCTTTGCTTTGAGACTCATCAGCAAGAAGTGATCCCGGCAAGGTTTTTTAACGAAGAGGAATTGAGGAATTTCCATAGGTGTACTTTCGTATACCTTCATTATAGCAAATCACTTCCCTATTCCCTGCCAACCCTGCCACTGAAACATTGACAGGTGAACTTTTGGCAAGGTATAACCCGCGGCTATGAATAAAACTGAGGCGTGCGCCTTTTTAGGAAATATCTCAGAGCGATCCTTAGCCCGTTACTCAGCTGCGGGAAAAGTGCAGGTTACATACATAAAAGGAAAGCGCGGCAATGTTGCTGACTACAATGACCAGGACCTTGAGCGGCTAAAAAGTGAGCTAGAGACGAGCCGGATCAGGCCAGCTAATGAGCGGGCATTGCCAGCAATCATAGACAAGCCTGACAACCCAGCCATGACGGGACTTGTCCAGGTTTTTGATCGTATAGCGGCCCGGGACGAGGTATTAATTACTACGCTCCAAGGGATACAAAAGCAGCAAGGAGAGGTAGCCATTGAGCATAAACTTATGTTGACTTTGGCTGAGGCCGCAGCACTCTCTAGCCTTTCCAAGCAGCGGCTTAGAGAAGAAATCAAATCAGGAACATTGAAGGCTCAAATACTTGGTCGAGGTTGGAAGATCAAACGTGCAGACTTGGAAACCTACATTAAAAAACTCTAACCCCGTCCCCTTTTCTTATATAGAAAAGGGGCGTTCCGTTAGGAACGCCCGCCGGGTTTAGGACTTTTGGAAGTGTCCCGCAGCGCCTTTGCTATCGCTATGCCTTCATCCAGGAAAGCGATCTTATCCAGCAACATTTTCCGCTCCCCTTCATACCGAGCAATGATGAAGTCGTAGAAGCTTGCCGGCTTGTTAGGCTTAACTCCTGCTTGCTCCCCTACCACTGGCTCAACGTGCTCCGCTCCCCCTGTAGATTGGACTGGCTCCCCCACATTAAACTGCTTGGCTAAGTAGCAAGCAGCATCATGGAATGAGATGCATACCCGCCCTTTTTCCCATAACTCCGGCTTTAACATGAGTAGCCGTAAAGCTAAATCTATTTGGTTACCTTTATTCTTACAGCGGAAACATTGAAAGGCATTCTTAGTGATGTTGACGCTGAAAGTACGTTCCCCTTTGCATTGTGGTATGGGGCACTTACCCCTTAGCTCATCACCAACCTGCCCGAGTGTAGCAACACCAAAATGGTCGAGTACGTCTTTTATCGAGACCTGCTCTTTGACCTGCTTATAATCAACCTTGTATTGACGATCTTCCATAGCTCCCCCCTTCCATCGTGGCCACCAAGAAAGCCGGCACCCGAAGCGCAGTGCTCCGTACTAGCCTTCTCTATGTCCGCGATCAGTTCGAGAGGTGCAGAGGAATAAAAACTGAAGAAGATGTTATAGCGTAGCACGTCGGAAAAAACCGTCAAGAAAGGGTGTAAGATTACTCTATGGCTCCTAGAGCTTCCGCGTTGCTAACTGGGTTATCTTCGTAGGGTCAAGTGCCTAGGTAAAGCGTATGCCCAAAACGCTATTGCAACGTGAGTGTGGCACAAGAATCTGCCCTACTGAGTGACACACTATGAGGATTTCTGGGAGCCGCCAAAATCACTTGCCGAAGGCGTAAGCCGAGGTTGGGACAAGTGAATTTGGAAAGGCTCCACTCCCCTATTCCCCTGCCGCCGTGTGGTATAATTAATTCAACTTAGCACCCTTCCTTTGAAATAAAACCTACCCTTTCAATCACATTTTTGAGCATACAAAATCTGTGAAACGCGTGTGCTTTGTAGAGACTATTGATGAAATAAATAGTTCTCTAAGTACCTTAATTTTCGACCGTCTAGGTGTGTGGTCAGTAGGGACGAAACCGTGTGCTTAGTAGGGACACAGGTGTGTGGTCAGTAGGGACGAAACCGTGTGCTTAGTAGGGACACAGGTGTGTGCTTAGTAGGGACAAATTTGTCACTAAACGTCTGATAACATTGAAGTTTCGTAAACTAGAGTATTTGTTAGAATTTAAAAGAATGATACAACAACAAGATAAGCACATATTCCGTTATAGGACACACACCAATGGGAGAAGTAATTTGTTGTTTATATAAATCAATTCAGTGAAACCAAATGTCAGTCGAACTCTTACCTCTAAATCCAGACCAACACCTAATTACATTCGTTCCAAAGCTCACCACCGAGCTTCCGTTTTTTAATCTCACTTCAAAGCGAAAAGATATCCCCAAGGTCATCAAGTATGAAGGGCTAGACGAAGCCGGCCACCCGATCCATTGGGAAGTTTATCAGAACAGCAGTAAGGAAATTGGAGCACCTGGGGCCGAGGCTCATCAGGTCTGGTACATGCTCATTAGACCCGCCATAGATGAAGCCCGCCGATCAGACAGAACCATCCCGCAAATCATCCCACTCGGTAAAATCCGACAGTGCTTGCGACAAGTTGGATGGGCGGCAGGGGGGCGGCAGCAGCGTGATCTAATGCAGGCTCTTAGACAGATTAGCTTTGCGGGTTGCGTAGCTGACTTATGGGTTCCAACGGGGGAGAAGGACGAGTCTGGCAGACCAAAGTACGTTCAGGTAAAGGGAAGCTTCTCTCGTCTCAGTGTGTATGCGATAGGGGAATACCATCTCACTGAAGAAGAATTATTGAATGCAGATTTTAAATTCGATCTTGAGGATATCCTATACATCAAGCTTGATGCGATGGAAGCAAAGATGCAGCAAGGATTTGACCAACGGGTGATTGATAACCAATATCTGTTTTCCGTTAAGCCAGCCTCACGCCGTTGGTATGAACTATTGGCTGCTAAAATTTTTGGGGTCGTAAAAAACAAGGGCCAGTTCTGTGAAATCCGTTACTCCTGGTACGTCAAACATCACCACACCTTAAAGCGGTTTTATGAACGCCGTGAAGTGGTTAAGCAAATGCAGCAAATTGCTAAAGACCACTTTGAAGCTGGTTATATCGCCAAAGCAGAATACAGAGCAATCAAAGAACCCGACCAGGAAATTGATTACATTATTCGCTACTATCCAGGAGAAGGCGCAAAGGAATCTATTGCACGGATTCAAGGTCACATCTACCGCCGACGCAAAGCGAGGCAGCTAACAGAAGAGAACACAGAGACACCCAACCAAGCAGAGCAGGGGAGTGTTGCTCTGGAAACTACCACAACAACGGTCGCCCTCATTACAGCTGACGACGCTGAAAATCAGCAGCTGCTAGAGCAGTTGGTTTTAGTGTTTGGGGTTACAGCCGTTAAAGCCCTGGAACTCATTCGGACTAACCGGCAAGCCACCAAAGACCAATTGGCCTACTGGCCGCACCGGGAAGTGAATGTGAAAGGAAACAAAGCTGGATGGCTCATCCGGGCTATAGAGACTGGCTACGGAGCGCCGCCAAGATACGAGCAGGCTTTAGCGGAAAAAATGCAGCAGGAGCGAAATGCGGCCCGAAAATTAGTTATCGAAAACTGCGCCCTGTGCGATGCCAGGGGATTCCGCAGGGTGAAATCAGACAGGTATCCGACAGGAGCCATGAAGCCGTGTAGCCACGATCCCGCCGAGGAAGCCCGGTATTAGTCTTAAAACCTACAAGCCCTGAAGTATCCGAGCTAGGGATGCCAGGGCTTTTTGATCTCCAAAAATTGAGGGCGTGTGAGGTAGGCAGGAGAAAGCCCCGCAGAGCGTAGCAGAGAGCTGAACGGTGCGAGGCAGCCAATTTAGAGGCTCACGTAGCGAGCGCCGACCGTGAGCCTTAGAGGTCGTCGCGTTCAATAAACACTAACATAAGCTAACATCTTCACAGAAAAGCGGCGAAAATGTTACAAAAATGTTGAGAATGAAAACTGCAGATATTCGCCCCAAAATTGACCGATACACCTATCGAAACCAGGTATCTACCAACTAGGCCCTCACCGCGCCTAAAACAACTGGCTCCCGCTGCCTGCTTACCGCAGGCTAATCTAGTTTGCCCGACACGCGGCTGAAAGCACTCGCTCGCAAGCTCGCTCGTTGCCGCGTGTCGGCTCCGCTTGCAAGGCTTCCAGCCTTGCACCCGAAAAAAGCCACCACTAACCGCGCCGGCTTTTTCGGGCCGCTCCGGGCTTCAGTCAGTAACCCTTCCTTCAGCCTCAAACTAGATTAGCCTGCGCTTCGCTGCGGCAGCGGGGAACTGGCTTTCAACTACCTAAGAGAGACGGACGGCCAGTTTTGCCCAATCTAATTTTCATTTCGCCTTGATACTTTCTTGATATTCAAAAAGCCGCCCGAAACGAAAAACCAATGCAACAACGACTGTTCAAATACAAACGAGATCCCGAAAGGTTGCCGAGCCGCCAGCTGACCGAGCGTTCATTGAGCATCCTTGCCTTAGTCGAACGCTACCGTCTGCTTTCATCATCGCTCATTGTTGGCCTCACACCCGGCAATGAAGATGTGACGTACCGCCACCTGCAGACGCTGTATCACATGGGGCTTCTTAACCGGTTTGCGTTTCCGAGAATCGGCAACCCGAGCGAGTTTTGGTATTATCTGGACAGCACGCGCGCCCTAGATTTACTGGCAGAGCGGGGAAGCGATCCGAGCAGCCTCGACTATGAAGGGGTGCGGAGAAATAGAGAGAAAAACTACGCGGCCATTATGGACACCAACCAAGTTGATGAAATGCAAGGCCGGCTGTTATTTTTGAAACATGAGGGAATGATCTCGCGTTTCCACGCCACCCTTGAATTGGCCTGCCGGAAAACTGCGGGCAGGATAGTGCTCACCACCTGGCGGCAGGGAGCCGGCCTTTGGGACAGTGTTCAGGCTCCAAAACTTTCTTACAAAAACAACCAACTGTTTGAGTTGGATGAAGCGGAGAAACTTCCGCACCGGCCCGACGCATTTTTCACGTTGTACGTGAAAGACGCGCCGGCAGGGGATCAATTCAGAAATTACTTTTACGAGGCAGACCGCAAAAATACCTCGACGACAAAACACAACCGGAAGTTGCGTGCCCACTTTCATTACATCGTCAAGCAACGACTCCACCAGCTGAGATACGGCATTGATCGTGTGCGCGCCGTACTGATTGAAACGCTTGATGACGATTGGGCAGAACAACTGCGCCAAGCCGCAGAACACCCCGGCGTATCAGGAAATAAACCGTCACCACTTTTTTGGTTTACAACCTCACGATTATTTACTGAGCAGGTAGAACTGAGGGAAGGGAATCGCACTAAAATCTTGCCTAAGTTTTTGCTCAGCCCTGAAATTATTTTTCAGCGTATTTGGGCACAGCCGGCGCAGCAGCAGCTGTATAGTTTATTCGACTAACTGCCATGCGATTTTTTTGCGAAGAACACAGTAAGTGGGGCTGTCCTAAATTCCACGACGAGCCGAGCAGGGAACACTGTCACCGCTGCGGAGAAGAAGGCGTGTACGGCGAGGGCTTATGCTACATCTGCTATAACTATGGACACTAAAAAGAGCAGGGAAGTCCTGCTCTTTTTTTATTCTTCCCATTGCTGAACTATTCGCGCAGTTCGGTTAATAAACGCGCATCTCTCAGTAGTAAGTGATCGCCCGGCGCGCAATTTCCACCGTTTCAAGTGTGTGGATCTCTAAATTCAACTTTGACTTTGTTTGCTTTATCCAATTCTTCTGCGAGTCGAACTCGCGTGTGTATGTTTCTTTGCCCACCAAACTTCCGTCCGCATGGTAATCGAAAACTTCAACAGGGCTTCGCGCTTCATCAAAGACGGTAATTTTTCGTCTTACAAGCGAACCATCATCCTTGTATATGAATTCTTCCTCGGAGTTCTTCTCCTCATTGTAGATGTATTTTATTTCTCCAGCAAAAAGCTCATTATGACTTACAGTTAAAGCAATGTTCTTTCCTCTTCCTTCAACAATTTTGTTTTCGTCTATGCCCTTGTGCAGCGAGAGCATAGTTGGTTCGTTTGGAGCACTCTTGATAATTATTAATCTAATCAATCGCCCTTGGTCATCGGAGAAATGCACGCCTTTAAGGATTAGCTGTCCTTCGGCATTGTAGCTAGCTGTAACTTTATAGTCCGGTGTTTCGTCGGTTGTTTGAACGCTTTTCTCAAGTAACACCCCATTGTTGTCGTAAACACTCTTTTCGACCTTGCATTGTTCGGGATCGCGCACGTAAGTCGTTCTACTCATTAGCGAGCCGCCAAGATCGAGCCTGATCTGTTCTAAGAGAACTCCTTCGGCATCGTAAGTGAAGACAGACTTGGAATGTATAGAACCATCGTGTTTGTGCAATACCTCTTCAATCGCATGACCGCTGATGTCATACTCAATCGTGCGCGGAGATTGCACGAGTTCTTCCTTAAGTTTTCCATCGTCAGCCGACAATTTTACCGTCGTGATATGAACGGTTCGCACTGGGCCAAATAACTTAATCATATTGCTATAGTTGTTCATAAAAAAACTCTACAACTAAATTACTACTTCGATGCTCCAAACCCCAAACGCCCTCTGCATTTAGCAGAAGGCGTTTGGGCATAAGCGTTCGATTGCGATCCCCTCAACTTCAATACCTACCGGGTGCGGGCAAAATCTTTCCTCAGTCAAAATGCTAATTGCAGTTACGTGGATCGCACGCCACGTTGCTCTCAATTACCGTGAATGGTGGAATGCCCACATCATGACACTCGTCCTTAGAAGTTACGTAGAGGATTTTATAGGCGATACAAGTTCCCCTATCATAAGTGGTCGCGTAGTCCTCTTTAGGACATTTCGACGTGCAGCCATCAATGATAAAGTACAAGAGAGGAGTGTACGAGCTCTGCCTGAGAATGTTCACGGCGTATTCAAGATTTAAAGAAGAGGAAGTTGTCGGAGCCCAACTACTACCACCATAGTGAGGGCAATACCCTGGATGATTCGAGTTCACTGTATACGCACCGGTTTCACCACCAAACGGTATTGAGACATCGGCGCGCGCATAAGTACCCCCGCTGCTACCATAGCTCGCTGTGCGGCCAGACGGGCTCGTAATTGTTGTATTTGCTACGGCTGAGTGACCAGAGCTGGTGTACCCAGTGTCTGTAACAGCGCATCCCCAAACAGTCCCCTCGCCTGAGCTGCTAACCCACGAATCTGAATAGCTGGAGCCCCCATACGCCAACGGCGTGGCAAAGAAGCTGAAGAACAGCAAAGCAGCAAACAAATTGAGCATTTTACAAGTGATCTTATGAGGCAGTTGCGCGCACCCGGTATTTTCATTCAGTAACATTTTGATTCCTCCATATTCTTTGAATGTCACTTTTGGGAGTGACAGTTGTTTAGAAATGTGTCGGGCAAACGTTTCACTATCAGTGCTGATGTGGTGGTGCAGAAGGATACCAGTCTGGTCCGCCGGGAAAGCTATTCGGTTCGGGCCAAGTCTTGGTGTTGCGCTTAACTGTTTCGTTAATATGATGACGCAGCTTCTCCATGCTGGCAGGGCCCAAGCGCCTCGGCAAAGAGCCAATGATCTCTGCGGTTATGGCCTCATTTTGCCTTTGAAGTTGTCCCAATTGTGTCATCACTTCTGGTCCTGGATTAGGCCAAGTTCGATCCTTAATCTCTTTGACCTGATTATCAAGTACATCCATCCGCTGCCAGAACTCATCGGCTATGGCAATCACGGCGTTGATCTCTGCTTCTTCAGCAGCGGTTGGCGTGCCCGTGCAAGCTCGGCACCCAAATCCTGCTTGTCGCAGGTAAGAGCGAATGCTGTTTCTCTCTTCTTCCGTTTGGCGTCCGCCGACAACCCGGAACAGCATCGTGTATGCGACACTATCTGGGATTAATTCAGGATTTTTCGCGCCGTCAATTGTGCCGGGAGGGTCTGCGGGTTGTTGCCGTGCCGTGTCCGCAGAAGCTATTGGTGTGGTAGTAGCCTTCTTATTGTTTTCGGCTGTGCTCTTTAATGTTGCGGTTAAAACGGCAACGATAGTCGTGATAGTAAGTAGCAGAACTGCGAGCAGCTTCACTTTCATGTGACAACCTCCTTCAAACGTGTGTTGAGGTGGTGCCACATTCTGCGCTAAGATGCGGGCTGTCTAGGCGGTGCAACTTTGGCGCAGGAATGTGGCAGAAGTTGTGTCGTCAAAAAAGCTCGGTCGCTACCTGCAAGTAGCGACCGAGCTTTGGTTTTTCTATCAGTCCGGGTGCGGCGGCAGACAATAAAAATCCTCCTGCCGACCTGACGCACGCGACGCCGGAGAAGCAGCAGTGCTACTTCTTCGGTGAAGACATCTATCAGCCGGAGGTGGCTGCACGTTTATTCCCTTTGGTAAAGCCCAGGCACGTGTCCGTTAAGATCGGCCTGTAATCGTTTGTTCGTGAGAGATTCGAATCATACACCCGGGGGGGGCCCCTCCCGTCAAGAACTTTCTTTAAAATTATTTATTGGGCTATAAAGACGCCAGCACGCTACTCATTAACCGCCGCAGTTTCGACCGCTGAAACGTGCCGCCGGAGGCGCTCAACAGTTGCGCCTGTATCAGGACCTGAGATTGTGAAACGGTAAGAGACTTTCAAACGAGATTATCCATATATGTCCCATAAGTTAGTGTCCACAGCAGTATGAGGGTTGAAAATGTCTTGCCATTGTCTGCTTGCAAAGCTCGATTCTCAACATGAACACAAGAGTTCCTGCTTGGACTATAAAATAATTTGTCTAATGTAGCGTGAGCCTTTGTTTCAGACGAAAGGCGTTGCTGTATATCTGGCAGGTACGTAGCACAACGCTCTTTTTGAGAAAATAAGTTTTGTTGAGTTTGGGAAGTATCAGAGGTATTAACGGCAGCGGGAGCAGATTGATTGCATCCTGCTGCTAAGAGGGCGAGTAATAAGACAAGTAATACTCTATACATTTCATACGTGTTAATGCTTAGTTGTTAGCGTAGCAAGTGGGCAGAAGCTGTCAAGATAATTGTGTAACTAAGTGTGATATAGTGCGCCAAATTTTGGGGAGGTGACGCATGGCCGAAAGACAACAAGACGTAGAAAAATATTTCTCAGAATTGGAAAAACTCGAACAGCAAAAGCAGGGAATTATTGAAAAACTCTTGCAGGAACGCGCAGCAATTGACGAACAATTAGCAAAGCTTGGCTATACTGGCGGGCGTAAAGGTAGGCCGCAGGGCAGCAGGGACAGTCGCAAGCGGCAGGCAAAGAAGGGAAGCACAGCAGCAAAATAAGTGATAACTGGTCTGATGAAACTACGGTAACTAGACGACAACTGAGTTATCATGAGTTATCAATGTAACTCACATAAAATCAAGCGCTTACAGTTGTTCTTAAGAATGAAAAGGATAGAGATTTGTTCCCCCAAATCTCTAGTCACTTTTAAAAGTAACCAAAGAACGGCTGCGCCGAAATTTCACCATTGCTAAACGCAGGATCATCTAACGAATTAAACTCACTTAATACAGCTAACCTCATC
>MWWH01000575.1_pt1 | contig 10581 bp, 10 predicted proteins | sample 1047231 | NCBI WGS metagenome assembly MWWH01 (sample SAMN06349967, study PRJNA376086) | soil metagenome | isolation source: MG3-2 sample Antarctic (ecotone) soil | place: Antarctica | collected 2015-01-13 | reverse complement strand
GGCCAGGATGGTCTGCTGGTGTTTTACATCGGTGATGCGCAGCTCATCCAGGATGCGAACGGCATTGTCGTAGTGGCTCTGCTGGACACCGGGCAGCGGAGCATCGGTGGCCACCAGGTCAAAGGGAATGGTATGGGCTAGGGCTTGCGGCTTGACTGTGAAAACGATGTTTTTGAAGCTCCGGCCTTCCTTTTCGAGCTTGTAGCTGATGTGTAGCTCCGTATGCTCATTGATTTGCTTAACGGCAACATCTAAGACCGTTCTGCGAAAGTCCGCGAATACTTTCAGCTTTTCGTTGCCCTTGTCATCGATGAGGCCGAGCGTCGTTTTGAGGTCCTCAATGTCATACTTTTTGGTTTCGCCCAGGTCTTTCCACTGGCTGCATAGCTGATAGATGCGTTTGGCAAACTTGCTGGTGAGACGGAGTGCAGCGGCCAGGGCGTAACTGGTGAAGTTGTCTTTGAGGTCAAATAGGTGGGGCAACACGAGCCGGGTAAGCTCTATCTCAATAATTCTGGTGCCCGTGAGGTACACAGCGCCTTGTAGCATAGCAAATTGCCCATTGCCTTTTTCGGTTTTGGCGGTGAAAACCCGTCCTATCATACCCTCAGTGGCTTCCAACAGCTTAGGCACGTTGTATTGATTTCCCGTCAGAATAGATAACTCCTTGATGTCTAATTGATAAACTAGAGAACCCTGAGTCTTTCGCAGCTTGGAGAGGATGAAGAAAAACAGGTCTAGTTGTATCTCGCTGTATTCGGAGCGGGCATTGGTCAACACATTGCTTTGACGTATCTCTAATTCAGTGCTAAGAGGCTGTTTCATAGCACGAATATACTCTAAAAACGACTGATACATAATACACTCATATTATTAGCTCCAATTTCGTTGACTATTACTCCATGTGTCGTTGACTATTACTCCATGTGTCGTTGACTATTACTCCATGTGTCGTTGACTATTACTCCATGTGTCGTTGACTATTACTCCATGTATGGGTTTTTTTAGCCCTTCGTAAATTATTGATAGTTAGCTAGTTGTGGCTACTACTGTCGAGCCCTACAAATAGACAAATAATTACAAATACACCAATTGGTGTTCGCGCGAGAAAAAAAGGCTTTTAAAGGTGTTCTATCTGAACGACTGGCGGGGAAAAAACAAAAACCACCAAAGTCCTAGAAGCCAGTAACTTGCGCGCATTTCATAAACTATATATTATTGGTAATCAAAGGTTTATAGTCTTAATTGTCGGGCTTATGTACTGTTTTGGGCGGCGTTGAGCTATCGAGGGTCAGGACGGACAGAAACAGGGTGCAACTAGGGACTTTGGACGGGCCAGAGGGTAAAGCGGGGTGCCAGGTTGAGCTATGGGAGGGCGCGAAGGGCTAAAAGAAGGCGCAGGTTGAACGAATGGGGGCAGGATGGCACAGTGGAGCAGGTTGAGCTGTCGAGGACCAGGAGGGGCTAAAAAAGTAGGCTGGGACAATAGCTAAATGAGAGCAGGGCCAGGAAGGGCTGAAAATGCGTGCAGCTGGAAACGGGCCAATGTTTGTGCGTATATACGAACAAAGAAGGCAGTGGGGGAGGGAAAGGCAGTGGGGGAGCACTTCTTCAATAATTGTACTCTGCTTAGTTCTATTCTGGGAGAGATAGGTAAGGAGGACCGAACCTTTGCCTGTGCTGGAGTGACAGAAGGGGGCTGTTCAGGGCGGAGAGCTAGAGGTTGGACAGCCAGGTTAGGGGTAAGCGGTGTTCGAGGAAGGTCAGAAACTGGGCATAAGCGGGGGGAGCGAGCGGGTAGGGGATAGGCACGAAGAATCAGCATTTATCAAATATGAGTAAAGTTTTAGATACTCGTTTTTACAGGTCATTCAGAGGAGGCCGAGAAAAAAGGTTAAGGGCATTATTGTGCAAGTGGCGGCAGTTTCGTACCTTGGTAGCGCCTGTTGGTCCGTTCTTGGTTTAGGCAAGTTATGTTCAGTGATTCGCGCTTCGCGCAAACCACTGAACCCGTTCGCCTCCGGCTCACTAAACTTGCCCCTCCGGGGCCCTTTACCATGTCCACCGAACTGTCCGAAGAACCGTCCGAAAAACCCAAACGCCGCGCCGGCCGCCAGCCGAAAACCACGCCCAAGCAATCGCATACTGTCTCGGTGCGCCTGACCGATGCGGAGTACGCGGCGCTGGTCGTTGAGGCGGCGGAGTTCCACATGAAGCTGGGCGAAGTGCTGCGGGCCGTGTGGCTCGGCACCCCCGACGAGGCCCGGGCGCGCAAGCCCCTGACGGCGGAAGAAATGGAGCAACGGCGGCAGTTCATTGGCATGGCCAGCAACCTGAACCAGATGACCAAGCAGCTCCACGCCGGTCCTGGTGTGCAGGCGGCCGCGGTGCAGCTGCTGGCGCAGCTGCACCAGCTGCTGGCTGACTAACCCCCTGCCGGCGATGATAGGAAAAATCAAAATCAGCAAGACCCCGACCTTCACTCCCATCTGCGATTATGTCGGCGGGGAGGAGAAGGAGGCCGAAGTGCTGGCCGCCCACGGGGTGCGCGGCACGTCGGCTGCGCACATGGCGGCCGACTTCGATGAGCAGCGGGCGCTGCGCCCGGATTTGGGGCGGGCCGTGATGCACGTGGCGCTGGCCTGGCCCGCCGAGGAGAAGGCAATGAGCAACGAGCTGATGCTGGAGCTGACGCTTGCCTGGATGAAGAAGATGGGAATCGACGCGGAGAACACGCAGTGGTCGCTGACCCGCCACCACGGCACGGACCACCCGCACGGCCACCTCATCATCAATCGGGTCGCTAACGACGGGGCGACGATTAGCGACCAGAAGAATTACGGCAAGAGCGTGGAGGCCTGCCGGGCGCTCGAAAAGGAGTACGGCTTGGTCAATGCCAAGGAAGCGGGCCAGGACACCCGCCGCGCCGAGCCGGAGAAACTGAAGGCGCGGGAGGTGCCCAAGCTGTACGTGCAGGATTCCGAGAGCCGGCACAAACCGCTCGCGGCCACTCCCGAGGAAATGCTGGCGGCCATGAAGCGGGACGGCATCAAGTCGGAGGCCACGTACGGCCCGGACGGAAAATTGCGGACCGTGGTGTACGAATACCAGGGCCACCACTTTAAGGGCAGTGAGTTGGGGCGGGAGTGCAGTGGCGGCAACGTGGCGAAAACCATCGACGCGCAGCGGGAGAGTGTCCTGGCGCAGCGGGAAGCCGTGAGCGCAGCGGTCCAGCAGGTTGGCCAGTCCGGGACCGGGCTAAAGGCATTTTTCGCGGCGTTTGGCGCGCAGGCAAACGCGGCCGAAAAAGCCGAACGCGACACCCTGGCGCAGCAGCAGGCACAGAAGGAAGCGACCAAAAAAGCCGACCGCACCGTCCTGGCGCAGAAGCAAGCGGACGAAAAAGTCGAACGCGATGCCTTGGCCCAGAAGCAAGCGGAGAAAGACGCCAAACTGGCCGCCCTGGACCCTCGCTTGCGTCCTGGCTATGTGAAGCCCACCATCCAGAAGGATGAAGGCCTTAGTATCTAATCTTATCTCTAACCCCTAGTCATGCAACCGACCCCCCCCCCAGTCCGATGAGGATATCGCCAAAGGCTTTTCCATCCTCATGGGCAACATTGGGTACCTCCGTCAGCAGGTGGAGGCCTACAACAAACGCCCCTTGCCCGCTACGGAGAAGGACATAAGGGGTCTGATAAACAATGAGAAGGAACGACCCATTAACGTGCCGGCCGAGCAGGTGGTCGAGCAACTCATGGGTAAGACCGGAGAAGTGGTCGATAAATTTCAATCCGGCTACACCCAATTCAATCGGCAGCTGGAAAACCTGACGGCCGCGCTGCGGCTAGAAATGACGAACCAGGCCGCGGCGATGCAGAAGGCGGCGCAGGCCGGAGAGGCGGCGGCGCGGGCGATGCAGGCCTCGGCGAACGCGGTGAAGCTGGCGGGCGAGAAAGTGCGGGAGGACTTGCCCACTTCGGTACCTGTTCGAGGCGAAGTGTATGGCTTCACGAATGAGAAATCAATCGTTTGGACGGTGGTGGGCTGCGTGCTGCTGGGGGCGCTGTTGTATTGGGCGGCGGCTACCCTTTTCGGAACTACGCAGGTGAGCAAAGCAGCTTATGAGCAACTCCAGGCGCAGAACGCTGCTTTGCAGGTCAAGAACAAGCAGTTTGACAAGGAGGGCGTTTATTACAAGAAACAGATTAAGCAGTACAGGGCAAAAAACCCCAAAACGACCGATTTTCCGGTCTATGAGCCGGCTGAGTGAGCATAGCAGTTGGGGTTCTTGTTACCACGGATTAACTTTGGGCACTCCCGTTTCATAGAGTAGAAGTCAGGGTGTTCCACCACCCACTTCCAACCCCCGCCTGTTCCCGCAGTTGGGGGTTATTTTTTGCTATACACCCTGGGCGCTGTGTCGTCGCGGCCTGCTTCGGTAGCTGCGGCAGCCGTTAAAGGGGCTGTTAAATAGGTAAGACAGGGCGTATGACACCGAAATCCTGCTTAACTATGCGTCTTACATGCTGTAAGACGCATAGTTAAGCAGCTAAAAGCCGGTATGACAGAAACCCCAGAGCGTAAGACAGCCCCCGAAATTGGTCCTACAGAGGCCGAAAGTGGTAAGACAATCCCTGAAATCGGTCTTACTGATACCTCTACTAGTAAGACAGGGGGCGAAATGGTTGAGGAGAAGCGTCTTACAGCAAGTAAGACCGTAAACAAAGGCGGTCGGCCCCCGAAGCGGGCCAGCACCACGGCCGTCACCTGGTCGGTGCGCGGCGTCGAACGGGAAACGCGGGCCATCATCGAGAAGGCGGCCGAGCGGGCCGGTAAGAACCTGGGGCAGTACCTGAATGACGACGTGCGCGGCTTCGCGCAGAGTCAAATCAGCCAGGCCGAGGCCGCCGGCCAAGCCGTGGCCAGCCCCAAGGATTTGCAGGTGCAGGTGGAGCAGCTGACCCAGCTGGTCGAAGGCATTGCCGCCCGGATGAACGAGCCCGCCCGCAAAGGCTTTTGGGAACGGGTGTTTGGTAAATGACCTTTTCTGTGAGCAGTTGCAGAAATCGACCACATTTACCGCCGTGGGCGTGACCGAGGCGCAAGCCTGGCTGCGGGCCCGTGACGAGGCGTGAGCCGAGGGAGCAGGCTTATAGCCCCGCGGCTCTCAGCTTCACGTAGTCACTATAACCTTCGGAGTCAAAGACAAAGCGGTCGTTTGGCTGGTTGTCGTCGGACCACTCCTTAACCGTTATCGAGTACAGTCCTGTCGCCTCGTCGCGCGGCTGCGCGGCAAAAAACGGCTTGGGGCAATGCAATTTGCTGAGGCAGTGGCTGGACCACATATCGCCTTTTTCGAGTCCGTTGCCATCGTTGGACTGCGCAATTTCATCCACACTCAACGTCTCGTAAAATTCGCGGGCTCCGCCGGCATCGCCATTCTCCTGCGTGTACCCAATTACGGCGTGCTGGCGGTCTGTATAACGAGTGTTATACATTACTTCTTTTACCGTAACCAGCCCGTAGCCCGTCCGCGGGGCAAAGGCCTTGTTTTGCGCTTCAAACAGGCTGGCTGTGCGTGCGCGGGCCGTGTACAGTAGTTCTAAAATCCAGCTTTCGGCGATTCCCGCAACCGTATCGTCGGGGTGCATCCCCATCTCGACCGATTGGGCGTGTTTGCCCGCGCTGTTTTCCGCCAGCAGCGTTTCCAAGGGCTCGACCATCTCCCACTCGGCGACCCCGGAGCTTTCCAAGATAGTGTGAACTCCGGCGAGGTACGCCTCTTTAACCTGCGCGGGGTCACAGTCAAGGTTGCGGGCCAGCAGACGCAACGAGTGCTGCCTAGACGCTTCGCGTTTGCTGTTCGAGTCGCGCAGCTCGGGGATGTTCCCCTTTACGCTGCCGTTGGGGCTTTTCCCGGCATTTGAAGGCCTGCCCGGGACGGGGGCCTGCTCGGAGGGTTGCTGCAAATAGGTGTCCCAAATGAATTTGCCTATCATCAGCAAAAAAATTAGGCCGAGCACTGAGAGAAACCCCATTGAGACATTGGATAGTGTAGGGTGAAAGTTTTAGTTGCCAGGGGCTAAAAACAAGCTGGCCATGCGCTAGACTTACGGCGGCGGCTAACGGGAGGAACCCGGTCCTTTCGCAGGGCCGGTTTTTGTGTGCGGTGGGGAATAGGGGGGGACGAAAGCGCCCCGTGCGGGACGGGTCAGCGGGCAAAAGCCTCCTCAAGTTTGTCGTGTAATTGGTTGACGCTGGCGGCAAAGAATTCGGTCAGCATTTCAGACCCCACCACGCGCGGGAAAGCCGCGTCTGGTTGGAGCGGCGTTTCAAATAGTTTTTGATAATAGTAGGTCGGGCAGGGCCGGATAGGCGCCAGCGGTGCTTCGTTCAGAAGTATAAGCTCCTTTTGGTATTTAGGAAAGCGCTCCTTGAATACGTCGAAGGAATCAATGCCCCCCGGATTGGCGTGGTTCCTTTCGAGTATCACCTGCCAGGCGGCGACAAAGTACCGGCTGTTCTCATCTGTCATCTCAACAAGGGCGTTGTCCACGAAGTAAGACCAGACATAGACCAGATTGAAGAAAAAGGATTCCACCAGGCCGGCGGCATTCAGCTTCTGCTCGTAGTACGTCTCGATGGTTCTAATTTCCTGGTGCGCTATCTGGATGCCCAGAATCATTTTATCACTTTGCGGCGGGGCGATTGGGTGCATGGCTCTTTAGGTAGGGGGGATGATGGGGCAAATAAAAGCGACATCGGGTGATTTGCGCCCTGGGTGGCCGGCGCGGTCGGGGCGGCCTTTCGTCCCCGAGAAATATATTTACCGACGCGCAGGAGCAAGAAAAGCAATCTGTCGTTGATACATTCTTAACGCTCCCTTTCCTAAACTACTCGCAGCTGCCCGGCACCAGGTGGCCAGCTGGTCCTAATGGGGTCGTTCGAGTTTAAGAAACTCGTCTACGATTCAACGTTTACGAAACGGGCCGAGGGGATGAGTTTCTTAAACTCGAACGACCGGTGCCTGGTCCCCGGCAAAGTACCACGCCGGCCGACGGCCGCGCAGCGGGGGCAAAAGCAGTGCGATTCCGGGGCGGGTCTTATACCGAACGTTATGTTAAGGGACGGAACCCAGACGACCGGCCTACTCGGGAGAGCAGGCCGGACACCGGGAAATCCTACTACCAGCGCCGGAGCAGGCGCAGCAGCACCAGGTAGAGCTTGACGCCGGCATACGTCAGGCTGGCCACCGCGCCCAGGGTGGAGCAGAGCAGGGTGAAGCCGTGCAGTTGCACGGCGTGAGCAGCTGCCCAGAGCAGCAGCAGGTTCAGGAAGCCCAGGGCGGGCAGGAGCAAGTGAGCGGCAGCCGCCGCAGCGGCCAACAGGCTCGACAAAAGGTGTTTCATGGGGTTATCTATTTCAGGTAAATAGCTACCCCCAGGAACCGAACGCCCTTTCAGGCGGTTATTTTAGATAAACACTTGATAGACATTAATAAAAAATATTTAATGACGAGCTTAAAACATACATAATTACTTGACTACTGCTTGCCCGACCGGACCCAGGCTACCTTTTCTTCCCCACTGCCTGAAAAATCCTAGTTGAGCGGCGGCAGGTCCAGCGAGTAGCGCAGCAGCAGCTCCTCGACGGTGGCCAGCGGCCGGGCCGTGCCATCGGCGGCCTCCAGCACCAGAGGCCAGGCCGTGCCAGGGTGCTGAACGGCGTAGGCATCGAGGGCGGCAAAGCAGGCCCGCAGCTGCACCAGGTCCAGGGGGCGCTCGTTGAGCAGGAGGCAGAGCTGCCCAAAAGCGGCGGCGAAGTCGGCTGGGGTGGAAGAAGCCATGCAGGAAGGCCGCGAGAAGGCCGTATTCGGGGGAAGGGACAGGTGGCGAGGCAAATACGCGACTTTAGCGGCACTCAGGCGGGGTTTTTGATTCTTAGCGCGGCCGACACCGCCCGCAGGGACGACGGCCCAGCTGCACGGCCGCGGTGCGGGAGAGCGGCTTGACCGAGCGGGTACACCAGGCCAGGCCCTCACAGCGGGCCGAGGCGTGATAGGCGTAGGAAGCGCTCCCCTGACAGATGTACACTTTGGCGGGGGGCGGGGCCGTGGCCAGCCAGCCGGACAAGAGCCAGCAGGCGGAAGGACCCAGCAAGGGGAAGATAGGCTTACTTCCCACCCTTGCGCCGGTTGTCGTCCTTGCACAGCATTTGCAGGTTGCTGTCCACGGTTTTGCCGCCTTCGTGCCAGGGGGTGATGTGGTCGCCTTCCATTTCCGTTAGCTGATATTCCTTTTTGCACACGGGACAAATGCCCTTTTGCCGCTCGTAGGCCCGTTGCTTCTGGTTCAGGGTGAAGGCCCGCAGGTTGAGGTGGCGCTCCTGCCCGGTGAGCAGGTAGGCGTAGATGCCGCTTTGGCTTTTCACCTCGTCGTCGGCAATCAAGCGCCCAATTTCATTTTCCAACTGGTTAGGGTCCAGTATTTTGTCTTTGTGGTCGTTGTAGAGGTGGCCCCATGACACACCTCGCATCAGGTCTTTGCGCTTCTTCGGAAACGTGCGCTCCACCCAGACCAGCACTTCTTTCAGATATTCCCAGAGGGGCTTGGCATCCGCGTCCTGCTGGTGCCGGCTCATGTACTCTTTTATCTGCCCCTTGCTTATCCAGTCCAGGGTGGTTTGCAAAAAATCCTGCCGGATGGGTGAGCCGCTGAGGTAGTCTTGCCCCAACTGATAGGCCGGGCAGCCGGTCTTGCTGAAATAACGGCGGGCGCTGCTCACCCACGGCCCCGCATACACGGCATTGCGCAGCTCCTGCTCGGTGAGGCGTTCGCCCGCAATGTTGATGGTAGTAAACCAGTCCAGCTTGTCCTGTTCGGTGCCGCTGCACACGTACACCGTCAGCGGGTAGTCGAGCAGCTGGTTTTGCGGCTCGTCTTTGAGGTTGAAAAAGGCCGCTCGGTTGCCGCCGCGCTCCACCGAATAGTCCCCGTCCACATACTGGCAGAGCGAAATGGTGCGCTGCTGCCCATCTATCACCTCAAAGGTGCCATCGGCGCGGGTGGCCCAATACATCACGTTGAGCGGAAAGCCCCGCATCACCGTCTCAATTACCGCGTCGCGCTGCTTGTCCTTGTACACAAACTCGCGTTGATACGGCGGACGCACGTCCAGCTTGCCCCCATACGCCTTTACGCCCTCCTCGAAACTGTCTTTGTAGCCTTCGGTAAGCTCCCGAATAGTGACCTCGCGTAATTCTATTTTCATTATTGGGGGTTGCGGTTTCGGATTAGAATCCTTTTATAAATCTTCTTTCCGTTGATGAAGATTGCACCAGCAAGCGAATACCCATCCGGTGCATAGGAGCCCAGGTTCCCCAAAAGCTCAAACTGGTCGGGGTTGTACTTGTCCAAGAAGGTGATAGGTACGCCCATCGCGCCGGGGTAATCATAGGGTATGTCTTTGGTTACGTCCACATTAATGGCGTCGTAGTTGTCATACTTAGGGTATTTCTCCGGTGAGTACCTCTGCACGAGAATCAATTCTTCGTGGCGTTTTTCAATCTCCAGATTGGTAAACCAGGCCACGCCTGATACCCGAATCATGCCCTCTTTATGGTCGGCGTCTGAGGCGTAGTCCTCATAGTGGTTATTGACAAAGTGCGCGCAGTTCCGCTTAAAGCCATATCCCAACCAGAGCTTATTTTCCTTAATGAGCGGGAAAATCTCCTTGTATGTGACAACATTCTGGTTTCCAATGATGATGAATTTCTTATCGTGCGCTACCAGTTGGGCCACATAATCGCGGAATAGGGAGAAGGGCGGGTTGGTTACCACGATGTCGGCCTCGCGGAGCAGGGCCACGCTTTCGGGGCTGCGAAAGTCACCGTCGCCGCGCAAGGCCACAATGCCAATTTCTTCGGGGTCAGGGGTGCGGTTGCCGTTGCGGTCGCCGTTATATTCCAGTTTCACAGCCGTTTCGCTCTTGTTTTGACTAAAGAGGTCGGCGTTTTGGTTTTTGTAGCAGGTGGTGATGAGCTTTTTTAGCTTCAGCTGCTCGAAGGAATCGGCGAAGTAGCTGAAGAAATTAGAGATGCGTGGGTCGTCGCAGTTGCAGAACACCGTTTTGTTCCGAAAATGGGCCTTGTAATGACGCAGCTCTCTTTCGATATCGGTACGTTGGGTGTAGAACTCGTCGTTTTTGCCGGATTTGGCGGCTTGCAGACCTTTATTGAGGGCTTTGGAAGGCATAGGGGTGAAAATGGATAATCTGAGCTAACAGGGCCCACGAGGAGGGACTGAGCTATTGAGGGCTCAGGCAGGTTTTGGAGCTTTGGCCGCAACCAGGCCCAGGCGCACGAGTAACAGGCCCCCAGGATTCTTATTTGCTTTGACCTTACCCGTTTTCAGGTCGTGGTTGTAGCGGTTGACTTCGGCAATGTGTGCCGGGCTGGCCAGGATGGTCTGCTGGTGTTTTACATCGGTGCTGCGCAGCTCATCCAGGATGCGAACGGCAGTGTCGTAGTGGCTCTGCGGGAGACCGGGCAGCGGAGCATCGGTGGCCACCAGGTCAGAG
>MWWH01000574.1_pt1 | contig 10585 bp, 8 predicted proteins | sample 1047231 | NCBI WGS metagenome assembly MWWH01 (sample SAMN06349967, study PRJNA376086) | soil metagenome | isolation source: MG3-2 sample Antarctic (ecotone) soil | place: Antarctica | collected 2015-01-13 | reverse complement strand
GTCCTTGCCTGACGGTTGAAACTCGGATATAGGCAAAATATAGTTTTTTGGAAGACATGGAATAATTCGTTAATACTGAGATAAGCGTTTTTACCTCAGCATACAATAAAATCCATTGACAGATTTTCTGCCCGTGCTACAGTACAAATACTATTAATCTCGCTCTTTATGGAACTTACTCAAGAACATTTTGATAAACAAATCGAATCCCTGCGGACTGATATGGCTACTAAAGCAGATTTAACCGATGCGCTCCAGATTCAAACCCAAGAACTCAAAAGTTATATCCACGAATCATTTGAAACCCAGCAAAACTACATTGACGAGCGGGTCCACGAATTATACGAATCAATGAAGGTGAAGGAAGAAGTAGCACGACTAAAACAGGATGTGAGTCAGATTAAAGCAGCGCTCCATTTGACTTAACATACACCTAAGAAATTCTATCTAAAGATCAATTCAGTCATAAAAAAACACCGATAAGTTTACTGGTGTTTTTTAGCTGATTTCGACTTCTTTAATTACTTGGGTCCTCAGAGCATTTTTCGATTACCAACATCATAAGTTTCATTTCTACCACCCAGACTATCATTGTTTCCTTTTATCATTATCAAAATTCTCATTATTAATTATTGAATTGCTATAACCCCTAATTTTGAGTAAATACTTCGAAAATTTTGATAAATCTTAGATTTCATTTGAACATTATCGAATTTAAACAACTCTGCCAATTTAATTACAGTTTTTTGAGTATCAAGCGGACTTGCAGGATTTGCGTTTACTTTCACGAATGGTCCATCTGACTCAGTAAGAATTTTATCCAAAGGTATAGAATTTATAAGTTCTCGCCCTTTAGCACCTGAAATCATCGAAGGATTTATTGAAAAATAAAAACCATAGGAAACAGCCCGTTCTAACTCGTTCTTTGAGCCTGAAAACCAATGCATAATCACCGTTCCATTATAAGAATTGCCAATCATGTCAATCACTCTACTTGTCGCGCGGCGGCTGTGAACAGTAAGAATTTTATTTCCATACTCCGCGCAGGATTGTAGAATAGTATCAAATACCTTCTCTTGAAGCAGTTGCTGTTCCTTGTTGTCTTTCGTGAAATCTAATCCTATTTCACCGATATATTTAGTTTCACTTAATAGACTTATCATTAAATCTAACTCTCGATAACGCTCAGCAACCAATTGTGGATGAAGTCCCAAAGCAGTGCGAATATAATTTTTACCGGCGGCTAATTTTGCACTTTGACGAAATACAGAAGGAGTGTTTGTTACTGCAATTGTATATATCTGTTCTTTTTCTATCTTATCAATCAAAACAGCATAATCAGGGTATAGATCTAAATGGCAATGAGTATCAATAAAATTCATAAATTAAAGGTTTTATTCGTATTGTTTCAGAAAGCTACGAACTTCATCCACTCCTCTGTTAAATACCGCTAAATATTCTTTCAAATCTTGAGCTTTTCCCGGCAACGGACCTGACACTAACACGTCTCCAATTTTTGCTGGTCGTTTTTCATATTTAGCCAATGAAATTTTTAACGCCCGCAGGTCAGATCTGCGTTTTCGACTTAATGGTTGACCTAAATCCTCATAGACATATTTTGTCTTATCTGGAACACCAGTCTTATATACCGCTGCCCTCCTAATTAAACAAGGATAGCAGTAACCACAGTGCATATTGGGACTATTTTTAGTAAATCGGCTTGCCCCAGGGTGCGAACAGGAAATTGTCGCATCGACATTCTTTTGAATCATCTCCCTGTTGAAACTCTTTCCTATCATTTCTCCTTTAGTATAAAAACGATACGGTAATTCAATATCAATCGTCATACCGATAGTTGAAATCAGGTTTCGTATTAGTGATATAAAATAAGGATGCGTTGTGCGCGTGCTAAAACTGCCCAAACGAGAATTTGTCAACGGTACATTCAGAGAAATTAGCCCGTTTTCGGGAATGATCAACTTATCGGCATCCATCGCGCTGGCAAATACTACGCCAAGACCAATAAAGAGCATTGACCTGCCTCTAGTGGAAATTTCGGAAGCGCGGCTCTCTCCCTTTGGAGGAGTTAACCAAACCTGAAGGAATGGGGATAAACTCTTATCATAGGATTCATGGAGTGCTTTCAAGGTATCACCCTGAGATTTACTGGTTGCTCCACCACCTGCACTGTGATGTCCCACAAGAGCTATTCTATTTTCTTGTTCAACCTGATCGACAGCTCCTATGAAAGAATCTAGCCCTCCTGAAAATAAACATACAGTTTGGGCATTTAGAGACTGCACCTTTTTAGGCTCTCTGCCTTGTTGAGGCTTATAAGATAATGGGATTTCCCTAATTACTACTTGCCAGTAATCACCTGTTAAAAACGAGAGTGCCTTCTCTAAATCACCAATTGCTTGTTTCCAAACATCCGGCTCGGTGACTGCCAAGTGCAAAATGAGTGAGCGTGTCCATCCATCAAACGTATCCTCACGGGCAATACGAACATCAGCAGTATATGCCGCGATTACCGCATTTAAAAGATCATGCGCTATCTGCGACAAAGAAAGTCCGTATTGGGCAAAAATATCATAAATATTAGTCTGAAAAGAATCTGGGTGTCCTGGAATATTAAAGGGAACAACGAGAACCTTATCATCCTTTTTGAGGTTAGGAGTATATTCATCTTTTGAGCCGGTTAAACACACGATATGATAAGTCATTTTGTATCTCCTAGCAGCGAATACGCCGTTTGATAAAGATCGTCAATGAAAGATTGCCCTTCCGCACCATTCCAATCAAATGTTGTCACATCAATATTTTCAATATCTATCTCTACCATGCCCGCTATGAATTCTTTAGCTTGCTCGCATAATTGATTAGCTCCATCCTCCGAGATATTTCCTCTTTCTATACAGTTCATAAGTTCATGCTCGAATCGCTCATTAATATAGTTTGTAACTGAGAGAATAATAATTTCTTTCATCCCCTCAGCATCTATTCTTTCTAAAGCAGCAAACCCATCGGCATCAACATCATAACGTTCAAAAAGCTCTGTAACAGTTTCGGTCAGTGCCTTCCGTGCAATAGCTTCCTCAAGTAATGCTCCTGCTGGTGCCAACAAATCAATAAATGCTGCCAAAAGGGATTGTGCGTCCCGACCAATATAATCAGTTAAACCCAAATCGCGGGCTGCCTGCGCAATGCCATTACGCACAACATTCCCCAGAAAAGAACCTAACCGAGATGTAGATGCCTTTCCAGAAGTGGACGACCGCGCCGCAGTGCGAGCACCGCCGCGAGCACGCGTATATGATCTAAAAGCAGATGCCCAAGAACCTTTTCCGCCATTAGACATCCTAGAAGTTATTCCTTTGACGCCACTCCAAGACACATTTGGAGGAGGTGTCTTAATGGGGTTATAAGGTTCAGTGTTTTGAGGTTTTTCTTCCGCATTTTCATGCTCCACCTCAGGAGAACCTTGCCCCACATCATCTGGACTTGTAGGATATGAAGCCCATGGGGGCAATAGAGGATTTTTGCCGACAGGACCATTATATGAACTTGACGTACCCATACTGATTACCTCGTTTTACTAATTTTTTGCATATTATTTAGCACGTTTTAAAACCGATCTGGCTGCACTTGCTAGTGAACTATTTGATGATTTAGCCCACCGCTCGAATAATTTTGTCGCGGACAGTTCGCTGGGTGTGTTTTTGACTAACTGAAACAATGGCGGTACGGTCCCCATAGTAATTTTGGTGTCAGGCAAAGAGATATATAGAGTTACAAGTTGTGGAATTAAATCTGGCTTCTCTGCCATTAAACTAAAAAGTACTTTCTGTGGTGATTGGTCTAATGATTCGGCTTGACGTATTCGCTGCGCTAGATTTTCAAAGACAGCAGTTGCATCTACATTTCCAAGATCTTTAGCCATTCTTAGTCCCATTTTTTGAGTGGCTGTTCCTGAATTTAGTAACTTATCTAAAATTTGCTTTGCTTTTGGACTTAATCTAGTTTGAGTAGTTCCAAGAGCACCGATGCTATCATGAGCAATATAAAAATAAGATCTTAAATCAACACCTGCCAAGACAGGCTCGGATAATAGCCATTTTTTCATCCACTCATCTGCTAGCCATGGCTGAATCTCAGCAGGGATATTTGGCTCTTTTGTGTTGCTTAACGTTCTTACCGACTTTGCTGGTTTATCTATTCTTGATTTAGTTATCTCATCTTTACCTACTAGGGGCATTTTCTCTTCATTTTCATTGTCTGCTGGCAGCGATTTTGAAGCTGCCTTTAAAGTTTCTTCTATTATTGTTAGTTCTTTTGGCTCACCATCCTGATTAGCCTGAAGTTTGGCAAGATGTTTAAAAAATTCCGGTTTTAAGTACTCCAGTAGCATTAATTTGGCAAGAATTGGGCGCCGCAGATCTAATCCCCTATCTTCTCCCAGCTGCATTCTTAGGAGAAGCATATTAAGAAAGCGTTTTGTTCGTCGTGGATTTCCGCCTAAGCCAGGAGTTAAAACAGGGGCCACTTGTGCCGTTAGATCCAAGTCGTGTTCAAGTTGCTGTGGGATATTTGCAGGTTCTACGACACCGCGACATATTTCCATATCAAATGAAAGGTCTGAAACGTTATCGGGCTTAAAACCTGAAACCGAAGCACAAATAACATCAAAATCAGTTTTCTGTAAGTTATTTTGGGCAAAAAGTAGATTAATATACGAATGATTTTCTGCACCGCTGAGCGGAGGGATACGGACAGGAATTTGAACAAGCTTTTCAAGATAATCCCGTCCAACTTCCGTGTCGGTTCCTGGTAATTCCGGAAAACGACGGCGGACGGCATACTCAATCAAACGCTCGTCAGCACCGAGAATAAAAACAGTTCCTGGAACGAACAGGAACAATTTAATCGCTTCAAGCGTTTCAATGATAGTGTCCGGCATACACCTGTCTAAGTCATCAACAAACACAACAAGAGTTTTAATCTCAGACACTTTAAGCAATTTAGCAAAATCTGTTCTAAATTCTCGGATATTTCTTCGGATGTTTTCTTCTCCTTCAGGAGCTGCTTTAAGGAGTTTCTTTGCTTCGTCGACATCAATTCCCTTTGCTTTCTCAATGACTGCTTTAGTCGTATCAACGCCTAAATTTATGGCAGAAAGATGTGGCATCCCTACCACAGCCGGCAATCCATATCTCCCGGTTAAACTAACTAACTGAAACCAATTTACTCGTTTTGACAATTTGCTTAGTAAGTCGCCAGCCTTTTGCAACAAATTTTTATCAGCTTTTATTCTTTCTTCTATTTTTTCTAAGATAGTTCCCATCAAAGCAGTCTTTGCATCTTCAAATCCTTCAAACAACCACCCATTAAAACTAATAGTCAGAATTCCACTTTCTTTGCTGATTTCTTTTTCTACCATTTTCAAAAGGCTGGATTTACCGCTACCCCAATCGCCAAACAATCCAATAGTTGTGGGTAGTAGATGTTCGGATTTAATTATTCTTGTTACAGATGTTGCAATATATTTAAATTGCAACAAATCAATATCGGTTTCGTTATCGGACCACATAATAATTTTCCAATTCCCTAAGATTTTATTCGGTACTATTTCAATGTAATTTTATTACCTACTATTTTTTATTAGCCATTAAATGACTGCATATTAACACAGCCTATTAATCGCTGCAACAGTATTTCATAAATGAAACACTGGTAAATCAATAAGTTTGATCAACTTTCGGCAAAGGAATTATTTAATGCGTTAACGTATCCGAAACGAGCCAATTTATTCGGTGCCTATAAATCGTTCCTCCATACTGATTTTACAGAACACTTAAAATTGAATGATATTGTTGAGGGACTTCGATGGCTACGCATAAGAGGTATTAGTTCACGAGCAGATTCTACTTTTTCTACTATTCGTAAAGCAATCTTACAAAATGCATGGAATAACCTTGACGAGCCTAATGTTCTTAAAGAACTAGCTGAAACAATAGCTCATAACTTAGCAGATGCTCACGAAGAACGAGAAGAATTAGTTTTTGATGACGAATCACGACTAAAGGTATTAAATACTTTAGTCCCCTTATTTCCCGACATTAAGAATCATATTTTCTGGCTTGTATACCACCACCCAATTTTAGTTAAGCAATCTGATTTGCGATGGTTATTAGAACGGTTTTTTGACGAAGTCTCGACAGAAATTAAAGGTTGTCTTCTACAACTTATCGAACGAGTTTTCAATGTTCAGAATTCTGAGCATACTGAATTGATTATTACTGCCAGTACAAAATCAGCTTCGATAGCAAGTACGTTTGCCTGGGGATTAAATTACATTGTTCTGAACTCACCGGAAGCAGACAAACTTCGAGAAAGGCACGAACAGATGCAACAGTTGATGGACGAAGGAACAAAGTCGGAAGAAACCCCGCTTTTAGTTCCATCACCGACAGAACGAATAAATCAATATCTGGAAAAATTTGAAAATGGAGATCTTCAAGCTTGGTGGCTACTTAACCGGGAGATGACTCTTAAAGCTAATAGTACACATTACGGAAGCGATTATGAAACTGATCTTACAAAAGCTCCAGGATGGCAAAGTGCAAGTATTGAGGTGAAGCAGAGAATTTTAAATGCCGCGAGAAATTACCTATTGGACGCCGACCCTGCGCAAAATAAGTGGTTAAATAAAAATGTTATATATTTTCCCGCATTGGCTGGCTACCGCGCACTCCGATTGCTTTCAATAGAGGATTCTCAGTTCATAAGATTGCTACCAAAAGACTGCTGGCGGAAGTGGGCGGCTATTATTCTTGCTTACCCATTTCAATCAGAGGAAGATGACAGAGAATTTCAAATTAATGCAGTAGAATCAGCCTACAAACATGCACCTTTAGAAATTATTCATGCAACACTTTGTCTAATAGATAAAGAAAATGAGCAATATGATTCAGTAAATTTTCTTCCAATTCTAGAAAGATGTTGGGATGAACATTTATTAAAAGCTTTAGCTACAAAAGTTCAGGATAAGAAACTAAAACCAAATTGCATGAGTCAGATATTAGCTGAATTACTAAATCATGACAGCATAGAAGCAATGCAATTTGCTAAACAATTAGTAAAAAATCCTGCCAGATCAAAAATCAACAAAGAGATGAAATTAGTAGCTGCTCGTACTTTAATGGTTAATGGCAATAATGCGGGGTGGGAAACTATTTGGCGGAAGATAAAGGAGAATAGTGTATTCGGGCGACAGGTTATTGAGTCTGCTGCATCTAGCACTCACAGGCGTAATTCTCCAATATTAAGTAGGTTTACTGAAACACAATTAGCTCAATTATACATTTGGCTTGTTAATCAATATTCCTATGAAAGTGACCCGCATTATGAAGGCGCACACTTTGTTGGACCAACAGACAACGCGCGGGAATTCAGAGATGCGGCATTGAATCACCTTACAGAACGTGGGACAAATGAAGCGATTATCACGCTGAAGCAACTTCAACGAAAATTACCGAAACTTAAATGGTTGAAGCGAGTCTTATTGCAAGCACAGGTTATCACACAAAGACATACTTGGAGACCTTATTCCCCGTCTGCAATTTTAGAAATTGCGAGTAATGATGCGATCCGTCTTGTGCAAAATGGTGAGCAGCTTTTAACTGTGTTAACTGAATCGCTTCAAAGATTAGAGACAAAATTACATGGCGAGACGCCAGCAGCAATAGATTTATGGGATGAAACTAAAAAAGGAATATATCGCCCCAAAGATGAAAATCGTCTTTCTGATTATATTAAGCGGCACTTAGATGAAGATTTGAGGAAAAGAGGAATTATTGCCAATCGTGAGGTTGAAATTCGTCGTAGCGAAGGAGATTTTACAGGTGAACGAACCGATATTCATATTGATGCTGTATTAAAAGACCAAAAGAATAATGTATATGACCAAATTACGGTTATCATTGAAACAAAGGGGTGTTGGCACGAAGAACTTTGGCAAGCAATGGAAACACAATTAAAAAATCGTTATTTGAAAGATAACCAATGTATTTATGGTTTATATTTAGTTGGTTTTTTTAATTGCTCGCAATGGGATAAAACAGATAGACGAAAAAAGCGTTCTCCTCAATTAACACAAGAGATAATGCAAAAGAAACTTGACGAGCAAGCTAAGTCTTTATCTAAAAAAGGCATTTTAATCAAACCATTAGTTCTAAATACTTCTCTATCTGGAGAAGAATAAAGATAATCATAACCTTATTTAGGTTTGCTTTAGTTTCAATTGCTTGATGTTATTTTCTACGCCCGTAAGGCGCTCATCATTCTGAACTAACGTTTTAGCGAACGCATCACTATCTTCTTTGTCTCGCTTATTCAATTCAATCAAAGTCTGCTTTATTTCTGTAATATCTGATTTCATCGTGCGGAAATCATCATGCATAGCGACTACATCAGTTGTCAGTTCTCTTACATTACTGGCGAGGTGTTCTAAATCCTCTTTTCTAGCAAGAGTGCCTAATTGTTGGTCAAAATATTCTTTGGTAAGTTCCATGAAAATAGAGTTAATAGTATTAGTAGCTTAGCAAGTACAGGAATTCCGTCAAGAGGCTTGCCTATTCAATTTTAGCCCTTTCAGTCTAATTTTTCCTACTATTCCCTATTCGTTTTGATTGCTATTGTTAAGGTGGCGATAAATGCTTTTCCAAACACAATTTAATTATTTAATCTGAGGAAATTGTTTCTATACTTTTTCTCATTCTTAGAAGTGACGTAATTTATGAATACATCATCGTTTTTAGAAGTGTCTAAGCTCTTGAAATATTCAATTAACTTTATGCAAAGTTCTCTAAAAGTTCGAGTGGTTGCTAGTGTCGGGCTACCAGCCGGGACAGGCTTTTTTATTTTGGTCATTTTTTGGAAAATACTTGGCTTAAATAAGCGGAAACATCTTGACTGACTGAAAATTCGATAAGTGTAGTTAAAACTATAAAATAAAAAGACAGGTATTCTGTCCTTTTATTTATCCCTAAAATCAGTTCGATGCCCCGTTGGGGTTATTCTTTTTTTGCGCAAGAATTATTTGAAACGACTCGCGTAGCTTAACTGAAATACGTCGCTTGCTTACTGCTATATGTTCGGCAATCATTTGAATGACCTCACGTTTCCGCGCATAAGAACCATATGTAAAAGTGAGATGGGCGGTTTTCATAAACTCAAAGGCAGCTTCGTACTGCTTGATGGCTTGCTGTTCATGGGTTTCAAGATGGGTAAGTGATTCACGCAATGCGAGCTCGGCAGCAATTAGGTTATTCTTTCGCTCCAGGAATACAGGTTTGTCAATTGCCTCCGTGATCAAGGCATCGGTTAGCCTCCCTAAACGCAATCTATTATCCTCAAGTTCGGAATACAACACTTTTCTTTTTTCAACGATACGGTTTCCAATATCCCGGCGGAGACCCGAAAGCCAAAGAGCCAACTGCTCATCACTCTTTGTATCCGGTTCGAGCTTTTTTAAGGTTGACCGCAGGCAAGCTCGAATTTTTTCTTCGCGAATTGTTGCTCCGGCACATGACCGGCTGTGGCAACGATAATAAAGGTGCCCTTTATGCCGTTCCCCTACTAAATAATGATCGCAGGTTTTACAGACAAGCAGTTTGCGGAATAAGAACGTCTCTTGAAGCAAGCTGTAATGGGCATTCTTGCTAATTTTCTGAATCAACATTTTCTGCACCTTATCGAATAGTTCCTGAGGAATGATCGGTTCATGTTTGCCTAAAAAATATTCGTCTAAAATTTTGATATGAATGATGCCGATATAAAACACGTTATGCAGAATTTTTGACATGCCGTTGACGGAAAATGCTCGTGCTGATTTTTTATGCAGCCCTAACTGTTGCATCTTTACAACTAAAGCAGGCAAACTAAACTGACCACTTGCATACAGCTCAAACGCATACCTAATGAGCGGAGCGAACGCGGGATCAATAATTTTGACCTTTCCTCCGCCCTGATCTAGATAACCGATTGGAGCCGGCATTGGATAATAGCCTTGCCTGATGCGACCGTAAAAGCCCTTCTTTACTTCTTCGCGGAGATTTCGAATATAATCGGCAGCTACTACCGCTTGAATATCAGCGCTGAGCCTGCCGCCGCGTGAATACATATCTACATTTTCGTTGGCAAAATGAACTTCAATGCCGGCATCGATGAGTTCACCGAGTTCCGCCCAATCTTTAAGGTTACGTGCGCCGCGATCAATCTTATGCATGATAACGCCGGCGGCTTTCTTCTCCTGCAGCGCTTGCAATAAGGTTCGAAACACGGGTCTGCCACCTTTGGCAGCAGTTTCTTGCTCTTGGAATTCTTTAATTATATGAAGATTTTTCTGCCGTGCGTGACGTTCGATTGCCGCCCGCTGCTCGGCTAGCGATGTGCCCAGTTGTCCTTGCCTGACGGTTGAAACTCGGATATAGGCAAAATATAGTTTTTTGGAAGACATGGAATAATTCGTTAATACTGAGATAAGCGTTTTTACCTCAGCATACAATAAAATCCATTGACAGATTTT
>MWWH01000573.1_pt1 | contig 10597 bp, 13 predicted proteins | sample 1047231 | NCBI WGS metagenome assembly MWWH01 (sample SAMN06349967, study PRJNA376086) | soil metagenome | isolation source: MG3-2 sample Antarctic (ecotone) soil | place: Antarctica | collected 2015-01-13 | reverse complement strand
AACTTTTTACACTTCCGATTATTGGGATTGTACAGAAACAAAAGGTTTGTACTTACAAATCAAGCCTGGTGAATATCGCGTAACTGCAGATAATGGATTTAAAGAGATAGTAAAACATTTTTCAAAAGACTTATACAATTCATCATTATTAATTGAATTTCCATAAATAATATATTTTTTATGCTTCCAGTAAAAACAAAAAAAGATTTTTTGAAGGAAGTAGAACGAATTGGCAAACAGCAAAACGCAAAGCTTTTTCATTGCTATGTATCTGGTCATTTCTTTGTAATTGCTACAGCAATAAGAGTTGAAAAATTCGATTTCAGCAGTTTTAAAGACGAAGTCAGAATTATTGATTTTATACAAGAAGCAATCAAAATACTTGAAAGACTTTTGCCACGACAACTTTTACTTTTTTCAGAAAACTATCTAATAAAAAAAGCAACTTTGCAAAGTCAGAAGTAGTTATCTGATTTTGCATTAAAAAATGAAACCTGTTGATTATTTCGACAGGTTTTTTTGTTTTCAAGCATTTGTAATACTATTTAGCTCCGGTTGTGTCACTCACTTGTACTGATATATCACTATTAAGCTTTCTCCAGCATTTACTAATCAGTTTTGCTTCGCAAAAAAAAATGAAAATCAGGTCGTTTGATGAAGAAAAAAACAAATACCACACAAAGTTACAGTGCGCCGCAAGGCCGTTTAAATGCGATGGCGGCCATCGAAAAAAAAATAAAGCTTGGGAATAAAGGCTAAAAGACAGAAAGAAATAAACAGCAACAAAAACATTAAACATAATCAAGGTTGCTTTTATTTTTTTAACGAAGGCCTTGCCGTGGCGCACTGTGGCGATGGTGCATTATTTATTTTTTCACCATTTATTTATTTATTATGTCAGTATTTGCAGGTTATCGGGTTGCACAGTTCTTCCCTATGTTCATTCAGCAGTTACCAGTTCAGTATTCTTACGTTCGTGGTATGCATGTAGTTCATTCATGCAGTTATCGTCACTTGTACATTCATTATTCCGTTACTCATTCCGGTGTTACTTTTTACACTATTTCAGATTTACCGTTTTAGTTATTCCGTTGCACCTCTTCGGGGGTGCTTTTTTTATTTGTTTTTCAGGATACAAATTTCAACAGATAGGAATGATTTTGCCTGTCCTTCGGCCAGAACTCTTTTTGCGTATGCCAGCAGTGGAATAAAGCCCAGCTTCAGGAGTTCACCTTATCATCATCAGAACATTACTCATCAGCAACTATAGCGGTATGCCGTGTAGCTGTCTGCCCATGCATAACCGCGCCAATACAGCATCAGATAGCGCAAAAAACAACCGTTGCGCTATCTGATGCTGCCCTACGGGTGCTTCGTTTCACTTCGCATATTGTCACGGTTTTGCGGCAGACGAGCACACGTCATTCGCGGCTACTTTGCCGTGTGTTCAGGCGCAAAAAACAACCGTTGCGCCACAACACACGTCACCGCCGCTTCTCTATTCAGCGCGGTTGCAGCCCTGCCAGCGCTGCGGGACGGAATGCCTGCCCAAGGTCGTTTTGATATAAAGTTTTATTATAGCAGGAAAAAATAAAATATTCATAGGCAGGCATTCCGCCACTTGCGTAATACGTTGTGTGTGGGGCGCTACCGCGCCTCCCTCCACACACACGCTGGCAGGGGCGCGCAAAAAACCGCGCAAAACCAAAAAACAGGAAAAACATTGAAAAAGACTAAAACAAGCAGGAAACGTCTAAAAATAAAAAGGTGAGCATTTCCAAAAGAAGAAAAAAAAAGAGCCGCAAAAGTAGCGGCATGAAAAAGCAAATTCATTGAAGCATAAACCGCTTCGCTATTTATTCGCTTCGCTCTCCAATGAATTACCATGCCGCTTGCGGCAAAAGCTTTCTTTTTTTTCCTTTTTTCTTTTGGAAATAATATTAAAAAAACAAATCAAATAACTACAACATGAAAGCAATTAAAATCAACAAAAAAGACAAAGATTTATTCATTAAAGCTTCACACCTGGTCAGTGTTGACATCGAAGAATTAAAAACGATTTCATCAAATGAAAAAGTATTTTTCTTTGTCACAACTTATTCTCAAAACGACCTTTTCAGATTAGGTATTTACTTTAATAATTTATGCTTAGAACGCAAAACAATTTTTTAAATCATAAAATTATCATCCATGCTATCAGATACTTTATTTGACTTAGAAGAAAGTTTAAAATCAGAAACGCTTCATTACACATCAGAACCTTTTTCGAAGGTCTATAATCAAGATGTAAGAGACGAAATAGACGATATCCTATCACGTATATCGGCATTGAGAAAAAAACTGGACCGTTCAGATTTTGAAGGTTCCTATCGCTTTTGATACTAACAAAAAAGCCGGAGTTAATCCGGCTTTTTAAGTTCTTTTATTGAGGTGGGAACTTCTTATAAATCGTTCCTCGATGAAGTATAGTCATTACAACAATCTGCGGCTTTTCATGCCTCATTCCTATTCGATAATCACCAATCCTAATACGATAGTAAAACTTCCATCCTTCCAGCCTCTTTACATCAGGAACCTCAGTTATATTTTGTGCGGCTTCCAGACTTTCAAGAACCGCTCTTGCACTTTCCTGAATATAACCTGGACACTGCTTTAATTGTTTACAAAAAACTTTAGTAACAATTACTTCCATTCCATTTCCTTCTTTAATTCACCAAACGTAATTGTTTCCTCTTTGTTCATGCGCTCCATTAATTGCCCCAAAAAAAAGTCCTCTAATTCATCATTTTCAATGACATCAAGAATTTTTTCTATCTCCTCCTCACTCCAGGTACCACGCTGCTTTCTCACATAAAAATGGTTTGGTGTCATTCCAATTTTTTCGGCTATAAAAGCATTTTTATAGCCGCTTTTGTCAATAAGCGCACTCAATGAATTACGCAACGTTTGAAAATTTTCTATTATTTCTCGCATAAAAAGTTAATTTATCTTACAAATTCCGTACTATTGCAGTACAAATATAATACTATGTTTTCGAATTTTCATAATATTAATTATAGGAAAAGTATAAAATATTACTTATTAAGAAACTCATTATCAATTGTTTGTTTGGCTTTCGCCATTTTCTTTTTTTCGCCTGCCGCTCATGGCCAAGATTTTGACATTCCAGATTTGGACAGTTTTACAAATTCTGTAGATAAATACTTCGACAATTTACGTACTGCTCAAGTTGCAGAATTCAAGGAAAGTCAAAAAAACAGATGGCTTTCTTATATTCCTTCTCCTGGCTACTCTCCTTTCACTGGCGGCTTTACACTTTCACTTAATCTTTCTGGTCCTATTCAGGAGCTTAATTCACGACAATTACGCAAGCAAAAAATTGAAGCAATTCAGAGAACTAACAAGCTTTTATCAGAAGATGCAAAAATTGATGTTATTGCTTCTTATCATTCAATAAAGCTTTCTATCAAAGAATACAACCTAAAAGACAGCTTAGATCATTTAAAGCAGAAATCATTCTTTTTAAGTTCAACACAGTATAAACGAAACCTCGTAACACCTTCCGAATTCCTATCGATTCAGCAGAATTATGAGAACTATAAGTTACAACGTTTATCTGAAGCTTACAACATACGCCGCTCAATCTTCCTTTTATTCATAAAATCAAAAATGGCCGTTAGTAATGACAACGACCATTAAAAGACCTACATGCACATATGACAAAACTCCAACTCCTTAACACAATTACACAAGAAGATATTATTAAGTTTTACGTACCTGAATTTAATCCCCAAAAAACTAATAATTATCACTCTCCTTTCTCATCTAAAGACGATAAGCCCTCCTTATCGTTCTACACAGAAGAAAATAACTGGAAATTCAAAAGCCACAACACAGACAACCAAGGCGACGTTTTTCAGTTTGTAGCTGATCTCAAAAAAATCGATTGTAAAAATGATTTTAACCGTCTTATTGATGAAATAGCCAGCGATTTAAAATTAAATGGTTATTCAAAGACTTTGCCCGAGAAAGGCACAAATCCGGTTAAACAGGAAAACTATAGCAAAAACATTTCAATCAGCTATGAGCCAGAATTCACAGGAGAATTCGTACAATATTTCAGTCAATACAAGATTACTCAGGACTGTCTTATTAAGTTCAATGTAAAACAGGTAAAATTTCATCATTTCATTTCAAAAAAAGGCAAGACATGCAAGATTGATTATAAAGCGGCAGGTAAAGTAGTTGCCTGCTACATTATTCAAGATCGAATAAAACTTTACATCCCAAAAATTCAGGACCTGCAGGAAAAACAATTTGGATTTAAAAATCAAATTGTTTCTGATGTTTTCGGTTTAGAAAAATTAATCCAGGTCAGCAGTAATGATTCTCCGCCGGACAGTGCAAATAAAAAGCTGTCTCAATTATTCATATCTGCCGGCGAAAAAGATTGCCTTGCGCTTAATTCAAACGGATTTACTGCAGTTTCTTTTCAAAGTGAAAACACCTTTCTAAGCGAAGAACAAATGAAACAATTACAGGCAATTTCGCCTGATATTTTTATTTGTTTTGATAATGATAATCCTGGTCAAAAAGCAGCCAAAAAAGTTCGTTCCCGCTTCAATAACCTCAAACAATTGCTTTTACCGGAAGACGTGAAAGATGTTGCAGATTTTTTTCGAGATCATACAGCAGATGACTTCAAACAATTGCTTCTAAAACCTCAACCAGTTCCGGCCAGCACAGACGATAATGACGACAATGCCGGCATTACAGTCACAAATGACGATACTGCAGCCGTAGATGAAGAAACAAAGGACAGTTACACAATATTTCACGCTACAGAAAAATTCCTGTCAAAACATTATGATTTAAGGTTCAACAGCGTAAAGCTTGAATTGGAAATAAGCGAGAAAAACAAGAACAGCTTTGGAGCCTTAAACGAAAACGATCTTTTTATTAAACTAAATAAACAAGGTGTAAGAGTTGGAATGGATAAACTCTTGGCCATCTTAAAAAGTTCTTTTGTACAAAAATTCAATCCTATTCACGAGTATTTCAAAAAACTTCCAAAATGGGACGGCCGCACAGATCACATACAAGCGCTCAGCGATTTTGTAAAATGTGATGAGCACGAAGAATTTTCAAAACAATTCGCTAAGTGGCTGATGCGTTGCGTTCGCTGCGCCCTGGTTGAGGGATATTACAATAAGCAAGCTTTCATCTTAGTTCATTCACTGCAGAACAGCGGGAAAAGTACTTTTTGCCGTTTTTTAGTTCCAAATGCTTTAAAAGAATATTCCGCAGAAAACATCAGCGACGATAAAGACAGCAGAATAGCTCTTGCAAAAAATTTTCTCATAAATCTTGATGAATTATCAAGTCTGGCAAAACATGAAATCAATTCATTAAAGTCTCTTTTCTCAAAAGACCTCATAAACGAACGATTACCATACGACCGCAAGAATTCAATTATTCACAGAGTCGCCAGCTTTATCGGATCAACAAACATGGCAGAATTTCTCACAGACGAAACCGGCTCGGTTCGATGGCTCTGTTTCGAAATCAAATCAATTGACTGGAAATATTCAAAGTCAGTTGATATTGATAAAGTCTGGTCCCAGGCTTTTTGGATGATTAAAGAAGGTCTTGAAAGCGAAATGAATAAGAAGGATATTGAAGAGAATGAAAAGAGAAACGAAAAGTTTCAGCAGCTTTCAAGTGAAGCGGAAATGATTCCGCAGTTCCTGAAACCAGCAACAGAAAACGAACTTTCTGCAGTTTTTCTTTCTTCCACAGAAATTCTTATTTATCTCTCTTCTTTCACGTCAATTCGTCTTAATAAAATAATGGTCGGTCGTGCAATGCCAATTTGCGGCTTTAACAGACAAAAGGAGAGCAAAACAGATCGCTACGGATACTGGTGTATTAAGCTAAAATAACTTAGGTTTTGTCTACTTTCAGCACAAAACTTAGGTTACCATAATCTTTATTTTGTCACCCCCCGCACCCCCCGATACAGAAGAAGATTTGCAGTAAAAACAAAAAGGTGGAAGGCAGTCAAAAAGGCAGGTGGTAGACAAAGCATAAAGAAGTGTTAAAGAGAAAAGAAGCTAAGCGGCGCAAAAAACAAGAGACAAAACTCATGAAAAAAACAAAAACAAAAAAACAACAAAACATCTTACCATCTTACCCTTTCATATATAAAATATATTATAGTCAATTAGTTATAAGGGGTAAGATGACGAAAAATCAAGTTACCTGATCTTACCTGATCTTACCGGAAAAAAGAAGAAAAAGCATCTTACCGGAAACAAAATGATCTTACCTGATTAAGTAATTGATTATAAGCGTAATACACATGCATAGGTAAGATGGTAACATGAAAACGACTTTTTAAACACTTTCAGCAAAAATTTTAAAAATGGAAAATAACATTGAAAATGACGAATTAACCGAAATGCAGGAGCTACAGGAAAGCAAACAAATCCACGATACTTTAAACCAAACTACTCAAAAAAGAACTGAAAGAAAACCGAAGATGAAAGCAACCGGAGCAATAAATTATCTGGACAAAGAAAAATCTGAAAGACTTTTAAACTCTGTTGAGAACCTAAAACACAAATCAGCAATCCTGATAATGATGGACTGCGGACTGAGAGTTACAGAATGCGTAACACTGAAAATGGAAAACTTTGACTTTAAGAAAAAAGTTCTTTATGTTAACTCATTAAAAAAGAGAGAAAATGATCTGGTCAGAGAGATTCCAATATCAAACAGACTCTTGCAAACTTTAGCTGATTATCTTACAGAAAGAAAACCAACTGCAGGCACAGACTATCTTTTCCCAGGGACCGGAGGAAGAGAACATCTAACACGGAAATCAATGAATAGAATGTGTGACAGAATAAAAGCAAAAAATCCTGCTTTCAACAATCTTCACCCGCATGCACTACGCCACACTTTCGCCACGCAAATGCTGGCAACCGGCACAGAACTGCACAACGTAAAAACTCTGCTGGGCCACACTTCTTTTAATACTACACTTATTTACAATCACACTCCTATCGAAATTCTGCGGCAAAATATTGACGATATGAGCAACAAAAAATCCACCTGGTATCAAAGACTATGGTACAAGATTACAGGAGTTAAAGTAGTTCCTACTCTTATCAATTTTCACACTCCGGAGAACACATTTATTATCGGCAGAGAAAAAGAAATATTATATGTAATTGATAATCTCAATAAAAACATTAATACTATCCTCGTCGGTAAAATAGGAATTGGAAAAAGTCACATCATAAAACAAATTGAATTCAGAGACCGTAAAATCCTGAAGATTGATGAAATGAGTAATCTAAAATTAACCTTCGTCAACATGCTTTTATACTTACTCGACAATGATAAAGAAGCAATCAAAAACATGATCTACGCAGATTATGACAAGACGAAGCTTCAGCAGAAATTACAAAAAGACAGCATTCAAAGCCTTATTGATGAAATTATAAGAATAACAACAAGACATGAATACATTCTTATGATTGATAACGTTGATGGCATCACGGCAAAAGGAATGAAAACAATAGAGCAGCTAAAGGACCATTTTACCATACTTACAACAGCCAGGGAAATTCCGATCAATAAAGCAAACTTCATCTGGAACTTTGATAAGATCACAATCGAACCTCTTCCAAGAACACAGAGTTTAGAGCTAATTCATAAGCTTTCTTACGATATCGATGTCGAAGATTTCGAATTATACCGAAACCACATTTATGATCAGTCTTCAGGAAATCCCCGGGTAATATTTGAATTGTGCGAACGATACAGAAAAGAAACAATTGTCACAGATGATGTTATCCGTTCAGTTCGCCACATCGGCGGATTACCAGAGATAGACATGTCATTCGTCATTGTAATCATTCTTGCAGGCGTTTCTATTCTTCGTTACACTTCCAGGGAAATGGGCGGAGAAAGTCTCAGATTCATTGGCGGGATGGCACTGGTACTACTAATGCTTTCACGCTACTTTTTATCAAAAGCAAAAAGAAAATTTTTATAATAAAATCATTCATTTTTTAATCAAATCAATAACTACGATCATGCAAAAAAACACATTCATTACCGGTAAACAATCCAGTGGAAAAACAACAAAAGCAAAAGAAATAACAGAAGGAAAAGAAACTGTGTATCTAAATAACACAGACCAAATCAGAGAACTACGATTCGAATTAAATGAAAAAACAGAATTCATAGTAATAGATGATTTATATGAAAAATCTGATTTAGAAGAAATCATAGTGCTTTTACAATTTCCAACAATCCGCTTCAGACAACCATATTCAAAGAAGCTAACTGAAATACCTACGCCGAAAATTATTGCAATAAGCAATTCAATTTCTATAACCAAAGCAAGTGAAATCCTAAAAGAAAAATTCAACTACATAGAACTCTAATAACTCATCCTTTAATCAAATCAATAACTACCATGGAAACAATTTCATTTTCATTCAATTGGAACAACAAGCTTGATTGTAAGTCTTTCACAACAATCAGAATACTGCAGCCGGACAAATACAGGACCGGAGAAACTTATATAATAACCTTAAAAAGAAAAGAATTATTTCAGGCAAAAATCATTGAAATCAAACCTTTTTGGCTAAAAGATTTAAATGAATTTATTGCTTATCTCGATACCGGATATAACAAAGAAGAATGTACAGAAATAATTAAAAAAATGTACCAAAATATCAACTTCCAACAGAAACAAATTTCATTAATCCTTTTAAAAAAAGTAGCATGACAACAACAAATTGCACAGCGCAAGCGCAGGAAATTTTATGTGAAATTCTCACTCTGGTACTTGATACTTCCGCAGAACTTGACTTAGAAAATCCATCATTTGACCAGGTACATTCAAAAGCAGCAAAAATCAACGAATTCTCAATTAAACTATTAAAGTCATTATTATGAGCGGAGCAAATCATATAGTAGGTGGAACAGTTTTCACCGGAATTTACCTAAGCATGTGGGATACAAACCTATTTTCCCAGCCCCTTTTTTTATTTTTTACTGCCCTGTTCGCCGTGCTTCCAGACATTGATCACACAAAGTCTCCAATCGGCACTTTGTTTTATCCTATCGCAAAATACCTGGATAAAAAGCATGGCCACCGAACAATAACTCACAGTCTTATTTGTTACTTCCTTCTAATTATCCTGGTCGGTTCAATTGAAAGAATTATAAGCGACAAAAGAATAATCACATCAATATTCATCTGGAGTTATGGTAGTCATCTCATACTCGACATGATCACAAAACAAGGCGTGCCCCTCTTCTACCCTTTCAAAAAAAATCCATGTGTTATTCCTTCAAACCCAGACTTCCGTTTTAAAAGTTCAGACTTTAGAACAGAAACAATTGTTTTTATGGTTTTTATTCTCGTTGGCTACAGTTGTAAGAACCTTTTTGCTAACGGTTTTTGGAATACTTATAATCGAAAATTCAGCAACATTCAGCACGTGTACAATGAAACAAGATTATCAGATAGTTTGATTTCTGTTAATTATAAGATCGTTTTAGAAGGTCAGGTAACGAAAGGAAAAGCTTATGTAATTGAAGCAACTCAAAGCAGCCTATTATTATTCGAGAAAGCATTTTTTAAAGTCGACAACAACTCAATAATAAAAGCAATCGAACCAGTAAGAACTAATAAGAAACTTTCAAAAAAAGAACTGCAGTTTTCAGATATTAAAATGGATAGTTTAAGAAAATTAATCGCAAACAAAATGATTATTTCATTAAAAATCCAATCATTATTACCAATTTATTTTATCAAAGAAAATCAACCGCAGGCATCAACAAACTTCAGTCTTGACTATGTTATAAATCCGCTTTTAAGAAGTGATAGAATCGACAGTATAGACCTGAACGCAGCAAAAGAAATATCCGAAATTGAATTACAAATTAAACTTGGAAATGACATTGATGAACAATTTCAGGCGCAAAAAACAAAAGCTTTAAACGATTTAAAAACGACTGAAAAAGATTTAAATTCAGAAGATTTAGCAAAAAAAGAAAATGCTATTAAAGACTTTGAAAGCAAGAGAAGAACTGTCTATCAGCTTTCAAAACCAACTACAAAAAATTTTCCACTTTTAAAAATGAGATTAGACTTTTTACGTAAGAAATTGAGAATTGTCAAAGAGCAGGAAGTATCCGGTTATTTAGCATTTTACATAATCAATTAAAAAAAACATTCTTATGCGAAGCATTTCCTTTATTCTTATCTTATCATTAATCGGCTGCAGCAAATGGAACGAACCAAAAGCAACCAATGAAGTCCTGTTAACAGTAGAAAACGAATGTTATTGTAAAATCATCTTTTATCTGAACGATACAACTTTTTACACTTCCGATTATTGGGATTGTACAGAAACAAAAGGTTTGTACTTACAAATCAAGCCTGGTGAATATCGCGTAACTGCAGATAATGGATTTAAAGAGATAGTAAAACATTTTTCAAAGAATTATACAATTCATCATTATTAATTGAATTTCCATAAATAATATATTTTTTATGCTTCCAGTAAAA
>MWWH01000572.1_pt1 | contig 10604 bp, 12 predicted proteins | sample 1047231 | NCBI WGS metagenome assembly MWWH01 (sample SAMN06349967, study PRJNA376086) | soil metagenome | isolation source: MG3-2 sample Antarctic (ecotone) soil | place: Antarctica | collected 2015-01-13 | reverse complement strand
CCCCCCGGTATTGATCGCTCATTCGTCCGGGCACTCACTCACTCGGCAAAATGCGGGGCGGGCTCTCGAATCCGTTCGGGTGGTTCGTGCGGGCTATCCGGCGCAAGTATGATGGGGGTACAGGAGTCTATAAACGGATCCCGACCTGACCTCTCGACAGACTACTGGGCGCTCATTCTTTACACTTTCCTGCAGGATGTATAAAACAGCTCGACACCCCCAGCGCTCCGATCATCTTGCGCGCTCTTAGCATTGTGAGTGCAGAATAGACCAGTGTGTGGGGAGATTCCGCCACCTATAAAAAGGGGGTGGCGGGGGCGGCCGAAACGGGAAAATCTCACCAGAGCGGCACCCTCGAAATTAGCCGGAAAGCGAGGGGCCACTCCACAAAGCACAGACAAACGACAGACGGTTTTTCGAGCTTTGCGGCGCTGGGGAGTGCAAGGGACCAACGGCGAAAACAGCCAAAAAACGGGGGTACTGAGTACGCTCCTCATACAATCCTCTAACACTTTTCGGGGGGTGGCATGGTACAAAAGTCTACCGGCCGATGGCATGAACCGGGCGGGGAGTCGATCACCGGACCAAATCCCAAGGATCCAAATTCAGGCGACCGCATGGAACCGATCGACCCTATCGACCAGCTCCGGAGCATAATCCTAAACCAGATCAGCGGCACAGCGTCCGATGGAATCGCACGGGTGAGCGTGTCCCCTTGGGTATGGGATGATCTCTGGCAGGGGCAAGTCGTTACCTACACGTTCAGTGGATGGGAACCGGAAGAGTGCCGGCAACCGAGCCCGGAACCGATCGACTCGAGCGATATGCTCCGGCTCACGATCGATCCCGAACAGGTCGAACTGTTCCGGCTCTGGAATCGGGAGGGGAAGGAAATCACTCCCGGTGTCGGCCGATACCAGACAGCAAAACGGGGGAGATCTCTGGAGCGGGGGACAAGTCGACCAGAATAACCGGCCGGCGGATAGTTCTCAAAAGTTCACAGCCGGCGGGGAGTCTTGTATACACACCGGTCCCTTCGTGACACCACTCCCCGTTTTTGGAGTTATTGGAGGTTCTAAAAGGAGAAGAGCAACGTCGGAAGTAGTATTACAGTCCTGCCATAACCGTTCCAATGGCAGCATTCATCAGCATTTCCTTCATCGGGGTCGCCATTCCAAGGTTCTCGTTGTTCATGCTCTCGCCGCAATTCCCGGTTGTTGACCATCCAGTTACCTCCCAAAACACACCGAACGATGTCATTCCACCCGCCCATGTCACATCTCCGTTTGAGTTATGGATGAGTTTGAGATGGTATGGGTTGTTGCCATTTGTCGAATCTATCCCGTTAATGAGTCCTACCATTCCGACTGTGGGGTCGGATTGCAAGACCCTCTTGCACGGATATTTTCTACTATGATCTCCATTACAAGCCCAAAAATCGACATACGCTATAGATCCATCGTCGTAGGTGTGTGTAATGGTGATCCAATTGCTGGAAAGCATTCCCTCCGGACACCCACCAATTTCCTGATGCTGGTTGAGAGCATATGCTTGAATGGTACTACCTGCCATTACCAGAATAAGCAGCGCAACGAGACGAAGTTGCTTGGTCATACGTATCTCCTTGTCAGTGTTAAGTGATTGACAGTTACTGTGTGTAAGTTGAATCAATCACGAAGTAATTCCCGTCGCAACGCAATCCACCTCCTGTTAAGAGAGAACTGGTAAAGTACTGGTATGACCAATTGGTAACCGGCTGCCCAATGTCACACGTGCCAGTGAAGCTCTTGAATGGCGACCCGATACTAGGATCAGATGTCACGGTACGACAAACGAAGTATGTCGTAGTTTTCACGCCATTGCAATCGATACGTTCAATGTACTGTGGTAGCCCGTCGTCAGAAGCAGAGACGTACGTATTAACATGCGGAGGGGTACATCCAGAAGCGTCAGTCCAGCTCCGGTATTCAACTTTCGCTAAAGCCCCACAATGGATTGTTACAAACAAAGCTGCCAGCATCATACCAGATACGAATCTTTTCATAGGAAACCTCGGAAATGGTGCCCAGAATCCAAGTGATGGGTAAACGAATTACACCCCAAGTATGGTGGTTCTGAACAGAATGGGATAAATTGACAGACTTTTGGCGCTCCTGCGTTCAGGAGCTACCTACGTCTAATCAACATATGCCATGGTACTATGATAAGTTGCCCCATCCAACATAAATTTTGATATAGGGTAAATACCCCCGGAAACCTACGTTTGAAGAGTATGATCAGTCTCCTCCTTATAGGTTTATCCTCCTTTTCTGAAGCTCATCTCTGAGTCTCGCCATCTGCTCTGGATCATCCTGTATCCTCACACGAGGCTCGACAACAACTTCCGGCGCCAACACTTTCGCAGGCTCTCGGACCAACCGCTCGATCTTCCTCTTCGCCAACATCTGCACTCTCATATCCCTGAGATCCGATCCTTTCTCCTGCCGTAGAGACATTCGACTCACTATATCAGCAGGCTTCGAACCTGACGAGCTCGAACCATGGATCAGAACCGCTGCCTTTACGATCACGGTCGACAAGGAAGAGACGGAAGCGTTTCGACTCTGGGATCGTGACGGGCGGGAAGTGTTTCGCCACTTCGGCTGAACGGAAGGGATCCAAAGAGTGCAAAAACGGTACACTCCGGAGCAGCAACGGAACAAAAACGATACGTTCGAGAGCATTTAGAGAACATAGGCGACAGTTTAACGGCCGTTTTGGGTATCCACTCCGTCTCTAATCCGTGTTTACTCCTACCTGGCTCCGTCTTAAATCCGAGCTGGCTCCTACTGGAATCCGTCTCTGATCGGGGAGCAAACCTAGTATCCATACCCCGTTATGGCATTCCTTGCGATTCCAACAGCGATCGCGCTCGGTCTGGCCCGACCCTGACAGCAATCACGACACTTTATGACTGAATAAGACTACTTGCCTTTCGCTTTCCGCTGTACAAAGTGACGGAGAATCCCGGTTATCCCCCGATCAGCCCCCTAGAACATTGGTCTCTACTGCGACATAGATTCAGCAAGTCACGGCGGGTGCCGGGGACAGTGATGAGGATCCTATATGGAGGATAGAGGAGATGGTACTTGAAGAGAGGGTTATCGCGACGGTGGCAGAGCTACGACGTGCCGCGTCGAACATGACGGGAGAGATCGATCTCGACTAGGGTGGCGTGATGTTCGCGCATCATAAGGACAGAGGACGCCCGTATCAGATCCCTCCCGCAGTGTGGAGAAGCCCGGGCGCCCCGGGGTGGATCCGGCTGGCTGGACGGTGTGGAGGCACGCGATGATGGACACCCGGCCGAGGGATACTCGGCCGGGATGCTTTGAAACGACGACCAACGGAAAGGTGAGATGATGAGCAGGTTTACTATCGACCCTCGAGACTCCGACGCTGTGCGAGCTCGCAAGATGGAGGAGGCCGACGCAACGTTCAAGAAGAGGCTTCTTGTGAAGCTGGAAAGAATGGAACGGGAACGGATCACCCGCGAACAGGAGCATCGGCAGAGAAGCTAGCGCCGACGATCGAAAGCCAGCTAGCCGTAATGGTATCGAGCCTGTAGAAAGTGGATCATGTTGTCTTTGACTTCATAGACAACACGATCCGCATTGGTCAGACGACGTGACCAGATGTTCGCACCGAGGTGCTTTAGTCGTTCCGGCTTTCCCGTTCCTTCGAAGGGCGTTCTTTTAATCTCCGCCATCAGCTTGACGAGTCGCACTGAGACTTTTGAATCGAAAGAAGCCCAATACACAAGATCCTCCAGGAAATGAGTCTGGAGTACGACTTCATACCCTGGTTGCGGTTTTACGGGAGCTAGTGGTTTTCGCTTTGGCATCTAGATCCCCAATGAATGCATCAAACTCCTCTGAAGACATCCTTTTCCCTCCGCCCGTCTTGGCTTCGTCGATAGCATCATAGAGCCGCTCTGCGTTTCGGGGGGACCGTAGAAGGTAGGCTGTTTCACGGAGAGACTCGTATTCCGTGGCTGCAACCAACACAACGTCCTCCCCGCCCCGCCGTGTTATCACAATCGGCTCCAGGTTTGACGTTGCATTCTCGAGAAGTTCGGCAAACATCGCACGCGCGCTTGAGTAGGTCACCTGTTTAGACATCACTGCACCTGAATCTTCAAATTATTCTGCTAACTTGTACAAGAAGAATGTACAACTTTGAGACTCGTGGGGGAAGGAAATATTGTCTGTCCGGAGACGGTATATTGTGACCGATAAGGGCAGTTATCAGTCATAAACCAAAACGGAACGGTAATGACAACGCATCGTGACTTCATGAAGCGGTACCAGCCAGACAGCACGAACGACTGCGGTGGAGAAATAACCCTCGCCTATGTCGGAATAGCATCCGCACCGGGCCGCATTGGAAGCACTTACGTTTGCCTGGAGTGCAAAAAGAAGATCGAGGTGTTCGTGGTTGAATCGACCCCGCCGACTCCGGACTTTAATGAGCTGATGAGGAAGAAATGACCAGATCTCTAACCGTTCTCCGTTCGGCCGAGCTTGCCACGGTAGAGCAGCAAACCAGCCGGGCCTATGAAACTCTCGAGGCGGCAAAGTCGACAGCCACTCGGCGCGCCTATCGTATTGGCTGGGCTGACTTTCTCGAGTATACCAGCGGGCTCCGAAGTGACCAGGAGGAGATAGCTACCACCCTGCCAGCGGCACCGGCCACCGTTGCACTCTACATGAACCACCTTGCCCTCGATCGAGCCCTTGCACCGTCGACGATCGCGCAACGGATGGCGGCGATACGATACTATCACGACCAAGCGGGCGCTCCGTCTCCGACTACCGATCCCGTTGTTATCGAGACGATGAAAGGGATTCGCCGGCTGCTGGCCGGTCGGAAGGTTCAGCGTAAGGGCGCGCTCACGATCGCAGATCTCGAGCAGATCCTTTCCGATCTCCCCGACACCCCCGGCGGACGGCGCGATGCCGCATTACTGACAATAGGACTGTTCGGAGCGTTCCGCCGGTCGGAGCTGGCCGCGCTCGATCTCGAGGATGTGATGTTCGACCAGGTGCGGGGGGCGGTGGTGACGTTACGACGTTCAAAGACGGATCAGATGGGAGAGGGGATGGATAAGGTATTGCCATACAAACACGGTCGGCGGTGTTGCCCGGTGATTGCGCTCCGGAGCTGGCTGGAGATTCGCGGATCGGCGGCCGGTCCGTTATTCTCCAGTGTCGGGAAGAGTGGCAAGGTGACCGGCAAACGTTTGGACGGTCGGGACGTTGCGCGGATCCTGGTACGGGTGGCCGAGATGGCAGGCATCGACTCGGCTGAGCTCGCCGGGCATAGTCTCCGTATCGGGTTCGTGACCGAATGCCGACGGCGGGGCGTCGACTCGGCCGCGATCATGGCGCAGACGGGGCACAAAACCGAACGGATGATAACTCTATACACCAGGCGGGAATCAGCATGGGAAGCCAATGGTGCCAATCATCTGTAAGAACTCTTCTTAGGAATAGAATCCAAGCCAACTAGAGGTTATTCCACATGGCAATGGTGATAAAGCTCGAATCGAGAGCAGCCTTTTTCTTCCTTCCTTTCACAATTGTAGCACAGCAATAGCGGCTACTCATAAAAAGTTTTGTGGCCCAAAAACGCCGATTCTAAGTCTTTTTCAGCGGGTAATAGTCAGTTAAAGGGAATTTGTTTGGGATGATCCGAATCCGTCGGAAGCGATTGTGCCACAACCGTATTTCCATATTGAAAGCTTCTGCTTGACACGCGTCAAGACGCTGATCTATATTCACAGAAAGAGGGCCAACGCGGCAAACGTTGGCCCTCTTCAAAGGTTCCTAGAACTACTCCATCCAAGCTTCTAGGTTCGGTCGATACATTACGTGATCGAATGTCTCCGGTTGTGAGAGTGGCAACTCTCTCCGGACTGTGTGTAAACAGAGATACACTGTGAGCAAGTTTACACACTTGCGACAATGATACAAATCACGTACACGATGCTGCAACTAAAAATTGTCGCATGGTAATTTTCGTAACGACCGATTCTAGGAGCGCATCCCCTCAGTAAGGGAGGGCTCCGTGACTGATAACATTGTAAAGTTTCGGCTCGATCCGGCGCATATCGACGCGCTCGACCGGTTGGCCACCGGTTACAGTTCCACCCGCTCCGAGATCATTCGACGATTGATATTGCCGCGCTTGTCGCTGGCTATAGGCGTGCTCGAGGCAGACGTAGACACGCTTTCCGGCAAACGAGTGCCCGGTTTTTCCGATGCGCTTCCGATCATCACGACATGCGGTGATGATGTTACGGAGGTGAGCACATGACAGAAACGGCACTCCACGACAAGGATGATGTGAGAGCCCGCTTCACTCTCGATGCACTGGCAGATTACGCCGGGCAACGAACAGACACCACGCCGCAACGGGTGAGCGAAACAACCCGACGGTTATCAGGTGGAAAGTTGGGCGGGCTGGAAATCACGAGTCGAGACGGGGCACTTCTCTGGTATCTCCATGAGAAGGAGCTCGGCGGTGACGTGTTCGACCTGTTCGGATACCTGGAGTTTGGCAACGCGAAACCCAAGGGTGAAGAGTTTACGCGGGCACTGCAGATTGCCGGCGATTTCATCGGAGCGATGCCGAACAGGCGCACCAATGGCAACGGTCACACCAACGGCAATAGATCAGCGGCTCAGAATGTAAAGAAGCAGAAGAACCCCGCGCTCCGTTCGAGCTGGCTGGCAAATGTCGACACCACCTATACCTACCACGTCGACGGGCGAGAATGGTATAAGGACCGGATGAAGAAAGGCCACCAGGGTGCTCCGTTCATTGCATGGCATCGGGCCGCTGACGGTCGGGAGATCGCGGGCCGCGATGGTATGAACCCGACTCTCTACAGGCTTGTCGAGCACCGACAGGCGCGCGCGGTGTCGGCCGAGACAGGGGAGCGACTAACGGTGTTTGTAACGGCCGGGGAAAAGGATTGCGATAACGTGCGGGCGCTCGGATTTGTGGCCGTCTGCAATCCTGACGGAGAGATCGGAGAGGATCGGAAGGGCACAAAGTGGCCGGATAGCTTCTCGAGGGAGCTCGAGGGCTGTTCTGTCGTGATCCCCGTCGACAATGACGACACCGGCCGAACAAGTGCGGAAACACTGGCAGGGCGGCTGTATGGCATCGCGGCCAGTGTCAAGGTGCTGCACTTCGACTCGTACCACTATATCCCTCCCAACGGGGATATTTCCGACTGGATTCACTACGGCAATACGGCCGAAGATCTCGACTGCCTGATAGATGCTACACCCGTTTGGGCACCTATAGAGCCCGCTGATCCCTCCGTTTCCCTCGAGGAGGCTGGTACTGTCATGGAAGGTTCAGACACGACAGGGGCGGCGACAGTGGGTAAATACGAGATCTTTTCTCCTACATGGGATAACCAGCCACCCCATACCGAGCCAACGCTTGTACTGGATGGAACGCGAGTAGGGAGCAAGGGCAACACAACGGCGATTGTTGCCGGCGGCGGTGCGGGGAAATCCGCAACTGTTGAAGCGATCTGCTCGAGAGCAATCTATCCAGGCGCAAACGCATTCGGGTTCGATGTTCAGATCAGCGATACCGGTACGGTCCTGTATATCGATACCGAGCGATCGCGAGAGGACCACCATACGAGCTGGCGGCGCTTTGCAAAACGGGCAGGACTCTCACCAGGGGATCCACGGGAAGTGCGCATGCGGTGGTTCAACTTCAAAACGGTTCCGACGGTAGCCGCGCGGTGGAAGGAACTATGGAGACTCCTCGACGAGTACCGGCCGGAACTTGTCCTTCTGGATGGTATCGGAGATTTCCTCGTCGACGTAAACGATGCCGAGGAAGTGAGCACCCATATTACGTTGCTACAGGCAGAAGCCGAATCCCGGCAATTCTCCCTTGTCGTGACGATCCACCCGAATCCGAAAACCGACAAGGCACGCGGGCACCTTGGTAGCGAGATATGGAGACGGGCCGAGGCGATGCTTAACATCCTAGTCGACAAGGCAACCGATATCCGGACGATCTCCAGTAAGGGAGATCTCGGGAAGATCCGGAGCGGATCACCAGTAGAGGCGTCTTTCCGCTGGGATGATACTACAGGCATGCACGTATCGTGCGAATCACCGGCGGCAGGAAAATCTCCGTCGACGCGGGCAAAGCTGGCAGAGCTGGCCGATAGCCTGTATGCAAACAAAGTCTCCTATACCTACTCCGATCTGGTCACGGCGATCTCCGAGACGACAGGGACCGGAAAGGACAACGCTATAAAGAAGCTGAACCGGATGAAGTCTTCAGAGATGGAGATCATCGTAAAGCATCTTGACGGAACCTATATCCGCAACGGTAACGAGGGGGCGGGTAGTGATCCATTCTGATTCTATTACCGGCGGCAGGGGTACTGCCGGAAAGGGGGTAAGGGGTAAGGGGTAAAGAGGGGTACTATATACCCCCCTCTTTACCCCTATCCCTTTACCCTTCCATTCCTTGGAGGTATTACCCCAATCAGTACCCCAATCAGTACCCCTGACATTACCCCTAGAAGCAGACGGACGGAAAATCAGGCAGGAAAGTACATGGAAGGGTAACGTTACCCCTAGATTCTACGCTGTAATCGACGGTAATGGAGTGTTTATTACCCCAATTGGTACCCCTGTATGGTTGTTTATAAAAGTTAAGGTCGGCAACGGATAACGAGGCTCGAGCAATGCGGACAATCGCGGTAATTAATCAGAAGGGTGGTACTGGAAAGACAACCACGACGGTAAACCTTGCCGCTGGTCTGGCCGAACAGGGGAGGCGGGTTCTAGTAATCGATCTGGATCCCCAAGCGAGTGCATCGGGCTGGCTTGGTGTCTCAGACGGATCAACCGATCTGCTCGAGCTCCTGACAGGTGATACTAGGATTACCGGAATCATCCGAAACACCAGTAACCCGGGGGTTTCGGTGGTTCCTGCTTCGAAGCATCTAGCAGGGGCCGAGCTCGCACTTGCCGCGAACCCTGCCGGCGGGTCGACCGCGCTTCGGAGGAAACTGAAAGATCTTCCATCGGGATATGATTATGTGCTGTTCGATTGCCCTCCATCGCTCGGGTTTCTCGGAACAAATGCACTGACGGCTGCCTGGGAAGTCATCATTCCGGTGGAAGCTCGGGTAATGTCACTCTCCGGACTTGCGCGATTGCTCGAGATGATCGAGACGATACGTGAGGGGCTGAATCATCCGATCGAGATCGCGGGCATTGTGGTTTGTCGGGTTGATACCCGGACCCGGCATGCGCGCGAGGTGATCGAGAAACTACGGGAGACGTTTCCGGGCAAGGTGTTTACGACGATGATACGGGAGAACATCAAGCTTGGGGAAGCTCCGAGCTTCGCGCAACCGATCACGGCCTATGACAGCTCGAGCAATGGAGCGGCAGACTATCGGGCGCTTGCCCTCGAGGTGATCGCACAAGAGCCCAACTACATACCAAGCTAACCAGATATGGCCAAGAAATCGACAATCGGAGCGGATCCGCTCGGAAATTTCCTAGGACTCAGCAAACCCGCTGATTCCGAGCAATCCCCGATTGACCAGGAAACTCCGGAACCCGTAAAACAATGGGAACACCAGAAACCCCCGGGTAAATCGCGGCCGGGCGGAGAGGGTGGAAAAGGGCTGCAGCATGAATCAGCGAAGCTCACAAAGGAAGAACGGCGGCGGCTGTATCGATTCTCTACCGAGCTCGCACCCGACCTACAGGAGCGGCTACGGAATGCGGTCTACTGGACACCCGGTGCAACTGTAGCAGGGTACCTGGAAACAGCCGTGCGGGATCTGCTCGAGCGGATAGAGCAGGAGAACGGGGGAGCGTTCAAGCCACGGCCGGAAGCGTTAAAAGGGGGGCGGCCGTTGGGATGATTCCGGGAACCAGAAAAAGAGAATAGGATCTCTCTGGTTTGACTTCATAGGATTTGACTTTTGGCCGGTTCTTCACTGATAAACAGAGAAAGAACAGTGAAGAGTGATCGGTGATAAACACCGGTAGAACACCGTTGGTCAAGCCTGTTAAACAGCCGAAGAACAGCCGGACGATTCGCAAAAGTTTACATCGGTAGGGGGTGGCAAAGGGTGGCGTATGTGGGCTGATGTAGGCGCTTAGTTGGGACGTTATGCTACACAGCGTGCGCATGATTGTACAACATTGCGGGGTGGTCTATGGCATACTCGGGACGGGCTCGGGAGGAAAGGAGATGTAAGGCGACTCGGAGGGATAGGACACCCTGTGCTAGCTATACGCGGCATGGGGAGAACCCTCGTATCTATGCGGCCCGCACGGGGGTAGGAAGAGACTCACCCTGGTTTGTCGTTGCATCGCCCATAGCTGGCCACACCGGCCGGGCGGCGGGCTCTGTTGCTGGCCAGACTCCCCCCGGTATTGATCGCTCATTCGTCCGGGCACTCACTCACTCGGCAAAATGCGGGGCGGGCTCTCGAATCCGTTCGGGTGGTTCGTGCGGGCTATCCGGCGCAAGTATGATGGGGGTACAGGAGT
>MWWH01000571.1_pt1 | contig 10605 bp, 13 predicted proteins | sample 1047231 | NCBI WGS metagenome assembly MWWH01 (sample SAMN06349967, study PRJNA376086) | soil metagenome | isolation source: MG3-2 sample Antarctic (ecotone) soil | place: Antarctica | collected 2015-01-13 | reverse complement strand
TTGTTTCAAATTCTTCGCCCGGTATTGCATGTCTTAAAGCAATTTCGCCTTGTACATGTTCCCAGTTGCGAAGGGTTTTGCCGTCAGCAACGGCTTGCAAGCTGGTTTTTATCTCACGACTTGTGTTGACGGGAACAATATAGGGTAAGTGGGAACTTTCGCGCTTTTTATCTTTTGTTTGTTTCCGCCGCTGTAGTTCGTCGCGTAGAGCATCGCGGATTTTAAGAACATTCTCCATTTCTTTGGGAATGCCTTTTATTAACTCCTCTAGCAGTGGAAAAGATTTAAATTCTAACTTATTAAAGCCAACGAACTCGTCAATGAAAATTTCTTCAGTTAAGGCAGGGGCAATTTCCCGAGCAAGCTCGAAAATGCTCTCGCTGACCGTTTTCGCTACCATTTCGGTATAACGCTTACCGTTAGGCGCGACGTATTCGCCGGTTTCGTGCAACTCGACTTCGTGAAGCGAAAGATCTTCTTTTGTAAGCACTCTAAGATTCTTGAGATCGATATTAGGATCTATCTCTACTGTCTCGTCAAGCCAGTCATGTAATTTGATTACGACTTTTTCCCATTCTATTTTTTTCATAATAAAACCCCGTTCTTCATTGGCGATTACCGGTTGCGGAGTCCGATACAGTTATTATGTAATGCGTTTTAAGTTTCTTTCGCGTCAAAGTTTTTTAATGAACTCATCCAAGTCCTCGCGCTTAACTCGATAAGCACGTCCGATAATCCTTCCCTTCAACTTGCCGTCCTCGATAGCCTGTCGCAAAAGCTGGCGTGAGAGTCCTGTTAATGCGGCGGCTTCATCTAGTTTTAACAATGGTTTGTCGGCAATTGCTACGGCTGGTTTTTGCAATCCTAAGTTAAAAATTGTTTCTATGACGTTTCGCGCCAATACCGTGTCGCCGGTCGTCGCGTCAGTCCGCGCCAACGCCGTGCCATCGCTTGTCGCGGTCGCGGGTTTCACAGTCTCGGCATCGCGCTGCTGTTTATAGTTTTGTATTTCTTCCCGGTTGAAAATTGCCTCTTGTTTGCCCGATTCGCCGCGCTTGTAACGGACGGAAATCTTCTCAGACTGGACAATCCGCTGCAGACTGCGGACGCTGATTCCCAGCTCGGTTGCGGCTTCTTCTTTGTTCATAGTTTCTGGTATGCTCGCCCTGCGTCAACCCGCGTCAAAGCAATTTGTCATCGGTTGACGTGCCAACGGGTGACAGACGTTTGGCGCGAAGTGACACCCGTTCTTATTTATTCAACTTTTTTTCGCGGCGGTCTCCCTCTTTCGGGCGGTTTGAAGTTTTTCAGGTCGCCTTCGGGTATCAGCCAAATGCTTCCGGCAATTGTTTGCTCCAGTTTTGCGTTTGGCAGTAAACCCCGCTTAATCCACGATCGGACGGAAACCGAACTGACGCCGTATTGCTTTGCCACGTCTGACGCTTTTAAGAATTTTTTACTCACGAATTTCAATATAAACGAAATTAAAAAGAATTTCAAGGGAATACTTTCAACCTGTAAGATTTTACTTGCATTTAATTCTTATAGGATGTAAGATATTTATAGATTGAAACAGTCAATCAATAAACAAAAGGAGTAAGAGAGAAATGTTAAATATAAAAGACGCCAACAAATTCGGACAAGTCATCGCGGGAGCGCTCGCGAAAGTCGAGATGACTATCACGGACCCGGCATTAAAAAGCAGATGGATTAACGCCATCGCAAAAGCTGTTTATCAAATCCAAATGCACGGCGAGTTTATGACTTATGACGAAGCGGAAAACTATTTGCTCATCTGGTCGCACGGCTCGAACGAAGTTTATTCGGCAAATGGCGTTTGCCAGTGTAAAGCATTCGCCCGCGGATTGCCCTGCTGGCATCGTTCGGCAGCTCGATTGGTAAGAATTTATTTAGAACTGCCTGAGAACGTCGCGCCGGAGTTTCCAGTCAAGGCGGAAGCAGAGATCACATATTTACCGAATACACGCGAGCCGATCCGGGTCGAGAATTACGGCGGCGTGCGCCTTCCGGTTTACCGCTAAAAACGAAAGGCTTTCCTAAACCGCCAAGTTATAGGAAAGCCTCTCTTAGAATCCCTTTGGGAAAGGAAAACATACTATGAAAAAAATAACACAGAAAAAGAAGAAAATTAAAGTAAAAAACACAGTGCCGCATCTTCTTATGGCTTTAGTTAGCCACGAAGACTGTCCTGCTTGGCTTGATATGAAGATTTGGAACACTTTGTCCGACAACGCAAACATTCCGGCTAACACGGTCGGATTTTTCAAGCAAGCCCTGAAATACTCGCGTCTTAGTAATCACGCAGAAACCAATAATTATGAGGTGATTCAATGAAAAATACAGCAAAAACAAAAACGGATAATCAACGCCGCACTTTAGAACAAATCAGCCAGCAAGTTGAAATGGCTTTAATAAGCGACAAAACGGCGGACGCTGTAAAGGATTGTTTGAAAACAATTATTTACGAAGCGGCGAACGAAGCGAACATATCGCTCAATGAAATTTTTGATAACGACTTTAGCCGCGTTCGGACAACCTTGCCTAAAGTAATTGAGAAATTAGGCGAAGATTACGGGCGCGGATTCCTTCACGCGATACACGCCATTGTGCAACACGATACGGACGCTTTCCGAAAGTTTTACGATGACAGATTAGACCAAGACACGGAAGATTTAGCCAATCTTTTATCACAAGTTATGAAGCATCCGAAAATGCCGACGCGCCTTTTCAATGCAATGGCTGATGAACTTTCGGCACTTCCGAAAGATTGGCGAACGCCGGAAACTATTTTAACCAATTTGCAGGAATTACAAGAACAGGAGGCGACACAATGAAAACAGAAAACAACTTGGAAGTCACCGAAAAGGAAATGGAAACTGTAGAAATTACAATTTACACCGACTGGAAATATGAAAAGGGCGACACGTCTGAACGAGCAAGGATGCGGATTGAGAAGTCTTGCTTAATGGCTTCGGCTCTATTTCATTTGATAGAAATTTCCTGCCACAATTATGAAGAAATGATGGTAGGTGAAGTGAGTCCAGTTTTTGCACAGCAACATCTTGAATCTATCCGAACGGTTGCTGAACTTGGAAAACAACTGGCTTATCAGATTTAAGAAATACGAAAGTTAGAGCAACTAAAAAGCCGTGAGCGTGATTGCTTGCGGCTTTTGGTAAAATAAACGGAGAAAAATATGGCTAAAATCTGCTTTCAGGACAAAGAATTTCGACAAAACACCCTAGCCTTGATTAACAAGTGCAACGTTATTTTAGAACGCTATCACGCAGCCGGATATGATATGACGGTCCGTCAAGTTTACTATCAATTAGTGAGTGCCGACGAAATTGAAAACAGCGAAAAATCCTACAACAAAATACAATTGCTGTTGAACGATGCCCGCCTTGCCGGACTTGTTGATTGGGATTTTATAGTTGACCGGACGCGCAATTTAAGAGAATTATCAACTTGGGACTCGCCTGAGCAGATTTTGCAAGGCGCGTTAAACGGTTTCAGGATAGATAAGTGGGCTAGCCAAACTTACCGCCCTGAGGTTTGGATTGAGAAGGACGCGCTCGTAGGTGTCTTTGAAAGGACTTGCAATGACTTACAAGTTCCCGTGCTAAGTTGTCGCGGCTATGCCTCACTCTCGGAAATGTTTGAGGCTGGTTATCGGCGGTTTAATCGTTATAACAGAGGCGACCAAATACCCTATATCTTACACTTCGGCGACCACGACCCAAGCGGAATTGATATGAGCCGCGACATAGTGAACAGACTCGCTTTGTTATCAAAAGTAGGTCAACCTAAGTTTGATAGGCTAGCCTTAAATATGAACCAAGTCGAGCAATACGACCCGCCGCCGAATCCTGCGAAAATAACCGACACACGCGCCCGCGATTATATTATTAAATTTGGGGGCAGCAGCTGGGAATTAGACGCGCTTGAGCCAGATGTTTTGAATACTATTATCAGGGAAAACATTCTAGCTGTCCGTGATGAGCGGTTATGGGAAGAAGCTGTTGAAGAAGAAAATCACCACAAGGAGACTTTAAGCCGGATTGCCGAAAACTACGACGAAATCGAGCAATTTCTTGATGACAGCGAATTGTAAAAAGAAAAGCCGTGAGCGTTAAAACTCACGGCTTTTTATAATCATCGCCCGGACATATTCGCCATCGGTTGCCGCAGTCCCGGCGGTTTTGGAGTCGCCTCAAAAATAAGTCGTTCAAGTTCGCGCCGTCGTTCGCCAACACGAATGCGAACGTCTCGCAAATCTTCACTTGCGCCGAGAGACGCGCCTTGCAGCTTGCCTAGTTCCAAAACCGCCGCATCACGTTTCGCAATTGCTTCTTGAATCGGTTCGTAGAATTTGCCGACTTCCGCTTGAAGTGCGGGAAGCCGTTCTTCGTCGGATTGCAGGTGGAGTTTTGTTAATTGAATCCGTGCCGTTTCAACTAGAACTGGTAAATCGTCGGCGCGATGTCTTAAAGCAATTATTGCAGATGAATCGGCATCATTTACGGCAAGCGTCATTCGGTTTTTGAAGTCGGCTTGCTCCGCTTCAAGTTGCGCCAGTAAATTACTGGTCGTTTCTATTTGTGAAGTTAAATCATTTTTCATTTTTTTATATGTCTCCTTAGTTTTGTTTTTTTTGAGGTTAGTAACTCTCAAAAACTGTAAAAAGTTGCTGGTTTTTGCTCATTCATCCCGCACCAGAGAGCCAGAGCGAGACCAAGCACGAGATCGTCATTGTTGCCGACGCGCCAATCATCGCCCGCGCCATAAGCGTCATTGCCAGCTGCGGTAATTCGCGCTTTGAAATTTTCGAGTTCTTTTTGCAGCGTCGGTGTTAGCGGGTGATTCTTTGCGAATTTCAGTTTATCGCTCTGCAAAGCAACGGCAACCGCGCCGCAAAGATCGCGTTTCGGCACTTTAATTGAGTTAAAATCGCTGGTTACCGAATCGCCGCCGGTGATAGAAACAGGTATTAGTTTCGCGGTTGTTTGTTCTTGTTTGAATAAATCCGCAACGGCAGCGCCGACGCCGGTTTTATCAACGGCTAAAACTGTGCGTTGAGATACATTCTCGGAAAATGCCGGATCGTTTACCCACTCAACGGTATCGCTGACTATTTCCGGAAACGGTGTGCGGAGCTGCCAACGGTGAAGGTCGCGGCAATGAAATTCGTAATCGTCGCGTTTTCGCCCGTGCCTTTCCAAAACTACAAACGTCGAATAATCCGCGATTTGCCCTAAATCAACGCCGATAAAGAAACACGGACGCGCAAGTTGTTCTTTTTGTTTTTCGGTTAAAAGTTCTGCCAATTGGTTTGGCGAATCAATTATTTTCATTTTTGTTTTTCTCCTTTCTGAATAATAAAGGCTTAACTTCGTCGGTTATTGCCCGCTCAATATCGCCGAAACTAAAAAATGAATCGGTTGTTTCTAAAAATTCGCAACCGTATTCCTGTTTGAACCACCAATCACCGACTGTTTCTTTTTCACGCGCTAACCAATCTCTATCAATGCGCGGGCATTGGTCGGCTGTAATCTTTACCTTTTGCCATCCGTCGCCGTCCGTCCATTCCGAATGAAAAAAGCCGCGCTTGCCGAATGGAGTTGAAAGCAGAATGATGCGTCCGCCCGAGACCGCAAGCATCGGACGGACGCTCTGATAAAGTTCGTCCGGCACTCGACTCGCTTCATCAATAACGAGCAGGGAAACGCCCGAAAAGCCTCGAATAGTGGCTTCTTTGCCCGGCAGAGCAACGATCCGTGAGCCGTTGTCAAACTCAAGCGTTAAAGCGGATTCCTGAGCAGTTCGCGGCATAAAGGGCGATTCTAGGGAGTTGTAAGCGTCTTTGAGTTTGCGAAACAGTTCCTGCGATTGTCGGAGTGAAGGCGATAGTAGAAGAATTAGCGAGTCCGGTTTATAGACAGCTTCGTGCAGGGCGAGAATTGAGCTGACAGTGGATTTGCCGCTTTGACGCGAGCAGAGGAGCAACAACTGCCGCGCGTTGCTCCGCAGCAAATCCGCCTGCCACTCGTCCGGCACAAGTCCGGCACGCCGTGCCATTAAACAAGCGTCGGATTTTTCGAGTTCAATTCGTCTTTTTATCGCGTTATTCGTCGCCTGAATTAGTAGCGGATTGCTCGATAAGTGGTTGAATTTGTCGAATAATGTCGTCTGGGGTGAGTCCATAACGTGCAGCTTCGCGTCTCCAGTCGTTTACCTCGACTGATAAATCTATCTTTTCGCTGAAAAGTTTGTGATATTTGCCTAACAGTTCAAGTGATTTGATTTTGTCGCTTAATTTGAGTGTCGCGGAAACCGTCTCGCCATCTTTATCGCGCCGAATCTCAAGAAAGTTTTGCCAGTCGGCTTTAGCAATCGCGGAGAGTTCCGATAAAACTTCGTTCGATTGCATCACGGCTTCTTCCACGCGCACGCCGATAAGCTCGGCAATCTTCGGGTTGCGCATCAATTCAAAGGCACGGGAAGACAAGGCGTTGTCGTCGCCTGAGTAACCAGCCATCCGCGCCGCTGTTCGGGCGTTCCCGCCCGACGGTCCAATGAATGATTCAACAAAAAGTCGTTGTTTTTGGGTCAGGTTTTCGGTTTTCATAGCGTGAGAAGTTTGTAACGCTTGATTGTATAAAAACTATTACAACCGCTAATCAGTCTAGCACAAAATCATTAAAAGCACTAATAAAATTTTCGTGCTTTTCCGTGCTTTTCCGGCGAGCGCAAACCGCAACATATTGTGGTTAAGGTGTGAAATGTCGTTTTGTAACATAGCGTTTTTATTGAAACGCCCGTAAACATTGAGGATTGGCAGTTACATAAAGGCTATTATCGGACTCCGCGCCCTATCTTCTACCCTGCGTTAATGTCTCATACGCTCGGTTTATTTCAATCATTTTGTCGTTGCTGCCTTTGACGTCCGGGTGGTAAATCTTCGCTAAGGCTTTATAGGATGCCTTAACGACTTCCGGCGGCGCATCGGGCAGCAAATACAAAGTTGTGAACGGCGATGCGCGGCTTTGCCGTGGCTGCGCGGGCGGCGGCTGGTTTGGCTGCTCGCCGTGATGTTCGGTTTCAACCGGATACACGCTGCGCAGCTCGCTGATCCAGCCGTCGAGCGATTCCCAATCGGTTATCATCCAGGTTTTCGCCGCCGGTTCGTAACTGCGAAATGCTGCGGGAATTATTTCTTTCAATGCGGAAATTGCAAAACTGAAAGCATCGCTATCTGCGGCGAAAATCTTCACGCCGCAGCCGCCGCCATCGGTCGCGGTAATTTTAATTTTAATGGTTGAAGTGGCGTTCATCTCTTTACAAATTTATTAAGCCGATTTCCGCTTCAGGGCTTTGCCGCAGCCACAGCTCGCGGACGATCCAGGATTGAATCCGGTTGCACGTTAAGTTCTCTACGCGCTCGCCGTTTATTTTTAGCGTTAATTGAAGCAAAGGCACGTCGTCGTCGCCTGTCCACTGGTCGGAAACGTCCTCAGAACGCAAATGCGCGGCAATGTATGTTTCGGTTAAAGTCTTTAAAGATTCGTCGGACAAGTCAGTGCGGCTGTTTTTAGCGATGCCGCGAACAAGCGCCAGCTCCGTCCTGTATGCTGTGACGGTCGGCATACTCAAAAGAAAATCGTCGCCATATTTTGCGGCGGCGGCAAAAAGATAATCAATTACCCGTTGCCCGGATTTGTTTCCGGTAGAAAACACATCTTCGATAATCGTTTCGGCTTCGGGTTGGCTTACCTTCGGAAAATTTTCCGAAGGTTCAATATCCACTATGCTCTGCGTAAGGTAAGGCGTGAATGCTTCGACGGTTTTCTGTTCTAACAACGTGATCAGCGCATCCGATCCGTGTCGTTCAAGATATTCGCCCCAATCGTTCACATCGGCAGGACAAAGACGGAACGCACGCGCACCGAACGAACGAAAATCAGCGATTAGTTTTTCGGCGGCGTCATTACCGGCTTCATCGTTATCAGTCGCAACAAATACTTTTCTGAAGGCGAGCTCCGATGTCAGCCATCCGTCCGCAGAGGTGCCGACAATCGCGGCGGCGGGCATTCCGCATTGATGAAGCGCCATCGCGTCAATCGGACCTTCGACGATGGCGACGATTTCACTTTCGAGCGCGCCCGCGGTTTGAAATACTCCAAGTGATTTATCGCCTTTGGAAATCTTCGGCGAGCCGGAATGACGCGCGTCAATCGCTCGACCGTGAAGGGCGATAAATTCGCCGTCCGCGTCCGTCATCGGAAAGACGACGCGCCTATCGGCTCCGATAAATTCCCATTCGCTGCCGTTTTTCTTCCAATGCTCAAACCGTTCGGCATAACCGCAGCCGAATGCTTTAGCCGTCGCTGGGTCAATGCCGCGTTTCTGTAAATAATCCTGCGCCGGTGAACCTGCAAATGCGGCTTGCCAGAGTTTCATTTTCGACTTCAGACGGTCGAGTTCTACCTTTGCCTTCTGCTGGTCGGTTTCTGACGCGGTTTTCTGTTTGTAGGCGGGCGACGGTATAGCTTCGACGCTAAAAGCCCTTGCTAACGCCGCTGCCGTGCGCGCCTTTCGCGGTTTGGCGGTCTTCGGTTCCCAGTTATCTTTTAGCAAACCTTTGCTTTTACATCTGAAGCATTGATAAGCGCCGCTTGATTTATTCAGCGCGAAGGAACGATGATTTTCGTCGCGCGCTTTGCCGTCGCCGCACAGCGGACAAAGAAACCGCCATTCGTTCCCCGTCCGTTTAGCGTGCGTGTCGTATGACTCCAAATCTGCGAGCGATAATGTTTGATTCATAATTCTCGAAAAGACATCAGCGCGGTGTTAAATGCGAGCTTGACCGATGCGCCCGCCACGCCGTTGCGATTCTTTTGCAGCTTAGCTCTGACTTCTATTTCACCGTTTGCATTCTCGGTTTCCGTTTCTTTGCTCAAATCAAGAATGCTTTCTGCCTCATACTCAATAGCCCCGCTGCCTTTGGCGGCGTGCAAATTGTCGCCGGACTTGCTCTTGTTTCCTTCTCTGTTTTTGTGGGCGATGGTAATGACCGGACATTTCAGTGCTGCGGCTATTCCATTGACTGAACCGATGGCGTGGTTTATCAGCGAGTATTCGTCGGCTTGCTCTAAATCCGGCGACGATTGCTTTGCCGCCCGCGCCCAAACGTGCAGCGAATCAATAACTATTAAAACGTGGTCGGTCTGCACCGCGTCACGAAATCGCTTGGCTGTCTCGATTATGTGCGTAGGCGAAGCGTATTGCTTCGTCGCGTCCATTATCTTCAAATGTTCGAGACTCTGGGCTGTTTGGACCGCTAAAGCTGCCGCTTGATTCCCGCTTATTTCGCCGGTCTTCAATCTGCCTAAAAATGTTTTCGTCTGGCGGGCGATAAGTCTACGGAAAAGCTCAAGTGTTCCCATTTCAGCGGAAACGAACAGCGCAGAGTAAGCGCAGTCGCTCGCTGTCTGCATCGCAAAAGCGGTTTTTCCTGCTCCGGGCGCGGCTTGCAAAACGTGAATACCGGGCGCCAAGTAACCGCCGAAGAAGTTATCAAGCTTGCTCAAGCCCGTAATAATGCCTCTCGGACGCCCGCTCGCTTTGGCGGCGGCTGCGGCGTTAGTGTCCGATACAAACTCGGATACCAGGTCGGATAAATGTATTAACGGCGGCGCGGTGTGTGTTTCGTTCATACTCAATCTGTGCGTGTATTCACGCTACAAGGTAAGTATGAATGATGGCGGATTGTTCCCGATAGGGGACAATTTCCGCCCTCTTCTTATTCTATATTTATATTAGGAAAAAACGGTGTTGCAAACAAAGGACTTACAAGAAAACTCCCACACTTTTGAGGGCAACTCCCACACTTTTGAGGGCAACTCCCACACTTTTGAGGGCAACTCCCACACTTTTGAGTGGAAAAGTTTTAGTTTTTTGCGGATTTTGCGGCATTTTTCTTTGAGCCATTCTTTTTTGCCCACGCGGCACGCAGTTTCGTTCCGCTTCGGTTGATTTCGATAGCGTCGTTTTTGGCTTCAGTAGCGGGTCTGATGTCAAAAATTTCGTCCCTTAACCAAGTGTTTTGCCAACGTTGTGGCGGCAACTCTTTTTTGTTTAGTTGTGCGTAATAACTGATGAGTCCCTGCTTTTTTAACAAGGCTATCGCCTTGTCCCAAGTTGTCCGAGCGCGTCCGGGATTTTTACTTTGCAACATTTCGGCAACCGGGAATTTACTTGGCGGGAACAAGTCAAGTAATTGAAAGCGCGTGAAAGGCTTGTCAAATATTATTGTTAGTTCCTTATTTTCCCCTACGCGCTCAACTCTACTGTGCTTGTTGGCTGCTTGTCGCCAATACTGCAAAAGAGTTAAACCAATACTTAAAGCCCATTCACCTGACGCTTGTCCGGTTGATAAACCTGCAAGACGCCGCGCGTTTCCGATAGCGTGCAGAATCTGGCGGTTTCCTCTATGCTGATTAGCCCAGTCACCAGCAACTACCGTTACACCTATCGGCACGGTTTCTTTGTCTGTTATTTGCTGCTCGGTGAAGTAGTGGTCTA
>MWWH01000570.1_pt1 | contig 10617 bp, 10 predicted proteins | sample 1047231 | NCBI WGS metagenome assembly MWWH01 (sample SAMN06349967, study PRJNA376086) | soil metagenome | isolation source: MG3-2 sample Antarctic (ecotone) soil | place: Antarctica | collected 2015-01-13 | reverse complement strand
GGCGACCGAAACGGGGGCAGCTCAGGGAATAGGGCGACCAATGGGCAGTGGGGAAGGGGGACCAGGCAGCAAACAGTAGCGAGGTGGCCAGGTAACGAAGTAGGCAGAAAACGGGCAGCGGTACAGGGGCTGGCTGAGGGAAAAAGCGGGACGGTGAAACAGGAGCCACCAGGAGCCGGGAGGTAGTGAGGAAGCGAAGGGGCCAGGGATTAAGGACGGACGTAGCAGAGGTAAGGCAGGGAAAAAGGGAAGCCAGGGTATTGCGCGGACAAGTGGGGTTCGTACCTTGTAGCACCCTAATAGCTCGTTCTGGTCGTTAAGCAAGTAATGTTTTTCGCTTCGCTCAAAACTCGTTCGCCCTCCGGGCTCACTAAACTTGCCCCTTCGGGGACCGCCTGATGCCCCCCGACCAGCCCCCCCGCCGCCGAGGCCGACAGCCGAAGACCACGCCCCACCAGGTGCATACCGTGTCGGTGCGGCTGACCGACGCGGAGCACCGTGAACTGGCCACCGAGGCCACGGACTACCGCAAGTCGATGGGCGAAGTGTTGCGGGCCGTGTGGGCCGGCACCCCCGACGCGGCCCGCCCGCCCCGGCCGCGCACGGTGGAGGAAGTGGGGCAGCTGCGGCAGCTCATTGGCATGGCCGGCAACCTGAACCAGCTCACCAAGCAACTCCACGCCGGCCACAACGTGAGCGAGGCGGCCCGGCAGGTGCTGGTGCAGCTCTACCGGCTACTCGAGGACTTAGCCCCCGATTCGACGCGATGATAGGCAAGGTGAAAATTGGCAAGAGCTTCGGCGGGATTTGCCGCTATGTGTTCGGGGAGGAGAAGGGGGCCGAGGTGCTGGCCACCGAAGGCGTGCGCGGCACATCGGCCGCGCACATGGCGGCGGACTTCAACGCGCAGCGGGAGCTAAACCCGAATTTGGGCAAGGCCGTGATGCACGTCGCGCTGGCCTGGCCCGCGGAGGAGAAGGCGCAGCTGCCCAACGAGCGGATGGAGGAAATCGCCCGCGCCTACCTGAAAGCGATGAAAGTGGACCCGGAGGGGACGCAGTGGGCGTTGGTGCGCCACAAGGACCAGGACCACCCCCACGCCCATCTCATTGTCAACCGGGTGGACAATGAGGGGGCCACGGTGAGCGACCAGCACAACTACCGCCACAGTCTGGAGGCGTGCCGGCAGCTGGAAAAGCAGTACGGCCTGGTCAGTGCCCAGGAAGTGAGCCAGGACAACCGCCGCGCCGTGCGCGAGCAGTTGCCGGAGCGGGCGGCGGCCAAATTGTACGTGCAGGACGCGCTGAGCCGGCACTTGCCCCACGCCACGAGCGCCGAGGAGCTGACGGCCGCGATGCAGCGGGACGGTATCGGGGTGCAGGCTACCTACCAGAAGGAGAAATTGCAGGCCGTGGTGTTCGAGTACGAGGGCCAGCACCTGAAAGGCAGCGAGTTGGGCCGGGCGTACAGCGGCAACAATTTGGCGAAGACCATCGAGGCGCAGCAGGACCAGGTGCAGCAGCAGCGGGCGGAGCTGAGCACGGCCGGCCAGCAGTACGGCCAGCACCGGCTAGAGCTGGATTTAGAAGCGTTCGGCCGGGAGTACGCCGCGCAGAAGCAGCAGGCCGAGAAAGCCGAGAAACAGGCCCAGGAGCGCCCGAGCCCCCAGCAGACACCCAAACCTCCACGCCCCACCATCGAGCGCGGCGGCTACGGAATCGAATAATCTTTCCCTTTTGTGATGAATCCCACTCCCCCCACCACCCCCGGCAACGGCGTTGCTACCCTAATGGCCGAGATTGAGCGCATTGCCCAGGAGCTACGCGCCTACAACAAACGCCCCTTGCCGGCCACCGAAGACCAGGTGCAGGCCCTCGTGAAACTGGCCGAACGGGAGAGGCCCCTGACGCTGAATGTGAACAGCGAGGCCGTGGCCGCGCAGCTCGTGGGGAAGGTCGAGCAGCAGGCGAAGGTATTTCAGGACACCGGCTATCAGCTGATTACTTCCCTGGACGAGCGGCAGAAGGCCCTGACGAGTGCGCTGGACGAGCGGCTAGCGGCCCTGAAAGCGGCCGAAGCCAGCTTGCAGGCCACGGCGGAGCGCATCCCCCGGCAGGTGCCCTTGAACGTGTTTGAAAACTGGCGTTCGACGGTCGGCTTTACGTTTGGCCCCGTCGTGTTGGTGCTGCTTACCCTGCTCGTTACCGGGCATTTCTCGCGGGTGCCAAAAGCCGATTTAGAGCAGGTCCAAACCGAGAACAGCCAGCTACAGCAGGCGAATGAGCGCCTGACGAGGGAAGGGGTATTCTATCGCGACCAAGGGGCGGCGTTTCGGAAAAAGTATCCCAACACCGCGCCCTACTTTCCGAAGTACGTGGCCCCGGCTGCCCCAGCCCCAGCGGCCGAGTAGCCCGTTTTACATACTGTGAACGACCGTTTACAGGATGTAAAAGGGCTCAGGGCTTATTTAAATCACCGTTTCTTAAACTGGCAAAAGGATTCTCCTGGGTGCCCCACCCGCCTTTCAGGTGAATGGCATGTTCTCAAAATGGTCCTGTTGACCAGCGCCCGAATCGGGTGTCTACCTGCCTCTTTACCTTTCCCCCCCCTTCCCATGTGTTTACCGTAAATTATTGCCACTCGTCCGCCGTTCGCCCGCTCTCAACCACCCCCGTGCCTGCATTCAACGACCTTAGCTTAGAAGAAGAAATCAAAGCGATGATAGCGGAGTCCCCCGCCATCCAGGGCATGACCCGGGCGCATGGCACTTCCTGGATGTTGCTGCGCAACGGCGTGCTCAATATTTACGGCAATACCGCGCCGGAAGAATTGGCGCAAGCGCTTGTCCCCGCAGACGTTACCCAAATCCAGTTCGCCCGGAAGTTTGCGGTGAGCGACTCGACCTTGCACGCGATTGACACCACCATCTTACGGGCCAATCCCACGGCCTTGCTGCGCACCGTGTTCAACGGGCACGGGGCCTTTGACGACTTGACCTTTCTGAAGCATTTGCCCCAACTGGGGGCGTTGGGCGTCGGCACCTTTCACCGGCTGGATTTGTCACCCATTGCGGAATACACCCGGCTAAAAGACCTAGGCCTTGGGGGCCACAACCTGAACCTGTCGCCGTTGGTGGGGTACGAGCCCTTGGAGTCTTTTGGGTTTGGCGACAAAGTCAGGGACTATGCCGCCATCAGCAAAATCCCCAACCTGAAACAGCTCGCAATCGGGGGACAGAAACTGCGGTCGTTGGCGTTCTTGCGGGAGTTGGCCAAGCTGGAAAAGCTTTCCTTCTCTTTTGGCGGCACCACCCAGTTCGAGGACTTGCCCGCGCTGGATACGTTGGTGGAACTGGACCTGTGGCGGACCCGGATGTTGGAGGCCGAACATCTGGAGCCGCTCAACCAAATCCCCCGCCTCACTTCCTTGTCGCTCCGCGAACTGCCACGAATCAAGACCTTGGAATGGCTGCAAAGCCCGACGCTTAAAAAATTACTCCTTGAGGGAATGAGGGGCTTGCGCACGTACGACTCCTTGGCAAACCTCCCGCATCTCGACGCCCTCGTCATCAAAACGGCGCTGGACTCCCAACAGCTTCAGTCCCTCGAAAGCCTAGGCAACGTCTCGACCATTTTCCTCTACCAGCATCACATAGACGCCCATGCGGAATACCTATCCCATTCGCCCTTAAAAGAAAAGATATCGCCGCTCTAAGCTGCGGCCCCGGAAAAGTACCACGCCGGCAGCACCCCGCGAAGGGAGGCCAAACCCACCACGATTCCAAGGGTGGGTGTATAACCGATGTTATGTTAAGGGACAAAAGGAAGAAACAAAAGGGAAAAATTGTACTTCCCCACTGCCCCTAAAATCCTATCAGTCCTAGTCCACTAAATGAGCCGGGAGGGCCGGTACGAAGTCGTCAAATACCTCATAGCTGATGATTTTGTAGCGGCGGGAATAAGCCCGCAGATGAACGGCAATAATTCGGTCCCTTGTAGCGCGTTCAGACCCCGGAGTGTACTCTATGACCAGCATACGCTTCTCAGCCTCCTGAGCAAGCAGAAAATGGCACGGAATGGCTTGCTGTTCGGCTTCGGTGAGGTGAACCGCATTTTCCGGTTTGAGAATGACGAGTTCGAGGTAAATCTTTTGCCGCATGAGGGGAGGAGCTTAAACGGGCTTGGCCACTTTGGCCGCGACTAGGCCCAGCTTGACCAATAGCAGCCCCCCAGGATTGCGGGAGGCCTTGACCTTGCCTGTTTTCAGGTCGTGGTTGTAACGGTTCACTTCGGCGACGTGGGCCGCGCTGCCCAGGATGGTTTGCCGGTGCTTGGCATCGGTGATGCGCAGCTCGTCGAGGACCCGGGCGGCGTTGTCGTAGTGGCTTTGCTGCACCCCCGGCATGGCCTGAGCCGTGGCCACCAGGTCGAAGGGGATGGTTTCGGCCAGGGCTTGCGACTTGACCGTGAACACGATGTTTTTGTAGGTTCTGACCCGCTTTTCGAGCTTGTAACTGATGTGCAGTTCGGTGTGCTCGTTGATTTGCTTGACGGCCACATCTAGTACACTCTCTCGGAAATCACTAAGCCGCGCCATCTTCTCATTGCCTTTCTCATCAAGCAAACCGAGCAGCTTCTTAAAGTCTTGGATGTCGTATTTTTTGGTTTCGCCTAAGTCTTTCCACTGGCTGCAATACTGATAAATGCGCTTGGCGTACTTGCTGGAAAGGCGCAACGCAGCGGCCAAGGTGTAGGAAGTGAAGTTGTCTTTGAGGTCGAATAGGTAAGGTAAAACCGCTTCGGATAGCTTGATTTCGATGATGCCTTGTCCCACGAGGTAATGCACACTCTGAAACATCCACATCTGCCGGTAGCCGGTCTTGTCTTCCACCTCGAACATGCGAGAGCCCATATCGGCCGTTGCCAGCCGCAGGTAGGGGAGATGATATTGTTTGCCTGTTAAAGCGGTTAACTCTTTGATGGGCAACTCATATGTTGCCGTTTTTTGGTCTTTGCGAAGCCGAGAAACCATAAAGAAAAGTAGGTCCAATTGCAGCTCAGTGTAGTCGTACCGAGCATTGGTTAAGGCATTATGTTGGCGTATTTCTAGTTCCTTGCTCATAAAGCTTATCAACTGATTTTAATGCAATTATAAGCGAAAAACGGGTAAGGAGTGCGAAGCCCATTTATAAAACCCGTTTCTCACGGATTAAAACCCGTTTTCAAACGGATTAAAACCCGTTTCTCACGGATTAAAACCCGTTTCTCACGGATTAAAACCCGTTTCTCACGGATTAAAACCCGTTTCTCGATTTTTTTTTGAGCGTCTAACTCATTTAAAATCAAAAATTTATCATAACTACTGTTGAGCCCTCAAATAGAACAAAGCTTTTCAAATACACCAATTGCTGTTCCCGCGCGAGAAAAAAAAAGCTTTTAGGGACTGGTCGGGGGTACAACGGCGCGAACAAAACAAAAACAGCAAAGTCCTAGAAGCCAGTGACTTGCGCGCATTTTATAAACTGTATATTATTGGTAATCAATATTTTATGTACTTAAATGTTGAGCTTATGTACTGCTATGGGCCAGGGAGTGCGGGGGAATGCTGAGGCGACCGAAACGGGGGCAGCTCAGGGAATAGGGCGACCAATGGGCAGTGGGGAAGGGGGACCAGGCAGCAAACAGTAGCGAGGTGGCCAGGTAACGAAGTAGGCAGAAAACGGGCAGCGGTACAGGAGCTGGCTGAGGGAAAAAGCGGGACGGTGAAACAGGAGCCACCAGGAGCCGGGAGGTAGTGAGGAAGAGAAGGGGCCAGGGATTAAGGACGGACGTAGCAGATGTAAGGCAGGGAAAAAGGGAAGCCAGGGTATTGCGCGGACAAGTGGGGTTCGTACCTTGTAGCACCTTAATAGCTCGTTCTGGTTGTAAAGCAAGTTATGTTTTTCGCTTCGCTCAAAACCCGTTCGCCCTCCGGGCTCACTAAACTTGCCCCTTCGGGGGCCGCCTGATGCCCCCCGACCAGCCCCCCCGCCGCCGCGGCCGACAGCCGAAGACCACGCCCCACCAGGTGCATACCGTGTCGGTGCGGCTGACCGACGCGGAGCACCGTGAGCTGGCCACCGAGGCGAAGGACTACCGCAAGTCGATGGGGGAAGTGTTGCGGGCCGTGTGGGCCGGCACCCCCGACGCCGCCCGCCCGCCCCGGCCGCGCACGGTGGAGGAAGTGGGGCAGCTGCGGCAGCTCATCGGCATGGCCGGCAACCTGAACCAGCTCACCAAGCAGCTCCACGCCGGCCACAACGTGAGCGAAGCCGCCCGGCAGGTGCTGGTGCAGCTCTACCGGCTGCTCGATGACTTGGCCCCCGATTCGACGCGATGATAGGCAAGGTGAAAATCGGCAAGAGCTTCGGCGGGATTTGCCGCTATGTGTTCGGGGAGGAGAAGGGGGCCGAGGTGCTGGCCACGGAGGGGGTGCGCGGCACGTCGGCCGCGCACATGGCGGCGGACTTCAACGCCCAGCGGGAGCTAAACCCGAATTTGGGCAAGGCCGTGATGCACGTCGCGCTGGCCTGGCCCGCCGAGGAGAAGGAGCAGCTGCCCAACGAGCGGATGGAGGAGATTGCCCGCGCCTACCTGAAGGCGATGAAAGTGGACCCGGAGGGGACGCAGTGGGCGTTGGTGCGCCACAAGGACCAGGACCACCCGCACGCCCATTTGATTGTCAACCGGGTGGACAACGCGGGGGCCACGGTGAGCGACCAGCACAACTACCGCCACAGTCTGGAGGCGTGCCGGCAGCTGGAAAAGCAGTACGGTCTTATCAGTGCCCAGGAAGTGAGCCAGGACAACCGCCGCGCCGTGCGCGAGCAGTTGCCGGAGCGGGCAGCGGCCAAATTGTACGTGCAGGACGCGCTGAGCCGGCACTTGCCCCACGCCACGAGCGCCGAGGAGCTGACGGCCGCGATGCAGCGGGACGGTATCGGGGTGCAGGCTACCTACCAGAAGGAGAAATTGCAGGCCGTGGTGTTCGAGTACGAGGGCCAGCACCTGAAAGGCAGCGAGTTGGGCCGGGCGTACAGCGGCAACAATTTGGCGAAGACCATCGAGGCGCAGCAGGACCAGGTGCAGCAGCAGCGGGCGGAGCTGAGCACGGCCGGCCAGCAGTACGGCCAGCACCGGCTAGAGCTGGATTTAGAAGCGTTCGGCCGGGAGTACGCCGCGCAGAAGCAGCAGGCCGAGAAAGCCGAGAAACAGGCCCAGGAGCGCCCGAGCCCCCAGCAGACACCCAAACCCCCACGCCCCACCATCGAGCGCGGCGGCGGCTACGGAATCGAATAATCTTTCCCTTTTGTGATGAATCCCACTCCCCCCACCACCCCCGGCAACGGCGTCGCTACCCTAATGGCCGAGATTGAGCGCATTGCCCAGGAGCTACGCGCCTACAACAAACGCCCCTTGCCGGCCACTGAGGACCAGGTGCAGGCGCTGGTGCAACTGGCCGAGCGCGACCGGCCCCTGACGCTGAATGTGAACAGCGAGGCCGTGGCCGCGCAGCTTGTGGGGAAGGTCGAGCAGCAGGCGAAGGTATTTCAGGACACCGGCTATCAGCTGATTACCTCCCTGGACGAGCGGCAAAAGGCCCTGACGAGTGCGCTGGACGAGCGGCTAGCGGCCCTGAAAGCGGCCGAAGCCAGCTTGCAGGCCACGGCGGAGCGCATCCCCCGGCAGGTGCCCTTGAACGTGTTTGAAAACTGGCGTTCGACGGTCGGCTTTACGTTTGGCCCCGTCGTGTTGGTGCTGCTTACCCTGCTCGTTACCGGGCATTTCTCGCGGGTGCCAAAAGCCGATTTAGAGCAGGTCCAAACCGAGAACAGCCAGCTACAGCAGGCGAATGAGCGCCTGACGAGGGAAGGGGTATTCTATCGCGACCAAGGGGCGGCGTTTCGGAAAAAGTATCCCAACACCGCGCCCTACTTTCCGAAGTACGTGGCCCCGGCTGCCCCAGCCCCAGCGGCCGAGTAGCCCGTTTTACATACTGTGAACGACCGTTCAGTAAACGTTATGGCTCGGCCGCTAGCGCACTTCAATGGCTACCATGCTGAGCCAGTAAGCGTTAGTCGAACTTGTAGTTCAGCCCAAGCGAGGTGTTCAGAAAGAGGCGGTCACTAAAGTTGTAGTAATTCTCCCCCACCACCATGCTTACCACGCCAGTGGCCGTTAGCTCCAGGTTGGGGGAGATAGCAGCGCGCACCGCTGGCCCTAGCGTTAGGTTGAACCTGGTGTCGGAAATACTAGACTCGTCGTACAAGGGAGAGGAAACCGAAAAGGTGGTACGGCTGGTAGCGTGGACCAGCGTGGCGCCCCCTAGGACATCGAAGTGAACCGGGCTAGCGGGTGCGGTGACCGTATACCGGAGCAGCGCGGGCACAAGGAAATAGTTCGTCCTAACGGTCGCCACGACTCCCGGACTTGCGAACAGGTCATCATACGTCTCCTTGTTTCCATGATAGGACAGCCCGGTTTGTAGCGCCAAACGCGGCGAGAAGAGCAGGCCCGCCGTCAGCGAAGGACCGAGGCTTCGCGGTACAATTCCCTGGCCTTTGAAGGGAAGGTTGGACAGCAGGTTAGCCCCAATGCCCACGTAAAAGCGTGACGAGACCGGAGCCGTTTGAGCAGCGCTGGTTAACGGCAGCAAGGTGCCCAGCAAGCCAGTAGTAAGCAATAGATGGGAAAGCATTGGATTATGTAGGTAGAGGATGCCCACCAACGCAAGATAGCGTCCCCGAAGTATGTTGACGTAGCGTCAGCATGCTTCCCCTGTTTGTTTAACAACCCCTCAATCAAGGAGCAGCCCCCGCCAAAGTACCACGCCGGCAGCCAGCCTCACAGCAGGGCCAAAACCGCCACTTTTCCAAGGTCGGGGCTATAACCAACATTATGTTATTCGAATTTTCCCAGACGAAGGCCGGGCTTTTGGTACTTCTTCACTGCCCCCAAAATCCTGTTTGCCTAGGCCCGCAAAAGCACTTGTTCCGAGTTTGCGAAACTCATCTTCTTTTCGAGTTTCGTAAACTTTGAATCGTAGACGAGTTTCTTAAACTCGTACCGCACTGTAGTAAGCACCTAGCCCCTTGGTGCCGAGCTGCTGCTGGTCGTTCAGGGAAAGGAGGGTAAGTTTAATCCTAGCCAGTGGTGGTGCCCCATCTGGACCCTACTTATTGCCAAACGATGACCATTCTTAAAGTGCCCGAGCCAACGCGCAAGCCGGAGAGTTTAGGGGTGCGTTTGCTCCATGCGTTGGTGAAGTTGCTGTTTATATGGGTTCCGAAAGGCAGCCCGGACTACGACGGGCGCACCTGGGCCGCCGTGGCGTACTGGCTTGTAGAAGTAGACGATGAGGGGTACCCAATGCGGGAAATTGGGTTTACGGCGCAGCACCGGCCGGTTCTGTTCGCCCCCACTGACCGAAACATGGGCATGTGGACCGACTCCGACCGCGTCTTCTCGCTCAAGGAATTTGAGGCCCAAAACGAGTACCCATTTGCGGCGACGTGGGATGCTCTATACGCTCAAACGCGACAGGGCACCCGTTCACTTTAACGGTGATTTGAACAGCCACCGTCCTTTAGATAGGGGCTGATAAGGGCGCGCTATCAGACCCTATTTACGTTCGCTAACGGCTTTATCCCTACTTCGCTGTGTAGTGGAATCGGCATTGCAGGACGTACACTAGGTTAGCCTCAAAGCGGTAAATCAACCGGTGCTCCCCGCTGATACGGCGCGACCAGAAGCCGGCGAAATCGTGTTTGAGGGGTTCGGGCTTGCCCGTGCCGATGGTGGGGGTGCGCAGGCATTCTTTGAGCAGCGCCCGAATCTTGCGGGCCATTGCCTTGTCGGTGTCGAGCCAGTACTGAAAGTCCTCCCAGGCGGCGGCGTCCCAACTCAGCGTCATATGGTGGCCGGCAGCTCGTGGATTTCCCGCTGGCCCCGACGGTCGCGGGCCAGGGCCGCGTACAGGCGTTCGGCGTTGGCCGGCGAAGACAGCAGGTGGGCGGTTTCATCCAGGGGGGCGGCTTTGGCGGCCTGGCCCCGGAGCTTGACAAAGGGCAGGTTGCGCAGCAGCTCCAACAGGAAGTCAGCGCGGTTATCGGGGATTTCGAGCGTGATTTTCATCGGGACAAAGGTACGAATTAGGTGGTAGGAGCTTTGGCGGCGACCAGGCCCAGGCGCACGAGCAGCAGGCCCCCCGGGTTGCGGGAGGCTTTGACCTTGCCCGTCTTCAGGTCGTGGTTGTACAGGTTCACGTCCGCGACGTAGGCGGCGCTGCCCAGGATGGTGTGCCGGTGCTTGGCGTCGGTGATGCGCAGCTCGTCGAGGATGCGGGCGGCGTTGTCATAGTGGCTTTGTTGAATGCCCGGTACGACCTGAGCGGTGGCCACCAGGTCGAAGGGGATAGGTTCGGCTAGGGCCTGCGACTTGACGGTAAAAACGATGTTTTTGAAGCTCCGGCCTACTTTTTCGAGCTTATAGCTGACGTGCAGTTCGGTGTGCTCATTGATTTGCTTCATGGCCACGTCAAGTACATTGGTACGCAGGTCGATAAGCTGTTTCATCCTCT
>MWWH01000569.1_pt1 | contig 10620 bp, 13 predicted proteins | sample 1047231 | NCBI WGS metagenome assembly MWWH01 (sample SAMN06349967, study PRJNA376086) | soil metagenome | isolation source: MG3-2 sample Antarctic (ecotone) soil | place: Antarctica | collected 2015-01-13 | reverse complement strand
GTATCAGCGCCTCGCATTTGGACGACCACTTCGTCAACCTGATCCGCGCTAAGTGCACCTCTTTCAACCGCATCAAAAAGGACCTTTTCTATAACGTTTATGTCCATACAGTTCTCCGTTTCGGTGTATACATAGGCAGGCAAACGTTTGCCTGCCCCCACATGACCCCTAGCGAGGCAACCTACCACAACTTTAGGAGGAGGCGCTTAAATCAAGGGCCTTTGTTGTACGCGGACACAAGAGAGCCATAATACTTACCGGACGCCCCATTCCCCCGGTCGAGCCGCATCCCCTCATCCGACCGCCTCCGAGCCCGAGCCTCTGGAGGATCCGCACTGGCCAGCCTTCGACGAGAGTTTCCTGTGGCGGGCACCTCGGGAGGCATCGCCGGCGGGGAGTTAGCACGACGAGGTAACACCGGGCTGGGGCTATCATGGTCCTGGCCTTTGACTTGAGGGGAGTGGAGAATCAACTACGTTCATATCGACATACTGCGTCTCCAGGCACAGATCCTGGAGCAGCTAGAAGCTCATCAGGGCTTCGTCCCTTGCGAGGGGGGGACTGGTCCGGACCGCATACTGTGTGGGGAGCCTGCCGAGTACCTGATGCCGGATGCTACACGACCGGGCGGCGGGGGCTCGGACATAGAGATAAGACCCGCGTGGTTTTGCCGGACACACCTTAGCGAACTCTTGGGTCGCGATCCTGGGGAGCAGCCCCTCTTTAGGCGCATTGAAGGCCCTGAAGAGTAGCCTGTCTCACGTGAGGCGCCGGGCCGGGGCTATCATGGTTCCGGCCCCTTACTTTGAGAGGAGAACGGATAAGTGCGAGATACCGAGCAATTGCGGAGAGACCTAGGGGAGATCGTCGCGGGCCTGAGCGCTGATGCGCGGCGAGTGTGGGATGAAATAGAGGAGGACGCGAAGAGGTTCGTGGACGGTGAGGACGTCGTCCCCGAGCTACCTTCGGGGTTTGATAACCTGCCCTCAAGCGAGCGAGATGCGTTGCTCGAGGCCTTGCAACTTTCAGAGGAGTTGCACGCGTCGATTGGGGCGGAGAACGAAGGTATGGCTGCGTTGATGCGTCAAGCGACGGGCGTTATCACGAGGGCACAAGAGTTGGAGCCGGGGATCGGGGATAACGCCACGCTGGAGGAAGCTATCGCCGCCCTAAAACGTCACGGCGTGAACCCCGGCCTCTCCCCCGAGCTGGAAGACATGGTCGTGAGGGTGCATACCGGGGAGAGTGACGCGATGAGTGAAGAGAGGACGGTCCCGGCTTTTTACCCGAACTTTGCGGATGCGGATAAGGTGCGCAGCTGGGACGGGTCGGAACAGGCCGAAGCATGGGCGAAGATGATGAGCTTCCGCGACGAATGCATCGCGGCTTCCGTAGGGGCCCTCGCCGGCATGGACTTCGAGGACATGGACTACCCGGGACTTATTGCTTTCCTGTGGAACATGGACGAGGAAGATGCCGCTGAGATCGTGCGCCGACGGCAAGGGCGCTAGGGTTCCTTACGGCCGGGGTCTCGCTTCGTGCGGGGCTCCGGCCCTTTTGGTGTACGCGCACAACATCCCCCCGGTCGAGCCCCTACCCCTCATCCGACCGGCTCCGAGCGGTGTAGCGTTACAAGTAGGCTGTAACAAATGTACGGTAGAGAGAGAAGGTGTGGAATAGGAAACTCATATAAGCATCCTCGCGTGTATCAAGCTCCGAAAAATCGCCGCCACCATGACCGGCGCTGTACGCCCGTATCGTTGGCGGGTGGCTCGGTACCAGGGTCCACCGCCGCGTCCATTCTCGAAGCTCTCAGCGTCTCTCGTGTAGCTTCTAGCTCCGCTTCTAAGTGTGCGGCCTTCTCTTCAGCTTGCTCACGGCGTACCCGTTCGGCCCCCAGCTCCTCCCTTACGCTGCCCAACTCTTGCCCATATCGCTGTACAAGATCCTCCAACCTGTACGCCAACATGGCCGCTATCTCTGTATGTTCGGCTGGGGGTTGAGCATCTAATGTATGCTCTTGTCTGCCCTTCCGTACATTGGGCAAAGAATCCCGCTCTATCAGGTAGTATTCTCGTCCACCCTCCATTGTTTTAGATGCCCTTATACGCCCTTGTTGGATGTAATTGTGGACTGTGTTTCTGTGTACTCGGAGGATCTTAGCGGCCTGACTGACCGTGACCGCCTCTGCTTTTTGGCTGCCCTCTGTGCGCCCTTCTCCCATGCGGGTACGATACCTTACCGGACCTCGCGCAAGCGGGGAGACGGCAAGCTCGAGCGTGTCACGCTTTGACACGCAACGGGGTGTGGCCCGTGTAGACGCTTGATCGCGTAGGTTTCGGAGTTGTCACCGCCCGGCCAACACCACGGCGAGCAAGAGCACCAGGACCATTTCGACCACAGCGCCCGCAAGCGCGCAGCTCATGACCACGAGGGGTAGCTTATCCCGCATGTGTAGTCACGATGCAACCGGGCCTACTCGCCCTTTCTTTGCTTCCACGAGCTCGTCTATGGATCGCTGGCGCGCCGCTTCCTGGCGCAGAGCGGGACCGAGCCCCTCCGGGAGGGCGCGGACAAGAGCTGCTCCAAGCGGGTGCGGCGGGCTCACGGGTGTGCCGTGGTGGACATCACGGAGACGCTGCATGTTGACCTTGAAGTTCTCGGCGAAGTCCGCCTCCGAGAACCGTTCGCTAGTGCCATCCTCGAGGACGAGCGTTACGTAGCTTGCGGATAGCTTCTCCCGGAGCTTGCGTATTCCGGACTTCAGGCTCCCCAAGGCGCCCTCCTGGCTTCGCCTCGTCCGGCATCGCGCTCCACTAGCTCGCGCAGTTCCTCGAGCTCGCGGCCCAACTCCTCGTTTTCGCGCCACCGCCGCTCTACGTCGAGGGCCTTCAGAAATGTGTTGTAGCCTTGGAAGACCACGGCTCCGACCGGGCGCTCTATGGACTCCTCGCGCACCCCCTTGATAACGTCGAGAATGTCGCGCTTGGCTTCCGTGAGTTCCCGCCCCGGTTTGGAGCGGCCCGCCCTCGACGCGGCCCTCCTACGGGCCTCCTGGCGGCCGGGATCGTGCGCCGGGCAGTAGTCGTTGCCCGGCCGCACGAGGCCCTTGCAGGGCGCGCCTCCTAGCGTTATCGCAGCGCATTTAGCAGCCAACGACTGCCCCCCCTCCCCCTCCGACTATCTTTCGTCCCACTTGCCTACGCGGCGGCGGCGGCGGGCTCTTGAGCTCTGGCGGGGGTTCGGTACCGACCGGAGCAACGAAGCGGGGGAGTTGCCCCGTCTCGCGGAGACGCTCCACTATCCACTCCAGGTTCATCGAAGCGAGGCGTAGAAGTCGATGTTGTTCTGCGGCGCATGGAGAATGTCGAATTTGGACGGGGGTGCTGGCGCCAAAGTCTCGAAGCGATCACCAGGGTCAAGGGCGAGATCGCTTGCGGCTTCGGCGAGTTCGGCGTACAACTCTCCCCACTCCTCATTAACCGTGATCGCGTGGCTCGTTACCTCCTCGATGTCCCGCCGCCTACCCGCCGCGAAGGCAAGGAGTGCCGCGTCTTCATCGCCGCCGTCTAGCGCCATGTCCAGCGCGACGATAAGCGCTTCGGGCGACGAAGACGCCGCCGCCGCGTAGTCTCTAAAGCTGGCATTCTTCGGGGAGAGCAGGAGCTCTACCTGCTCGAGGCGAACCTCGAGGGCGGCGCGAAGCTCCAAGTCTAATTCGATGTACGCGGACTTGATGCGCGCCCTCTCGCCCTCGAGCCAAACCCCTGCTTCAGCGGCTCTGACAGCATTAAACTCCTTGGGTCCGAGGCTTTCCCTAACCTCGTTGCTCATGGAAATGTCGAGTCGCTGTGCTTCGGCGGGCAAGTCGAAAAGCGCGTTCAAGAGCTTCGCCTGCTCCGAGCCATAATGGACCTTTATCTCGTTGACTGTTGGCATTATTTCTCCTTATCGTTGATGGTTGTTTGTGCGTATCCGTCGAAACCGGGGCGCGTCTCTACGTTGTTGGACAGGTTGACGCGCCCGCCCTCATCTACCGCGACGCCGTACGCGCTACCGTCGTCGAGAACAACCCACAGCGGCATGGGGACGGCCACGCCCTCGACAACGGCGCACCAGTCGTTTGCGGGTAGGACAGCTAATATCTGCGGCTCCTCGTCCACGTAGGTTAGGTCCTCCTCAAGGAGTCGACTGGTGTTGAGCGTGTGCCCCGGTCGGGTCGGGTCGTATTCCTGAGGGCCGTGGGTTGTATTCAGTACCATTACTCCTCCTTCTCTCGGTTCTCTCGGTTTGCGCATGTACTCATGTGGCCGGTTATGTCTCGCCGGGTGACGGTGCCGAACCTCTCCGCTATGGAGCGAGGGACGAAGCCAAGACGGGATACACCCTCCACAAGCGCGATCTCTCTCGCCGGTAGACGGCACACCCGGCACGGCTTCGTCGGACTGGCCCGCGCCCCCCGAGGAGCCGGAGAGCCTCTCAGAAGTATTACGCGTACCGGCGCTCTGCTCCGGGTCCCGAGGCTCTGGCCCATTAGGACCGGTGGAAACACGCTCTCGTTTCACGCGGCCTGCTTCTTCAGCTTGCTCAAGATGTGCCCGGCGTGGCGGTTCGAAAGCGGGAGGTCCTCGGCCACTCGATACCACCCGATGCGCTCGGCCTTCGTCATGCCCCAGGTGTGTGCGATGGCGGCCAGGCGCTTATAAGTAGCTCCTCTCTCCTGCTCATGGGCCAGGTGCGGTAGCGGGTAGCAATCGGCCAGGAGAGAGAGCACGGCAGCGTATGGACCACCTACGCGTAAGGCGCGGCGCGTGGCGGCCTCGAAGTTTGTACCGGCCGGGTAGGGTATGCGCGGCTTATCGTCGGTGGGTGTTGAATTTTCCCGGCGCCGGGAAGGGTTATCACTAGGTTGAGGCTTGGACTCTACGCGCAGCTCGCCACCACACACCGCATTTCTCACCACCCCGCACCAGATGAATAGCTCGTGGTCCCCGCCGGCGTCCGGGTGCGTGCGGGCTACGAGCCGCCTCCAGAGACGAGGATCGTCAAGCGGCGGCGCTACCGTGCGTGGGCTCATACCCTGCCCCCAGAGTCCGCTAGTGCTCGGGCTTCCTCCCAGTCCTTGCGCGAGCGTATGCCCATGTTCTGGGCGAGGTAGACGGGTAGGGTTGCGAGCTCCATCGTCGAGGCGTTATCACGGTCCCAGCCCATCACAGAACACAGACGCGCATCACAGTCCCCTTTGTGGACCATGTAGACGTCTACGGGCTCTCCGGCGAAGTACGCCTCGTTTTCGCCATCCCATAGGTAAAGCCCGAGCTCGGCTTGCTGGATAGGCTTAGCGCAGAAGTCACAGAAGAACTTGGGACAGGCCAGGTCGGGATACACCGCGTGGGCTCTGCGCTCCAGCTGCATACGGATCATACCGGGGCCTCCTCACCAAGTACTGCTGCCCGTGCGACCGATGCAGACATGCCAGAGTCGGTGAGTCTCTGTATCTCCCACTCCTCTGTCAGCCTGCGGCGCTGCTTGACGGCTTTGACAGCTTTGACAGCGTTTTGTCCTTGGTCCCGGCGAGCTTGGAGTTCTGAAACCGTGACGTTCTCCCCCGGCACCGCGAGGAACGAAGCGGGGATCTGCACAACCGTCTCGTCAACTGCTTGTCGCCAGAACTCGCGGCGGGCGGCCTCCGGGTTATTCTGCGCCCGCCTCAACCGCTCCTCGTCCGCTATCAGCCAGCGGACGTATCCACTACACAGCGCGCACCTCTCCTCAGTGGTGCCGTGAATGCACCGAATAACCGCGTTAACCGCGTAAGGGCGTAAGGGCGTAGCAACATCAGAAGGGGTGTCCACAGAAGTGACGCCTGCTTGCTCGGTTAAATTCGTTAAATTCGTAGTTCGTAAGTTCGTATCATTGTCGGGTAGGGTTGTGGTGGTGTTGTTAGCAGTACCTATTAATATACTATGCTTATAAGTATTATCTAAGTTATTAACCACGTTTTTTCTTCTGTGGTTCTGTCTCTTCTATTTTCCGGACAAGGTTTGTGTATTTGTCCATCATCAACCTCCTACGCGGTTACGCGGTACGCTATTTACGCGGTTTATATTCAAGCTGCGTACCACCGTTCGGTAGGCTTTTTGCCGTCGCCTTCGCGGGTCCTGGTGACTTGGATTCGTTGCTCGCCTAGCAACACTTCCCGGATGCGGTCGAGTTCTGCCGCTCCCTTGTTGCGCCCGAAGAACTCCCGTATCTCGTTGCGCGTCAGGCCGTCCGCTGTACCTTCGAGCTCCGATAACACCTTGTCTGCGTCGGGATCTCCGGTAGTGCCGCCGAAGATGTATAGCGCGGAGGCTTCGGCGTACTCCCAAACGGCCAGGGCGCTCTCTACGTGGGTGTGGCGTATCTCATGCGAGTGATCGGCGAGAGCGTAGATCATGGCGAGCCTCAAAGCCTGCGCCTCCGCCCGGGCGGTGACGGCCCCGAACATCCCCGCCCTATCCTCTGTCAGTACCTCGTAAGCCTCGCACCACAGCGCCTTAGCGTTCGCTGCCCACTCCATGCGGAAGGGTCGGTTTGCGTTCTCTAGGATGCCGACGATCTTCCGGGTGATAGGCGCGAGGTCTGCGGTATGCCACTCCCCGCCGAACGGTAGAGACTTGGAGCGTTTCACCAGGAACCATTGAAAGCGGTTCGCCAGTCCGTTTGCCATCTCGGTTTCGGTAAGATGGCGGGTTAGCTCGGAGAGGGTTATATGTCCAGCTATCGAGATGTGCGGGTCCGTTGCCCGGTGCGGTGAGTGCTTTACCATCGTCCGCAAGGTCTCGCCGTCCCAGGCGTTGCGCATGACCGGAGAGAGGGTATTCCCTTCCCGCTTCATTACCTTTAACACCTGAGAGAGCTCGCCCTCCATGACCAGGAGCCGCTTGTCCTTCACACCAGGGTCAACGGTCTTCATAATGCCGTCCTTGTCCGGTACCCGGACCGGGTCGCGGACCTCCGAGATGAGCCCTTCGCCGCTTGATAGGCCGCTAAGTATCCGGTCTTCGGTCCAGTGTCGGTCCGAGGCGTGCGCGATGTCCTTGACCGGGTTCCACGCTGAGCCCTTACGTCCCTTCGCGGTCTCCCCCACGTGCCCGATAAAAAGGTTCGTGCGGTGCCTAGTCGCCCCGATCTGCATATGAGGGCCGCGCCCCATCGCGTTGCCGGTGGCGATTATCGCGTTCGTGAGGACCGCCACGGGGTCCCCCTCGGTGTGTGGTTCTACGACCTCGACGATGCGCCCGAAGATTCCCCGGTATGCCGCCTCGTCTATTTGCGGCCATTCGTTCTTCTGGGCTTCCGCTCCGCCTCCGCCGAAGATCACGCGCACCCGGCTATTTCGCCCGCTCTCTTTAAGCGTCTCCCATATCCGCTCGTACTCGCGCTGGCCTCCGCCACGGGTCCCTGTGTACTTGTCAAATCGCAGCGCCCGGTCCCGCTCGCGGACACCTTCGACCACGACGCGCCGATTCCCGCCAGCGTCGTAGAGCACGCGCCCTATATGCAGCAGAGCGGCGGACCTATCCACCTCGCCGTCCTCTTTTAGCTTCGGAGACTCTCCCCGCCACACCTTTAGCGCCTCGGGTGAGAGGACGACGGGCGGCTCCTCCCCTCCGTCGTCCGGCTGATATTCGGTCTTTGGCTTCTCGCTCGCGGGTAGGATCTTGTCCAGGTCCGCCGCGCTGTACGAGCGTCCGCCGTCAAGCTCGATCAGGCGCACCGGGGGGTTATCCGCGTATTTGTGGTTAACCGTCTCCGGCACTCTTAGAAGTTGGGAGAGGTCGAAGCCGGAGGGGTCCGCGTTGATCTGGCGTGCAATCCTCGCGTTGAGTCCTTCGGCGGTCTGCGGTGGAATCTCGGTGTCGAGCCGCCAGTAAGTGTGATACTTCCCCGGCGAGGACTCCACTACCGCCGTTGGCTTTAGTTCTCCGTTCGGCACAGGCGCGCCGTCTAGGTCTCCCCACAGGGAGCGGACAGGGGCGGCGTTCTCTTTGATGCGCCTCGGTCCGGAAAGTAAGTGAACACAGAAATAGACCTCGCGGCCTTCCTCAGACTTTGACAGCGCCCACTCCGCGGCGGCCTTATCCGCCTTCGGGTAGTTGAAGACGTTGGAGCGGATGGTCTCCCCGGGAATACCCCCATCCTCGTTTCTGGTGCCCGTCCACACCATGAGTAGGCCGCTCTCCCCGCCGAAGATATGGCGCCAGAACTTTCGGATCTCGGGGATATTCTCGACGGTGTCCGCCCGTTCGACATTTGGTATCATTACCTAAACCTCTCTGGTAGGGAGTTTTCTGATACGGCCGGGCTTCGGGGCTCGGCCTTTTTCATGCTTGCGCTACGCAAGATGGAGCGCCTTTAACCGGCGCTTGAAGACCGGTAATTTTTCCTCCGGCGGCTTCTCCCCGCGCCCGATCAGTTCGGATCGGATCTCAAGGGCAAGCGAAAAGGCGTTTTGGGGGATGCCTTGCACCCCGGCCTTGAGGTCTCCCCGCGTGCGGGGAACATCGTCGCCCACGAGCGAGGCGAGGACCTTATGCAGCCGGCCGGTCTCCGCTTCCTTGACCTCCCCTGCGAATGTTTCCGGCGACAGAGACAGCGCCCGCTCGACCGTTAGCAGGCTGGAAACTTTTGGGGAGAAGTCCTCTATCAGCGAGTCCACGGTCACGTCCAGCGCGTCGGCCAGCCGCCGCCAAGTATCGCTATACCCTCCGCTTACGCCGCGCTCCAAGTTCGAGATGACCTGCCGCGAGAGGCCGGTAGCCTCCGAAAGATCACCCTGACTCAGACCTTTTTCTTTCCTGACGCGCTTTAGCGTTTTCAGTTTTCGCCCCTTCTTTTGAATTGGAAACTCATCTGTGAAATATTGTACGGTTTTTGCGGAATTATGTCAACGCTTATTGTATAATTACCCTAGATAAAGAAAACGGCCCCGGCGGCCAGCCAGCTACCAACTGGCGTAACCCCGGGACCCGGCCAACCTAAGCAGGAGGTTGACGATGAAGAGTCTAGCGCAACCAGCACCACCACCAGCGAAGCTCACCCGCGAAGCTCGCGGCCTCGCGCTCGCGGTAGAGCGCGGCGCCGAGATAGAGAGCATCGGCAAAGGACGCTACTCCGTCCCCGGATGCTCCGGCGGCGTCTACGAGGTCGACTTGGCCGTGTTTACTGATGAGCTGGAGACCTGCAGCTGCCCCGACTACCAGCGCCACAAGCAACCGTGCAAGCATGTTTACGCGGCCACCGTCTACCGCTCGAAGTCCAGGGAGGCGGCGAGAAGGGCGCAGGCGGCCAGGACGCAGGCGAGGGCGTCACGCGCAAGCCTCGCCCCACTCGCGGCGGCGCTGTGAGGGCGGTTCTAGCCGGGGTGCTCTTCAGCATCCCGGCTTTCTTCCTTCTCTTCGTCTTCCCGGGCTGGTAGCCCATGCCAGCTTCGCTAACGAGGGCGAGGGGACCACCATCTGCCGGCGACCTACCAATTTGCTGCTAACGAAACCAGAATTAGGCGGAACAGGAGAGGCATGACCGAGCATATCAAGACCCCCACCATAGGCGGTCTCGACGGCTTCGAGACCTGGGATAGGACCGTTCAAGCCCCCGAGAACAAGGAGTTTAAGGTCGCGTTCGTCTCCGTCCGCGTGGGCGGCGTTATCGGTCTGAATCAAGCCGCCTTCAAGATGTGGGGAGAGCCGACCGCCTGCCAAGTAATGTATGACCCCGAGCGCCGGCGCATCGCCTTTAAGCCCGTAGATCGGGATCAAGAGAACAGCTACCCGCTCGACCGTCGCAACATCGGGATACCCTGCAAATCCATCTTTGATTACTACGGGGTGGAGATTAAGCAGACGCGCCGCTATCACGACCCGAAGGTCATAGACGGGGTGCTGATCGTGGACCTCTGACAGCGCAACCAACCTGGCCGGGGCTATCATGGTTCCGGCCCCTTACTTTGAGAGGAGAACGGATAAGTGCGAGACACCGAGCAATTGCGGAGAGACCTAGGGGAGATCGTCGCGGGCCTGAGCGCTGATGCGCGGCGAGTGTGGGATGAAATAGAGGAGGACGCGAAGAGGTTCGTGGACGGTGAGGACGTCGTCCCCGAGCTACCTTCGGGGTTTGATAACCTGCCCTCAAGCGAGCGAGATGCGTTGCTCGAGGCCTTGCAACTTTCAGAGGAGTTGCACGCGTCGATTGGGGCGGAGAACGAAGGTATGGCTGCGTTGATGCGTCAAGCGACGGGCGTTATCACGAGGGCACAAGAGTTGGAGCCGGGGATCGGGGATAACGCCACGCTGGAGGAAGCTATCGCCGCCCTAAAACGTCACGGCGTGAACCCCGGCCTCTCCCCCGAGCTGGAAGACATGGTCGTGAGGGTGCATACCGGGGAGAGTGACGCGATGAGTGAAGAGAGGACGGTCCCGGCTTTTTACCCGAACTTTGCGGATGCGGATAAGGTGCGCAGCTGGGACGGGTCGGAACAGGCCGAAGCATGGGCGAAGATGATGAGCTTCCGCGACGAATGCATCGCGGCTTCCGTAGGGGCCCTCGCCGGCATGGACTTCGAGGACATGGACTACC
>MWWH01000568.1_pt1 | contig 10621 bp, 11 predicted proteins | sample 1047231 | NCBI WGS metagenome assembly MWWH01 (sample SAMN06349967, study PRJNA376086) | soil metagenome | isolation source: MG3-2 sample Antarctic (ecotone) soil | place: Antarctica | collected 2015-01-13 | reverse complement strand
CTGGGACATAAAAATATCGCGCATACGGTGAAGTACACGCGCACTGCCGCCGCTCGCTTTGAAGGCTTATGGCGATAGAGGAAGGGTCGTCAGCAGGTTCAGTCTCAAGTTGATGCAAGCCTCAAAATCGGGAATCCTATGAGAGATTTTCTCCGTTTGTTGGGTTTTACCCAATGTCTCCACGTCGGTTTTCCCGAATCTTTACACTCTGCCGACGCAAGCTTTCGCACACACAACGGCCTTACTGCGCGTGAGGCGATCACAGCAGTTCGTAACGAGCTGACAGATGAGAAGCGTAGCCTAGCCTTTAGGCAGCAGGTTGAGCAGCACAAGGATGATCTGCGTGAGCGGATTGACGGCAGTGGCCGTGCTCGATGTGCTGCTTGTCGTGGCTGATGTTGTACCTATCTCGCCTGCTACCGTTGCGGTGGATTGCGTTGGCACTTGCGATGTCAAGGTTGTCAATATCTCGCCCGCAAAGGCCGAGAAAGAAAGTGTCAGCGTTAAGATAGTGGCCGCCATTGTAAGTTTAAGTTGTTTCATGATTTTTCCTTTGTTGATGATGGTTACTGGTAGGGCTTCAGTGCTGAAACAGGATACGGCAAATAGCCCTCACAATAAGCGCAATGATAATGCCAAAAGGTGAGCAACCCCGCAAATAAATTGGCGGAATTTTATAAAGGCAATTCTCCCATGAACTTACAGCTACAGTTACTCCATCAGATAGATGACCCCACCCTGAGCCGCGATGAACGGGCGCGGCTGCGCTGCCAACTTGCCAAAGAACTCGAACGAGGTGGCAACTATGAAGCCGCGCAGGGCGCAATGGGCGATTTATGGCAGGGCGTCGGCGAGCGGCCACAGATCGACGGTCTTGACCAACACATAGCAGCCGAAGCGTTGCTCTGCGCCGGACTGTTGACCGGCAGAATCGGCAGCGCCAAGCAGATCGAAGGCGCGCAGGAAACGGCCAAAGACCTCATCGGCGAGAGCCGCACAATCTTCGAGTCGCTTAATCTTACGGCCAGAGCCGCCGAAGCGCAGATCGAAGTAGCGCATTGTTACTGGCGAGAAGGCGCATTTGACGAAGCGCGCATTACACTCCGCGATACGATTGCGCGCCTCACCGATGAAGATACCGAACTCAAAGCATGGGCTTTGCTGCGCGCTGCTGTCGTAGAAGTAGCAGCGTCACGGCTCAACGATGCCTTACGCATCCTGAATGACGCCGAACACTTAATCGCTGAATGTGATAGTCATACACTCAAAGGCAACTTTCACAATAACCGCGCTGTTACGCTAAGGAATCTTGGCATAGCAGAACACCGCGAGGACTACACAGACCGCGCCCTTGTCGAATATGCCGCCGCCAGCATCCACTTTGAACAGGCCGGACACACGCGCTACTGCGCCGCCGTCGAAAACAATTTAGGATTTTTATTGCTCAAGCTTGGCAGATTCGATGAGGCGCATCCACATCTCGACCGCGCCCGCCGCTTATTTGTTGGCCTGAAAGATGACGCTCATACCGCCCAAGTAGACGATACGCGAGCGCGGACGTTTCTTGCGCAAGGCCGCAACTCCGAAGCTGAAAGAGTTGCCCTTGTCTCTGTCCATACTTTAGAAAAGGGTGGCGAACAAGCTTTGCTTGCCGAATCTCTGACTACCTACGGCATTGCACAAGCGCGCCTTAATCATCACCGGCAGGCACGCTTTACATTTCAACGTGCCATCGAAGTGGCGCACACGGCGGGCAACAATGAAGGCGCTGGCATGGCCGCGCTCGTCATGCTTGAAGAATTAAGCGACTATCTGACCGGCGATCACTTACGCATGATCTACCAACGCACCGCCAATTTGCTTGCCCGCTCGCAGCATCCGAAAACGCCCGCGCGCCTTGTCGCCATCGCGTGCCGCGTCTTTGACGTGGAAGAATCTCGCGCCAAAGAGTTCAGCGCGCCGAACTTCATCCATGCGACGGAGCAAACTAAGACCTTGTTGCACAAGGCGCATCATGTTGCCAGCACGAGCAGCACGGTACTCATTACGGGCGAGACCGGCACAGGCAAAGAAATCTTAGCGCGTTTGATTCACGAGTGGAGCGGGCGCACGGGCGAGCTTGTCGCCATCAACTGCGCGGCCATCACCGATACCTTGATTGAATCCGAACTCTTCGGCCACAGGAAAGGCAGCTTTACCGATGCCGTTGCAGACCGCGCCGGAGCCGTCCGGCAGGCCGAAGGCGGCACGCTCTTTCTTGATGAAATCGGCGAACTCAGTGCAGGTAATCAGGGCAAGATACTACGCCTCATTGAAAACGGCGAGATACATCCCGTTGGCGCGGAGACGCCGGAGCAAGTTGATGTGCGAATCGTCGCGGCGACTAATCGTAATCTTCGAGAGCACGTAACAAAGGGACGCTTCCGCGACGATCTGCTTTATCGCCTCAACACCTTCCACTTTGAGATTCTGCCGTTGCGTGAGAGGCCGGACGACATACCGGCCATCGCCGAATACTTCATCAAAGAGATGCAGGAACGTCATCGCAGGCGCGTCACTTTCACGCCCGAAGCAATCGCGGCGATGCGTTTGCTTCCACTTAAAGGCAATGCGCGCGAGCTACGATCTTTGATTGAGCGCACGATCTTGACAGCTAAAGACAATGCGACGATCACGGCAGAGGCCGTCCACACGATTGCGTTGCGACAGACGGAACACGCAGGCTTTGCTAATGCTTGGGCGGGCTGTGTGTTTGATGAAGAGGTGCTGCGCTATGAAGGCAACTTGATTATGCTTGCGTTCGAGGCCGCGCGGGGCAGCGTCACACGCGCCGCGCGCCTTCTCGGTATTCCTCACCAGCGCCTCAGCGCGATGCTTCAGCAACGGCATAAGAATTTGCCGCCCGCCAAAAAAGCGGCGCAACGGCCTAAGCGCAGCATAATTACAAGCTGGCGCGATTAACGGCGCTGCCGGTTGTATAACTTCCGTTCTTAACGATTCTCTTTGCCTTAACAAAATACAGTAGAAATATCCCTGCCCGCGTTATGGCTCGATTCGTGCAATAGACTCGCCGACGCGATCACCCGAATCAATCGCGCCGCTTAATCGTCCGTTCCCACGAAGGATGTTAAAGGCGAGTGAACACCGACCCCGTTCGCACGGCGCAGGTTAATGAGGCGCTGGCGCGAACGCTTCTCACCGAAGGCAACGACACGGAAGCCGAACGGCTGGCACGCGAAGCCGTGCAACTTCTCCAATCCACCGATGAGCGATCCCTATTAGCCGGAGCGATGACGACGCACGGCACGGCTTTGGCTCGCCTCAATCGCATCCAGCAAGCGCAACTCACCTTGCAAAGCGCCGTCGAAATGGCACGCGTCGCCGGAGACTTTGAAAGCGCAGGACTCGCGGCACTCACGATCATCGAAGAATTAGGAGATCGTCTGACGCCGCATGAACTGGGCATCACCTTTGAGCGCGCCGCCGATTTTCTTGTTACCTCGCAGCATCCGGCCATTCTCTTGCGCTTGAGCGTAGTGGCGCGTCGCGTGGTCTACATCCTCACGGCCTTACCCATCACCGCCGAAGAGAACTACACCACGCGCGGTAAATTGTGGGCAGACATTTCATTATTCGATGAAGTCCATCGCTACGAAGCCCTCTTGATCGAACGCGCACTGAGAGAAGCAAAAGGGAAAGTCTCACAGGCGGCGAAACTGCTGCACGTCAATCACCAGACGCTAATTCTTATCATCAATGGCCGTCATAAAGATTTGCTGCCCATCAGAAGGCCAGCGATCCCCCGCAGGCGCAGCATCATGTGTGATCCATCCAAAGAGACAGAATAAATGAAGGCGGCGATGATTCTCTACGTTGAAGATAACGAGCTAGTCTTGCACGGCGTCAAAGATACGCTTGAGATGGAAGAAGGTTGGCGTGTTGATGCGTGCGCCGACGGCACAACAGCCTTAGCCAAGCTCGAATCAAGCGCGCACTATGACCTGCTGCTATTCGATAATGAGTTACCCGGCGTGGATGGCTTGACGCTGATACGACGAGCGCGCGAGCTTCCCCATCGCCGACACACCCCCATCGCCATGCTTTCGGCCAGCCGCATCGAACGGGAAGCACGCCGCGCCGGAGCAGATGAGTTTCTGAAGAAGCCGGATGACATCACGAAGATCACCGAGCACGTCAGGCGACTACTTAACATTTGGCGATAACAGGCCGGGCATACTCCCGCTTCAAAGACAGAAGGGAAGGCAAAGACCAAGCTTGTTTATAAGCGCGTCTCACCTTCGTCTTATTACTTTCAAGCGTCGTTTCGTCTGCACGCAAAGAAGAGAAACAGAGCTTTCAATCTAAGAGGCCAAGCCATTGACGCACCATCATTGAGGCGCAGAAGCGATCCGGCGCACGCACCCCTATATATCATTGCGAGCGAAGTCGTGGAACGATACTTGAATTTGTGGGAAGCGGCTGAAACGAGCCAGCGGCGCATGGTTGAGAAGCAGCACAAGAGAGTGCTGAAGCGACTTAGCAAAACATCAGAGCCGTAGTCTGCTAAAGGTCTCCGTGCCGCTATCGCTACCCCTACAACAATATTCCAACGCTGCCAAATTACGTCACTGATGAGTGCCAGAAAGCGGTAAGGCAGGATACCGATGCGCTAGCGCATCGCGCCGAAACTGCGGGTTTCGGCGTCCTGCTCTGCGAGGCGGAAAATATGATTTTGGCACACCTCTTGCACAAGCATTTTGCGTAAGGAGGCCCCCGGAATGAGCACTGACATACTTGAACTTGGCGAACCGATACCGCTCGAAATTACCACCCCTACGCCCTGCAAACGACGACGTTGGAACTCCGACCACTATCCGAAATCAATCGTCGTGCGCGTCACTGAAGACGAACACCGGGAGATCAACGCCCGCGCTGGACTATCACGCGCGCCAAGCACCTCACGTTACTTGGCAGAGTGCGGTCTGCGTGGACGAGCGCCGGAATTGCGTGAGACGCCACCGCCGACCGACGAGCAGCGTGCGCAGTTCGAGCGCCTACTGTACGAGCTACGCAAGGCCGGAACGAATCTCAACCAACTCACCTACGCGACCAACTTGGCGCAGAAGCTTGGTGCGCAAGCACCGTCGCCGGGCGAGGTCAGCGAGGCACTGCGCGCCGTCACAACGCTTGTTGAGCAGATCAGGGAGCGATTGTGATGAGCGGCACAAAGGGCGGAGGAACGTATTGCAAATTCCGGCGCGGCGCAACCGGGAAATCCAGCGCGCATATGCTCTACATCGGGCGCGAATCGGCAGTGCAGGAAGGGCGAGACGGCGTGCTGCTACGGAATATGCCGGAGGAGGTCGAGCGCGCTGAAAGCTATCAAGAGCTTCGCACAAATCTTGCCTCTTACGCTTGGGCGCGGGAAGAATCAGAGATCGCGCGCCACAAATCACGAGGCGAAGTGCGCACGCACTTTCGCACAACGCTTAGTTTTGAGCGCGACGTAGAGATCGAACAAGCGAAAGAAATGACAAATGAGTGGCTCGAAAAATGCTTTCCAGATACTCGCGCGGCTGCGTTCTTCCACAACGACACCGATCATCTGCACGGCCACATTTGGCTCGATGCGCGGCAGATAGACGATAGAAAGATCGACCTCGCGCCGCGCGATTACCGGCAACTCGACGAAGAGTGGAATCGGATTTACTGTCGTGAAATGGGAAAAGACGAACGCGAGCATCTCGACAAAAAGCAGGAGACGCAAGATTACAAACGCGCTCGCGCGCAAGGTGAGGAAAGAGAAGAACCGCAGCGCGCTGAAACAAAGACGCGCGAGATGTACGCGGAGCGGGAGCGGCGAAACGCCGGAGCAAAGCAGCATGACGAAGACCGAACTCGAAGAGATCAACCAACAATTACAGAGCGCGATTCGCACGGTGCAGATCGAGAACTCGCAGCTTCGGCAGGAGAACGCGAAATTAACAACCTCGCTGAGACAAGCGAACGAGCAATTGGAATCCTTGACCTCGCGCTGCCAGAAATTGCTGGACTACGTGAAGTCATTGCACGAGTGGGCGACAAAGAACGCGGCATAGACAGAGGTATTGACCGATGAAAATTAAATTGACAATCACACTACTGCTACTATGTGCTTGCACCGCAGCACCGGCAGCCGGGCAAAGCAACAACCGGCAAACGACCGCGCAGAGGCTCAAGTCCGCGCAGCAGTATGAGCAGTCCTTACGACAGCAACAACAAATTCAGCAACAAAAAATACAACAGCAGCAGCGAGCGCAACAAGACCTCGATTGGCAAAGACGAGGAGAAGCGCAACGAGCGCGAATCTCTACTTTTGTAGAAAACGCAACGCTGTGGCTGTGGCGCATCGCTGGTATCGTCGTGGCGCTGATAGTCGGCTTTCTTCTTTACTGGCTCTTGATTCGTCGGCGCAAAACGGATACCTCACACGGCAGCGCCGCGTGGGGCGCGCCTGGCAACGATCTCAAACAGAAGTTTGGCACTAAGCTGCCCGACGGCGCGTTCTTCCTTGCGCCATCAGGAAAAAAACAATCAAAACACTATTTGATTGTTCCGCGCGAAATCGCTGTCAGGCACGGTATAATTATTGGCGGCACTGGCACGGGCAAGAGTCGCGGTTACTTTATGCCGACTCTCGCTTATGGCGACAAATGTTCAGCTGTTGTCACAGACATTAAATACGAACTCTGGAAAATGACGAGCGGATTGCAACAGCGCGTCTGTCGCCTTGCGCCAGCTGACCCGGATCAGTCGGGCAGTTTCAACTTCGTAGCTTTGTGCCGCGACAAGCGCGTTGCAGAGCTATGCGCCGAAGCCATCGTCATCAACGACGGTGAATCCTTCTGGGCAGACACTGAAACTCAACTACTCACCGCGCTGTTTAGTCACGTCGCGCATTCACCAACGCCGACACCAGCGGCAGTCTACGATCTTCTGACGCTGACGCCGACAGAAGATTTAATCGAGCAGCTTAGTGGTTCCGTATCCGTCGTCGCACGACGACAAGCTAATCTTTTCAAGAGCAACGCGACCGATCCAAAAACAAGAGCAAATATTATTACCGGTACGGTACGCTCTCTCAAGTGGTTAGAGGATGACAACGTGCGCCGGTTTACTTCCGCGTCGCTCACGCCGCCGAACTTCCGTCTCTTGAAACAAAAACCAGTGACCATTTATTGGTCATTGCGCAAGAGCGACGTGAGCAGGTTGAAGAAACTCACCGCGATCTTCTTTACCGTGCTATTTGAGCAACTAGAAGAAGCAGCAGGAGACATACCCATCACAATGATGCTTGACGAGGTGGGAAACATCGGCACGATCCCGCACTTCGCTTCAATTATAACGCTGGCGCGCGGACGTGACATCAGCATCTGGCTAGGGCTGCAAGCACCCTCGCAGCTTGATGCAGGCTACGGCCACGACAATGCGAAGACGATCTTTCAAACATGCGCGACGAAAATTATTCTCTCCGGCGCTGATCTTGAGACGGCGAAGTACGTGAGTGAAACGCTCGGCGAAGCGACGATCAGTACGCCAAACAAAAGCACCTCGAAAGCAAGTCATCACGGCGGCACGACGACGACAGTCACTAAATCGCAGCATGTTCACGCACGACGGTTAATGACACCAGATGAGGTGAGAACCATCAGCGAGGATTCAGCGATTGTGATTATGTCTAATCGTCCACCGCTGCATGTTGACAAGTTATACTACGATGAGGCTGCGAGTGCAGTACAAATGCGCGGCCTCGGTCAGACGATCACAATTAATGAGCCGTTGCCCACGCAGCGCACAGAGAAGCAGTCGCCATTTGCTGCGCCACCTCCGTTACCAGAAGGCCTCATGTAAACTTAAACAATCAAACAAGCAAGAATCTGAAAGGAATGAAATTGTGGAGATTATGACTATCAAAGCAACGCACACCATTGAGGGTCTGACAGAGGTTGTCGCAGAAATGCAGCGATTCTTCGCTACCTACAGAGAGCGGCGCGTGGAGCGTAGTGCCGCTAAAAGTTTGTACGAGGCGCTTCTGTGGAGCTTACGAAACTTTGAAATCGAAGAAGGACATCAATCCTACATTCGCGGAAACTGCGGCCCCTCAGCGAGCAGTTCAGGCGCACCGCTTGAAGAAATTGTCGCCGAGAAAATCACCCATCCGCCTATCAACGAGCCGCGCGATCATGAGACAGCGCGCGGCGGTGAAGTAGAGTTAGCGTTGCGTAGTGTGCTTGACATACTAAGAAATGGAAAGCCGAAGGTGTCAGAAGAGGCAGCCGTTGCGACAATCAACAAACACCTCGCTAAACTCATAGGCGAATTTGACGTGCAAGGCTCTGCGGCTGGTTGGGACGGCAGATAATTAGCTTGGCGTGCAATCTTTCGTGCCGCTAGAGTCCCGCTACGGCAGACCGAACGTGCAAACGATCATTACCAACTAACTGCGCGACGAAAATCGCTTTGCATGGTCTGGACGTGCAGACGGCAGAATATGTCAGCCGAATGTTAGGAGATGCAGCCGTTGTTGTGCATCGTGAAGGTCTGTCTGCGCCGATAGGATTATTAGGTGAGTAGGCCACTCCATCAATTACAAAGCAAAGAACCGAACATCGGCGGCCACTTCTTACACCCGATGAAGTAATGCGAATCGGAGACGATGAAGCGATTATCAGAACGGGCAATCGCCATCCGATGAGGCTTGCCAAGAGCTACTATGATGAGCCACCAAGAACCGCGCGTAGGCGCGCTAGGAACTGCGAGGTCATTCAAAGATAACGTAACGAGGAATTAGTATCATCAAGAGGTATGAATGCAAGAGTATGATATAGCATTATCGTTTGCCGGTGAAGATCGAGAGTATGTAGAACAGGTTGCGCTATGTCTAAAGTTTCATGGAGTCAAAGTCTTTTATGATGACTTTGAAAGAGTAGAGCTTTGGGGAAAAGACTTATATACACACCTAAGCCTCTTATACAAAGAAATGGCTACCTACGTTGTTCTGTTTATATCAGAACATTATAGAAGAAAGCTTTGGACAAAACACGAACTTAGAAGCGCCCAGGCAAGAGCATTCCTTGAAGCTAACGAATATATTTTACCTGTTAGGTTCGACAATATAGAGATTCCCGGCATTCTTCCAACAACGGGATATTTAGATTTGAAAGGGATACAACCCACGCAACTGGCTTCGATGATCGTAGAGAAGCTGAACAAGGTCAAAAAAGACAAAGGCGATTCACTAGGCACGGATGAGGCATATACGATCACGCCAAAATTCGACCTCATTATTTCTGAAGGTCAGAGCAGAAAATATCAGAACGGCGAGGGTGAGATTTGGAGGAATTTCCACGAAATTAATATTTTATCCAAGCCCGCTCGTAAAGTGGAAATTGAGATCAATAAAGCTAAAAGGTCAGAGTTAAAAGATGTGTTGACAATAACCTTTATATTTGGAGGGCACTATTATCTTACCTCAAACCTGAATGGAGTTCTCAAGGATTTTATATCAGAGTATAAATTTGATTGGATTAGTTATCAGGACGCTGGACGTTATGTACAATGGACAATTCGCGGAGAAAATCTTTTAGCCTTTTTCCCACACATAGCAGAAATGAATTGGCTTAAAAACGATTTTCAGGTTCCCCCTCTATGGCAGACAGGAGCACGACATGGTACGAGTGATCCTGCAAATTCTGTAAGTCTTGGCTTCACTCTCCTTGAAACTTAGTCTTAATTCAATAGTTCCGACTGAGATTTATGTACAGAGGCAGGCACTGAAAGTACGCTCTCAAACTCAGCCGCGTATTTGCAGGATTAACCTGACGTGCTCGAATCGGACGCGCGCATGATCGTGACGGCAGTCAGCGCACCGCACCGCCAATTTCATTCTAGGCAGCCACTTTCAAAACGAAGTTCGATAAAGCTGATGGAGGTTAGATAACTATGAAAAAAGCGGCAGTAATAATTTTGAGCATGGCAGCAGTTTTAACTATTGGATGCTCGCGCGATGCTGACAGAGTGCGCGAAGGTACAGAAGCAATAAAGCGGCAAAGTTACGCGCGGGACTTGCAAAAGAAATTTGATGATATGGATAGAGTCAACCCGCCGGAACTTCGTTTTGCCATGACAGTTGAGGCAAGTGGTAATAGTGCCAAGAATATCACCTTCACTACTCCATACTCTTCCTTCGTTGAGAAGATGAAGACGAGTGCCGATGTTGCGACTCTGAAGCAGCTTGGATTTACCCGCGTCGTTTATACGGACAACGGGAAAACTACTTATACTTTGCCGCTTGAGTGACCCCAAGATTTTGTGTTGACGATTTTGTGTCGCTGAAGGCTGCGAATGTCACAACGGGCTTTTTCGCGCTGCACCAGAGCATAAGCCGCGACTACACCATCTTGTGGTTTGAGTTCAAAAATTCACCATCGAAAAATGAGCCGACACACAGGCGAAATAAAGCGAGTCCGATAAGATACATTATGGAATTTTGGCTTTGCATGATGCAGATGACCTGCACAACAAGGAAGGAGAAGTAGCGAAGAATTAGTAGCATTCGCGCGCTCGATGGTGAGAAATAATT
>MWWH01000567.1_pt1 | contig 10632 bp, 8 predicted proteins | sample 1047231 | NCBI WGS metagenome assembly MWWH01 (sample SAMN06349967, study PRJNA376086) | soil metagenome | isolation source: MG3-2 sample Antarctic (ecotone) soil | place: Antarctica | collected 2015-01-13 | reverse complement strand
CTGCTGGTCGAGACGAGCGCAGTATAGATGACTGTGTTCTGAATATTCGAGTGTCCTAGCCAGTCTTGCAAAAAGCGAAGCTCTGCGCCCGCGTCCAACAATTGTGTAGCTATCGAGTGCTTCAATACGTGAAAGTGGCGCTTGTCTTTGGGGATCGCTGCTTCCTCTCCATAGCTTTTCATCAACACATCAAGCATCTGGCGGCTAATGGGAAGACCGCGCCGGGAAGGGAAGAGAATCGGGGAATCCGTGTCTCTGTTCTTAAGCCACGCCTTCAATACCCGTACCTCATCTGCCTGTAAGGGATGCTCGCCGGAAAGTGAGCCTTTCAGCCGGTGGAGCATGATTCTGAGCCGCTTGAGGTCGAGGTCGCTCACTCTAAGTAAACCGATCTCACTGGCTCTGAGTCCATGTCGGTAGGCTAGCAGGAAAATCGCCTTATCGCGTTTGTTGGTAATCTGCGCGAAAAGCCGCTTGGTTTCGTCGAGGGTCAAAAATTTGATGGTGTCAGTGCGGTGCGATTTTGCTTGCAGTCGCTCTGGTAGTGGTGATATTTTGCGGCTCGCAGTTACAGCGTTGGCTTTCTTTTTGGTGGCGGACAGCTTTGCTTTCATTTGCCTCAGCATAGCTCAAGCCATTGGTCACTTCAACCGTTTTGTCCAATAAACATCAATATTAAATACAAAAATCTCCCAAACCAGTTCAAAGAAAAGTGCTTTCATACGATGGTGTAATGAGCATTTATCAAATTCAAATATGGATGAAATATTTAAAGAGGCATATCGAATATTTTCCGAGTTAATTGGGTCGGGCATGTACATAATGCCGCCTGATAATAATTTTTTGTTCTATGAACAATATGACTTCTCGGAACTGATCAAGCATAGAGACAGTCAAACTCTTTTGATTGGACAATTCGAACCACCAAGACCAGATGGAAAACCACATATTTCAGGATATTCGTGTGCCAATAATTTGGAATTTAAAATTGATTTTGGTGACTCAGCTCATAAGACTGGTATTTTAGCTTTCTGTAACAGCGAAATCGATAAGCAACACCTGCCGCAGTATGAGGTGCAATCTGGCATTATGGTCAGACATCCAAGTCAACCTCCTTGGAACTGGTGGAAGAATTGCTCAAGAGATCAATTATTAGCCTACTCTGCGGGATGTTGGAGAGCTAAACAATACGATATTGTAAAGAGGTTATTAGACCAACACGAAAAACGAATAAACGCGCTAGGTTTCCCGTCATGCCAGAATTCAGATGATAACTGTCCCCAGACAGAAAAATTTATTGAAGGCACAAATATTCCGCTTGGGGGCGATATTTTAGACCCAACGCATATAATGTTTCTTCGGATATGTTCAGGTGACTCTAATGCGTATCTTGATCCCTTAGCACAATTTGCATTACAAATTGCAATTGAGGCGACTGATAAAGATGTAACCTTAGAAAAGAATCAACTTATACTTCAAGCGATTGTTTGCGGACGACTTGATTTATATGTTCAAGTCCATGACAACTACAAAGAGAACATCAGATATTATTGGAAAAGTAAACGTCAAGCCCAAATCGGCGAAGCGTTTATTAGAGTTATTGAGCAAGAATTAAAACGTTATTCGGGACAATTGCACACATCAATTCTTGGATTGCCGATTGAAACAATAAAATCTTTATTCAACATAAACTTCAAGGAACTTTTTAACGGTAATTTAGTTGAGTTAGAAAACTATATAAATCGAATATTTGTTGCATTCGGCAGTGATATGCAAAAAATCGGCAAAGAAATAGAAACGTATGTTTCAAATGCATTAAAAAATCCACTTTCGATCCTAAATATTCCATTTATGCCATTCAATCCAATTTCCAAATTGATAAATAATTTGTTTAACGGAACAGATTTAACAGAGGTGTATTCCCGACTAAATGAAATTCAGAAAGGAATTTTAGAGTTAAAGAATCTTTCTGAAAAGATAATTCAGGAAATTGCACAATTACCCGGAAAGACCGCTGAAGAAGTTGAGAAAAAACTCTACATTGGTGAAATTGACATTACAATTCAATCTTTCAATGTTAACAGTAAAGGTTTCGCGGATGAGGTCAACAAAAGTGGAATTCAAAAGGCTCGTGAATTTTATTCTCCGTGGCTCAATCCTCTCATTATTAAATTTTTAGAGAACATTATTCGTTATAAGAAATATGAAATAGAATATGCTGCCCTGCCCAACGTAATTAACTGCATGGCTATGCATATATCTTGTATCTCAATGGCTGGTGGTCCGCGATCATTAATAAAATCCACTCTTGAAGAAGTGTATAAACCTTGGATAAAGCGTGTTGTAGATGATACTTCTCCAAATTCACTAACGCAAAAAATCGACTTTTTAAAGGCTGAGCAAGAGAAGAATATTCATTACGTAAGGTCTCTCTATAATTTGACCTTTACAGTTGACAGCGAACACGGAATATACTTTTACCGTGACGTTCCTGACGAAACTCCACCGCCTGGGATGCAACCCAAATTTGTCCCAGGAAAACCAGTTTATTTTTTTACAGGAGGTTCCACTAATTACGGAATAAGCGGCAAAGTCAAAAAGAATGATTACGTTCTGGTTGAGTTGTATGACGATGAAAAAATAAATAACTTAAAACCGTTGGTTGAGCGAAATATTCTTCCCTCGTATTATTTTCCAAAACTGGTTGTTAAGAAAACAATAAGCGAGGAACCTTTTAATTTAGTTGGCAATACTGATCAACAACCCCCGGTTTTAACAACTGAGTTTGTACGTGACGAATTCGAAACGCATTACGCTATTAACCCGTATACAATTTGGAGCATTTGTAAACAAACACTTAATGTTGAATCTGACCCTTACCCCCATTTTTTTAATACCAATGAATTCATCACAAAATCTGGTAGCTTATTAGCTGTTGGGGAGAGTCTTATTAATCATGGCTTACTGCTCTCAGAGGGAAAACAAGCTTTAGAGAGAATTGATGAAATAATTAATTAATGCAATGAAATATTAGATAATTAATTCCATGTTGGAAATTGTTGCGTTGCTACTACTAACCTGATTTGAGTGAAATTCCATTGCCCTTAGACAGCGAATATACATTCTCAATCTGAATTTAATAACCCCTTGATTTTAAAGTGTAGCGAGAGGTGTGCAAAAACTAGGCTTTTTGGGCATTTCTTTGTATTAGACAAAATAACCCTTTTGACCAATAAGTATATGTACATGCAGCGAGTTCTCAAGGGTTTCGAGAACGCCAGTGGTATGAAATTTCAACTGTAATGTCTAATCAAGACATTGCAGGAATTATCGGACGGACTTTTATAGTTGTTGAGCTTCATTATCTTTCCCTCCCTCGCATTATAACTGGTGGCTCTGCTGGCGATTCAACAGCAGTGTCATCTTCTGTTTCGTCTGGCGGCGGCGGTGGCTCATCGTTCGCTGCGGCGCGGGCGGCTCGTATCGCGGCGACGCCTTCACGGCGCTCGGCGGCGGTTGGAGGCAACCGATTCTTTCTGTTCCATTCGCGGTTATCGGCTTCTTCCCACTGAGCTAGATATTGGTATTCGTCAACTTGGTATTCAACCTTAGCCAAGTATGCCGAACTGAAACACTCTATCCGCCAACTCGTAATTTTGGCTTCGTCCTGTCCTGGAGCAAGCAATTGCGTAAAATCAAAATCTGTCTGCCCGTTTACACGAGCGCGTAGCTGATAGATGCTCTCCAAATAAGCTTTTCGTTTTTTGTACTTAATTTCGTATTCGTTAGCCATTATTTAATCACTCCCTTATTTTGATCTGCTCTATCAACCGCCGATCTGTGCGTTCGATCCAGCCGCGCAATTGTTTGTTGTAACTCTCGGCTTTTCTCAAACGTATTTCTAGATTCTCGTTCGACAGTTGCAGTAGTTCGTTCGCTTTCATCAATCCGCGTATGCGTTGTTGTAACAACTCGTTCAATTTCTCTAACTCCGCTTTGGTCATTGCCGGCATTCCTAATTTCTCGCTGCTGATACTCGCTACGAGTTAGTCTTTTTCGATTGTGGCGCAATGGTGATGTAGGCTGCTCTCCGCGTGCTAATGCCTGCTTGAAAACTCTTGTTGCTTCTTTCTTTTCTATGTGGTCTGTCTCATATTTTTCCCCATATTGCTTTCCATAAATGCGCGCCCATCGCTCATCAAGCCTCTCGTAAATGTGGTTTGACAGTTGGATTTTTCGGTCGTCAAGCTGTCTGGCATCAAGCCAAATGTGGCAATGCGTGTGCTCCGTGTCTCGGTGACAACTAATAGCGGCGCGGGCATGCGGGAAATTCTCCTTTAGAAACTGTGCCGCCATACTAATAGCTATCCCCGTTCCTTCTTTACGGTCAAAACTCAATAGGCAACTGTAGTAGGTTCGCGGGATACCTCTACCGCGCTGCGTCCGGCATTGTTCCTCGTCTAACCTTCCTTCAACAAACGAAAGGAACCGCGTTCGTACTTCCCGATAGTCAATGCCTTTTATGTCAGGGAGATTATGAAAATATAGGTTACAGGCGTCACCCAACGTTGCACTTTCACGAGTAATGTAAGCGGCATGTTTCAGCGATATTTTCGGTGATCTTGGTGCTGTGAATTTACAGATAACTGCGGTCACGACTTCAACCTTTTTTTTACTATGAAAATGGCTCGGTCAATCACTCTGGCTGTGGCGACGGCATGCATGGCTGAAAGGCTCGTCATAATTTCATCGTCTGAAGGCGGCGCACAGCCGGTCAACGCGCTGGTGTGCAGATGGTGTGCGATTTGATTCACGTTGTTGCTCGCAAATCGAAGCTCGTGCAACTCGGCTCGTTTGATTTCCCGCTCATCGGCACTCGCCGGGGCCTTGCCGTCTACCACATAACGCACTACATACCGGCTCGTGCTCAACCCGGTCGTGGCAGCAAGTTTATTTATGCATTCATGCTCTCCGCCGGTTACTCGGAGCAGGATTCCCCTGTCGTATAAGACTCTTCTCATAGAATCTGGCTTTGCCGGTCGTCAACTTGCGTCAAGCAAGTTGCCGGTAAACCGCTAGCGGTTTACGTAACCGGCATTTCCTCACACAGAGAGACTTCGCAATAGGGATGCCAAAGATCGAGGAGCTGAATTTATGAGTAAAATTAGGAGAAAGAGGAAGATAGGAGTATAGAACGGGGGCACCCGAGGCGGGCACCGCTACTTAAAACAGGGCACCCGAGCATCTCAGAAGCGATTGCCATTTTAGGGGTTCCATTTTTCAAAGCTTGGCTCGTTGAAATAATCTCTGAACCGCTCAAGCTGGCTCTGCTCATCGTTGAAAACTCGTATCAGGATTTTCTTTGCTTGCCCTTTGCTCATGGGGTCTCGTTCTAGCTCGACTCGCTTGGCTGCGGTGTCGGCTAAAAACGCTTTGTAAGACTCTGGCTGCCTTTTCTCGGTCTGCCCTGCCCTGCCCCTTAAAAAATCAAAATAGGCGGCTCTGCGCGCTTCCTCGTCGCGCTGGCGTGCGTCGTGGGCTTCCCTCTTGGCTTGTGCCTTCCTGACTTCTTCCTCTTTGGCTTGGGCTTCTGTGATGGCTTCCGGTAGCTGGTGGCTCTCCTTGATGGCGACGATGAGCCACGAGGCGAGGTCACGGACTTTGTTTAGGTTGCGGTGCGGCAAGGCGCGTAGCTGAAGCTCGACCGATTTCCGGTAGTCCCTCACTAGCTCGCTGGCGGTCGCCTCTGCGATGTGAAAGTTCATTAGCTTGGTTACGAGTGGGTCAAGCTCCTGCGGCTCTGCCTCGCGGACGATCTGCGCCGGTGGCAGTGGCTCCGGCTCGGTCATGGCGGGCAGTAGCGGCGTGGTTGTTTGCTTCGGTCGCTGCATCGCGCGGGGCTTGGTCGCTTCCCGAAATTCTGCCTTTGCTCTGCGTCCGGGCGTGTAGAACATTATCCAGTCGGGTTCTCCGCTCTCGGCTCGCTGCTCCTGCTGAAACTCGACCTTTGCCAAGTAACCGGATTTCAGGTGCGGCGCGTGAACCTTGTACATCTGCTTTTTGACGTGCTCGTAATCAAAATAACGGATTTGAGGGGCGCGAGTGCAAAAGTAGGAATAAAGCATCTTGGCGCGTGGGCGCTCGTTCCTGAGCGTGGCAAACATCTGAAAACTTAGCAACTCATAGAATCGGCGGGGCGCGGGCGGAAGTTCTCGCAAGTAATCGTAGTCGAGGGGTCTGGTCTGAGCGTCGTTTAGCACTTTCATGTAAACGTCATTCAAAATCAGATAGACCGCATCGGCTTTGCTGCCGTCTGGGAATCTCTCGCCTGTGAAAATAGCGCTGTATCGTGTGAATCCTGCCTCAAAGCTTCGGTCTGTTCCTTCGTTCCCTTTGTAGCTGGTTTTAGCAGTAATAAAAGCACTCGCGTTTTGATAGATGGCTCTCTTGAGGTCGTTTGTGTTCTTTCCGCTTGCTGGTATTCCTAGCTTTCGGCAAATTTCGCTGAGACTTCCTAACTTAACTATCTTAGGGATCGTTGGTCTTTCGTCGTCAATTCTCCGATTAACGATGAGAGTATCAACCTTGTATGCGAGGGGGCCGGGTTGCCCGTATTTGCTGTTGTGGGTAACTTCCCACTTGGTTTTTAGCTCTCCGGTGCTGCTTCTCTCGTTAATCTCAATATTGATGCTGCCATGCTTGGCTAGTCGGTGGACAGGGAAACGGGAGAGTGCCGTTTCAATCCTAATTGTGTTTTGTGGGGTAAGCTTTAGCTGCTCGGTCATGTACTACCTTTCTAGAAGAAAACTAAAGCAACAACATCTTGTTGTTGTTGTCTAAAAGAGTCTAATAAGAGTTAACGTCCGATAAAGCAAACACTTTCAGCAATTAAACCTAAAATCGTCTCCCCAAAGTACGAGATTGGTCTCCCCAAAGTACGAGATTGGTCTCCCCAAAGTACGAGATTGGTCTCCCCAAAGTACGTGGCTCGTCTCTCCAAAGTACGGAGCAACTATCATGTCAGTTTAATATCAAATTGATATTAAACTGATTCCCTTTCTAGCTTTTCTAAAATCGCCTCAAGTAACCACGTATGGCGCGGGGTCTTTATGCGCCGAGCCTGTACGCTGACATCAACCTTTTGCAGCACGTCCTCCGGTAATCGAAGAATTACCGGCATGGCGTCTCTCTCCTTAGCTTGACCTTCGTTACTTCTGGCAACACTCCCGCCTTTGTTAATGAGGGCGTCCACATCAACAGGCTTTGCTGTGGTGCTAGATGATTGATTTGGCTTTCGTGAAATCGCCATTATGCTCCTACTCCTTTTGGTGGTGATATATCTTTGATATCAAAAACATATCTATATAACATCAATACTTCTTCCGTAGCTTTCGGGTCTTGTGGCTTTAATTCCGTAACAGCTAACCCTTCGGCGGCAGCATTACTAAAAGCCTTTCGCGCTCCTAAAGGCGTCTCAATGAAGGAAAGGGAATTAGTATCCTTCAAAACTTCCGCCGCATCGTCGTTATCCTGCCCGCGTGAGTCGGCGCGATTGATAAAGGTGTAAGCCTGAAGATTAGGATTCGCGGTCTGCATTTCGCCAACTAAGGCAGAGACCTTTTCGAGCGTCCATACGTCGAAAGATCGCGGTACAAAGGGAACTAGCAGGAAATTGGCAATGGTGAGAGCTGCGCGCTGGCTCGTGGTATCGCGCCCGCCCGTGTCAATGATGATGTCCTCGTATTTGTTCGCAAGGCGCAAAGTCTCTGTCCGAACGGCTGCGCCGGTGAGCTTGATGCTTGTATATCCTGCTCCCTCTGGGCGGCGCTCGTTCCGTATGATGGTGAAGTCGGTAGAGGTTTCTTGATCGTCTGCATCAATAAGCAGAATATCGTGACCTTCGGTACTCCGCATCACAGCTAGATTTGTCGCTACTGTGGTCTTGCCTGAGCCGCCCTTAATGCCACCTACAACTATTATCACGGAAACCTCCTGATATATAAATTTAGTATCAATCATATATCACATTGAAATCACGCATACAAGACTTAGTTCTTTAAGGTAGAGCTGAACATATTAGTTGTAGAGTTGACGAGCCGCTTAGTGTAGATTAAAAGGCAACTAAGTAGTAAAAATCTAAAAGGCAGATTTGCCGCTGTGCTCAAGGTAAAAGAAAGGCGGCTTCATATCTCAAACGAATAAGCAGAATAGATGGATAAGACTTTTATAGAGTTCTTCGCTGGAATTGGCCTTATACATGAAGCGCTTCGCCCGCTCAAATGGCGTGCGGTGCTTGCAAATGACAATTCTTCAAAGAAATTAAAAATCTATAAGGCCAACTATGGCAAGGTTCCGATTATCGAGGATGATATACGAAGTCTTGATGGTTTTGAATTGCCTCCCGCGCGGCTCGTCACAGCATCTTTCCCCTGCATAGATTTAAGCCAAGCGGGTAATAGAATGGGGATCAACGGAGAGCATAGCAGTATTGTATGGGCATTTCTTGAAAAGGTGGCTGATCTTCACCAAAGGGGATTGCCACCTGAATTTTTATTATTAGAAAATGTGCCGGGCTTACTTTATCTGCACGAAGGTAAGTCCATTGATATGCTGTTGAATCGAATCGCAGAGCTTGGCTATGCAATAGATGTTGTCCAAGTTGACGCTCGCCATTTTGTTCCACAGGCACGCAATAGAGTTTTCATCATTGGTGTGTTGGGCGCAGATCGGTTTGAAAGGCCGCGCTCAATTCCTGATACAAACATAAGACGTTATAGAGTTAAAGAGACTTATACTCGCAATCCTCATTTACCCTGGGTTTTTTTTGATTTTCCAGAACTGCCCCGCAGAAAAATGGCTCTGGCAGAGATCATAGAGCCATTGCCTGATGATGACACACGCTGGTTTGATAATGAGAAGATGGAATACTTTTGGAACCTGCTTGAGCATCATCATCGTGACCATCTTCAATCCATTGTTGACGACAAAAAAGATGCGCTGTTCTCGGCGGTTCGTAGATTGCGGAGAAGACGATTGCGAGAACAGATTTTCAATCTTCGGTTTGACGGTTTAGCAAGTTGCTTGCGAACCCCTAAGGGCGGCTCATCAACGCAGTTTGTTGTTGAGGTCGAACGTGGCAGCGTGAAAGTCAGAAAAATGTTGGGCGTAGAATATGGGCGACTTCAAGGAGTCAAAATCGCTCACGAGCCAACAGACTTCAAAGTAGAAGGCTCAGATAATGAAATTAAGTATGGCTTTGGCGATGCTGTTTGTGTGCCGGTCGTGCGTTGGGTCGCAGAGCACTCAATAGAAAAAGTTATCACTGGAGAAAAACCCACTGTAATTCAACCAACCTTTAATTTTGATTCGCTTCTTCTTCAAACTCAAGTAATATGATGACTGGCCTCACACAATTGCCAGATTTTAGCGGCTCCAAACACAAGAAAAAGATTGATGATTTGAGGCGCTTAACGGTGCTTGATCTTACTGCGTCGCAATATATCAACGGTCGTGACGCAGCGAGACTATTCGGCACTCTCTTAAAAGCTTATCGAGCCTCTATTGATGACGGTAAGTGGAATACAAAGCCGTTTCTTAAACAGTCCACAGAAGAAAATCGCCGATTCAATCTTGTGCTCGCGGCAATTTTCGATCTCGTCTCGAATATCGAATACTGTCATGCGCGATTAGTAAACTCTGATTGGATTTACTGCAATCGTCCTGATACTCCGCTCCCTCGCGTTTACTACGCTTTCCTTAAACAGTGTCCACGATGTTGCCTCGACTTAGGGCTTGGCGCTCGTATCTCCGGCGCTCAACATAAACCCTCTAGCCACCACATCGGAGAAATAACAACAACGCTTTCAGCATTGACGTTAAGCCTACTCGGATCATCAGCGCCTAAGCCTGTTAGAGTCGCAGTTATTAGCAAGCAATCGCATGATGTAGATGCAATCGCTTTTCGGGATGACCTTTTGGTGCTCTTTGAAATTAAAGCCTCGCCCATGGTGACTTTCCCGATGTGCTTTGATTTGAGCGCCGCGCTCAAGCAAGAAAAGAATGGAGAGGTTACAGATTATCCACAGCACAGCTTAATAGATGTGCAAATAGAGTATGAGAAACTGAATCTTTTTATTCCTCATAAAAATTGGATGATTCCTCTCGCTGGTAGCGGCGAAGCATCTTGGCCTTACGAGCCAGCCATTAGCTTCTTCTCCAATAGCTCAAACTTTTTAGACTATCTCGATGCGTGGTTAGAAATCTTTTACGCCTACGCCGTTCCAAAGAGTTTGAGAAGAGGGCGAGAGATTATTCTTGGCTATTTGGCAAATGGATGGGGTGATGAAATAGATTCAAACAAAACAAAGCCGGGCTTAGGTAGAACAGATGATATTAAGAAGGGCACTTATCAAATGCTCAAGTTTGGTGCTTACTACAATGACGATGATTTTAGCATTCCAGTAAAGAGTGTTCTTGTTGCGAATCTTGATCCTTTGTTCTTGCGCGCCGATTACTTAGACAAACTCATAGATGTGAGGTGGGCGAAAAAAGAGCGGTTCATTGAAGAGGAAACGGATAAAGGCAAACTCTGGATAGAAAGCCGTTATCTTCACGATCTCTATGAAGCAATCG
>MWWH01000566.1_pt1 | contig 10643 bp, 9 predicted proteins | sample 1047231 | NCBI WGS metagenome assembly MWWH01 (sample SAMN06349967, study PRJNA376086) | soil metagenome | isolation source: MG3-2 sample Antarctic (ecotone) soil | place: Antarctica | collected 2015-01-13 | reverse complement strand
TTCACTATCATAAGTAATGAGCGCCACCCAGAAGGGGCAGGCTCTACAAGCATCAAGCTTACGGGTGCAGCCGTCCGGACAGAAACGTTGCGCATTGCGAACAAGTACGAAGACATCATCATTGATACAGGAGGGCGCGATACCACGAGCCAGCGGGCAGCTCTCGCCATTGCCAACTTCTTGCTAGTTCCCTTTGTACCTCGCTCATTTGATGTATGGACGCTAGAAAAAGTCTCTGCATTAGTCGGCGAAATGCAGACAGCTAATCCTAATCTTCAGGCTTACACCTTTATCAATCGCGCAGACCCCCGCGGACAGGATAACGACGACGCGGCTGAAGTTTTGAAAGATACTGATTCCCTTTCCTTTATTGAGACACCTTTAGGTGCGCGTAAGGCTTTTAGCAATGCCGCCTCAGAAGGGTTAGCCGTTACGGAATTGAGACCACAAGACCCGAAAGCTACGGAGGAAGTGTTGATTTTATATAGATATATTTTTGATACCAAAGATATATCAGCATCGAAAGGAGTAGGAACATAATGGCGATTTCACGTCGGCCTAAGCACTCATCCAACAGCATAGAAAAGCCCGTTGACGTAGATGCACTCATCAATAAGGGCGGGAGTGTTGCAAAAAGTGACGTAGGACAGGCAAAGGATAAAGACGCTATACCCGTTATCCTCCGATTACCGGAGGACGTGCTGCAAATGGTTGACGCCAGCGTACATGCTCGACGCATAAAGACCCCGCGCCATACGTGGCTGCTTGAAGCAGTTTTAGAGAAACTGGAGAGGGGATGAATTTGATATTATTATGATATTGAAATGATATGACGAGTGCCACGTACTTTGGGGAGACGCATCACGTACTTTGGGGAGACGCATCACGTACTTTGGGGAGACGCATCACGTACTTTGGGGAGACGCATCACGTACTTTGGGGAGACCATTTTAGATCTAATTATTGAAAGTGCTTGCTTTATCAGATGCTAACAATTATTAGACTTTCTTAGACAACAACAACAAGAAGGAGTTGTTGCTTTAATTTCATTGCGGAAAGGCAGAATGACCGAGCAACTAGAACTTACCCCACAAAACACTATCCGGATTGAAACGGCACTCTCGCGGTTCCCTGTTCATAGACTAGCTAAACGGGGCAGCATCAGTATTGAGATCAACGAGAAAAGCGACACGGGCGAGTTAAAAACCAAGTGGGAAGTAAGCCACAACAGCAAATACGGTCAGCCTGGCCCTCTCGCTTATAAGGTAGATACTCTTATCGTTAATAGAAGGATTGATGAAGAGAGACCAGCGATCCCCAAGATAATCAAGTTGGGAAGTCTCAGCGAAATTTGTCGGGAACTAGGAATACCAGCAAGCGGAAAGAACATAAACGGCCTCAAAAAAGCACTTTATCAAAACGCAAGTGCTTTTATTACTGCTAAGACTAGCTATAAAGGGAACGAGGGAACAGACCGGAGTTTTGAGGCCGCATTCACACGATACAGTACCATTTTCACAGGCGAGAGATTCCCAGATGGCAGCAAAGCAGATGCGGTTTATCTAATCCTAAATGACGTTTACATGAAGGTGCTAAACGATGCGCAGACTAGACCCCTCGATTATGATTATTTACGGGAACTTCCGCCAGCGCCACGCCGATTATACGAGCTGTTAAGTTTCCAAATGTTCGCCACGTTAAGAAACGAGCGCCCACGCGCCAAGATGCTTTATTCCTTTTATTGTACCCGCGCGCCGCAGACCCGCTATTTCGATTATGAGCACGTCAAAAAACAGATGTACAAAGTGCACGCCCCGCACTTGAAATCCGGTTACTTGGCAAAGGTCGAATTTCAAGAACAAAGAGCGGAGAGCGGAGAACCGGACTGGATAATGTTCTACACGCCCGGACGCCGAGCGAAGGCAGAGTTTCGAGAAGCTACGAAGCCCCGCGCGGTTTATCGCCTGAAGCAGACGCCCGCTGCCCTACGACCTGCCGCGACCGAGCCGGAGCAGCCCGTGCTGGCGCAGGCCGTTAGCGAGGCCGAGCCGCCGCCGCAGGAGCTTGACCCGCTTGTAACCAAGTTAATCGGCTTCCACATCGCAGAGGCGACCGCCAGAGAGTTGGTCAGGGATTATCGGAAATCGGTCGAACTTCAGCTTCGCGCTTTGCCATACCGGAATATAAACAAGATCAAAGACCTAGCGGCGTGGTTAATCATCGCCATCAAAGAGAACCACCAGCTACCGGAGGCCGTTACCGAGGCATTGTCAAGAGAGGAAGATGTCAGGAAGGCGCAGGCCAAGAAGGAGGCAACAGAGACACGCCAGCGCGACGAACAGGCCCTCAGAGCGGCTTATTTTAATTTCCTGAGGGCAAGGGCAGCAGAGACGGAGAAAGCGCAACCAGAGGCCTATAGAGCGTTTTTAGACGACTCAGCAATCAAGCGCGCCGAGTTAGAACGAGACCCCACGCAAAAAGGTCAGGCAAGGAAAATCCTATTGCGAATTTTCGCTGATGAAGAAAGCCATCTTGAAAGATTCAGGGATTATTTTAATGAATCGCTCCTTGAGGAGTGGAATGATCACCGCCCGATCTAACGAGTCTTTTCTTCGATACCGCTAAACCAGCCTTTACGAATAGCGTCACGCCAAAGAGCGCGGGCGTAGGTGTCCGGTGCTATATCGTACTTATTGCTTTTGCGCTGAACTTCACCCCGCCTTTCGGCGTCAGCGCATTCCTGAATTACCTTTTCCTCATTCATCCCGAAGCGGAAAACCAAGTTTCGCAAAACATCTCTTTGTTTTGGCATATCACCTCTTTTACCTCTGACGCGCTTCACGCTCTAGCCTACTAACGAGCTGGCGAATGGCGTAATTTAGAGCATCATTAATCGCCTCTTTGGTCATGCCCGTCTCACCCGCCAGCTTCTCAAGCCTTTCATGCAGATCAACGGCTAGATCAATTCTGTAAGGCTTAAACTCCGGTTTCTTTTTCGTAAACCGGTCGAGAAGTTTAGTCTGCTTCCCCTTGCCCCCGCCCGCATTGCTGCTCATCTTTTACACCCTTTCAGAAAAAGATATGTACACCTAGAAAAGAGAGTGGTAGAGTACGCCTTTCGTCCGCCATCGGGCAATGAATAATTAGGGAGCGCGTGGAGCAAGGGAAGGCAGGATACGCATTATGCCGTCACTTTTATTCGCATCGCTTGCGCTCCTGCTCATAAAAGCGACACGGCATAACGCCGCACGCGCCCCTCACGGGGCTGGTGCGTCCTGCTCCGCTCGCGCGGAGACCAAAGCAGCTAACGAGTAACTAATCTGTATGAGGCGAAGAAAGCGCACACTAGACGACGCGGAGAAACCGAAAGCGGAATACCGCAAGATCACCGTCCGACCGACGCCAGCACAGCTCGACACTTTGAACGAACGCGCCGAGAGTTTCGGCTACAAGTCCCTATCAAAGTATCTGATCGAGCGCGGAATGCGTGAAGGCGCGATGATCAAAAGCGTTGACCGTGAGCGGATCGAGCGACTGCTCTGGGAGGTGCGCAAAGTCGGAGTCAACATCAACCAGGTCGCCAGAGAGTTGCACCGGGGATATACAGGGTATCCGCAAAGCCAGTTGGAGCGCGCGATAGGTCAGGCCGAGCGAGTGATGAACGAGATTTACACCACGCTCGAAGAAGATTGAAACCGCGCTAGTGATATTCAGGGAGTAAGCGACCGAGAACGCAAGAGAAAACCTCATGAGCGTAGCGATCAAGGTCAGCATCGGGAGAGCGGGCACGGCAGCCGCACACACCCGCTATATCACCAGAGAGAGGGCCACTAAGGGCGATCAGGAGCGGGTCTGGACCAGAAACGTTCCTGACTACGTTGACCGTGCGGACGATTCAGGAGTGAGCTACCGCGAGCGGGTGGCGGACCTCAGGGAATACGCCCGGCAGAACGAGGAGGATGAGCTATCAAGGGGGCAGTGGAGCACCGGCGGCGAGGCGCGCACCCATTACCGCGTCATCTACTCGTTCGATCAGAAGGTGGATGATGCCAAAGCGCGCCAGATGGTCGATAACCACTTGAAGGAGTGCTTTCCTAACGCCAGAGCGGTGGCCGCCATCCACCGGGACACCGACAACACTCATGTCCACGTCCAGATCACGGCCAGAGACACGGAAGGCCGGAAGATCCATTTCAGCCAGAAAGAGTTTCGGAGTATTGACGAGAAATGGGCAAGGGCCTATGGGCGAGAGTTCGGCCAGCAGCACGCCAAAGAGCATTTGCAAAAGAAAGAGGAATGGCGGGAGTGGATGCGGGAAGCGAGAAGGGCGAAAGAAGATGGCCGGGAAATCCCGAAGCGACCCGAGCGGGAAACGCACCGGCGCAACCAGACCAGAGAGCGCATGGAGATGGCCGAGCGGCAGTATGGCGGGCGGCGAGATGCAACCGAGCGCAGGGAAACGGGCGAGAGAAGTAAGGGGGTAAGAGATGCCGAGCAAAGAGCAGTTGGAAGAATTGAACGATCAGCTCCTGAGCGAAAACGAGAGCTTACGCCGGCAGCTGGACGAGGCGAGCGAAGCGACCGAGCAGGTACAGACGTTAGAAGCCGAGGGCCGGAGATTGCGAGAGGAGCTGGAGCGGAGCGAGCGGGAGCGGACGCACGCCGCGCAGATGCTCACCAGCCTGACTGCCGCGCAGAGCGGGATCGAGCAGATCTTTCGGGCGAAAGAGGAGACCGCGCTGCAACGGCTGGAGATCGAATCAGCAAAGCTGGCCGAGCGCAAGCAGCGGATCACCAAGTGGAGCGACGAGCTGGAGGTCTGGAAAGACAAGACCGAGCGCGAGAACGAGGAGCTGAAGGCCAAAGCGCGCCAGTGCGAGGGCTTGACCAGCATGGCGCAGAGAGAGGTGGAAGAGGCGAGGCGAGTAGTGCAGGAGCGGGAGGGACGGATCGGGCGGATCGAAGCCGAGGCGCAGAAGCTTCGGGCGCGGATCGCAGAGCTGGAGAAGAAACCCGGCTGGCTGCGAGGGATGGAATGGGTCGGAGCGCATCCGATGTTCTGGCTGGGCGTGATCGGGATCGCGGCGATGGTGTGGCTGGGCGGGACGCTGTACAGCCGCGCTCACGACTGGATGTGGCCGTCGAGCGCGCCACCAGCGGCAGCCCAAGCAGCGTCACCCGCAGCGAGGCGTTAGACGGGGAGCGAGGCGGGCGAGATCAGGGGGAAAGATCAGAGAGGGAGCGCGAAGACCGGCAAGGGGCACAGCCCAGCAAAGAACGCGAACGCGAGCACGGGCGCGATAGCGATGAGTGGGATCGTGGCCGATAGCTTTGAGCGCAACAAGGGAAGGCAGACAGGGGAAAGCGAGGCAGGGGATGACAGTTAACAAGAAGGTAATGATTACCGGGGCGGAGGGTGTCAGATTTTTTGTGTAAACGACTACTGCCCGTCTCCGCCGGTCGGCCAGTGCGAGAACGATAAATGTTTTAGTGCATTGGCTTTATTGATTTCAGCTTGAGCATAAACTCATCAGCCGGAAAGCGAGTTTACACAAACTTCTGGACACTCCCCCGGGGCGGTGTCTTTCCTGTGCGCATGGGCCGCGTTCTCTGTTCACTTCACCGAGCGCTTTCCCCGCTGGTCACTGAGCCAGGCGATCACGGCAGGGATTTCGCCGGGTCTGAGTCTCGCGCTAGTCATCACGGTAATCATTGCAGCCATGTTCTGGCGACCTAAGGGTGACGAAGGCCGGTGGTATCACGGAACAGCCAGATTCGCCAATGAGAAAGAATTACAGGAGTTCTTTCTGCCAGCGGGCGATCTGATGCCGCCGGGCGGATTTTATCTGGGGCCGATGAAGGGCGGATCAATCGTTTTGCCGCGAGAGATTACGATCAAGCACGGCGTTATTATCGGCGGGCCGGGAACGGGTAAAAGCCGGGGGTATTCGCTACCTAATGCGGCGTGGGCGAACCGGACATCGCTCGTTTTGTTTGATCCGAAGTATGAGCTGTTCAATCACACGTCAGGTTACCAACCGCGAGCCTTGAGATATGCGCCGACCGAACCAAATGCGAGCGAGTGCTTTAACTGGATACCGCTTTGCAGGGATACCAGACTCGCCGAGATGTGCGCCCGAGGGCTTCTGGAATCAAGCGTAACGAAGAACACCGAGCCTTACTGGATTAACGGCGAAGTAGCTTTGTTATCAGCTTTGTTTTCACATGTGGCGACTCTGTCAGAGCCGACGCCGCTCACGGCTTACAGATTACTGACGAGGCAAACGGACGAGCAATTAGAGAAGCAGTTAAAAGCCTCATCGTCGGAAGTGGCGCAGGAGCAGGCGCTAATTTTCTACCATAAGACCGACCCGAAGCACCGGCATTCATTTACCACCGGCGTAGTCAACGCGCTCCAATTTATGCGAGATGCTGATGTAGCGAGGTTTACCAGCGCTGGCTATAACGCGCCGGACTTCGGGAGATTACGCCGGCAGCCGACAGCCGTTTATTATTGCTTGCGAGAGCAGGACATCAAGCGGTTGCAACCCTTGACGAGCTTGTTTTTTACTTTGGTACTGGAACAGTTGGCGGCAGAAGAAGTGCCCGCAGGGAAACAAGGTGTGCCGGTCACAATGCTCTTAGACGAGTTCGCCAATCTAGGGAAGATACCAGACTTTGCCAGTACGATTTCACTATCGAGAGGCAGGGATATTGCCATCTGGATTTACTTGCAGGAGTTGTCACAGCTTGCGGCCCGCTATGGCTCGGACGACGCGCAGACGATCATGGGCACATGCTCAACGAAGATCGCCTTGAATGGCCTAGATGTGCGGACGGCGGAGTACATCAGCCGCATGCTAGGAGATTCGACAATCGTTGCTTACCGGGAAAGTTATAGCGACGGCGGAGGCATCCTGGGTGGCGGGCGCGGCTCAACAACCCACAACCGGACGGAGCACAAGCGGCCACTCCTAACACCCGATGAAGTAATGCGGATCGGCGAGAACCAAGCGCTTGTACGCTCCGGCAATCGCCACCCGATGTGGCTGTGGAAGATCTTCTATGATGAGAAGCCGGCCAAGGCAAAGACTCAAGCACTTGGCTATGCCAGATCGCTAGAACTTGCGCAGGAGCAGACATCAGTACGGAGCGAGCACGTCAAAGCACTGCTGCCAACAATGCCGGAAGCTTAATTTTAGCTCTGCGCTGAGGCATACAAGGCAGGCAGCAATGAGAAGTCGATTAATATTAACACCGTAAAGAAAGATGAATTGAAGGAGGTTGATGCAGATGGAAAAGGGTGAGCTGGCTAAGAGTTCCGCCGTCACGCTCGGACTGGTCGCGCTGGCCGTGGCCGCACCGGCATTAGTCCCTGTTCTGGCTCTCGCTTCAAAGGATTACTTCGGTGAAGTTTTATCTTCTCTATTCATCACTGATGATACCAAAGAATCGCTGGGAAAGATTACCGTTAATGCTGTGGCCGATGTCCTCCTTCACCTCAGCGCGTCGGCGGCAGAAAAGATCCCCGAAGCATTGTCGCGAGCGCACAACTTTCATTTGGAGACAGCTCTAGCAACAGCTTATCTTGAATCGTTAAACGTTCTTTCAAACAAGATCGAAAAAAAAGGAGACACTGCATTACATGAGCAAAGCGAGCGCGTTATTCCTTTGTTAAAGACAAGAATTGAAAGGGCACTCAAAGAGGAAGGCCCCGACCTGCTCTTTCCGGTGCAAAGAAAACAATCCGGTCTGCCTCTCCCGACAGCTCTAGCTTTTGCTGATCGCCTGTCGCCGGAAGATTTGATTCTAACGTTGGTAAATACCGACAAAATGAATCTCATAGTTGCTGACGACATAGAAATCACTATACGCCGCTGGATGAATGAAGAACGCGCGCACCAGCAGGGAAGATTAGGACTTGTACAAGATGATCGGCTGCCTGAACCATTGCGCTCGTTCCTGCCTGAGGAACTATTGGCCGAAGTTCCGCATCGCTTGGGCGAAGTTGTTAACCGAGACAAATTCAAGAAAGCGTGGATTGCTTTCGAGCGGGCGCATCTGCAAGCCATCCTGCATACCGTCAAAAACCTAGAAGGCACGCATGAAGCTCTCATCAAGAAGATAGAAGAACTGACGAAGCTTGAAGAGTTGGTGAATGGTATAGCCGACAAGTTGAGTGACTTTTTGAGCAACGCCCGCTTGCCGCAAGTTGCGAAGAAAGAGCTGCTGGGTGAATACCAGAGCTATTTGGTCGCTCTCGAAGGCAGCCTTTACAGAAAAATTGATGAAAGCACAGAACGCCTCAGCCGGGAAGGGAATGAAAGTGAGCAACGTCTTTCCGGGCAAATAACCGAAGTCCTCGAAGCGATCCGCATCGGTAAGATTATCATTCCAACGGAGCGCCTACATCAACTCCCGGCGCCACCGCTCGATTTCACGGGACGCGAGGATGAGCGGCACGAACTGTTTGATCAGGTGCGAAATGGTTTAGTGATCTTCGGTTTGCATGGGATGGGAGGCGTCGGCAAGACGGCGCTCGCGCTCAAACTCGCGGATGTTTTTAAACAAGATTACAGGGACGCGCAGTTTTATCTTGACCTGAAAGGGGTCGCACCGCGCGATGGTTCGGGCAGCAGGCAAGGGCCGCTCTCCCCTGCTGATGTGATGTGGCATGTGATCAATTCTTATGATGATAAAGCCGAGCGTCCTAATGATGTGGAAAAACTTCGAGCGTGGTATTACTCACTGCTGAACGATCAACGCGCTCTGCTGCTGTTGGATAACGCGAAAGATGAAGCTCAAATCGCGCCTCTGCGTCCGCCAGCGAACTGCCTGCTGATTATCACCTCGCGGCATCCTCTAGCCGTATCAGGCATGTATAACAAGCATCTGGAAAAGCTGCTGCCTAAAGATGCGGAAGCTTTACTTCACGAGATTGCGCCGCGCATCGAAGCGGAAGCAGTTACGGTGGCGAAATTGTTGGACTTTTTGCCGATGGCGTTGCGACCTGCCGCCAGCCTTCTGAATAAGCATGACATGCTAAGCCCTGCACGCTTGGTAGAACGTTTGCGCGATAAGAAAAGAAGGCTTGAATTATTTGATACCGAAAGGAACATGAGCGTGGAGGCATCTTTCAGCTTGAGTTACGAGATGCTGGGTGATGAACTATCACAGCGTTGGCGGACATTGGCTGCCTTTCCTGGCACTTTCGATGAAAATGCAGCCGCAGCCTTATGGCAGACTGAAACTATTGATGCTGGAGATTTGTTAGCGGAACTCCGGGCTTATAGTTTGTTGGAATGGGATGAGAAGAATAAACGCATAAGCTTGCACGACTTAGCGCGCGATTACGCCGACGCCTGCTTGGATGAAGACGAACGCGTCGTAGCCCAACGCCGTCATGCGCTCTATTATGCTTCAATGTTAAATACTGCCTACAGCTTGTACCTGAAAGGGCACGAAAATATCGCGCTCGGTCTTTCTTTGTTTGATCTTGAATCAAGCAACATCAGAGCCGGTCAAGCGTGGACTGCAAGTAACGCCGACCAGAATGAGGAAGCGGCGCGGATGTGCATCGCCTATGCAAACAATGGGGCTGCTGTCCTTTTCCTGCGTCTCCATCCGCGCGAGCTTATCCAGTGGTTTAAGAAGGCATCTGAATTAGCTCATGCCTTGGCATTTCAACATGACGAATCTATAGCGCTCGGTGGCTTAGGCGATGCCTACTTAAACTTGGACGAGTATGAACGAGCCATTGATTACTTAAAGCAAGCTCTGGCGATCGCGCGTCAGATCGGCGACAGGGTAAACGAAGGCGTGTTTCTCGCCAAGTTGGGCGATGCTTACCTCAACTTGGGCGAGCACAAACGAGCCATAGAGTGCCTTGAGCTATCTCTGGCGATCGCGCGTCAGACCGGCGACAGGATGAACGAAGGCATGTGTCTCGGCAGGTTAGGCAATGCTTACCTTGGCTTAGGTAAGTACAAACGAGCCATTGATTACTTAAAGCAAGCTCTGGCGATCACACGGGAGACCGGCGATAGACAAGGCGAAGGCGCGTGTCTCGGCTGGTTAGGCAATGCTTACCGCAAATTAGGCAAGTTATCTGAAGCACAAAAATTGATGGAGCAATCTTTGGTAATGTTTGAGGAAATCGAATCGCCAAACGCAAATGTTGTAAACCAATGGCTTGAAGAATTGCGCGCAAGGAAGTGAATAAGCATCAAATGCCGCGTCAACTTCAACAAGTTCGTTCAACATTCATCTCCCGCTATAGAAGGCTACATGACATAATTAACTTGTGCATTTTCAACTACATCATATTTGCAACATAACGAACGTTTTGTGGCGCGGGACGACTACTAAATATTGTGGTGATTGCATAATTTATAACCGGATAGATTTTTTATCAAACATAAGTAGTAACAAACACAATATATTGAAATTGTCGGCGACGAAAAAAGCACTATGCACTAATCCCGCATACACTGAGACTGATAATCAACATTATGGGCCCAACTTTCGCCCAAAATAGGAACATGATGCTGCATAAGCATTACCGCATCATAGTTTACCTTGCTGTGTCAGAGACTTGCAGTCGCATAATATTCACGCGCTATGCACTGACGCTTGCAATTTCT
>MWWH01000565.1_pt1 | contig 10644 bp, 13 predicted proteins | sample 1047231 | NCBI WGS metagenome assembly MWWH01 (sample SAMN06349967, study PRJNA376086) | soil metagenome | isolation source: MG3-2 sample Antarctic (ecotone) soil | place: Antarctica | collected 2015-01-13 | reverse complement strand
TCGCGTGGGGTGAGGACACGAGAAGCTTGAGACTACAAGTCTCCGCCCCCCAGAATCTCCCTAAATGGATTCTGTGGACAGGGAAGCGCCGCGCGTTGTGGGAGACGCGCGGCGCTTTCGCTTTTGCAGCCGTTATACGCAAATTCCCGCTACTATCGCTTACCTCAATCCTTGCATCATTTGTGGCAATAAATCTTTGCTAATTTTCTTGCATCGCAGACGCGAAATACCGTAAGCTACGCGCGAGTGAATGTCTCCGCGTCGGTTTCCCGAATCTTTATACTCTGCCGACGCAAGCTTTCGCACACACGGCGGCCTTACTGCGCGTGAGGCGATCACAGCAGTTTGCAACGATCTTACAGATTAGCAACGCCTAGATTTTAGGCAGCAGGTTAAGCAGCACAAGGATGAGCTGCGTGAGCGGATTAACGGTCACACCTTGGCTACTGGCTGTCGTGGTGCTGGCAGTTGTCGCGCTTGTAGTCGGCGGTGGTACATCAACAAAACCTGTGCCCATCTCGCCCGCAAAGGCCGAAAACGATAGCACCAGCGTCAAGATAGTTGCCGCCGTAGTGAGTTTAAGTTGTTTCATAAGGTCTCCTGAAAAGTTGAAGTTAAAGGTGGTGCGCTCAAATCGTTGAGCGCCGAAAGTGAAGTGAAAAGTCATTTCCAGCTATTATAGGCAAAAAGTTGGCGGTGATGAGAAAAAAACCTCAAACGTAGGTAAAGGTAATTCTCCCATGAACTTACAGACACAATTACTCAGTCAAATTGACGATCCCACTCTTAGCCATGATGAACGGGCGCGGCTTCGCTGCCAACTCGCTAAAGAGCTAGAGGATGCCGGAAACTACGAAGCGGCGCGCGGCGCAATGGGCGATTTGTGGCAGCACGTCGGCGAGCGCCCACCGCTTGACGGCCTCGACGAGCGCACAGCAGCCGAAGTGTTATTACGCGCCGGAGCATTGTCAGGCTGGATCGGCAGTTCACGGCAGATCGAAGGCGCACAAGAGACGGCGAAGAATCTGATTAGTGAAAGCATCACCATCTTTGAATCATTACAGGAAACAGAGAGATCAGCAGAAGCCTTAACCGACCTCGCTTATTGTTACTGGCGCGAAGGCGCATTCGATGAGGCGCGCATCACATTCCGCGATGCACTTTCCCGACTAGAGCATAATCAGGGCGAGCGGAAGGCCGTCGCTTTAGTGCGCAGCGCAGAGAATGAAAGATCAGCAATTCGATTCAATGATGCTTTACGCATCTTAAACGACGCCGCACCTCTCGTTGGAACGTGCGACAATCACGCACTCAAAGGTAATTTCCATAACACACTCGCTATTGTGCTTAGGAATCTAGGCACAGTAGAACACCGCGAAGATTATACCGACCGCGCCCTTATAGAATATGCCGCCGCCAGCATTCACTATGAGCAGGCCGGACATACGCGCTACCGCGCTCGCGTCGAAAATAACTTAGCTTTCCTTTTACTGAAGCTTGGCAGATTCAACGAGGCGCAGCCACACCTTGACCGCGCCCGTAGGTTATTCGTCGGCCTCAACGATAGCGGCAGCGTCGCACAAGTGGACGACACGCGCGCCCTCGCGTTGCTGGCGCAGGGACGCAACTCCGAAGCTGAAAGAGTCGCCCTTGTTTCCGTTCACGCTTTGGAAAAAGGCGGGGAGCAAGCTTTATTAGCGGAATCTCTGACGACCTACGGCGTCGCCCTTGCACGTCTGAATCGATATGCACCGGCGCGCTCGACACTTCAACGCGCTATCGAAGTCGCGCACACGGCAGGCAACAATGAACGCGCTGGCCTTGCGGCGCTTGCCATGATCGAAGAACTGAGCGAGCAACTTTCACGCGACGAGCGGCGCATGATCTACCAACGTGCCGCCAACCTACTAGCCAAATCGCAACACCCGGAGACGCCAACGCGGTTACTCTCCTTAGCGCGCCATGTGCTCGACGTAGAAGAGAGCCGCGCCAAAGAGTTCAGCACGCCCAAGTTCATCTATGCGACAGAGCAGACCAAAGCTTTGCTCCACAACGCGCATCACGTCGCGGCCACCAGCAGCACCGTACTTATCACCGGCGAAACAGGAACAGGTAAAGAAGTGCTGGCGCGCATGATTCACGAATGGAGCGGGCGAACGGGCGAACTTGTCGCCATCAACTGCGCGGCGATCCCCGATGCGCTTATTGAATCACAACTCTTCGGCCACAAGAAAGGCAGCTTTACCGACGCCATCGCAGATTACGCCGGAGCAGTTCGTCAAGCGGCAAACGGGACGCTCTTTCTGGATGAAATCGGCGAACTCAGCGCGAGCCATCAAGCGAAGATACTACGCTTAATCGAAAACGGCGAAATACATACCGTCGGCGCATCAACGCCGGAGCGCGTAGATGTGCGAATCATCGCGGCGACGAATCGTAATCTTCGAGAGCACGTCAGACAGGGGCGTTTCCGCGATGATCTGCTTTATCGCCTCAATACTTTTCACTTAGAGATACCACCGCTTCGAGAGCGCCGCGAAGATATACCACCCATCGCCGAATATTTCATCGAAGAGATGCAGGAGCGCCACCAGAAGAATGTAACGTTCACGCCCGAAGCAATCGCGGCGATGCGTTTGCTTCCACTCAGAGGCAATGCGCGCGAGTTACGATCTTTGATCGAGCGAACAGTCTTAACCGCCAAACCCGGAGCAACGATCACCATGGAAGCCGTCGAAACCGTTGCGCTACGCCAAACGCAAATAGCAGGGTTTGCGTACCCCTGGTCTAATTTCTCGCTTCGGGAAGAAGTGCGATTATATGAGGGACGCTTTATCGAACTCGCCTTGAAAGAAGCCAAAGGCATGGTCTCACACGCGGCGCGCCTTTTAGGATTCAAGAACCACAAATCGTTGAATTATCACCTCGAACATAAGCACAAAAGTTTGCAGTCAATCAAAAAAGCCTCAAGCCCACGCAAGCGCAATATCTTTAGTCGTTAGCATCGCTATACATCCCGCCGCGCTGTATTCTTTTCGACACGCGATCCACTCGCGCGCGTCCAATCCCGCGCAGGCATATCGCTTGCCATGCGTGCGGCAGGATGGACAACGACGACCCCGTTCGCACGGCGCAGGTCAACGAGGCGCTGGCGCGAACGCTTCTCACCGAAGGCAACATCGCGGAAGCCGAACGGCTCGCACGCGAAGCCGTGCAACTTCTCCAACCGACAGACGAGCGATCTCTATTAGCGCAAGCTTTGACCACGCAGGGCACAGCTTTGGCTCGCCTCAATCGTGTCCAGCAAGCGCAACTCACATTGCAAAGCGCCGTCGAAATGGCCGGAGTCGCCGGAGACTTCGGCAGCGCCGGACTCGCCGCCTTAACCATCATCGAAGAACTCGGAGACCGCCTGACGCCGCACGAGCTAGGCATCACTTACGAGCGCGCGGCAGACTTCCTTATCACCTCGCAGCATCCGGCCATTCTCTTACGCTTGAGCGCGGTGGCGCGGCGCGTCGTTTATGTCATCGCGGCCTTACCCATCACCGCCGAAGAGAACTACCACACGCGCGGCAGAGCATGGACGGACTTTGCCTTCTTCGATGAAATACACCGCTACGAAGCTCTATTGATCGAACGCGCGTTACGAGAGGCAGACGGGAAAGTGTCGCGGGCGGCGAAACTGCTCCACGTCAATCACCAGACGCTAATTTTCATCATCAATAATCGCCACAAAGATTTACTACCCGGCAGAAAGCCAGCCGTCCCACGCAGGCGCAGCATTATGCGCGATTCATCCGAAGAGACAGAATAGATGCAGGCCGCGATGATTCTCTACGTTGAAGATAACGAGCTAGTTTTGCACGGCGTCAAAGATACGCTTGAACAGGAAGAAGGTTGGCGCGTTGATGCTTGCGCGGACGGCACGACAGCCCTAACTAAACTCGAAAGCGGCGCGCACTACGACCTGCTGTTATTCGATAACGAGTTGCCCGGCGTGGACGGCTTGACACTGATACGGCGAGCGCGTGAGCTACCGCATCGCCGACACCTTCCCATCGCCATGCTTTCGGCAAGCCATATTAAGGCCGATGCACTCCGCGCCGGTGCAGATGAATTCCTGAAGAAGCCTGATGATATAACGAAGATCACCGAACACGTCCGGCGACTATTCAACATCCGGCGATGACAGGCCGGGCATATTCCCACTTCAAAAACGGAAGGGAAGGCACAGAGCGAGCCTATCCAAACAGTGATCGAAAGCGCGCCGCCCCGAGTCAAATAAGTTCCTCAAGAAGCCAGAGAATATGAATGTCGTAATGGAGAAAGCTGCATACCAGCTTGCTACCTTCCATGATCCGTAAGCTCAAGTTCACTCATTAAATTTCGACAACGCTAAAAAGCTTATCCGTGTCCTATTTTCACCGGATAGAGCAGAGGACATAGAAGATTTCCGACGAGTCTGTAATCAATTGTATCTATTAGGCTTATAGGGTAGCTATCGGTAGCCCGTCTTTTTTCAAGGACACGAATAAGAGTATTCCCTTTGTTATCATTATTTATATCGTAGCCTCGGTCATTTTATTTGATAGAATTACAATATTAGTGTTAGATATGGAAGGTAAAGATTGTATCTATTATGAATACAAGGCTACGCTTGAGCTATCGTTTTATTAACGGCGGGAGTTATATTATGATATAATTAGATTTAAGCAGTAGCCAAAGGCTACGTCACAAGAGTTAATGAATTTTAAGATATAGAGGTAAATAATATGGGAATAATAAAGCGAAAGAAAACAGCATCAGTGGCTGAGATTCCTATCAAAGTAAAGTTATTCAGAGCCGACGACACGCAGATTAAAAATCTGTCTACAACGCTCGGTAAGACAAAGGCAGAGGTGACACGAACGCTGGTCGCAGAGGCTTTGAAAGCAAGGAGATTACAAGCTGTTGGGAAAGATGAAACGAGCTTCTCCGTCAAGGAAATTCAGAAAAAAGCAATGAGCGAAGTGCTTGAACCTTTGGTAGAAGAAGTCGGAAAGGTCAAAGATATTTTAGTGAGAATCGAGGGCAGATTAGTCGAGGAATTCGATCAGGCCGGGAGACAGCAAAACTTTGCCATTATGTGCCTGAGATTTTTAGTTTTCGAGGTGATAATTTGCCGGACTCTTCTGCGGGATTATGTCCATACAGCGTACAAAGTCTTTGTGGAAAGTGTCGGAAAGCCGACCAAAGATATCGAGCGGAATTTCAATTTGAGGTTGGATAATTATAAGAAAGAGGCCAATACAACGCTTGATATTCTTAGTGAGAAAGGCGCAGGGCGGCTGCACCGATTAGCCGATGAGGGAAGTGTCATGGCCGTGCAGAGCGATCACGACGATGTACCGTAAAGAGCTTTCAAATAGGCTCGATGCTCGCCTGCCCACAAAGGTTTTCAGTAAACAAAGCGATTACAAAATGAAGCGATTTCCCATGACAGGGGGTTAATTCTTTTCGCTTTGTAATGATCTTTTAAGGCTTCGGATATTGTTTTGCGTGCGTAATTGAACCATCAATAATTCGATTGTTCGCCCGGCCATATGCTCGTAATTCATCTCAAGTTCTTCGATATCTTTCATCGGTCTTTTATCTTCCGCTATTGCCTCGTGATTAAAGTTATCTTCAGCAAGCAACACTCGATAAATGGTGCCACGCCTAGCTCGAATTCTGTTTCCGAAATCGTATCCGACTTTGCTTAACAAGCCTGCTTTAATCAATCTTCGCGCGCTAATTTGTACCTGTCTTGTAGAGATATTACACGCTGCCGCGATAGTGGGAATACCACTTGTACACGTCTCTTTATTGCCCGCTCGTTGCAGTTCATCGAGGTATCTGAAGACAGCCTGATCGCTCGGTTTGAGGGTGCGAAGAATCGTGTTGTTTGCCATTGAGCGACGTTCTTGAGTGCTCATTTATGCGATCTCCGATTATGTATAAATGGTTAATGTGCCCTGCTTTGCCGCTTCGATCTCTGCTCCGTAAATGGCAATCTTATGCGAGCAGACCGGGCATTCCAGACTGTACTGACTACGATAGGGAAGCACCGGAATGAAGAAGTAAGTAAACCATGTGCGAGTGTCAATCAGGTGGTAAAAGAGTTCGTTGGAGCAGCGCGGGCACGTCACTTTAGCGACGGCTCCGAAGTCCTTACGGGTCTGCTTTCCAAAGCCGATAATGGTGCTCGACATGGCTAAAGGCTTCCTCGATCAAAGCTTTCGCTCATGCCGCTAAAGCGATGGGCAATAAGCGCGGGTTTTGCTATCTTTGCTATCTTGGACACGTCGCTTCTTTGATAATCAGGTACTGCAACCAATGCGTGACGAGGCTCGACAGCACGAATGATGCGCGTCGCCGGGATGTTCAAACAGAGACTTCCGGCGGCAGTAAATCGTCATTCGAGTATATGCCTAAATAGGCAATCAGGCAAGACGTTTCAGCCTGGCACTGTTCCATCAGGGAGGTCTTTCTGATGGGGCGCTCCTCCCGCGCGCGCCCGGCACGCCTCGGCGATAAGCTCAGACAGATTCGCACCTCGCTTGAGCTGACGCTAGAAGCAATGATTGAGCGGCTCGAATATAGGGATTCGCCCGTCCATCCGACGAATATTTCGGAGATGGAGAGAGGCAAGCGTGAACCGCCCTTAAAACTTTTGCTGGCTTATGCGCGAGTTGCAGGTGTTTCTACCGATGTGCTGATTGATGATGAACTTGACGTGCCGACGAAGTTGCACGGCGCGAGAAAGCACGCTCAGGCTAAACGCACAAAGACTACGCGAAAGCCGCAGCCATAAATAGAATCAATGCCAATAGAGTCGAAACATCATTGGAGCGAGGACGGAGTGGTTGCGCTGCTGATGGGCGAACATGATTACTTCGAGCGCAAAAGCGGCGCGCTGTTAGCGAAGGAGAATTACCGCGATTCGCTCGGCAAAGCCGTGTCTGGGGTATTAACCACATTCGCCAGAAAAGGGACTTTGCGACGACGAGCAGCCTTGCCAGAAGGCGTGGTGTTGCCATCTGGTTAGGCGTGCAATCACTCGCGCAGCTTGAAGAGCGCTATGGCAGATCGAACGCGCAAAGGATCATCACCAACTGCGCTAGGAAAATCGCTTTGCATGGTCTGGACGTGCAGGCCGCCGAATATGTGAGCCGCATGCTAGGAGATTCTACGGTTGTCGTGCAGCGTGAGAGCCGGTCAGCGCCGGAAGTTTGGTCAGCCGGAAGCGCCACGATCACAAAGCAAAGAACCGAACACCGGCGACCATTATTAACGCCCGATGAAGTAATGCGAATTGGAGAGGACGAAGCAATTATTAGAACAGGCAATCGCCATCCGATACTAGCGGCGAAGATGTACTATGACGAGCCGCCGCGAACAGCAACAGCACATAGTTTAGGGGCAGCGCGATCATTAGAACTTGCGCCCGCATATCCGACACGCGCATCGGATATAATAGGCTAACGGTTCAACTAGAAAATAGTTTGTAGGCTATTAAGCCAACGGCAGCACCGACGAGCATTTGTTCGCCCGTCCATCCTTCTTCTTTTGCCGCTTGATAAAGCCCAACCGCCGTTTTACACACTGGGCAGATAGCGCCAATAACAGCTTCTCCGACCATGCGTTCAAACTTACCGTGTTCTGGACAATGAAATTTTTTCTTCTGCATACTAATTTCTCCTAACACTCAATAGCAAAAGTATCTGCCTACCACATAATCCTGTCAAGCTTTATTGGAGTGGAAGTGACCCCAATATATTGTATTCACCATTTTGTCACGGCGCAGGCTTCAAATGTCACAACGGGCATTTTGAAGCAGTCATTCGACAGACGCGGCAACTACATCATCTTGCGGTTTGACCTAGAAACTTCGCCGCTCCAAAATTAGCCGACACAAAGCCGCGATAAAGCGAGTCCGATAAGAACCATTATGACCATTATCGTCAATTTAATGGCGCGTGTACCGCGTGACATTAAATCGTAGCTCGAAACGAACCTCATCAAAAACGCGCGCAGCAGGCACGAGCGCCGCCGCACCATTGACGCGATTATCTGCAAATTCAACATGAAAGTTCGCCAGCTTTTGAGCGAACGGAAGATTGTAATTCACGCCTAAGCGTGTCGCCTGTTGCAACGCCCGCCCATCTATTCCGACGCGGCTTAGGCGCACCACATCGTAGCGCACGAACGGGTCAAGATCACCTGTATTCTCGCCATCGAAAAGCGACACTTGCCCTTGCGCGTAGCCGCCGCCGACACTCGTATTACTGCGCGAAAAGTTTGATTGCAACGCTTCGGCTTCGAGCGTGTACGGACGCGCGCCGATGCGCCCGGTATAAGTGACGTCGCCTTCAACGGTTAGTTTGTTGCCGGTGGCTTCCGTGCCGCCGAGTGATTCAGCCGAGATAGCAGAGGCAAGCGTAAAGGTTCGGTTTCTAATATCGCGCGTATGGTCAACGCCCGCGCCGAGCGTCAGCCGTCGCCCTCGCTTTTCATCATTGAGAGCAAGCGCCGTCAGCTTCGCGGCGAGTGAGTTTCCGACAACATAGCGGGAGACGGGTTGATTGAGCGAGCCGCGATTATCCTGCGCCGAGAGCGCCAGCGTGTAGTGTGGCGAAAGTGCCTTTTGCATCTGCACACCGAACTGTGTTCCGAAGCTATTGACGCTGCCGTGTTCTTCAAGGATCAGTGAGCGGTTGATTATCGGCAGATTGCCGGACGACAAATTATCTTCGCGTGAAAGTATGTGTGTATTCTCTCCAACCAACACGCGAAACTTCCCCGCGTCCTCTGCATCCTGTATCGCATAAAAAAGGTTCTCGAATATCTTTGCGCGCGGGCGATTGCGGAAAAAGTTAGTGTCCGTAAAATCAACTTCATAGATGAAAGCCGAACGATACTTTTTATTGAAGCGTGGAAAATCAAGCTCCGTTCCCTGTCGCACTCTGCGCCATGTGTCTTTGCCTTTCGGATCAAAGAGGCGTTCGGCATAACCATACGTGATTAACTTGAAGTCGCCGCGCTGGTACACAAATCCGGCGTCCGGGTTATAGCTCCACCCTTGTTCCGGCTTCCCTTGCGTCGGCGTAGATGAGCCGGACGGAGCTTGTTTAGCGGTTGTCGGCGGATTCTCTGTCGGGCGTTGCGCAAGCGCGAAGCCACTCAATGCGAGCAATGCGACAACGGCCAGCGAAATACGGAGCGCGATAGTAGTTCGTTTCATGCAAAAGTTTTTTGAGCTTTAGAAGAAGTTCGGAATGCGTATTTTACGCGCCACACTATACCCACGATGACGAGAAGCAGGCACGTCTCGACAAGCACCTTTTCGGCATCGAACGGGTCGAAAGGTCTGTTTTTAAGGTTCGGGTCTGTTAGTAGCCCATGAATGAAGAAAAGAGCGGCGGCGGCATAAGCGACATAATGCAACCGCTTCCAGAGCCGCCGCCCGATCTCCACCCGGTAGTAAGAGGTGACGACGACAAGCACGAGGCAATACAGAGCCGCCGCGCCGAGCGTGTTCACTAGCGGCTGCGTCGGCGACCACACCGGAAAAGCTATATCGAATAAACGAAAGCCCGCCGTCTTTGATAGGAGCAGCAACATCGGATGAAGCAGCGCCACACAGAGCGCCGTGTAGCCCGTCCAATTGTGAATCTTAAATATATTTATCTGCCGGTACGGAAAACGCTTTTTAGTTTGATACCGTACCGAGACCAACAAGCCTAGCAGAATATTTAATGTCAGCAGGCACAGCGCAAGTAGCCCCGTATAACTTGATAGATTTACTGCGTCCACGTTGATTTCTTTTACTTGCTGAAATTCTTTTATCTACTATCAACGATAGTATTTCAGGCACAGAAAAAGCGAAAGCCTGCACCGTATCCTTACCCCATGATGCAGGCCGTCTTATGTTCGCACTATCACCGAGCGGCAATGATAAGGTTCATTATGGAATTTCCTTTCAATGAAGGCGTCGCTCTACCACAAGCTGCGATGCTTTGAATTGTAAGAAAAGTAATATTGCAGACCAATCTTGTGCAGAAAACTTGTGTGCGTGCTGGCGTGTGATGTCGTCAAGCGTCGCGCCATCGTGGAGTTCTTTAAGTAGCGCCGCTTTGCGCGTTGCGAGGTTGGCCGCGTGTTCAGCGTGTACGTCAACTTCAGTGCTACGCCTGAAATGATATATATGGCCGTCATCTACGCAGAAGCCTTCATGCTCGCCATGCTTGATGTATTTCCTGTTTGCGCCGCGCGGGGTCGAGCAAAAGAATTCCGTGCCAACCTTGAGTTTGCCGAAAGTGACAAGTTCGCTCATTGTTCCACCTTTCTATGTAGAGTTCGATGTTAGATACTCCGCCTCTCACTTTACGCTTGTCGGATCAACGACAGTGATGCCAGCGAACCGCTTAAAGTCGCTTATGTTGAAGGTGAGAATGTGTGTAAGGTTGTGCGCCTTCATCGCGGCCACGAGCCGAGCGTCATGCGTCGGCTTCCCTGCTACTCGATACTGAATAACAAGGTTCTCCCACTCTGCGAAGATCACGGGTAGATCAGACAGTAATTTGAAAAGCCTTTTTAGCTTCTTTATTTCTCGCGCCGCTT
>MWWH01000564.1_pt1 | contig 10676 bp, 11 predicted proteins | sample 1047231 | NCBI WGS metagenome assembly MWWH01 (sample SAMN06349967, study PRJNA376086) | soil metagenome | isolation source: MG3-2 sample Antarctic (ecotone) soil | place: Antarctica | collected 2015-01-13 | reverse complement strand
ATTTGGCTATCCAAAAGACGCGTACAGCCAGCGCGACCAGTGGGGCGGATGGGGTGCGCAATTCTGCACAAGCCAAACTTGCAGCCGGATACTATGATCGCAATGAGGTGCCGCAATTGTCTATGATAACTGATGAACCGAATCCGGTTGCGACCTGGCAAGTGTTGAGTGCGCAAGACGCATTTGCCCAGTCGGATAGTAACCGTTGGATATTGGGACAATCACCCACGACCGGCGAACTGTTCGAGCTGAACCCCAAAGAAGCCGCGCACTATGGCATTGTGGGCGCAACAGGCACAGGCAAGACCGCGTACACAGCTTTGCTACTCATGGCTTATGCAGTCAAAAATAAATATCGTTTGGTTATCTTGGACGGCAAGGGCGGCGCGGATTGGAGCAAGTACCAACACATTGCGGAATACTACGCACTAGACTATAGCAACGTGGGTGGGATCGTCAAGCAGATGGTAAGCGAGTACGAAAAACGCCAGGCGATTCTAAACCAGTACGGCGTCAACTCTATTTGGGAGCTGCCCAACGGTGTTACCAAACCACGCCCGACCCTGTTCATTGTTGATGAGTTTGGCGCAGTCATGGACAGCCTCAAAGCTGCCAACAAGAACGCCTACAAGGCCGTTGAACTTGATTTAGGCAATCTACTACGCTTGAGCCGTGGCGCAGGCCTTTACGTCTGTTTGTGCGACCAGAACCCCAGCAAATGGCCGGGTACTGTGCGCGCCAATCTGCCTGTCAACCTCTGCTATCGATTGGGCGGCGGGATTGGTAACGCCGTGCAGGAATACAATCTGGATCGGCTTGAACGGGTGGGACAATTCCAAGTATCGAACGAAGTGTACAACGCTTTCAAAACCTTTGAGGTGATTGATCAGCTGCTACCCGATGGCAGTTACAAGAAGCCGTTGGCCCTGTTGACCGTGGGTGGTGATAGCATCGGTGATGAATTGGGTAGGGGGGATATAAGCCAAAACCCCACCCCCCAAAACATCACCAGTGACGCGGTGACAGCACCGGTGATGAGTGGTGCTACAGGTGAGCACCACCCCATTTCTAGCGCTGGTGACAGTGGTGACAAGGCGGTGACAGCACCGGTGCTAACCGGCAAGCCCATCACCACCCATCACCGGCAGCAGGTACTTAATATTTACGCTATGACTGGCAGCAAGAATGAAACAATGCGCTTAGTTTGGGGTGGCAAAAATACACAGCACGCCGGATGGCTGAATGAAATCTTGCAAGGTGGTGAGGTGCAACAATGACCCAGCAAAACGAGAAGCGCAAACCCGAACAACTAACCCTGCGCATGAAGATCGATAACCTCATGTGCGGGATGGCAATTGTGCTATCGTCCGTTGTTGCCGCAATCTGGACTGTTCAAATGTGGCTGCGCAGTTATAGCAAATGGCACAAAAAGCACCCTGACCAACGGTTCAAAACCATGATGCCCAAAATCATTGAAGTTTGGCTGATCGGCAATGAACCACAAACGCTGTCAATGGATTGGCTACTAAAGTCGTATCACGTTCGGACGTTGCGCTACTTCTATCAGTGGCGGGTTAACGAGGGTTACGTTGGGTTGACGGTTCAACTACTCGTTAACCCGTCGATGTTCGATAAAGTAGATTCTATTTTGCATAACAATTCTGGCGGGTTCTGGATTGTCGAGAGCAAACCAGGCACGCTTAGACACGTTCAATTCAGACCGCACGCAGTAGTAGACCAGGAGCACAAGCAGCAGGCACAGAGGCACACGCAGTCAGCCAGGAGGTCAGCCAAAGCCAAGCTGGGCAGAATTTACAGCTAAAGCAAAAGAGCAGGGGCAATTCCTCCCCTGCTCTTTTAATTGTTGGCTATTACGTTGTATTGACACAATATAATAGATTATGTACCTACACCAATCTTGATATTTGAGTACACATAATATATATTTATGTGTATGGGTTTCTGATATATGCGTAAATTAAACGAGGGGAAAATGGCTACATTAGACAAAGTAATCCGTGTCCGAGTCAGTGAGGACGAAAAAGAGCTTTTAGAGAAAACGGCTGTTTTAGCAGGCATATCCGAATCTGCGGTAATCCGCAAACTTATCAGCTTTGCGTCAAAATTGGTAGCAGCTGATCAAGGGGCAAAGCTCGTGGGAAGAAATAAGGGGCTTGATGAATACTTCAAAATCTTTGAGGGAGTGAAGCCCTATGATGTCTCGCGTATCCTGGTTATGCTAGGCATGGTTGCAGTGGACAATGGAAAGCTGGCAGAGTACGAATCAATCCTAGAGCCGATTTACGGGAACAAATCCGATTCGATAACGAGCGCTATCGTAGATGTTGCGCAGAAGTACGGCCAGAGAGAACCGGCAAGGGAGGTCGAGCCCCAAAAGTGAGCGCCTTTTTTTCTCCATCTTCCACCCTATTTAACATTTAGAACAGGGGCTTGACATTATCTACCAGTTTGCTATTGTTGAGTTAGGCATCAATCAATGCCACGTCAATAAAAAGTATTTAGGGATTCAGGAGCGTGACAAATGCAGGTGAAAACTATGATTGGATTCCGAGCTGACCCACGCGAACGGGCGAAGCTGGAAACACTAGCAGAGGTTGTGGGCGAAAATATGTCAGAGGTGTTACGGCAACTAGTTCGCAATGCAACGATTCAACGAACAGAAGTTATTCAAACGTCCACCGTGTTTACGCTGGAAAGCGAGGTGCAGAATGGATGAAAACAAAATTGCCAAAGGCGGGCAACCAATGGCAATCAGTAACGGGTATGTGAATGGCTTGAACACCCCACATATTATCACGTCTGAAAATGGAGCGCAAGACCCAAGCTTTGACGATTGCGCCGATATTTTTGCTCTGGTGAAAACCAGCCGCGAGAATGTAGTAATGAAGGATGACCCAGATCCGGCCACCGAGGAAAGCGAAGAACCGGAAGAAATCAGCCCGCTGAATGTGCAATCGACAAACGGTTTAAAACTTGGTTGGCTTGATGAATATGCCGACTTGATGACCGAGTTGACTGCAAGCCCTAAAGAATTCCACCTGATGGCCGCACTAGTCACGGCAGCAGCAGTAATTCAGCGCAAGGCATATTTATCAATGAGTTTTGGCAATATCTTTGCAAACATTTACGCGTGCATTATCGCTATGTCTACGGTTTACGGAAAGTCAACCGCGATTAATAGACCACGCCAGGTGCTAAAAGCCGCCATGCTGGATAATCTATTAATTCCTGCGCATGGCAGCAGCGAGGGACTCATTAAACAACTCTCAACCACACCGTCCGCGCTTATGGTGCGCGACGAGATCGGCACGCTGTTTGGGAGTGATAAGGTGCGTTATCTCAAAGACTTCAAACAAGATCTAACGGCCATTTATGACGGCTACCCCTACAGCCGCCGATTAAGCAATGAAGAAATCAAGGTGGAGAACCCCTATCTAAACATCTTGGGCGCCACCACCCCAGCCCGCTTTTACTCCAATGTTACCAATCTGGACTGGCAAGACGGTTTGTTACCTCGCTGGCTGTTCGTCATGCCAGAGGGTGAACCGGACTTCGATAAGGTGACAGGTATCTTCACCCAGAGCCATGGCGACAGAATCCAACGACTCGCACACAAGTTGATGGAAATTGACAATCAGAAAGACACCGCTTTTATCTTGACCGCCGAAGCCCATACCAAATGGCATAAATGGCGCAAGGATGGACTCAAGGCCGCCTATCGCCAGAACGATGAAAACGCCGCGGCGATCATTGGTCGATATGCTACCTATGCTTTGAAGTTTGCGATCATTCTTGCCGCTGTCAATGACAGTTGGGGAACCATTACGCCGGAGATCATGCAGACCGCTCTCAATTTGGCCGATAACTATAAAGCAAATGTCTACCGAATTTTGAGCGAAGGCGACAAACACCGAGTGGACGGCAGCAAGTTACAGAAAATCTTTGCAGTCATCAAGGCCAAAGGTTTAGAGAATGGCGTAACTACAAAAACTATTTTTCAGACCGCTAACATGAGTAAGGCCGAAGCCGAACCATGCCTTGAAAAACTGGCAGATATCGGGGCAGTGGTAAAGGAAAAATCAGGGGTAGGCTATCGCTATAAAGCCGCTGTATCCGAATTGCCCGCCAAGCTATGGAATAATCAATAAGGGTAGTAAAGGTAGTAGATAGTAGTAAGGGTAGTAGAGGGTAGTAAGGGTAGTAATTATTATAAAAAACTATGTCCTCTATTAAAGTACTTCAAGATATATTACTACCCTTACTACCCTACTACCCTTACTACGCATAGCAATTAATTTGATGCATCTGACAGGTGTATATACTGCTTGGTATGTGAAGTTTTAAGGGTAGTAACAGGGTAGTAAAGGGTAGTAATACAAGGCGAAAAAAGCGAATACAGGGCCAAATAGATGAACACAAACACTAAGACAATCGACACCGAAGCAATCAAACAATCCTACGACCTGCGCGAATATGCAGGAAGATATACCACCCTGCGCAGAGAATCCGCCCATGAACTGGCAGGCCCCTGCCCCAAGTGTAGCGGTGATGATCGCTTTCATTGCGATACAGAATGGTTTTTCTGTCGGCAATGCCATACCAAGCGCGGCGACATTATCGAGTTCGTCACCTGGAAAGACAACATCAGCTTCAAGGACGCTATTGCTACTCTCACGAATACGCCAATGCCCACCGCACCGGCCACCCGACGCACGCCGGCCCCCAAAGGGCCCACCGAGCAGCCCCAGGACTGGCAGCGCAAAGCCGAGGCTATCACAGAGCAGGCCCATGCACGCTTGTTTGATGACAATAACGAAGAAGCGGAGATCGGACGCCACTATCTAGAGCACGTCCGCAAGTTGGAGCCTCACGTCTGGTTATCGTTCAAGTTGGGTTATACGTCAGGCGCACCACTGCCAGGCACAAAGGGAGAGCAGCGCGCACCGGCGATTGTCATCCCCTGGTATCGAGACGGTAAGGTTGTGGCGATGCGCTTTCGCTTCCTGCAATGGCACGAGTACACCGATAGCGAGGGCAAGCCGCGCAGGGAGAAACAGACGGCGCTTACTGGTAGCAGTTTCAGCGGTGTACTCTACGGCGAACAGGCACAGGTTAGCTTTACCGAACAGCCGAAGGGACACTCCAACTACGGCCCCACACCGGAGGGATTTGTCGGCGTTGAAAATAAGCGCACGTTGCTTATCTGTGAAGGTGAAGTCAATAGCCAGTCTATCTGGCAGGTAGCACAAGATAGCCATCTTGACGTATTGAGCTTGGGCAGTGAATCGGCCAGCATGACACCGAAGATGATAGAGCAGGCCAACACCTATGCAAGGGTGATTATCTGGATGGATAAGGCAGAGCGGGCAAAGGCAATACAAGAGTTATTGCCCCATGCCTATCTAATAGAATCACCTAGCGGCCAAGACGCCAATGATATGCTTCAAGCTGGCACGCTGGGCGGGTTTCTCGCTCTACATCGTTTTCAGGCAGCAAGAAACCGACACGAACAAGAGCGCCTACTATGGGATTTATGGGACGCCGCCAGCGCGTGGAACGGGGTAGACACGGACACAAAGCGCATAATCGCTCATATTGCCAAGACATTGGGCAAACAGGTACAGCTCGCAGAAGTACGGCCAGGCACATGGCGTATCGTCTAAAATACGGATTTTGCCGCCGTCTAATCGACACACTTCAGCTATCTTTTTCAGTCTTTTTCAACCTATTTCTAACACTTTCAAGGAAAATTATGTCACAACCAACACGAGACGCTAACGGAAGATTCTCAATCGGCAACCCAGGCGGCCCAGGCAGAAAATCACGCGAAGTTGAACGGGAGTATTTGCAAACGATGGAATCAATCGTATCGGGCGAAGCTTGGGAAAGTATTGTGCAGAAGGCAACATCCGACGCGATTGGCGGCGATGCGAAGGCTCGGCAATGGCTCAGCAGCTATCTGCTAGGTATGCCTATCAGCCGTGTTGAGGAACCGGAAGGAACCGACCCCATGACCGAAATGATTGAGCGCTGGCGTCAGGCTAAACTGGTGATGGCCCAGGAGCTAGGCGAGGAATAAGCCTAGCTCCTGCGGAGGCCAATTTACCGCCGAAAAAATTCGGGGGTGAACTGTGTTGAGGTGTGTTGTTATGTATTACGGTGTAGTGCTTTATTCTGTTATGTTTTATATTGTTATGTTATGTTTTTGTTTTGTTATATAATCTTGTGAGATATCATGTCTTGTTCTTTTTCGCACTCCTATTACTATCTTCTTACTTATCTATTATTATTCATCTCATTGTTTACTTACTACTGTCTGTCTCCGTCTGTCTGCCTGCTGCCCTGCTCGCCTGCGCCCTGCTCGCCCCTCTGCTATGCACATTACTACGATTAGCATAACCTGAGCCAGCACAACGCCAACAGCACAACGGCCTCAGCCCACCCGCACAGGACGCGCGCCACGCCCCGCTACAGATACACCATGCTAGATTGTACCCGTGATGCAGCCTTGCCCGTCCTATGCGTTTGCTGATGGAAAGAAAAAGAGATGTCTATTACCAGTGATAAGCGTAGGTAAATCGGTATGTTGGCGGATACCAAACTTGTCTTATTAGGATTATAATGAAGCTCTCAACTCGTCGGGGGGCCTTTTGAGAGACGGGCGCTTACTCCTAGCGGGGCAGGCGCTCTGTTTTTTATACCACGTCTCCCGTTAGCGCCTCGCAATCAGTTGCCCAAGCTGGCGCTCCAAGTTAATCACCCTGGATTCTAGGCTTTTGTTCACGCTGGCTAAGCCAAGCAACTGTAACTTGAATCCTTCAATGTCAATTTGTTCCGTCCCTCCGGCCACTTCCCCATACTGCACCAGCAGCTTACTAACAAATTCACCCCGTTTTCGTGGCGTTGTGGCCTTAGTCAGTACTGCCATTGCCTCTGGTGTCAGCGTTAAGTATGCCTTAGTATCTTCTGCCATAGTCCTATTGTCCTTTCGCACTGCCTTGCAGTGTCTACATAAATCAATCGCAAGGCTATTATACCACAAGGTAAGGCGCGATTAGTAAGCGGATTGCAAGCTTTAATACTTTACGAGCGCGCTTATTGTGGTATACTATTACCATTGTTACAACAAGTTCCATAGTAAGTAGGCAAAGAGGGGGGTAATCATGGCACGCAAGTATGGCAACACCAAGAGTAAGCAGGCGAAACAGGATGCTATTGATACCGGCAACACAGCGGTGTATATCCGTGTCAGTACCCAGCTACAGGCCGACGAAGGGTATAGTTTGGATGGGCAACGTACGAACTTAGAAGCCTATTGCAAGGCGCAGGGCTGGACTATAGCTGATGAGTACGTTTACATTGACGCTGGCGTGTCAGGTAAGACGACAGACCGCCCACAGTTGCAAGCCATGTTACAGGCTGCCCAGGCTGGACAAATACAGCGTATCGTCGCTATGAAGCTAGACCGTATCGCCCGTAATACTGGCGACTTCCTCACTATCGTCAAGCAGTTGGATAAATGGGGCTGCGCATTGGCCCTGGTAAAAGAGAACTTTGAAACGTCAACACCGCAAGGTAAGTTTGCGATTACTCTCTTTGCAGCGATTGCAGAGATGGAAGCCAGCATGATCACTGAACGGGTTATGTCTGGCAAGGCACAGAAGGTAACAGAGGGCGGCTACAATGGCGGACGTTGCCCGTTGGGGTACACATACAGCACCGGACGATTCACGCCCAACGCGCGGGCCAAAGTAGTTGAGTCTATCTTTGCCATGTGGAACAGCGGACTATCATTGAACGCCATCATGCGCCACCTGGCAACCACCAAGCAGGCTACATCCACCGGCAAAGGTGCATGGAGTGTAAAGGCAGTCAAGCATATCTTAGCCAATGGCGCTTACGCAGGACTGGCACAGTGGGGCGAAGATAACGAGTATCCCAGCCAGCACACGCCGACCGGCAAGGATGACGAGACAGCGCCCGTTTACCCTACCATTATTGATCGGCCCACTTATGATGCAGCACAGGCCCGACTAGAAGTATTGACACGCGGCAAACGCTTAGACCGCGCGGCGTAGAGGGCACAGGACACCTACTCTACAGCTACATCTACATGGGGTTAAGTTTGAAGATTGAGCTTTAGGGTGCAGCCGGCCCCGGTTGCGTTCTAATCAACTATACATTTTCAAGGAGCAAATTACTCATGAGCGACAAAGAAGAAAACACTGAATCTAACACCAATCGGATCAGCGGTACATTAGGCGATAATGCCACCAATAGCGTGCTCGGAAACGATAATCTACAAATTTATATTAATCAAAGTGGGCAAGACAAAACGATAGATATAGACGCTCTTTCTGTCGAGGAAAAAGAGCTGCTTAAAGCATGCTACATGAACGTCATCATTGCTGTGTACCACGTTGGAGAGTCTATTCCACTAATCTACGTTGGTCCGCAAAACTTTCCTACCGAGATGAGATATAAACGCTCACTAAAGAGATTGCGTGAATATGGATTGATAAGGCTCATTAAAGATAAAACTGAAACCTATGAACTTACAGGAATAGGCGACGCTATAGCAGAGACACTCAATTAAATGCGCGCTATCCCCATCTGCATAGGGTTGGCCTTAGTCCGTTATTTTTTCTTTATCCAGAAATAGAGAATGATAGCTATCAGCAGCACCACAAACAGAACATAGTAAGTCATAGAGAGTGCCTTAGTAGGAAAAGTAACAGTAGCAGCACCACAAACACCAGCGCCGCGATAAAGCCAACACCGAACATAATAACCCCGTCGCGCTGGCTTGTCCCTGGTGTGCGCTTAACCTCATCTACGGACGCTTGCATTGCCTCAAAACGGCGTTCTATGCTCATTAGGTAGTCTTGCCCCACTATGGGCGCAAACGACCCGTCTCGCGCGTCCTGTGCGTCTACAGAGGCAATGGCGGTATCTTCCTGGGTGGCGTCTATCTCTGCGAAAGTAGTTTCACCTAGACGCTGCACTATTGCACCCTTCTGCATTCCCTCTGCGCGCAATAGTGCAATGTACTTGAACACTTCCATATCGCGCCCATTAAATACACGCGCCCCACTGGTAACGGATGCACCAGGCGAAAGGAATGCAGCGTAATCTCTGCACCAATTACGTACTGTATTGAGTGTCACTTTGCATGCTTGCGCTGCATCGCCCGTATGATATTGAACCATAAGTTCCGCCTGTTGAACGCTATGCACTGCAATTTGAATGGGTGAAATGCATGGTACAACCGGATAAACTTCTACGCAAATTGGTACTTGACGATAGGATTGATAACGTGATAAACTAACACTAGTGATAATCAAGAGTAATACAAGAGGATGCCAAGTAATGGAGGATAAATTGTACACGACCCCGCAAGCCGCAGACATGCTTGGCATTAGTAGCAGCCGGCTACGCCAGCTAATCATGACAGGCAAAGCCCACCCATCGCAGCGAATTGGTAACAGTTGGGTATTCAAAATAGACGAGATTGAAAGATTGCGCGGAAGAAAGCGCACGCGAGGTAAAGCAAAGAAGCAGTAGCTTAATCGCATGACACGACAAAGGCCAGGGTCTCCCACCCCTGACCCTTGTCTAACCATAAATCCGCTGACACATCCAGCGGGCAAACGGCTACACCTATTGTAACCCAAGCCCATCAGCGGACACATTTTTTATCCGTGTGATGGGCTATTGTTTGGCCCATCCTATCCACTAAAGGAAGGGCAATATGATTAGACTCACTTTCGATGCAGTTTTGCAAGCCGTCTCAATAGACTGCGGCGACCGGCAACACGTCTACACCCCATCACCGGCCAGCATAAGGCGCGCACTCCGTTTGACGTGCCAACCCGCTTGGCTTTATCGGCCTAGCTCTCAGCCCCGCGTGTTTGTATGGGAGTGTGCGCAACATGCCTAAACTCGTAAGACAACATCTGTTTGAGAACGCCGTCAAATTAATTTCTCAGTGCATTGAACATCTGCACGACACTGATTTATCAGTCAGGGAACAACGCGCCAGAGAAACGCTTGTCGGCTTTTGTGATTTGCTGGTGCAGCGCTGGGAGAATCCGAACTACGGCAGAGGTGAGGGCAAACGATGAAAGAGCTTAAAATCATTCTAGTTGTGCTGATGCTCATCCTACCCGTTTTTGGCGTCTATCGCTACACTGAGAGCCAAGCGCCAGAATGGAATCAACAGGCCAGAATCCAGACGGAAATACAACAAGCCACCGCGCCCACGGTTGCACGCCAAGAAATAGAACGGGCGGAACTATGGACAGGGTTTTATCGGGCGCTGATGACTGCGATCATCGTTGGGCTATTCGTGGCGATTGGTGTACTTGGGTGGAAGCAATACGACGAACGGCGCGAATCATGGGCCCGAGCGGTTGATGGTAGCTTTGCCCTACAGCATTTCAACAATGGACAAGTGCGCTGGCAGATTGACCCTAATAAGCAACTGAGTGGTGCAACCGGTTTTCAGGTGGCTACAGGGCTATTAGGTGAATTCAATAGCGCAGCCGGCCATGACAGACAGCTAGTCAACAATTTGGCTATCCAAAAGACGCGTACAGCCAGCGCGACCAGTGGGGCGGATGGGGTGCGCAATTCTGCACAAGCCAAACTTGCAG
>MWWH01000563.1_pt1 | contig 10680 bp, 12 predicted proteins | sample 1047231 | NCBI WGS metagenome assembly MWWH01 (sample SAMN06349967, study PRJNA376086) | soil metagenome | isolation source: MG3-2 sample Antarctic (ecotone) soil | place: Antarctica | collected 2015-01-13 | reverse complement strand
GCGCCCATGTCCCTACCCTTGAGAATCGTCGCGTATATCTCAGGAGTCGGAGCGGGAGCCTTACCGAGCTCGTTAAATTGCTTATTCCAAAAGCCCAGGATCAGGTTAGCGATACGCTCAATATCTCCGGCCTCACCGATTGCCGTTGAGTGAATCGCCGCTATCTCCGTTACCGTCCGATTGAATTGAGCGCCGAGAACGATAGGGAGCCCGGTATCGACCGCGCAATCCTTGAGGTCGAGGCATACCTGCTTAAGCTCCTCTTGGCGGGAGCTTATCCGGTTATCCTTGAGTCGGAGTAATTGCATGTAGTCAATAAAGACCGCGCCGACCTGGACGTGTTTATGAAGGTACTTAATCGCACCTACGAGCTCCTCCGCCGAGTAATCGACGTAGTGGACGTTAAGCCTCCCCGTATCGACGAGCTCGCTAAAGAAGCTCTCCTTGAGGCGAGAGAAGTCGCTCCTGTGCTCACACCCGATAAACTCATTGCTACCGGTCTTAAAATAAGACTCGATTGAGCGCCGATTATTCTTACTCAGGGTTTTATTGACGTAGGTATTGAGCGCCTTGAGTAGGATCGACTCTCGATTCTCCTCGTAGCTAAAAAGATAGACGGGCTTATTTTTCACGTCCATTGCCATATTGAGAGCGAGGTTAATCTGAAAGCAGGTCTTACCGTGAGAGGTCGGAGCGGCGAGGATCGTAATCGCTCCCGATGGGATATGGAGCATATCCGCGCCGAGCTTGAGCCCTGAGGCGATATGATCGGGCTTATGCTTAAGTCTCTCCCTTACTTCGGCCTCGGTAATGGGCTTAACGAGCGCATGGTAAGACGTTTCGAGTAGTCCTGTATTTAACTGTTTACTTTGTTTACTGAGTAGCTCCTGAGCCTCTTGATCCTTGCCCGAGTTAAGCAAGCCCTGGGCTTTCTCTAGGGTCTTACGGAGCTCCTCACCCTGCTTTTCCTTCTCCTGAGTGTACTGTAGGCGAACGATAGCGGCCTCAAGCGAGTCCTTGTTTACGCCGAGCGGCTCCCCTCTCTTAAGGAAAGCCTGGGTAAAGAAGTCTCTCTCAAGCGGTCCTTTGGCTTGGCTCCCAATCGTAACCACGTCCTCAAGGAGGAGGTCCCGGTCTTTATCGTCAAGCTCTCCGGCCTTGACCTTAAGCTGATCCGTAACGTCGAAACGCTTATCAAGGAGGTAACGGTAATGAGCCCGAGCCTCTTTAACCGCGTCGCGGAAAGCCTCAATCCCCTTCGAGCGGATAAGCTCATCCGGGTCTTTAAAGCCCTCAGGGAGAGAGGCGACATAAACCTTAATCTCCTCCCCGCTCTTGGATATGGCCTCGATTGCCTTCGAGGTCGCATCCTCCCCGGCTTGGTCTTGATCCAGGCATAGCGTGAGCTTTTCCGCGCCATAGCGCCGAGCCGCCTTAATCTGAGTCCCGTTAAGTGAGGTCCCGCCCAGGGCTACGACGTTATCGAGCCCGAGAGCCTTCGCATAAAGGGCGTCAAGGAGCCCCTCGACTACGATTAGGTCCCTATCCCCTTTGATCGCCCTGAGGTTAAACAGAAGCGAGTTACGCTTGAGCCCGGTCGAGTAAAGATACTTTCCGACCTTGCTATCCTTGGTCCAGGTAATGCTTCTGAAGGCGAAGCCTACAATGCGCCCGACCGGATCGCGGAAAGGGATAGTGAGCTTGTGAGAGGTCCCGATCGAGTGAGGGAGCGTTTTTACTTCGCCGTCAATGACCTGAGCCAAGAGATAACGATTGATTACGTCGAGGGTAAAGTCCTTACCCTTGAGATAGTCGCGGAGCTTGTCTTGAGCAGCGATAAAGCCTAGCTCCATGCGATTAGCGCGAAGGCTAAACTCCTCCTCAGGGAGTCTCAGGAGCTTAACGTAACCCCTGCCCTCCAAGTAATTCCGATGCGCCTGGGCGTCCTTATCGGCCCTGGCTATCTCGCTCTCTTTCCATGACAGGCTTTCAATAAAGAAGTCGTTAGCGGCCTCGTATAGGCTTGCCTTGTGCGCCGAGTCCTTCGAGCGTTCTAGCTCCTCATCGGAGAGGTCGCGGGACGGTACTTCGAGCCCGCCCCGACCGGCGAGGAGTGTAATCGCCTCGATCCATGAGAGGGCTTGCCCGGTCTCTTGGAGATAGGACGTAATGGCTTTCCCGCCGCTTGAGTAGTCCTGAATAAAGTAAGGGCGGTCTCGGTAAACGCATACTGAGCCTACGTTAGTCCCTTCGCTCCCCGAAAGCCTGAGCTTGTTACCGCTTACCCAATTACCGCCACTCTTACGAAATTCAAACTCAGGGAGAGCGGTATCCATGACCTCGAATAGGCGATGGTAGAGGAGCGTATCGGTAAACTCAGTAATCGTAGGCATGGGGCTCCTCTTGGTTACGGGTATTATACTGTTTACAATTATTCCTAAAAGGGCGTCGTGTCACCTAAATAATACTTAGGCGGCTCGCCTACGGTCGGAACAAGGACGCCCTGCTTAACCATGAGGGTAAAGCCCTTCTCCGCTCTTTCGGGAGGGACCTTGAGGTAAGTCTCTAGCTTCGCCTTGACGTGATCCTGGGTATAGCTCCGTTCGGGAGCAAGGACCTTTCGCGCTATCAACCAAAGGCGCGACTCTTGATCGAGAGAGTTACCTGAGAAGCTCATTACAGGTCCGTGGCAGGGGAGTCCTTAGGCTTGCCCTCGGGCTTCTCCTTCGCCGCGATATACATGTAGTAATCGGGAGCCTTACTCTCGTCCTCTCTCTTGAATGTGTTAGGCATAACCATAATCTGAGTGATTGCATTTAACGATCCGCTCAGGAATGTGTTGCCGTTCTTGTCCTTGTTTTTCCATAGTCCCGTTAGCTTGGTCGCGTCCATATAACCTCCGATGTATTACGTTGTTTACTCAATAAACATATAATACAGAACGGGCTCGGAGTCTAGCGATAGAGGGCTTAATAGAGGTTTTCGACGAGCTCCTCAGGGGCGTTTTTAATCCTCATCTCCTCGTCGATGGAGCGAGTATAAATCTGAGTCGTGGCCGGGTTAGCGTGGCGAAGGACGCCCTGGGCGTCGGCAAGGCTCCCTCCGGCTCGAAGGATACTTACGGCGAGGGTATGCCTCAAACTATGGGCGGTAAGGTGTTTCGAGTCGAGCCCGACTGCCTTGAGGCCCTCCTTGGCTATCTTACTGATCGTCCTCGTCGTGAGCCTGAGCCCATGGGAGTTATTGGATACCGAGGTAAAGAGCGGCTCCGAGGCTTTCGCTTGAGGGCGGGAGGCGAGATAAGACCGGATCGGCTCGTAAGCCTTCTCCGTGAGGATAACGAAGTTGTTTTTCTCGACCTCGCCCTTACCCTGGACGAGGAGGACTCGCTTGCCATGCTTAAAGGTAATGTCCTCAATCGTCGCGGTAACGGCCTCGATAGTCCGAAGCCCGGTCCTAAGGAGCAGGTTGATAATGGCGAAGTCCCGGAGCCCTTCGGCTTGGCGGTCATGAAAGTAGGTGAGGAGCTTCGAGGTCTGCTCAGGGGAGAGCGGGAGTTTCTTAAAGGCTTGCTTACGCTTGGGAGTCTTAATGCCCTTGGCTACGTTAGGGTAGAGCTTGCTCGCCTCGGTCCATTCATAAAACTTACGGACTACGGTGAGGTAGCTCCCGACCGAAAGCGAGCTCATGCCGCGCTCAAGGAGGGCGTCCTTGTACTTGATAATCTCGGCACGGGTAATGTCCTTGAGGTTGAGGCTCCGCTTGACGGTCCAGTTAAGATACTGCGTAAGGGTCCTCCGATAGAGCGCCCTTGAGCTCGGCTTAACGTCCTGGGCTGCTATAAATCGATCGACGAGCTCGCCTCGTATATCGGCCTGGGATTTAAGCGCCTTCTCGGTCCTGACTTGGATTGCCTTGCTCATATCCATAATTCTACTCCCGTTAGACCATAGGGTAAACAGGTATTATCGTGTAAACATAATTAGCTATCCGCTCCTATAACCCCGTTCATATCTAAGGTAGGCCGCTTAGCTACGCCCGTAAACAGGTACGAGAAGTGGACTTGACTTTTTGTTGTTTTAAAACTACAGTATGGGTATGGAAGCTCAGGAAAGAGAGGTTGAGTATTACGAAACGGAGGATGGAAAACATCCGTTTCAAGAATGGCTCAATTCCCTGAGAGATAACGAAGGGCGCCGAATCATCAAGGCTCGTATTCGCCGAGTGATGTTAGGAAACCTCGGTTATTGTGAGCCGGTCGGTGAAGGCGTCACGGAGCTTAAGGTAGACTTCGGTCCAGGTTACCGCGTGTACTTCGGCCAAGTCGGAAACAAGCTCGTGATCCTCCTTAACGGCGGCGATAAGAGCTCCCAGGGTCGGGACATTAAGACAGCCCATGAGTATTGGGCGAATTACCGGAGGCTTTATGGCAAAGAAAAACAGTAAGAGCTATCGAGAGGACCTCATCGAATCCCTAAAGGACCCTGAGGAGGCTATTGGATATCTGAAAGCCTGTCTTGAGGAGAAGGACATGCCCGAGGTCTTTTTATCCGCCCTCAGGGACGTAGCCGAAGCCCGAGGCATTGGAATGTCCCAGTTAGCCAAGGACACTCATCTCGACCGCGTGAACCTCTATAAGATGCTCTCCAAAGAGGGGAACCCTGAGCTAGGGAGCCTTTACGCTATCCTCGACGCCCTCGGCCTTAAACTCTCGGTCGAGCTTAAAGAGGCGTCCTAAGGCGGCTCATAAGCTCGCCGGACCATGAAGCCCGGAAAGCCAAGGAGCCGCCCTCGATCCGCTCCCCTCTACTAGCGGGAGAGATAATGCCAAGTCTCGACGAGCAATAACTCCCAATGAACCAAGAGAATGATTAGCGTGACCATAGATAAGCCTCCTTTCCAGGGACAACCCCTCACCATGAGTTGTTAAATTCCCTGATCTAAAGATTGCTTCTCTCTCCATGGCTTGACGCGACGCAAAACACCCTTAGGTGCTCTCCCCTGGGTTTCGGTTTTAAGAGGCTGGAGCGGAGCGTAAGCGGGAGCTCCCTTTCTCTCTTTTAGATTCTTACAGAATCTTTTAAAATCTTCCGATTCCAAAACATAGGCTAACCCTTTGTTATAACTAGTTTCGACGCACAAGCTCTCTGCAAAAGAGGACGGTATTCTCTGCAAAAGAGGACGGTCGCTCCTGCAAAAGAGGACGGTCAAAAGGGCTTTTCTCTGCAAAAGAGGACGGTCGGATTGAGGCTACTCGGAGTCCTTATTGAAGTCTTTGTTGAGGGTAAAGACGTACTTGGCTTGTCCTTCGGCTCCCTTGGTTTCGACGACCGCAAGGATAAGGTTGAGGTTCTTACATGTCTGGATTGCCTTCTCGATTGTCTCTCGAATGAGCTTCTTACGCCCTTGATTAACGTAGTTGTCGAGTTTGAGGACGTAGGGGAGCCTCTCCGCGTTTATCTGACACTCGTAATGTTTTGAGGAGAGCTCTCGAAAGAGCCAGTCACGAAGGGTATTGATCGCCTGGGTTACGTTACTCGGATGCCCTCCCGCCGCGATAATAGTCCTCCGGTTAATGTCCTGAGGGTACTCGACGTACTTGGAGTTAATCTGATCGGTAAGGATCGGATTGAGGGCAATAATGAGCTCGCCCTTGGCTTGCCTTATCCGTTCGTCTCCCTTATCGAGATTGGCAAGCTCGGCGTCGGTGAGGTCCCGTGTGTACTTCACTATCTCGATCAGGCGCTTAAACATCTCGATTCGGTCGGTCCTAGTCTCCGACTTCTTGCCGACCTGGACGATGCGCTTACGGTCGTAGGTCATGAGAAACCGCTTCTCGGCGAGGGCTTCGAGGGTCGTGTTTATGTCCTTAATATCTCGACCGGAGTAGTCCCCGTTTCCAAGGTAAGCCTTATAGAGCTCGGCGGGTACAAGCCGGATATGAGCGGGTTTAACCTTCTCACCTCCGAAGGGTACGACCTCGGCGCTCTCGTAGTTACCCTTATAAAACGTCGCGGAGTCGGCGTCCTTGCTCTCGCTCTTGTCTTTCAGGAGGGAATAGATCGCCGTAAGAAGGCGGTCCTCCGAAGGGGTAAGCCGGATACCCTCGTATTTAACCTCGACTTTCTTAACCTCGCCTATCGTATCAGGATCGAGAAGGTCAAAGAGGCTAGGTTGATCGGGGTTTTTAACGGGATAATTGTACTTGAGCTTCTGATCGACGAGATGCCCGGCTTGCCTAACCTTCGGGACCTTCAGCGCGGAGTCAGGGAGGCTTGTCGTAGGTAAGGATAGGCTGATAGCCCCGGCCCCTCGACTTTTCTCTGGCTTGTTTCGAGAGGCGTTACCACTACGCATTTAGGTAATCCCTGCGGTAACGGTCATAAATATCTGAGTCTATCTCAACGTCCTTGTATTCAAGCTCTAGCGAGCCCTTTTCGAGTAGTTGAAGCAAGGAGGGATTGAGTACGTCCTCATTCGGCCTTATCGACATACACATGGAAAACTCTTTGCCCTTCTTTGATTTGGCCCAGTTTTCCGCGTCTTTAACGAAGGCTAAATAAAGGGTTACGTTAAACCCAGTCTCTTTCAGGTAATCCTTGATGACTTGGATCGCCGTTTTAAAATTAACCTGCTCTTTTTTAACGGCCTCTTGGAGCTTCTTTATCGCCTCGTCGAGCAGCTTCCCCTTATGGAGTATTTGGATATAACCCTCTTTATCCGTATGGATGCCTCGCATAAGCGCTGGGTTACTAAACCCCTCAGCGATTTTTACTGCCTTCGCTCTCGTCTTGTTGTCCGGCATAAGCTCAAGGAGGTTGTTAATGAGGTCCTCCATGTCGGCATTACTTTTTCTGAGGAGGATAAACTTGTCGAGCCGTTCGAGCTTTTCTTGATACGAGTGTTGCCACTGAGTCAGGTTGGTTAAGTAGATTCTTACGGCATCAAACATTTTTCTGTAACGGTTATAAATCTCAATCTCTTGGCTCGACTTGAAGCTATCGACAAGGGAGTGAAACTCGCTATCGGAGAGTAATGGCTTGCCTCCGGTCGAAACCGTCGCGACATGGTTTGAAACAAGGAGCGCCTTTTGTTTCGCCGAGCCCTTGGTTAATGCTTTTTCAATGGAGCTCTTACTCACGCAGTAGCCTTTCAATCTTGCTCAACCTCTCCTCCATGTCGGTGAGCTCGATCGCCTTGAGTACGTTATTGAGGATCGACGCCTCCCTGTAAGCCTGGGTATCCGAAAGGTCCCCGGCCTTGAGGTCGCGGTAAACCCTAAGCAGTAATCGCTTAACGTCCTTCGCGTTAATGTCGCCTCCCCGGTCCAGTTTCATACTGCTTTTAGTTCTCCATGCGCCTGAGCTCCCGCCGCGCCGACGAGCGTATCGAGAGCCGCCTTATCCCCTTTCGCTTCTCGTATCTCCGAGGAGCTCCTAAACCTGGGCTCGATCCGCTCGGCTTCGAGGAGGGCATAGTATTTAAGAAAGAGGTCCATGAGCTTATCGGTCGGTACGTCGGAGAGGTCACGGGCGCTCATTTCGGCCTTAATCTTGTCTAAAACCTCTCCGAAAGCCTGGATTTTATGCTGTTTAGATAGGTAAAACCGCTCATTTAGGGCCTCAATCTCCATGCTCTTGAGGTTAGCAATCTCCTCCTCAAGCTCCTTGCTCCAATTAACGAGGGTCTGCTTACTCTTGCCGAGCTCCTTGGCGAGTCGATCGAAGCTATAGCCCTGGGCTCTTAGGAGGATAAACTTTTCCTTAAGCTCGTTTGGTTCCATGAGTCCGTTTCGTCTTGGGAGTTAGTTTCTCGTCCATATCTTCAAAGCGGATTACCGGGTAGCCGAGAGCCTCGCGGAGATTGATTTTAGACTCTAGGGGCTGATCGCGGATACACGTCTTTATGAGTGCGTTCTTAACCAAGTTACACGCATCCTCCACCTCCTCGGCCTTGCTTACTTTTACGAGCTGCTTATTTTTTCCTACGCTGAACGTAATGGCGATAAAGAGAAACCAACCAAAGTCAGAGAAGTACTTCGTATTGTCCCAGTAATCCGACTCATTGAATGGACCAATATCCGCCGCGACATGCTCGGGTTCTTTTCCCCTTGCCTCGTAAAACATAAAGACGGTCATGACGCTTAGGGTATCGACCTTGCGCCCGTCTATCGTGATCGTACTCGGGAGCTCGCCCGTCTCGACTCGATGGAGAATGTCTTCTTTAAAGTCTTTGGCTATCTCCGCAATCGGATAGGACGCCTTATGCTGAAGAACGTCCTCAGGGGTAAACCCGAAAATATCATGGTAGTTTTTGCGGGTATCGTAAAACAAGTCCTTAAACTCGTCGTCCGTTATCGACTCATGTTTGACTACCTTACTGAACGTAGAATTAGACGCGGCCTCAGGCTTTCCGTCGTCCTTATCGTCTTGCTCAGGATACTTCGAGGCTTTCAGGACCTCACCATAAGGAGCCTCAATCGCATCGGCTACGTCCCTGAGAGGGACTCGCTGAAAGACCGTCTCCCCTAGATTAAAATGAGAGTGGATAGCCCTTCGGATCGACGCTTCTTTTATGTCGCCGGGTAATCCGAAGTCCTCGGGACCAATCGTCAGGAGCTTCTCGTACTTGGCTCCTTCTCGGAGAGCCTTATCGAGAGCACAAAAGTACCGATTCATAAGCGCCATGCTGAAGCATAGTCCAACATCGTCCGAAAGGTCCTCGGGTAGGTCGGCGATATTATGGAGCTGCTCCGAGCTCTTAATCTCGGTATTGGATCGCTCCTCAACGTGATTAAGGAAGGCGTGGTTACTGGGCTCGTCGTCGAGGTAAACGATCGAGTTATACACGTCGGCGTAGGTTTCGCCCTTGGCAAGCCTCTCGTCGATCGCGGCAATAGAGCGGATAACGAGAAAGGTATCATGGCAAAGACCGCCGACCGCGACGACCTTTTGCACCGAAGGGCGGTCCTTGAGCCTCTGATAGAGGGCGAGGTACTCCGCTTGGCGCTCCCCTAAACCGAAGTCCCAGGAATGGCTTCTCAGGGTAAACCGCCCCGTTAGTTTAAGGGCGAGGTCCTTTATGTCCCAATCGGGCAAAAGCCCCTTAGACCGGAGGAGGGCTTCGAGCTTACGCTCAAACTGATCAAAAGGCTCGCCGAAGTCGAGCTCCCCGGCTAGGTAGGCTTTCCCTACGGCCTTGTCGATCGCCTCGATATTCTCAGGGAGGTCCTCGCTCAGTGGCCCGGCTAAGACCTTTTCCGCCCAATCGGTGTTAGCTTCTATGCTCATGTGCCCCTCAATCCTACTTCTGTAATGTAATGTTTATGGAAGTAGACCCGATCATGAGGCTCTAGCCTTACCCTTGTACGAGTCCATAGCCTTCGAGAGCTCCTGCTTCTTACTGGCAAGGTGAGCCTCAAGCGCCTGGGCGAGTACGTCCTTGATCGAGACCCGCTCCCAATGAGCGAGAGCCTTTACCTGTTTAAGCTGCTCTTGGTTAACGATAAAGGTCGCTCTCGTCTCGTTTTCCTTGGTCCCGACCTCGGAGGTCTTGGTCACGACCTTAAAGTTAGTCTTGGGTCTACCGCGCTTGGGAGTACCCTTGCCGGTCGTCTCTCCGAGTAAGCTATCCATTCCGCCTTTAAAGTTCTTAGCCATATCGTCTATCCTATTAGATGTTTACAGATATTATAATGTTTAACTGAGTTACCTTTTCACTATCTCTTTACATAGCTCCGCGTAATCGTCGGCTCCCATGCTCTTAGGGTCGTAACGAAATATGTCCTTGCCCTGACTTGGAGCTTCGGCGAGGGCTACGGTGTTTCTGATCCGAGTCCTAAAGACCTTCGCCTTGAAGTGTCCCTCTATCGACGCGGCTACGTCCCGATCGAGAGTCTTACGGGCGTCGAATTGAGTGAGGATAATCCCCCCAAGGTCGAGCTTCTTATTGAGGCGCTTCTTAATCTTGTCTACGACCTCGACGAGCTTAGTAAGTCCTTGAAGGGCGAGATACTGAGTCTGAAGCGGGACATAAACCTGATCCGCCGCAGTAAGGGCGTTAATCGTGAGAAGCCCCAAGCTCGGAGGGCAGTCGATCAGGATATAATCGTAGTTTTTCTTTAAGGGCTCGATCAAGTCCCGAAGGATAAACTCCCGACCGGCTTCGGAGCTTAACTCAACCTCGGCTCCTGAGAGGTCGAGCGTCGAGGCGATAATATGGAGCTTCGGCGTAATCTCTATGGGCGTAAGCGGGTACTCCCCTCGTAATGCCCCGTAAACGGTAAACTCCGGCTTAAGTACGTCGAGGCTCAGAGTGAGGTTAGCCTGAGGATCGAGGTCGATCAGGAGGACGCGCTTGCCTCCCTTGCCGTTACTGAGTCCGGCTCCAATGTTTACGGTCGAAGTCGTCTTACCGACGCCGCCCTTATGGTTGCTCATCGCTATAATCTTGCCCATGCTCTCCCTCTCCTTGGTTAAAACATGCTCTTGGCTTGAGCCTTGTTACTTATCTTTCCGGTATTACCGTCGAAGTCGAAAGTCTCAGAAGCTCCCGCGCCCATGTCCCTACCCTTGAGAATCGTCGCGTATATCTCAGGAGTCGGAGCGGGAGCCTTACCGAGCTCGTTAAATTGCTTATTCCAAAAGCCCAGGATCAGGTTAGCGATACGCTCAATATCTC
>MWWH01000562.1_pt1 | contig 10696 bp, 4 predicted proteins | sample 1047231 | NCBI WGS metagenome assembly MWWH01 (sample SAMN06349967, study PRJNA376086) | soil metagenome | isolation source: MG3-2 sample Antarctic (ecotone) soil | place: Antarctica | collected 2015-01-13 | reverse complement strand
GTTCCTATTATTACTGTATGTCCAAGTCCTGCTGACACTTGATCTCCCTTCATATTCGGTATTTGTGTTGGTATTTTTATATATTCACCACCACGTAATCCTAAACCTAATTTTCCATGATAATTAATACCAAAAGTCCAAATATTATCTTCCAAATCTATTATTACTGTATGATTAGATCCTGTGGATCCTTGTTTGGCCTTAATATTTGGTATCTGTGTAGGTGTATTTCTATCTTGTTTATCTCCTAATCCTAATTCTCCCATACCATTCCAACCAAATGACAACACATTATTTCCTAAATCTATTATTATTGTATGAGCAAATCCTGCTGAAACTTGTTTGGCTTTGACATTTAGTATTTGTGTAGGTATATTTTGATTTATAGTATTACCTAAACCTAATTGTCCGTAACCATTATATCCAAAAGTCCAGACATTATTATCCATATCTATTATTATTGTATATTTATTACCTGCTGAAACTTGTTTGGCTTTAAGATTTGGAATTTGTGTAGGTGTATTTCTCTTTCGAGTGTCGCCTAAACCTAATTCTCCATAACCATTAGAACCAAAAGACCAAACATTATTTTCTAAATCTATCATCATTGTATGTTTATTACCTGCTGAAACTTGTTTGGCTTTAAGATTTGTAATTTGTGTAGGTGTATTTCTCTTTCGAGTGTCACCTAAACCTAATTGTCCTTTCCCATTAGAACCAAAAGACCAAATATTATTTTCTGAATCTATTAATACTGTATGATTAGATCCAGCTGATACTTGCAACGCTTTAAAATTGGCTACTTGTGTTGGTATATATCTATCTTCATTATCACCTAAACCTAATTTTCCATTATAATTACTTCCACATACCCAAACATTATTCTCCAAATCTATCACTACTGTATTGTTTATATCCGCAGATACTTGTCGCGCTTTTATATTGGGAATTTGTGTAGGTATAATTCGATTAACAGTGTCACCTAAACCCAATTCTCCGTATTCATTGTCACCAAAGACCCAGACATTTCGATAAGCTTTATATAGGTCCTTCCAACTTCCTGTAGCAATAGCACCTTCGGTGCTTATTGCGGAGTAATATTTTGGGAGAAACTCATAATCCTGAAGAAATCTCTGTCTCCAAAAATAGTTATTGTCGCAAATTACGTGATTAAATTTGCGACTAGTTTGACAGAATGCTATAAGATTATTTAAAGGAAGAAAGAGAGCGATATTAAAAATCAATTCATTAGGAATATATTCAAAAGCATCCTGCATTTGTCTTTCTATTTTCCTTTTGAAAAGTTTTCTACTTAACTTTTCTTTCCTTTTTTTTAATGAAGTTAATAAACATATATGTTCCTTAACTTTTCTAATTTAATTCTGATATGAGCCAATATTACTTCCTTCCAATTTAATTTTAAATCACCTAATGATTTAAAAATTTTAATCTTCTACCTTTTGGACTTTTATTTGACTTTCGTTCCTATTATTACTGTATGTTCTCCTCCTGCTGACACTTCATATCCCTTCAGATTCGGGATTTTTGTTGGTGTTAGAATTCTCTTTTGAGTATTTCCTAATCCTAATTGTCCTTGAGAATTACTTCCAAATGTCCAAACATTATCTTCTAGATCTATCATTATTGTATAACTTAGAGCCGCTGAGACTTGTTTGGCCTTCATATTTGATATTTGTGTCGGCGAATTTCTATATTGTGTATCACCTAAGCCTAATTGTCCGTCACCATTATCACCAAAGGTCCACACATTATTTTCTAAATCTATTATTACTATATGATCAGATCCTGCTGATACTTCTTTGGCTTTAAGGTTTGCTATCTGTGTCGGCACATTTTTATCCTGTTTTTCTCCTAATCCTAATTCTCCGTTACGATTAAAACCAAATGTCCAAATATTATTTTCTAAATCTATTATTATTGTATGAAATTGTCCCGCTGACACTTGTTTAGCTTTAATATTTGGTATTTGTGTAGGCACATTTCGTTGTTGAGTATCACCTAAACCTAATTCTCCGAAATCATTAGAACCAAATGTCCACACATTATTTTCTAAATCTATTGCTATTGTATGACTACCTCCAGCAGATATTTTCTTGACTTTAAATTTAGGAATCTGTGTAGGTATATTTCTATTTTCTGTATGACCTAAACCTAATTGTCCAGAGTTATAACCAAAGGTCCAAATATTATCCTCCATGTCTATTAGGACTGTAAAATCTGTACCCGTCGAGACTTGTTTCGCTTTGATATCTGGGATTTGTGTCGGAACATTTCTCTCTTGTGTATCACCTAAACCTAATTCTCCTGACATATTCCAGCCATATATCCACACATTATTCTGCATGTCTCTTATTACTGTATGTAAATTTCCCGCTGACACTTCTTGGGCTTTCATATTGACCACTTGTTGGGGGATATGCCTATCATTATTATCACCTAAGCCGAGTTGACCATGATAGTTATTACCAAAAGTCCACACGTTTCGAAAATTCCTATATAATTCTCTCCAACTACCAGTATAGTATTTTGGGAGAAATTCATAATCCTGAAGAAATCTCTGTCTCCAAAAATAGTTATTGTCACAAATTAGTTGATTAAATTTGCTACTCGTTTGACACAATTGAACAATATTACTAAGAGGAACAAAGAGAGCGATATTCAAAATCGATTCATTAGGAAGATATTCAAAAGACGCTTCGCTTGTGCCCAAGGGCACACACGAGACATTCTGCATTTGTCTTTCTATTTTGACATCTCCCTTTCGAATTTCTTCTCAAAAAACTTCTGAGAAGTTTTTCAAAGTAGAGCCTCCAGAAGTCTTCCTTTTCTTTTATCTTTCTCTTTCTAATATTACAAATTCAAAACAGCGAAGCGGGTAATTAATATCCTACTTCCTTTTCTTCTTTGAGAGGTTTTCTGAGTCCCCTCGTAGAGCCCGTACCGGGACTCAGAAAAACTTCTTGATCTTAATTAACTATCTCAAGAATAAAATCCGGTGTCACAATTCTATTTTGTTGTACACTTGACTCGCTGCTTCGCTGCTGACTTTGATTTATTAATTGTTGTTGATACATCATTAATTGTTGCTGATACATTAATAATTGTTGTTGTTGTGCGTTTTGCTGTTCCAGTATTTTCTTCTTTTCTCTGAGTTTCCGCTGGTATTCTCGTTGATATTCATTGTATTCCTCCTTCTTTCTTACTTTATTTCTTTCACTAGTAATTCGTCTCTTCGCCTCTTTCGCTTCCTCTTTATTTCTGTATTTATATCCCCTATAAATATGTGGTGTAGATTCATATTGGTCAAAAATGGGTTTATTTTCTACAGCTGCCATCGCTAATTGGTTTCCTGATTTTGCTTTTTATATTAATTAAGAATAAAAATTTTTATCTTAAAGCCTCAAATCTTATTTTCAATTAATTAAAATACTTTTCTTTTAAATTTAGAAAAGAAAAGGAAAAATGGAGAATCTAGAATTCGTAGGATCGGTGGGTATTACAGTACCCAAAGATCAAAATAATAACGTCACTGCTTCTTTGGATATTAATTCGTTTGGTCCTAATGAGCAAAGTTCAATTTCTTCTCAATTTGCTTCATTTAAGACTTTCCATGTTAACAATTTGGATGAAATAGTTGAACATGCAGTTAAATACAATTTATGTCCCCAAGCTTATGTACAAATCAGGACTCACGGTGATAACTGGAATAAAGAAAAGGAACTCAATGGAGTAAATTTTTATAAACGATTCTTATACTCAACCCCACTTGATAAAGCAGCGAACCGTTCGAGTCTACAGGATAAATATGGCGAAGATATTTATGATAAATTCGTCTTTGCTGTTCATCGTCGTGATCAAAAAGGTCGTAATGGTAATCCTATTCCTAAATTCGGGTTGTTACCTTCTGCTATGCATTATCTCCCATGGATGGATAAGAAACCTGCTGAGTTTAGAAACGATTTCGAATATATCATTCAACCTATGCGCAAATTTTTCATTGATTTGGATGGTGGTTTGTTCGATAAGGAAGAAGACTATTCCCTCTATGGAATCACCAAAGATTACTACATTGCAAATTACAACAACGAAGAGAAATTAATGGCGATAATCTCTAAGTTAATTGATGAATATCAACGTATTATGGGGCCAATCAACTTAGAGCGAGATGTTGTTCTTTGGAGTTCATCAGGACGTAAACCTGATGGGACATACAAATATTCTTACCATCTTATCTTTCCTAATTGTTTTATGAGTTACGAAGACTGTAAAATCTTAAGAGATTTAATGGTTGAACACTTGGAACCAATCTTGAAATATAAGATGATTGATATGAAAGTTTATCTTCCTAGACAGCAACTCAGGTTGCCTTTTAATGAAAAATTAGGAAGTGGTCGAATGAAGAATCTTGCCGATCTCATCTATCATGGTCATAAGATTAGACACCAATTACCAATTCAGCCATTAGATGAAAATCACTTACGACAGATGATATTTCTCGAAAGTATCATTGGATTCAGACATTCTCCTAATATTGTTGAGAAATCCCTTGATTCTTCTCTTTATACTCATATTGAAACTCAACCGAATAATACACCGTTAAAGCAGAATCTAAATGTAACCAATTACAAGCAATATGAAATGACAGAAGAAGATTATGAAGAAATAGTGGAATTTATCAAAAAGGAACCTTGGATAAATCAATTCAACATCTCGTCATACAATGGGAAAGGATTTGTACATCTCACAAGAAATAGTAAATGTCAAGACAATTGTGTGATACATAAGAAATCTCACAGGAGTAATGGTTCAAGAATCTTAATTTCATCTGGAGGACACTTCAGATTACACTGTATGGGATCAGTGAATCCATCGATTCCATTAATAGAGCAACGAGATTTATATTTAGGAAGATTATCAAGTGCTAATGAAGCAACCGAGACGAAAACCAGTACGAATGTAGAAAATACGAGAGAAACTTCAATACCTATAAATCTTTTTGTTCAAAATAATAAAAATCTTTTAACAGACGTTTTAGCAACGGTAGCGAATCCGCCTGTTGCGACTCAACAGAGCATTATCGATCCTTCACTTGTAAATGTTGACAATAATTTACAGTCGATCTTATCTCAGATTACAGCTGATCCTAAATATTTTATAGGAGGAAGTGCGAATGACAATGAAGACATCAATGCAAAAATTAATCCTGATGTGCAACCTTCTGAACAATCTCATCCTGAATTTAGTCTTAATTTCCAACCTAGTGTTCTCCGTGAAGAAAATGGCAGATACGTTATCGATGCTGAAAATTTCAATGGTATCATTATGTACTTCTACTTGCCGAAGCAATACACCAAATTAAATAAACCAAGTGAGATTAAAGATGGTTATTGTCTCATAGAAAACATCGATTCTATCGATTATTCTAATCGATCTAAAACCATTAATATTAATGTTCTCTTAAAATGTAAAACCCTTTGGAGGGTTAGTTTTAGGGGCGATAATAAGGTTACTGAAGAAGAGGTTCTCAATGGTATGGATTATTTACATAAAGATAGAGCTAGAATATATAACAAAAAGAATATAGCAATCTTATTAAATCATGTTGGTGCTTGTTTGAAAGAAATTATACGACGCAACAGACTTCCTGAGGATAATATTCGAGATAAATGGACTCAGTGGATGACTAACCATTTAGGTGATCAATATGACTATGATGAAATGTGGGAAAATGCCAAAGCTTGGAAATGGAGTTCACAACAATTCTTAAAATGGATCAAACTAGATTCCCATGATTCTTCTAAATACTTTGAAAAATATCCTCATCTATATATTTACAGTGATAGAATCAACCAGTTGAAAATCAAGATTAACCCAAAGAATAAGTCCTGGTTAAAATATCAACAATTTACTGATAGTGTAGTCCGCCCTATAGAGTTGAAGCTTTATAAGACACTCATGATTAAAGCCGGAATGGACATGAGGAAAACCTTCACCTCTATTCAAAGTCTTGTTCGTGAAAGAATCTCTCGTGCTTTATTCATATGTAATCGAATTGCTGCTGGTCAAGAATTAACTGGTCGTTTAAAGAGACAACTTGAACAGGTTTCTCTCTTTGATGTTAAAGACACTAAATATGAACAATTCCTACCACAAGGTTCAACTGATACACTTGTTACAACTGAGCAAATTCAAATGGCTGATCAAGCATTGGAACAACTTGAAAGATGGATTGGTGATAATAAACCTCGGGTCGTTTTTTACAAAGATGAAATACCCGATGATGTCAATGGTAATATTTGGTTAATTATTCAACTTGAATCTCTTACTAAATTAATTTATAAACGCTACAAACCACCTCAAGCCCTTATTCTTGACGAAGCCACTGCAATTATTTTCCAATTATCATCTACCACTCTGAAAACTAAAGAAATGGTTGCAAATGTTCAGAAAACTCTCCAATTGCTCATTCAAAAGTCTGATAATGTCCTTTGTTTATGCGCCAATATGGATAATCGTATTCTCTACACTCTCTCTCAACTTCGTATTAAAAATCCCGATGTCGATACTATCCATTTCCATGAATACACCAAGAAAATAGGTAATCGTTTGAAGGCTGAATTCTATTATAACAGAGATACTTTATTGACTGACATGACTCTAATGGTCGTCAATGGAAAACGTTTGTTCATAGAATGTACCCATCAGAGTGATGCTTTAGATCTTGAAATGTTTTTTACTTCTCTTGGTAAACGTGTTCTTTGTATTCACAGTGATTGCACTTCAGAAGCTCGCTCTACTTTAGATAACGTCAATGATACTTGGATTCACTTCGATATTGTTATTATTACTAACACTGTTACCACTTCTGTGAGTTTTGAAAAAGAACATTTCCATGCTATTTGTGGTTTTAATCACAATGATACTATCAACTTTAGAAACATCTCTCAAATGATCGGTCGTGTTCGTAGACCCATTGATAAGTCGCTGATGATTAACTTCGATCTCAAGAACTACAAGAACTTGGATATTACTACTCAATCTATTGCCCGTCGTCTCAAAAATAAGGTAATTTCTATGAATAATACTGTAACAGCGTTAAAGTCTGCCAAAAAGCAAGACGATCAGAAGCAAAATCAGAATCAGAATCAGAATCAGAATCAGAAGCAAAAGTCAAGTTCACCTCAAAAGATTCCTTCTCTCACTCCTTCTGATTTATATGCTGCTGAGTTGGATGCTCCTAAATTCACCTTTGATTTAGATCATAATGGCTGTATGTCTATCAAAGTCAAACCAAAACATTGGTTTACTAAAGCTCATCTCCTTAATAAACATGAGGATAATGTTAGCAAATCTTACATGTTTGAGGAATTTCTCAATTGGATTGATGAACAAGAAATTCCTTTCACCATTAAGAATTATTCCCATTACGATCCTAAAGTTGCCCAATTCTTTGCTGACTGTTATCATGCTCGTAAGAATAAGGAAAAATCTATTGAGGCTGATGCTCCTATTTTAAGTCCTGATGTTATGTCTCAAATTCGCAAAGAAATGGATCTTGGGACTGCTACCTATGAAGATAAAGTTGCCTACAGAAAGACTAAAATAGTTAATGCCTTCAAACCTGAACATTCTCCCAATGAAACTATGAGGAAATTTTACAAAAATAACTATGAAGTTATTCACAATTATCATGATTACATTATGAATAACATCATTTATGTTCTCAACCGTGACTTACGTTTCCATGTATCGATATTTCATTCTCAGTCCAAAGTCGATCAACAATTCGCCATTTATAAGTTTTCTGAATTAATCGGTATGTCCAATTTGTTGACTGGTAGATGGATACCTCAAGGTATAGAAGGATGTTTTATGAATAAAGCAAGTGAAATAAATAGAAAATTAAAGACCAGAATTTTCATTTACTACGATACACGTTTTTTTGCTCGACAACCTGATGAACCTCAAAGGGCTGATAGACCTAATATGCAAATATCAGACAAATGTTATGAAATAGCGAAATTGTGTTCAGGTGCATTTGGACTACATTCTAAAACAATCAACCAAGTTAAAACAGCAAATAGTATCTTTGTCTCTTCATTAATAAAATATTTTAAGGTTGTAATTATTGATGGTGACGAATATGATCAAAGCTTTAATGGTCAAAGAATACGATTCACACCGTACTTAATTGGTCTGAGTAGAAAGTACTGCGATGTAGCAAGTAAACTTAAAACATATGAAGAAATAGAAAAAGAAAGAAATGTAGTTTTGACTAATACTGTAAGTGAAACATTAAAATCTACAGTGCTGAATATGACCAAACAGCAGTTGGACCAAGATGAAATTTCAGAGTGTGTTGAAAGTCAAGTCAAATCTCAGGTTATTGAACTTTTCAATGTGAAGAAGATTCAAACCTCACACGAGGTGTCCGATGAAGTTTGTCCTCAAACTCAAATTCAAGTTGAAAGTCAAGTCAAAGAGCTTAATAAGGAGAAGATGGATCAAACCTCACACGAGGTGTCCGATAAAACTTGTCCTCAACCTAAACCTCAAATAGATTATAACATGATATATGATACAGTGAAAAATATATCAGCTGAATGCCAACAACCAAATACTCAAGTTCAATCTCAAGTTCAACCCCAAGTTAAAATAAATCCACTTGAACTTCTTGTTGAATTCGGTCTCAGACATTGCAGAAATGCTGATCCTCAACATCTCACCAATAGGATTCGACAGTTTGGTTATAGAGCAACATTCAATTCTCTTCATGTTAAGTCAAAACCTATTACTGACGATATCGATAAGTACCTTAAATCTTTAAAAGTAAGCGTAGCGGACGGTTTAAGTTGGAAATCTTTAGGTGTTAAACCTGATACAGTTTTTCCAAATGCAAAGACAAAATACGACCAGTAATTAATTACTGGTATCTATTTTTAAGTTTTACATCTTGATGAAAATTTCATCGAAATGAGATTCACTTACAGTTTTAAAAATAAGGATTCAAGTATTGGAGCAAGTTTGGTCGCTTTTTTAATGATTTTTGAAGTGAATTCTTTCATTTCAAGTTATAAAAGTGGATTTTTTCAGATATCATAAGATTAATACATGGATTTTGAAAAAATCCACTTTAGAAAATAAGAATTCACTTCAAATTGAGTAGTGAAACGGCCAAAGTCACTCCAGTGCCGCGAAGTTAAAATAATATACAAATGACTTCGCTGCACTGAGAATGACTTTGGCCGTTTTATTATGATTTTTGAAGTGAATTCTTATTTTCTAAAGTGGATTTTTTCAAAATCCATGTATTAATCTTATGATATCTGAAAAAATCCACTTTTAAGTGCTAAGATGAATATTTTTATTTGAGATTAAATGTCTAAATGCTTATAGGTTCACATTACGAAGAAAAAGTTGAGTAGAAGGTAAAATATCCTTAATTTTTAATTTAAATAAGATTATTGAATTCATCATTTCGTAAAGTGAAAGACAACAACCAAAAGGTGAAAACAAAACATGTTATGGATGTGAAAAAGTAGTACCACGTAAAAATGCATTCTCTATGTATGAATCTGAATCTAAATCTAAATCTAAACCTGAGCCTATATCTGAACCTAAGTCTGAACCTCATATAACTTCTATCAATACCACAGACGTTGCAACAGAATCTCACGTAAATACTCAATTAGATGATAAAACTCATAACATTTCATTGGATTATGATAGTCTGACAGAAGCGACCAGATATATATCACATACAGCGATACCATCTAATCATAATGGTTATCAGATTCAGACAAACGCTACACTGCCTCAGATTAATAGACTTGAACTTCTTATCAAGTATAGTCTCGAAAATTCAAGATGCAAGAATCCACAAGCTTTTATTAAATGTTTACGAGAAAAAGGATATGGGACAGCGTTCAAGAATTATCGTATACCAACAAGCGCTGTAACAACTGCTATAGATAATTATTTACTATCGTTGAATATAAGTGGTTTAAGATGGAAATCACTTGGGATAAAACCTGACACAAGATTTCCATATGAGAAAACGAAATACGACAAAACATAATTTGTGTTGATATAGCAATAGGAGCGCAGGTTTATCATCATGAAGTCTATTTGAACCCATTGCTACTTATTGCGATATTTATTTCGATGAATGTTCATCGAAATGTAATTTTAATAAATGGCAGATACTTTTATAATGAATCCCGACTTAAATATTAATATTTTCTTATTATTTTACTTTTTAATAAATTCATAGAAATAGTCACAACGATAAGAACCAGTGTTACTTTTATGCTTATCAATCAATGATATATTTAGTTAATAATAATAAATTAACCACGTTGACGAATTTATTATCTTTATTTTAATGGTCGTGATGATAAGAGCCAGTGCATATTTTTCACACTGTGTATATATTATACAATTGACAGTGTGAAAAATATGCACTGGCTCTTATCCTTACGACCATTTATTGGAAGTATTTATTTAAATTATGGTGATTAATTTATTATTATTATTAATTAGATACATTATTTACAAATAAAATAATAATAATAACGAATTAATTACAAGAATTTTAATAAAAAATTTAGTTTAATAGTCGTGATGATAAGAGCCAGTGCATATTTTTCACACTGTGATATATTATACAATTGAA
>MWWH01000561.1_pt1 | contig 10704 bp, 9 predicted proteins | sample 1047231 | NCBI WGS metagenome assembly MWWH01 (sample SAMN06349967, study PRJNA376086) | soil metagenome | isolation source: MG3-2 sample Antarctic (ecotone) soil | place: Antarctica | collected 2015-01-13 | reverse complement strand
TGTAGCGCGTTTCTGCCGATTGGGTTTAGTGCAACAAAACCTTAGGTTTAGTTTATAAACTTTAACGCGCTGCCTGTCAATTGTTTTTGAGATTGGTTAACTTAGCTGCCTAGCCCTGGGCGCATTTTCTCAACAATTTGCCTTAGCCGCTCGTCAGCCGTCCCGTCGTCTGCTGCGGGCGGTTCCGGCGTGGCCTGCGGGCTTTGCATGGGGGCAGTGGTGGTTGCCGCCAACCCCTCAAACGACATGGGCTTGGCGGGCCGGTCGTAGTAAATATCAAAGTGGTTCGGCCCGTCCTTTATCGCCCCTTCGTCGGAAACGTGTATCGAGGGCGGAAAGGCAAAGTGCTCGCGCAGCTCGGCCGCGTCGATGGGGTCCGTAAAGGTGTAATGCAGCTCGCCCCCCTGGTCGAACCAAAACCCGCTCTCGTGCCACCAGTGCGACGGGCGGTTGCCTTTGGCTAGCAGAAAATCAATGACCGGCCGCAAGTGGTCGGTGCGCGGGTCGTGGCCGGGGCCGTGCTCGGCTCCCTGGGCGGCTAGCTGTATTTTGGTCATATCTTATCTTAACAGCATGAAATTCCTATTCTACTCCGGTTTGCTGCTGTTAACGGCTCCTGCTTTTGCGCAAACCAAAATCAACCCACGGCTAAAACAGGAGCTGGACAGTCTGTATCGGGAGGACCAGAGGTACCGAGAGTTGTTCATCTATCTGAACAATGGCAAAGCAGATTCGGTAGAAACGGCGCTACACATACCCAAAGGCCAGTTGTTTGGCTATGCCTACACGCGCATGACCAAATCGGATTCGAGCACTTTTAAGCGGGTGAAAGTCTTGCTCCAGCAGTACGGCTATCCGGGCAAATCGCTGGTGGGTGTTCCGACCAACGAGGCCGCGTGGCATGTCATCCAGCATTCACCTAGCATCACGGCCTACCTGCCGATGGTCAGAGCTGCCGCTGAAAAAGGCGAGTTGCCGTATTGGCGCTACGCGCAGATGCTAGACCGTCAATTGGTTGAGGAAGGAAAAGAACAGCTATACGGTACGCAAGGCACTTTTTTCAACATTACCGACAAAACCACCGGCAAGCAAGAAACCGTTTCGTTTATCTGGCCCATTAAAAAACCCGCGCAAGTCAATGCGCGGCGCAAAAAAGCGGGGTTCACAACAACGATTGAAGAAGGAAGCAAACAAATAGGAACGCCTTACAAACCGGTTAGCTTGGAGTACGCGAAGAAAGTGCAGGCTCAATCCCAAGGCAAATAATTGCCCTAGCAAAACAGGATTTTGGGGGTAGTCGTGGGGGGCGTTCTTTTCCCGCTTGTTCGCGGTTTAGTTACTTAACATAAGATTCCTTGTCGGACAAGTCTGGGAATAAGTACGGCTTTTGGCTTGCCCGGCCGCCGCTGCCGGCGTGGTACTTTGCCGGTTTAGGGCCTCGTTTCAGGGGCCGGTATGTAGGCGCGGGCTTGGCGTATGGCCTGCTGGTAACGGGCGGCGCGCTGGGGGTCAGCATCCCGCGCTGCGGCCCGCGCCATCCGTTGCGCCCGCTCGACCAGGTGGGCCGGGTTGCCGGGGTCCAGCATCTGGGATTCGTCGGCCAGTCGGCCATAAAACCTGACCATTGCCCGATGAACGGCCAGCAGGTGTAGAATACGGCTCTGCTGGGCCGGCCACTGCTCTAGCAGCGCGTCCAGCTCATTCAACGATGCCTGGTAGGTCAGCGGGTCGCGCCGCAATTGTTCGGCCGTGTAGCGGGGGCGAACGGCGGGCCAGCTGTTCCGGCCAGGCTTAGCCGGTGTCAGCAGCAGGCCCTTCGGGGACCGGGGGGCCTGCGGGGGCCTGCGCCGGGCTTTTCCGGTCGGAGGGCCTTGCTTGCGGCGCTCCCGTTCGACTAGCGCGGCCTCGGCCAGCGCTAGGTTCCGCTCGTGGCGGGCCACGAGTACGGGGTACGCCTCCCGCGCTCGTGTGCGGGCGCTGCGTGCTGCTACGTCCGGGTTCACCAGCAGCTCGTTCTGGTAGGTTTCGACTTCCCAATGCGTGGCCCCATTGAGGAAAAACGCCTGCCGGACCGCCAGCAGCGCCACGGTACGCGCCTGGTACACGGGCCACCGCTCTAGCAGCTCATCTAGCTCGTTGTTGAATGCGTGGTAGCCAGAAAGCTTCCACAAATCATAGAGATTGTACGTCGGGCGGGGCGGTTTTCCGGGCCGGCAAATTGCGTACGCAGTGGTCGAAACTATCTGTTCTCTCGTCCGATATGCCATGCTACAAGATACGCCAAAAACCGCGTATTCGCCCCATTAAAGGCCGTTTTTACCTGGTGCTTGCCCAATAAAAAAGGCCGCTGCTAGGCGGCCTTTTTATGCTCATTCAATCAAACAATCCGGCTGCTACCGGGGACTTCTGTTCCCGCCCTGGCCTGGTCGCCAGATACGCCACTCTCGCGGCGCTCAGGAGCGGAGCCATCCCTTTTTGCAATTGCAAAACGGTGTACCCGCCCGGCTCCTGGCCTCAACGCCTATGCTTGATTTTCTTAGTAGGGGCCTGCTTTGGCTTTTGCGGCTCCGGCTTCAGCTCCGGGGTGGGCGGCTGCGCGGCCACTGGTCGCTGCTCAGGCGCGGCCGGCTTCGGCTCCTGCACCACCGGCACGAGCTGCGCGGCCGGCTGGGGCTGCTGGGCCTGGCGGTTGGCTTTCATCTGCTCCTTCATGCCCTCGACGCTGAACGCCGGGCTTAGCTCCGTGCCGGCGAATGTGTGGCCGCCCTGGGTAAAGCTCATGCTGCCCTGGCCGGCCGCGTCCTTCTGTACCTCCCACGATATGCCGCGGCTGGTTAGCGCCTGCTGGAACGTCGCCCCGCCTGTAGCCGTGGCCAGCACGTCGGCCAACGCCTGGCGCAACTGCTCCCGCGCCTGCTTCTGGCCCTGCACCACGTTGGCGGCCACCGGCTGCGGCACCTGGCCCACGAGCTGCGCCGGCACTGCGGCCGGTCCTGCTGGCTGGGCCGGACTGCTGGCCACGTCGGGCACGAGCTGCGCGGCCGGCTGCGGCACCTGCGTTTGCGCCTGCACCTGGCGGGGTTCGTAGTGGTCGCGGAGCTGCGCGGCCTTAAATCCCACCTCCTGCCCCGTAACCGCCGCCTTGCCCTGCTGGAAGCTCACGCCCACCAACTCCCCGGCCTTGCTGCGCTTTAGCCGGACCTCGATGCCTTGGGCCTTTAGTTGCGCCTGCAACTGCGCCAAGTTCTGCACCTGCGGGTCGGCCAACGCCTCGACCAGCGCGGCCCGCACCACCTGGCGCGTGTCCTGCACCGGGGGCCGGCTGTCGTTGAAGCTCTGCCGCTGGCTCGGCAAGGGGTTTAGATTCAGTTCTTCACTGATAATCTTAATGGCTTTGAGGTTGAACTTGTAGTTACGGCCCGTATCTATCGCTGGCCCGCCGTACACCGGCACCCGGTTAATGTAGATGTGAATGTGGTCGTGGTCTTTGTCCTTGTGCTCATACACGGCCACCTGGTGCTGCTCCCACACGTTGTAAGCCGCCCGGTCTTCGTCGGTTAGGTGCTTGTTTTTGGTGAGCTGCGCCCGCAAAAGTTCGCAGTACCGTTCGGCTGCTTTCAGCTTCTGCTCGGTGCTTAGCTGCTCCCCTTTGGCCCAACTCAGGGACGTATGCCACACGGGATTTTTACATTTACTGTTCTCGTCGGCGACGCTCTGCATTTCGGCCGCTAGGCCGCGTGGGTTGCCCACGTCCACTAGATTGCTGCTGCCGATTAGCTCCGCCCGCTTCTTCGGGCTGTCCCCCTGACGCACCCCGGCCCCGTAGGTCAGCGCCCCCTCAAAGTCGGCCCCTATCGTCGTGCGCGTTATCATCGAATAGCTTGGGCCAGTGCCTGGATGATGCTGCTTAGCGCGTCCTCGTCCACCCTATCTAACCGGCCCATATGGGCCAGCTTTAGATACTGGTTTAGGTTCTTGCTCGTCGCCAAGAGTACCTGTTTTAGCTCCAACGGGAGCCGCTGTTTCACCTCCAAACCAAACACAGCCCGCCGGATAAACTCGTTCGTATTGTGCCCGGCCTCTTTTGCTTTGGCCTGCATCAGTGACTTCTCTTCGGGGGTCAGCCGCAGGCCAAGCCATGCGGTTCTATTCCCTTTTGTTGCCTTTGCAGGCTGGGGACGGGGGTTATTCTCAACTTCCATAAGGCATTTTTGACGTTGGATTTGAGCAAGGCAAGGGAAGGTGAGCTTGCGAACCTGACCGTGTGATAGGTAGCTGCAAACGTAGTTCGTAGCTACCTATCCCTGTCTTGCTGGAGAACAGTACGAAACACGCGCCTAAAGAACGAGCGGCAAAGGTGAAAAGTTGAGCAAAACCGCATTTTCTGCCTTTGCTTATAGTCCATACTTTGCCTTTATTGAACAAAAGGGGAAAAAGTATAAACTCACGTTTCTGGTATGCGTTGAATACCTACTCTTTCCCTTTTAACCTTTTTCTTATGGACACGGATAAACCTGTAAATTCGGTTGCTGACTATCTCGCATCTATTAAAAACGACGAGAACAACTCGGTGCCCCCTGCTGATGTGGCCCACCTATTCCCGAAAGGCTTAGGCACCACCCCTACGCCGCCTGCAACCTCCGCCCCGGCCCCCGCGCAGCAGGCCCAAGATTTTGCAATTGCAAAAGATACCCCGGCTGCATCAGCTCCTGACCCGGCTCCAACTCCTGCACCCTCGGCCGACCTGGAGCAACCCGCCGCCCCCGAATCCGACGAGCTGGCCCCCACTGCCGGCAAGCGGCCCCTGGCCCACTTCGGCCAAACCCGACCGGCCACCAAGAGCAAGGCCAACCGAAAGTTGGTGCTGCAACTCACCCCGGAAATGTACCAATACTTCGCCCACGTTGCCACTCTGCCCGCCCTGGATGGTGTGGCCCTGCCGAACCTAGTGTTGGCTATCCTGCAAGCCTGGCGCGAGGACTACCGGCCAGAGGTCAAGCGGGCCAATGCCGCCTTCAAAGCCTAGCGGTTAAAAAGCGTAAAAGAAGGCACATAAGCTAAACTATTTGGTACATAAACTGTTAATTACCAATTAGTTGTGTTTCGACCGCGCCGCGCCCTGGTGTGCGAAGCTTTTGATTGGTCTCGTTTGCTTTTTTGTTTGGCCCGCGCCGGTCGCTCAGGACCAACAGGCCCTAAAAGCCTTTTTTTCTCGCGCGAAACACAATTTGTGATATTTTTTTTATTTGCTCTATTTGTAGGGCTCAACAGTAGCCTTCGTAAATATCAGGTTTACAATTATTTATGAAGGTGTAAAAAAGGCTTAAAAACAGTTTTAATCAGTGAGAAAACAGTTTTAATCAGTGAGAAAACAGTTTTAATCAGCCAAAAAACAGTTTTAATCAGTGAAGTGGCTTTTAAAAAACAGTTTTAATCAGTGAGAAAGCATGGTTTAGTAACATACTGTTTTTTTACTCTGTTTTTTGTTGCAAATTTGGGCTATGAATAAGCCTCTTACACCTCTTTTGGAAGTACGTCAAAGCAATGCTTTGACCAATGCCCGTTTTGAATATAGCGAGTTACAGCTTGACCTGTTTTTCTTCATACTCTCCAAGCTGCGAAAAACACAAGAATCGCTAGTTTATCAGTTGAATATTAAAGAATTGTCTGCATTGACGGGTAAGCAATATCATCTACCCTACCTGCTACAAGCCACCGAGGGTATGATGTCGCGTGTTTTCACGATAACGACCGAAAAAAGTATCAAACAACTCGTTATGTTTCAGCGGATTGAGTACCTAACAGGGACTGGAATCACCGAAATAAAGCTTTCAGAGGACATTTTACCGCATCTGTTCCACCTGAAAGATAACTTTACCAGCTACGGCCTAGCCGCGGCTCTCCGCCTCACCAGCAAGTACGCCAAGCGTATCTATCAGTTTTGCAGCCAATGGAAAGACCTGGGTGAAACTAAAAAGTATGATATTCAGGACTTTAAAAAAACGCTTGGCCTGATTGACGACAAAGGAAATGAGAAGATGAAGCAGTTTGGCCAGCTTCGCTCATTCGTCCTGGACCCGGCAATGAAGCAAATCAACGAGCATACTGAACTGCACGTCAGCTACAAGCTCGAAAAAGTAAGCCGAAGCTTCAAAAACATCGTTTTCACGGTCAAGCCGCAAGCCCTAGCCGAAACGATTCCCTTCGACCTGGTACCGGGGGCCACTGCCCCGGCCGGCCTTCAGCAGCACCAGGTGGACAATGCCGCCCGGCTACTCGCGCAGCTCGGCATCATCACGCCCGCCCTGGTAGCGCAAATCCTGGCCAGCGCCGCGCACGTCGCCGCCTGCAACAAGTTCGCCCACGACATGAAAACCGGCAAGCACGCCAAGGCACATTCCCTCTCGGGGCTCCTGCTCACCATCCTAGGCCTTAAAAAGCCCGCAAACGGGCCGCTGTTCGACGCGGCAACCAAAAAGCAGGGCTGACCCGCCTACTTACCAAACACGCGCTGCCAAAACCCTTTGCGGGCGGGCTCTGCCATACGGGCGGCAATTCCTTCGACTAGCTGGGTCAGCTGCTCTACCTGCACCTGCAAGTCGCGAGGGCTGGCCGGCAGCTGCGATTGGGTGAGCTGGCCCTGACAGAACGAGCGCATGTCCTCGTTTACAAACTGGCCGATGGTCTTGCCGGCGCGCTGGGCGGTTTTCTCTACGATGGCCCGCGTTTCGATATCCACCCCCCGAATGGCCCAAAGGCCCGTATCCGGGGCTTTCCGGGGCCTACCCCCCCTGGCTTTGGGTTTAGTTGTGTTTTGTTCCGGTTCTGTTGCGGCCATTTCAGCGGGCGCTAAGCTTAAATCCGGTTCTGTTGCCGCCGTTTCGGGAAGTGTTATACTTAACTCGGGTTCTGTTGCGGCTCCTGCGACGGGAGTTACAATTAACTCCGGTTTTGTTGCTCCCTTTGGCTGCTTCATTGGGTTTTGTTAAACGTTTAGTTTAACAGCTAATGTAGCGCGTTTCAGCGAATTGGGTTTAGTGCAACAAAACCTTAGGTTTAGTTTACAAACTTTAACAAGCTGCCTGTCAATTGTTTTTGAAATTGGTTAACTTAGCTGCCTAGCCCTGGGCGCATTTTCGCAATGATTTGCCTTAGCCGCTCGTCGGCTGTCCCGTCGTCTGCTGCGGGCGGTTCCGGCGTGGCCTGCGGGCTTTGCATGGGGGTAGTGGTGGTTGCCGCCAACCCCTCAAACGACATAGGCTTGGCGGGCCGGTCGTAGTAAATATCAAAGTGGTTCGGCCCGTCCTTTATCGTCCCGTCGTCGGAGAGTCGTATCGAGGGCGGAAAGGCAAAGTGCTCGCGCAGCTCGGCCGCGTCGATGGGGTCGGTAAAGGTGTAATGCAGCTCGCCCCCCTGGTCGAACCAAAACCCGCTCTCGTGCCACCAGTGCGACGGGCGGTTGCCCTTGGCCAGTAGAAAATCAATGACGGGCTGCAAGTGGTCGGTGCGCGGGTCGTGGCCGGGGCCGTGCTCGGCTCCCTGGGCGGCGAGCTGTATTTTGAACATAGTAGGTGAACGTGTTTTTTAAAGACCGTCGATTTCCTATCCTGCTACTTGAGCAATCTCAGCATCACTCAGCCCATAAAGGGCATACACTAGTCCATCAAGGCGGCGCTCTAGGTGCCGTAGTCGTGCCTGTGCTTGCTCCCGCGCTGACGTAAGGGTAGTCGAGCGCAGGTTCGCGTAGCCGGCTGATAATTGCTCTACCAGAATGACTACATCGTCATGCTTCTTCTTATCAGCAGGCTTTTTCAAGTTGAGGTTAGGAATAGGCAGCTCTTTGAGCTGCGCTATACGCACCTTTGGGAAGGTTTTTGTTTCAGGAGAAATAACCTCTTTAAAGTAGAAAACAAAGAGATTTGAGCCGATTATTCCCATCAGGAACTTCTCTGAGGCGGCCTCTTTTTTGTTCACTTTGATGTTGTAGATGCTACGCGTTGTGAGCAAGCCTTCATCATCGAGAGTAGCGAAGAATTGTGAGCCTGTTTCGCGCACCATCAATTTTGGCGCTGCAAACACCCCTGAATTCTTATTGAATTCTTGACGAGTAGACTCCGAAATGAACTGCTTGCTTTTGACAACGTACCGGTCTATGCTTCCTCCTGTCAAACATGCGTATTTGCCATTACCCATCAACTTGTTCCGGCCGATTTCTAAGCCTCGGGTAATGGTTGCTAAGCTGGATAACAATACTGGGTTTTGTCGTGTGAAAATGCTTTCAGTGGCATTTGTGAAGTAGTTGCGTGCTGTTTTTGATGCTCCCTTTTGCGTTATGAACACGCACGTAGGCATCTTCACTTGGTCAAACACGTTGTCGCCTTTCTGTTCTAGAATAAAGTTCTCGCAGTGCGTGTTGATGTACTCTCGGACATTTCTAGAATTAACGTTCTTAATGAAAAGGCTGGGTACAATGAAACCAAGGCTCCCTCCCTGGTGCATGAGTCGCAGCCCTTTTTCAATAAAGAGGGTGTACAAATCATTGGTTAGGGAATAATGGTGCTGGTAGTACCCCGCCGTTTCGGGTGATGTATTGGTGACCTGTACATAAGGCGGGTTTCCGATTACCACATCGAAACCACCTTGCTTGAACACCGGCGCAAATTCATCGTGCCAGCTGAAGGGCTTTACCGCTTTTTCAGTGTCGGGAGCAAAATCTAGCTCGTCATAGAAATCAGTTTCAACCAGCGAGTTACCTACCCGAATATTCTGGTCAATGGTAGGCAGCACTCGTTCTAAGCCCAACGTCTGCTGGATGCTGGCCGGCGTTTCGCCCTCTAGACATTTGAGAAGCAGTGACAGTTTAGTTACTTCCACGGCCTGTGCGTCGAGGTCAACGCCGTAAAGGTTATTGAGCAGAATGGCTTTTTTAACGGCGCTGCTTAAGCGGCCATCAGGCGTGATAGTAGCTCCGCGCCTACCCGGTGCCTTGGCTCCGGTTTTACCAGTTAGCGTTGGTATTGGGGGCAGCGCTGCCGTGGGGTGGGCCTGGTAATAGGCCAAATGCCAGTCGAGCAAATATTGATACGCTCCTAGCAGAAAGGAACCCGAGCCGCAAGCAGGGTCGAGCACCCGTAGCTTGGCCACGTCCTGCGGGGTACGGCCCTCGCAGCGTAACGCCAAGGTTTGCTTCACAATGTCGTTTACAATGTAGGCCGGGGTGTAAAACACGCCACCCGCTTTGCGCACTTCCGGCTTATCCTCAATGCGTACCCGACGACCTGGTTCAAGCGTAATGACTTTGCCCAAAAACCGCTCGTAGGCTGAACCCAATATTTCGGCCCCAATTACCGAGAATTCATAAGGCGACTCTGGGTAGTAGAGGCGCTGCAACAGGGGTGCGATTACCGCATTGTCGATGCGTACAGCAGCTGAGAGCGTATCCTTTTCCAAATCGAACAAGCCCGAATTATAGCGAGCCGATGCCGTTCGAAACCGGTCGAGCAGTCCCAAATACACCTCGTCTTTTTTCTTCACACGGCCCACTGCCTCCAAATCAGCATAAGGCTCAATGCCACGGTCCTCGGCAATTCGCAAGAAAATAATGCGGTCCAATAGCATCTGCACTAAAAAGCGCAGTTCATCAGCGTCCAGTTTGGGGTTGCGAGTGGCTAGGCCCTGGGCCAATTCGGCGCGCATAGCCTCCAACGTGGTCAAGAAAGCGGTATCTACGGTTTCCTTGCCGCGCTTGCCACTGCCTGTAGCCACGAACTTGTCGAGCCCTCCACGCAGCACACTTTCCTTCGAGAATGTATCCCACAAAAAATCGAACTCCGTCCCGTACTCCCGGAAGGTGAGGTACTTCAGGCGACCTTTGGACGCCTTGTCGGTGGGGGCAGGTTGCAGAGTGCAATCGTACACAGCCAGTTCCTCGAAGTCGGTAAGTATACTCAGGACCAGTTTGGCACTCCAGCCGTAGCGCCGCACCTGGTAGGCTGGCAGTATTTCCTCCTTGATTTTGACGCTGGGCTTCTTGGCCTCTACAAAAAACAACCGTTGCCCACCCGATAACCGAAAAGAGTAGTCGGGCGCTTTGGTGGCCTTACCTACCTTCACCTTGTCTTCGTGAATGACCTCGCGATAAGCCTCAGCTGACCCATTACGGTTGTCAATGTCCCATCCTAGTGCCTGAAAAAAAGGGTCGATAAAGTCGCGGCGAGTTTGGGTTTCGTTGTAACCGCCTCGTTGGTAATCAGGCAACTGTCGTTCGAAATTTTCGACCAGCTCAGCAATACGGGCGCGGGCCTCATCTTTGGTAGGAGATTGGAACATAAACTTGTTTTTTAAAAGAGGCGTCAAATTAGACATAAGCTAGAAGATGACCGCTCAGATAACTTGTTCGATGTCCCGGAATCGTCCCTTAACATAACATCGGTTCTCGGACACTTCCCGGAATAATGGTGGGTTTCGGCGCGCCTGGCTGCTGCTGCCCGCGTGGTACTTTGCCGGTTTAGGGACTCGTTTCAGGGGCGGGTATGTAGGCGCTGGCTTGGCGTATGGCCTGCTGGTAAAGGGCGGCACGCTGGGGGTCAGCATCCCGCGCTGCGGCCCGCGCCATCCGTTGCGCCCGCTCGACCAGGTGGGCCGGGTTGCCGGGGTCCAGCATCTGGGATTCGTCGGCCAGTCGGCCATAAAACCTGACCATTG
>MWWH01000185.1_pt2 | contig 10742 bp, 8 predicted proteins | sample 1047231 | NCBI WGS metagenome assembly MWWH01 (sample SAMN06349967, study PRJNA376086) | soil metagenome | isolation source: MG3-2 sample Antarctic (ecotone) soil | place: Antarctica | collected 2015-01-13 | reverse complement strand
TTGGCACTTCGGCTTAGATTCTATAGAGGAGCATACAGGCCGGATAGAAGTAAAAGAAAAAAAGGATAGTGTGCAGCTTTATGTTACGGCTGTACCCGCACGCTATAAAACAGTTTGGACAGGTGGCGAGCTCGATGCAGGCAAGTATGGCACTTCATTAGTTAGAGACATGATAGGCATAGAATTTCCTTTTCCTAAATCTTTATACGCAACCGCTAAGTGTCTCGAGACGATTATTTATAAGCGCAAAGAGGCTTTGGTTTTAGATTTCTTTGCGGGATCAGGGACAACAGGTCACGCGGTTTTGATGATGAATCAAAGGCATCAAAGTAATCATAAATTTATTCTTTGCACCAATAATGAGAGCAACATCTGTGAAGAAGTTACCTACAAAAGAATTAAGAGCGCCATCAAGGGGTATAAGAATAAGAAGGATGAGAAGGTTGCTGGCCTAGGCGGGAACCTAGCTTACTTCAAGACCGATTTTGTTAATGTAGGTAACATTAGCCGGGTATCCGATGAAACTAAGATAAAGGTAACTTTTCAGGTGGGCGAGATGATCGCCATCCGTGAGGGTACCTTAGAAGAAAGGGAAAAGAATGAGTGGTGGCAAATCTTTGAAGGCAACGGCAGGCTAACCGCCATTTACTTCAAGGAGGACAAATCTCAGCTACCCGCATTAGTAGCCAAGCTAGAGGAGGAGTTGCCCGCCGCCCTTTATATCTTTAGTTGGGGCAAGAACGAGTATAAGAGCGATTACTCGACCAGCAAGATTAGAGTTGAGGATATCCCGGAGCCGATTTTAGAAGTTTATAAAGAGATAAATAGACTATAGCCATGTTCGCACTAAAACCATTTCAAGAAGATGCCGTTGCGCGCCTAAAGAGAGTATTTTTGGCGCTTTGGAAATCCCCGCATCAAAATATCCCACTTATTTTTAAATCGCCTACAGGTTCAGGAAAGACCATCATGCTCGCGCAATTTTTGCGCGACATAGTGAGCGATCCTAGGTTTCAAGGTCAAGACGTAGCTTTTATATGGTTTTCCTTTAGTGAGGACTCTTACGAGCAGAGTAAGGGGAAGTTAGGGGAATACTATGGCGGAGCATCCGAGGTTGAGCTACTCGACCTAAACGACCTTAACCGTGGGAAGCTAGAGAGCAACAGTGTATTTTTTATTAATTGGCAAAAACTTAAAGGTACTTCCAAAGATAGCCGTAAGCTCCGACGAGATAACGAAACGGGGCTTACCTTTGATAACTTTATCGCGGCCACCCACGGAGATGGTAGAAGAATAGTAGTAATCATTGACGAGGAGCACATCGGATCAGATACCGATCTCGCCCTAGCCTTAGTAGATGGCATCATTAAGCCTAAGATCAGCTTACGAGTATCCGCTACGCCCAAGTACCAGCCGACGTATGAGGAAATAGAAGACCTTAAAGCAGGGTTCGTCAAAGTGAAAAGAGAGGACGTCGTACTAGCAGGACTGATCAAAGAGAAGATAGTTTTTCAGACCGAGGAAGATCTCACCAGAATAGAATTAAAGGGTAAAGACCAGGACGACATTTTGCTTGAGCTTGCCTTTAACAAGCGGCTTGAGCTGGTGAGCCTTTACAAAGAGCTAGGCGAAGATATCAACCCGCTAGTGCTGATCCAATTGCCCAACGACGATCAGGCAGTTTCCACGACCAACCCCGTCAATAAGCAGCAGATCGTAACAAGCTATTTGATAGAGAAGGGCGTCGACCCCGAACAGATAGCCGTGTGGCTATCCCAAGAGAAAGTCAATCTTTACGACGTTGAAAATAACAGGTCGCCGGTTTCGTTCCTTCTCTTTAAGCAAGCCGCCGCTACGGGTTGGGATTGCCCGCGCGCCGGAGTGCTGGTTATGTTTCGAGAAATCCAAAACCCAACCTTTGCTATCCAAACCGTCGGGCGCATCCTTCGTATGCCGCTTGGAAGCCACTTCCCAAAGCCAGAGCTAAACATCGGCTACCTATACACCAACTATAAGCGCAACGAAGTTTTGACCGAGTTTGATAAGACCAAGAATGAATACCGGCCCGCCATCTTTACCAGCACGCGAAAGAAGGGAATCGAGCCGCTGAAGATCGAGTCGGTATTTATGAGCCGCACCGATTACAACGACTTGGGAGATACTTTTCAGGAGACATTTATTAAGGCGGCAGATGGCTACTTCGGCATCACGACTAAAGACCTAAGACTAGCCATGGTTGATAAGATCAAGGCAAAGGACTTTAACCTTGAGCCGCACGTTACCAACGGACTAGTCGTCGGAGTTGAAATTGACGACTACGATAATTTTGTTAAAGAGCTAAAGGCTGAGGGAGATACTTTCGAGCAGGAAATGTCTCAGTACGACGTTGAGCGCCTTTATAACTTGTGTTGCTTTAACCTAATCTCAAAGCAGACCGACGAGCACAAGAAATTCGCCCCAGAGCGGTCATGGGGCAAGTTAAAGACCGCCATAAACGTCTGGATTACTAACCGACTAGACGAGCCGCGCCAGCGTAGCTACAGGATCATCCTTAACGACCTTCTCAGCCCTACCAGCAAGCTAACCCCCATCATCGGAGACGCACTTTCGCAGTACCGAATAATCCGAGAGCAGGAGGTTAATAAAAAGTCAGTCAGGGCGAAGCGCACCGAAATAATCGAACTACCGAGAGAGACGCTTTTCTTTACAGATCGATACGCGGAAATGAAGGTTAAAAAGTGCGCCATGGAGCCATTCTATTTTGAGAAGGACTACACCGGCGAAGATAACGAAAAGGAATTTATCAAGTTTCTCGAAACCCACGGCGGCGTAACTTGGTGGTACAAAAACGGCGACCTTGGCAGCGAGCATTTTTCCATCCCTTATTTCAACCCAGACGAAAATAAAGAAAGCCTTTTTTACCCCGACTGGATCGTTAGGACTAAGACAACGACGTGGATCATCGACACCAAGAAGGACATGACTGCCTCGGCCACAGAGACCACGTATAAGGCGAACGCTTTACAGCAGTGGCTAAAGAGTAAGAAAGGCTTAGCCGGAGGCATCGCCGTTCAGGATGGCCCCAACGGATGGAGGCTAAATAACAACCCAGAGTATTCCTATAAGCCATCCCTAGAAGGATGGAAAAAACTAAACGACCTTATTTAAAAGAGCCGCGCGTCCTAACCCCACGGCGGCGCGCTTTAATTCCAGCCTACCCAACCCCCGACCCGAGACCTTAAAAGCCCGTACAGGTCAAATATGGCGCATCCGGCTTGTGTCATCGAGCACCACGCCCACAACTAATAGCGCCCACTTCCGAAGCGTAAGACCGCGCCAGTAATTCCATTACAGGACTAAGCAGCGAGTAGCCCAGGGAATTTCCCAGAGGACAAGGGTAAACCTGTGCGGCCCACCGCTTTTCTTTCTTTGTGGAGCGAAATTTGCGACGAGGAAAACTAAGGCGGGATACGTAAAAACGCTATCGCTTTTTTTACAAATTTTTTTACAAAAATTTCCCCTAGCAAAAATCAAAATACCACAAAACCTTTTTTTGAGGACTAACCGCAGTTATGGCAAAGAAACATATAAAAAACTATCCAATTTTTCTTCGCGCCACGAGGCTTGAGCACTTGAAAATTAAACAGAAGGCGAAAGAAAACAACAGGTCAATGTCGAGATTCGCGATTGAAAAATGCCTAAGCGACGAAATTTTTCAATCGAAAGTTGAGCAGGAGAATTTAAAAAACTTACTTTTTGAGGTTCGCAAAGTCGGAAATAATTTAAACCAAATTGCCCACAGTTTGCATTTATCAAAGCTAACCAACACGGCGCCGCCTTCACAAAATGAAATATTTGAAGCGACTAAAGAGTTAAAAAATGCAATCGCGCTAATTAAAAAAAACCTATGAGTGGAGTTTTTATCAAATTTACAATCCCGAAGAACGGGCGAACCAGCGCAGCAAACGTGCGCTACATCACCCGTGAGACGGCCACGAACGCCAGCGACCGCAACATCCAGTTTCACAATCTAGAAAATCTACGCGGGCAAAACTACCGAGAAACCCGCACAAACTTCATAAGCTACGCCGAAGCAAAATTAGACGAGGAATCCGTTAAAGTGCGGCGCGGCGGCGGAAATGCGCGCACCCATTACCGAGTAGTTTTAAGCTTCGACCGAAACGAGTCGACAAACACCGCCCAAGAGTTGAGCCAAAAATGGCTTAAAGAGAATTTTTCGGATTGCCGCGCCGCTTCCGTAGTTCACCAAGACACGCAGCACACTCATGCCCATGTGTGGATTGAGGCTACAAAACTAAACGATAAGAAGTTGCAACTAGATAATAAAAAATACCGCCAGCTAGACGAATCATGGGCAAAGATTTACGCCGAGAAGTACGGAGCAAGATACTTAACCGATCACTTAGCTAAAAAAGAGCAGACTAAAAACTATAAACGTGAATACGTTAAAGCCAAGTTGGAAGGCAGATTTATCGAAAAGTTAAAAGATAAGCCAGCAGTTGATTACAAAAAAAGGGAAGCAAACAACTATGACAAAAGTGGAATTGGAGTCCATCAACGAAAACCTGCAAATGCAACTAAGATTTTATCAAGGCAAGAACGAGCAATTGACGGAGCAGTTGATGGAAGCGAACGAGCTAGTCGAGCAATTGACGACAGAGTTAGCAATAGCCAACAACGAAAATCTCAAGCTGATGAGTTTGCACGTATTAGAGACGAATCAATTGAACGAGTTAATAGACTACATGGGCAAGTTACAGAGCTGGGTAAAAACCTTGAGTCCGAGCGGCAGAGCGAAGCAGAAAAATCAACAGTTCGCATTTATGAACGAGAACGAGAGCGTGTAAGGGAACGATAAATAATGAATGATTTACTATTAATTTTAGGTGCCGGAGGCATCCTGCTAACACAGTACGGCGGCAAAAATTCGATGTACGGCTACTTAATGCTGGGAGCAGCCGCGCTTATCGTATTCGGAAAAGCAAAGGGTTTTGGCTTGCTTTTTAATAAAGCTAAGAAAAGCGACGGCACGCATGGGAGCGCGAGATTTGCGGCCAGACGAGACATGCAAAAATTGACAATTGATACTTTGGAACTCGACGCCGGAGACCTTTTGCTTGCGCCTTTGGGTAAAAAGTACAAATTTTTTGGGCAACAGGAATATCTATTTTTACCAGCGGAGGAAGCAGTTAAGCACGTTTTGTTAACCGGCCCGAGCGGTTCGGGAAAGTCGCGCGGCTTCTACATGCCTAATTGTATGGCTTTTCAATCAAGCATGATTGTGACCGATCCGAAGTCGGAGTTATGGAAATACACAAGCGGCTTTCACAAAAACGCCGCGAGATATGCACCACGCGATCCCGATGCGAGCACGGGCTTTAACTGGATACCATTCTGTAAAGACGCAAACCTAGTCCGACTTTTAGCCCGCGCCGTTGTATCAAGTTCGGGAGAGAGTTCGGGCGACAAATTTTGGTCGGATGCCGAAACAGACCTAATAGGCGGACTTTTCGCACACGCCGCAGAGTTTAAAGTCCCGACACCAGCGGCGATGTATGACTACTTTACTTCCCATAACCCCGCCACATTAGCCGAGAGTTTGAGCGAATCTCCTTCAAGAATTGCCGCGCAGTTATCAGCCTCGTTCATCAACGCTTCGGAGAACACGCGAGGCAGTATCATCGCCGGAGTAAGCACAAAATTATCTTTTTTAACCGACGAGCGTGTCAGGCGATTTACGAGCGCATCGGATAAAGCAATAGACTTTGAATACCTAAGACGTAAAAAGGGCGCAATTTATTGGTGCCTAGAAGAAAACGACGTCGCCCAACTTCGCCCACTATCAAGCCTATTTTTTTCGCTTGTTATGTATCAGGTAAAACAGAGTTCGGGGCAATTGCCCGTTACCTTTTTTCTTGATGAACTTGGTAATCTGGGCCGCATCAGTAATTTAGAAATCGAGGTAAGTGTTGTGAGAGGCAGGGGGATAAGTTTAATTTTTGGAATCCAAAGCTATTCGCAGATTTACGCCGTTTACGGTGAGCGAGAGGGCCAAATCATCATTGATAACTGCAGCACAAAAATTTACCTAGCAGGATGTGACTACGACACCGCCGAGCGTGTAAGTAAGACTTTAGGAGAGACGACAATCACAGAGTCTCGTGAAACCGAAGGCGAGCGCGGCGGAAGTTCAACCCCCATTAAAACCCAGCGAAGATTATTTTATGCAGACGAAATCCGACAAATTGATCGTGACCAGCAGATCATTATCACCGGCAACGTAAAGCCAATTTTATCAAGACGATTTTTCTACGACGACGAGCCACACACCGCGCCAACTAGCCGACTAGGGCAAACAAACACGATGAACTTTACCAAACAGGCCCCCTTGAACAAACCAAAGAAGATCGCGCCGCCACCGCCTTTACCGGATTCGTTGCGTCGACCCGTAACCGACGAAAAACGCAGGAAAAAGGCTTAGCGAGCGTATTTCCACTTAGTAACTTGAGGATAGACAAGTATGGACAGAGGGCATGGCGCGAGTTGACACCCCTTAGCTTTTTATCAACCTTCCCCTAACCAGATTGTTATCGCGCAGCCATGTAAAAATTATCAGGAATCAAGACCTAACTTCGCACGCCACTCATCATTCACGCGGTCGATTAAATTAAGGTGTATTACACCTTTTTCTTAGCCCTAACTTTGCGCGCCGCCTCCTCTTTAGCTTCTTCGACAAACGAAGCTTTTAACTTATCAACATCTCGCAAGACAGCCTTTTGCGTTTCGGAAAATCCCAAGTGGCTATACGAGACCTCACGCGCCGCTTTCTTTTTAGCCGGATTAGCACCTTTAACTTTCCCCCCCAGAGCCATCCTTTCTTTAGGCGTGAGCGGTCTCGGCGCTTTTAAAGCTTTGTGAATCAGAAAGTGAACCACGTAAGAGAAGCCGTTTTCTTTCTCTATCGCGCCAAGATCAAAATCTTTACAGAAATTGATCAGGTACCGCGTATCATCATCTATCAATACTAACTTGCCGTTTCTTCTAGCCATAAAATCACCCCATTAAAAATTAAGCTGTAATACACCTTCTATTATACCAAAGGTGTATTACAGCTTGCCGCAAATTGCACATCAGTGCACTAGACGAACAGACCAGCCCAGATCGTAGATTTTAGGGAAGGTAGAAATCCAAACAGGATTGGCGGATTTAGGTATAATGCTTAGATAAAGCGAAAGGGCGAGTGCTGACAACACCCGCCCAATCAATTTCGGTTTATGCTTGCACGCACCACCGAACCACTACGACCAGCATAGCATAAAACCCGAAATCTCGCACAAATTTCAGTCGAGAGGTTTTTTGCTATGAGTACAGTTCAACCCCTATCCCTACCCGAAAAGGCTTTCGCCAAGACCTTTATCCGCGACTTTTCAAGTCCTTACGCGATCCAGCAGCCCGAAGGTCGCCGCGTAACTTGGCGCACTAAATACAAGCCAGTTAGCGATCCCCTTATCCACGCGCATCTAGCCCAGGACTACTGGTTAGGCGTCAAAGCCCCGTGGTATCCCCTATTCTTTAATCTTGATATAGACCGCCCCGACCGCAAGACCTTAAACGCTATATCTAACAGGCTAGATACATTTGGCATCAGCGAGCACCAGCGCGCTTTGATGACTACGCCATCACACGCCAAGCACGGCAATTTCCGCATCTACCTAAAGCTTGAATACGCCGACCGCCTACCTACTTGGCGACTTGGCTATGATGCCCTTAATGCAGCCTTCGGCGACGTGTGCGAGGTCTACCCCCAGAAGCGACGTAAAGATCGTTTACCATGCGGCAGAGCGCAAGACCTTATTAGCGAAGATGGAAGGATATTAACCAATCTTACTTGGGAAGAAGAGCTCCACTACCTACAGAAGCTTGACCCCGTACCCATTGAGCAGCTACCCCGCCAAGTACAATTAGAGTTTCCAGAGTTTTCACCAACTAGCAAAGACAGCCCTAAGATGTGGACGCCACGCGGAGCAGCAGCCGAACTAAGGGAGAACGGCTTACAGCAGCACGGCACTCGCCACGAAGCGCAGTTTATTATCCTTAACGACCTTTGGCGTTCTAACTTCCAACCAGGCGACGCCGCCGCGCGCGTGAAGTCATGGATACGCCGGCACCATAACGGCTTTAGTAAAGATGCCGCCGCTGGTCGATGGCGAGAAATACACGCCGAAATTGACAGGCAGATCGAGTGGATATGGTCACGCCCTCAGACCTTAATACCCGACACCCCACACGGACTAAATGCGGCTATTATGAAGGCAGACCTGCAGCTAGGGGCAGAGCTTTTCAAAGGCGACGCTCGAAGGCAGAAGCAGTTTATAAATCTAACTACTTACATGAGACCGCGCCAACATCACGAGTGGGTCTATATCCCCGCTTGGGTATGGCGCGAGCAGATCGCAGGAACCAGAACCCATCTACCGCTTATAGCCAGCTTGGAAGAAAAAGGAATCTTAGATGTAAACCATTCTTATAGGGTAGGAAGCTACTCGAAGCGCTTTAAGTTGAAGCTACCTAAAACGAGCGAACAGCCCATTAGCTTTGATGGGCGCAACACCACCGACTTTTATCAGGCACTTTGGCAAGGCTTCGGATCGGTTAAGAGCATCGCAGATATAACGGGCATGGACCGCACGACACTCTGGCGAAAATATCAACAGGAGTAAGCTTAGAATATAGCCCCCGGCGCGCATTAGAGGCTTTATAATCGATGTTTGTAACAAACGACACCACATAGAGCGCGCAGGAATTTCTAAGGCTAGGTTGTTGCAAACGACACAACATAGATAACGGTTAAGTGTTTTTGCCGGAGAGGTCTTCCTATCCTTTTTATCGGACTGGCTTAGTTGAGTAACGTTTTAGATGGTCAACCATTACTTTGAGCACCCCTCAAGCTTAAAGGGAGAGATTCAAGGTACAGAACCAATTTTTAAAAAACCGTTTGTGAGACAAAGTTTCATTTACGCAACAAAATTTGAATTTAAAGACCACAACATTTTGTGTTCAGGAGAGATTTTGAAATTAGCCGTGAAACATACCCTTTGGCTAAAAAATTTTTCTCCGACAACCACAACATCTAGTAAATTTTTCCAAAATCACCTACCTATTTTCAAAATCGAGTCTGATAAGCGCTATTATGGCTTTTTAGCCATTTTAAGGGTAGACAGCCCTAGACAAAATTTTTTGGCGCGGCCTGTCACACCTTAAGGTGTATTACACCTTTGCCAGCCCCAGACAAAAATTGACCCCCCTTGTCGCGACTTGTCTAGAGTGATATAAAGCCGTGCATGGATAAAGAAATGGCAGCAGAATTTTTGAGGATCTCAACCAGAACTTTGCAGCGATATACCACTCAAGGCAAAATTTCGGTTCGATATATACAGGGCAAGACCGGCGCAGAGGCAGATTACGAGAAAGAAGATTTGGAGAGATTTAAAAATCAGAAAGATAGTGTCATCTACCAGCCAGCGACGCAGTTACTAACGCGAAGCGAAGGTCAATCCCAAGCCCTAGCACCCATCGACCGCGAGAGCCTAGCCCTCGTCGGAGCGAGTGCCGCCGCCGCAATCTTCGAGCGCCTACAGCCAACAAAGCCTAGCATCCCTATCGAAAGCAAGCCCCTCCTCAAGCTAGACGAGGCGAGCCAACTCACCGGGCTTTCGCGCCAGACCTTGCGAGAGGCAATCGAGAAAAATAGGCTTAAAGCTAAGATCGTAGGCAGGGCGTGGAGAATCAAACGGGACGATCTTGATCAGTATCTAAAGAAGCTTTGACCGACTCGCTGGTGCACTATTTGCCGAACGCAGTTCTAAGCTTACGGCAGAGGTACAATAGAGACGAGGCTAAAGCCCTTAGCGCGGATTTTGATCAACTACTACCTTTACTTTAAGTCGGTTTCCAACTTTCCATGAGCCAAGAATCAAAAGAGGCAGTTTTTCAGGCACGCATTCGTGCGCTTGAGGCAGAGATCGAAGGTCTTAAGAAGCGTAAAAAGTACGGACTTGTTTGGGAGGCGAAGCCCGAAGATGTAGTCCTACAATGCCAAGAGAGCATTCCGATACTTAGGGATGTTAAATCGAAAAGGATTATTACCGATAAATCTTTACCTATGAACCTTCTTATAGAAGGTGACAATTACCACGCGCTGTCAGCCTTGAGCTACACGCACCATAAGAAGGTTGACCTTATTTATATTGACCCGCCTTATAACACGGGAGCGCGAGACTGGAAGTATAACAACGATTACGTGGACGAAAACGACACCTTCCGCCACAGTAAATGGTTGTCCATGATGAACAATCGATTAAAGCTAGCTAGGAGATTGTTAAAGAACGACGGTGTTCTAGTTGTTACTATTGATAGGTATGAAAATGGACAGCTGCTGATGTTGCTAGCGGAGATATTTCCAATGCACGACATAACAAGTGTTGTGATCGAGCACAACCCCAAAGGATTACCTAGTAGGAATTTCTCGTACTCCCATGAGTACGCCCATTTTGTTATACCCAAGGGATTATCAGTTGTAGGGAAGAATCCAGAGGCGAAAGAGGATACAAGGAATTTGCGCCGAGCAGGTCGGGCCTCTTACAGATCAGACAGACCTACAATGTTTTATCCCATATATGTTAAAGACGGAAAGGTAACGAGAATAGGGGAGGTTCCAGCAG
>MWWH01000560.1_pt1 | contig 10746 bp, 12 predicted proteins | sample 1047231 | NCBI WGS metagenome assembly MWWH01 (sample SAMN06349967, study PRJNA376086) | soil metagenome | isolation source: MG3-2 sample Antarctic (ecotone) soil | place: Antarctica | collected 2015-01-13 | reverse complement strand
AACAGCCCACAAGGTACGCACCCCACCCGCCCGCGCAATACCGCCCGCTCCCTTTTTTGCCTGCCCCCCAACCGCTGCCCATCCCTCAGCTCGTCATTATCTCGCCCATCACTACCCCCTACTCTTGGTGGCTACTGTTGCTTTTGCCCTCCTATCAGCCGCCCTTCCCTGCCCACCTGACCAGCTGACAACCGCCCGCTCCCCCTTCCCCACTGCTCGCCCTGCCTCCTGAATTGCCCCCGTTTCGGCTGTCTCAGCACTCCCCCGCACTCCCTGGCCCATACCGGTACATAAGCCCGACAATTAAGTACATAAACTGTTAATTACCAATAATATCCAGTTTATAAAATGCGCGCAAGTCACTGGCTTTTAGGGCTTTGTTGTTTTTTTGTTTTCCTCGTCCCCTTGCCAGTTGGAGTTATCCACACCCTAAAAGCCTTTTTTTTCTCGCGCGAAACACAATTTGTGTATTTGTAAAGCTTTGTTCTATTTGTAGGGCTCAACAGTGTACCTTATAAGTAACAGATTTTAAGTAGTTTATGAAATTATAAAAAATGCCAAAAACGGCTTTTAATCACGTAAAAACGGCTTTTAATCACGTAAAAACGGCTTTTAATCACGTAAAAACGGCTTTTAATCAGGCTAAAAACGGCTTTTAATCATGTTGTCACGCTATTTAAAAACGCTATTTGTAAAACATTACCGTTTATGCTGTATAATTGTCTCCAAATCAGTTAGTAAGTGCCGTGATAAAAGACCTTGAAATTCGCCAACACAATATCTTAACTAACGCCCGGTATGAGTACACGGAGTTACAGTTAGACCTCTTTTTCTTCTTAGTATCTAAGCTGCGCAAGGACCAAAACTCGGAAACCTACGAGCTAGATATTAGAGAGCTGGCTACTCTGACTGGCAAGCAATACCACTTACCGTACCTACGCAAAGCCACTGAGGACATGGGGTCGCGCATGTTTGATGTAGAAACACCAGAGCGTCATATGCAGCTCTGGATGTTTCGCAGCGTGGAATATGTGAAAGGCACGAGGATTATCGAGGTGACGCTATCAGATAAGATTCTTCCCTACTTGTTCAACCTGCAGAACAACTTTACTTCATACGGCTTGGCCGCTGCGCTACGCCTCAGCAGCAAGTACGCCAAGCGCATTTACCCGCTGTGTAGCCAGTGGAAAGACAAGGGCGAAACGAAAAAGTATGACATAGAGGAATTTAAGAAGATGCTCGGTTTACTTGACGACAAGGGGAATGATAAAGCTTCAAGGATTAGCGACTTGAAAAGCAAGGTTTTAGACATTTCCGTAAAGCAAATCAACGAGCACACCGAATTGCACGTCAGCTACACGCTGGAAAAGAAGGGCAAAGCCTTCAAAAACATCGTTTTCACGGTTAAGCCGCAAGCCCTAGCCGAAACCATCCCGTTCGACTTGGTACCGGCGGGCACGGCCCCGGCTGGCATGCAGCAGCACCAGGTGGAGAACGCCGGCCGCTTACTCGCGCAGCTGAGCATCACCACGCCGGCGCTGGTGGCCACCATCCTGGCCAGCGCGGCGCACGTAGCAGCCTGCAACAAGTTCGCACACGACCTGAAAACCGGCAAGCACGCCAAGGCCCATTCTCTCTCGGGGCTCCTGCTCACCATCCTGGGCCTTAAAAAGCCCACAAACGGGCCGCTGTTCGACGCGGCAACCAAAAAGCAGGTCTAGTCCGCCTACTTGCCAAAGACGCGCTGCCAGAGGCTCTTTCGGGCGGGCTCGGCTAACCGGGACGCAATGCCCTCGACCATCTGGGTCAATTGCTCCACCTGCGCCTGCAAGTCGCGGGGGCTCGCCGGCAATTGCGGGGCCTCCCCTTGGCGAAGTTGCCCCTGGACAAACGCCCGCACCTCGTCGTTGAAGTACTGCCCGAGCGTCTTATCGGCGCGAGTTGCCGCTTTCTCTAACATGGCCCGTGTTTCGCGCTCTACCCCCCGCACGGACCAGGTGACGGCCGTGGTGCTGACCGGCTTGGGTGGGCGTCCCCCTTTATTACCGGCCTTACCCACCATAAGATGGTCATCACTAGTTGATTCATTGGCTGTCTTACCAGCACTGGTTTCGGTAAGACTGATTTCGGGCATTGTCTTACCTGTTTCCGTTTCGGTAAGACTGGTTTCGAGCATTGTCTTACCGGTTTCCGGTTCCGTAAGACCGGTTTCGGACGTTGTCTTACCGATTGGCGTATCTGTCAGACGGGATTTAGGCGGCATAGCAGGGCGTATTACACAGTGTAAGACGCATAGGTACGCCCAAATGGGCCACCCAACCAACTGTCTTACCACTTGTCTTACCGACTAGCAGAACCGCTAAGCCGTTAACTCCAAGACTTCTGCGGCCGGGATGCCCAGCTTCTGGTACATGCGGCGCAGGAAGTCGCCGTTGGCCGGCCGCCGGCCGCGCAGCACCTCGCTCAGGCGCGACTCGCCCACCTCCAGCAGCTGCGCGAGCTGCTTCTGCTTCAGCCGGCGCTTGAACATCTCCACCTGCAGCCGGCCGGCCACGGTGGTCGGGGGGCCGGGGTTATGGCCGTTCGCCTCCTCAAAGGCGTGGATGGCGTCGCGCAGCACCAGTAGGCGGGCGTGATGGGCTTCTTCGTCGGTGGCCAGTGTCCGGAATTCCTTCACGGCGGCTTTGTGCTCGGCTTCGGTAGTCAGGTTCACGGTCTGGGGGATTAGAACAAAAGGGAAGAAAGAGGACCTCAGAGGTCTTGCAGCTGCTTTTTACTCAGCTTGCTGTAATCGGCGTGGGTCATGATGCGCCGGATATCGACGGTGCGCAGCGAAAACAACACTTGGGCCACCAACCGGTAGTGGTTGCCCTTGATGTCGAACACGTAGCGGCCCTGGCCGATGTAGTCCGCCGTGGCGAAGTCAGCCAGCAGGTCGTTGTGGCTCGACCAGGTGCAGAGCTGCACTTGGGCAAACCACACCTTTAAAGCTTCCCGCACCTGGGCGTTCTTGCGGCCGTAGCTCGTGATGGTCTTCTCCTCAATGACAATCATGGCCATGCGGCAAACATACGCAATCCGGAATTAAATTCCATATTGCGTAGAAAACACCCGTCTTGCTGCTGGTAGGGTCTGATAGCGGGCCCTTATCGGACCCTATCCGAAAGACGGCGGCTGTTCAAATCACCGTTTGGTTAGAGGCTCGTCAGGGCTTAGCCTTAAAGTCAACCGGTAGGGTAAAGACCACCGCCACTGGCTGTCCGGCCTGCTTGCCGGGCTCAAAGCGGGGCAACTCCTTTACGGCGGCCACCACCGCCGCATCAAAGGCCGGGCTCAGGCCTTTCGCGATTTTGGCATCCTGCACGGTGCCATCCGCATCGACCACGAAGGTGACAAAGGCCCTGCCGCTGGGCAATGCCTCCCCAGCAACAGCTTTCGGATATCTGATTCTGCTTTGCACGGCCTGCACCAGCATCGCCAACATTGGCATGTCCTTGCCTCCGGGTAGCTGCGGCATTTGCTCGACGTAGGTGTATACCTTATGACCGCTGCGCGTGATGACGGGCAGCACGCTATGCACCCGGGTGACCGTGGATGTATTCGCGGAGGGCAGCGGCGAGGCTTGTTGGGCAACTGCTACGGAAGAAAGCACGGCGAGGCAGCCGACGGCTAACAATGTGATTAGGGTAGAGGAGCGCATTGAGCAAGACGTTATGTTAATTATTGAAAGATAGAGCGTAACGACAATACAGCCCCAAGTTGTATAAATTCCCTCTCCTTTGGGTAAACCCCTCGCAGCTGCCCGGCACCAGGTGCTGGTAACCCATTGCAGGGCCTGTCGAGTTTAAGAAACTCGTCTACGATTCGAAGTTTACGAAACTGGCAGGGGGGATGAGTTTCGTAAACTCGAAACCAGACGCTTTTTCGGGCCTGGGCAAACAGGATTTTAGAGGCAGTGGGGAAGTACAAATACTCCCGCCCTCGTCTGGGATTTATCCCTTTACATAAGATTGGTTGTCGGACACACCTCGAAAAAGTTGTAAACTCGACCTCTATTTCTTCTGTGTTGTAGGTATTACGTTTCTAACTTCTGTATGCTCGGTTGCTGGCCTCTTTTCGTCTTCTCGCTGCTCTCGTTCAGTAGTGTTGCGCTGACTGGCTACGGGCAAGCCTCAACGCCCTTACATACCTTCTTTCAGCAGAACTACGATAGCACGGTCATTTACCAGACCGGCTCTAACTGGAACAATTCGCCTAACTATCTAATCCTGGCGAAACACCGACAGCAGCTGGAGTTTTTCACTTATACCAGCCCATACCGCGACGTACTCGGTCATTATTACCCTGGTCGGCTGGCTCAGCAGTTCGGGAGAGCAGACGCACTTTTTCGGGTAACTATCCCAGACACTAACCGCTATCTGCTCCCCCAAATACTTCCGACAGCCACGCTTACGAGAGCGTGGCGTCAACTTCAGGCGCCCCTTCTCTGGCTCGTGCAGGATGACCAACAGGCGTCACCAATAACGGGTAATCGCATGGTCGAGGATGGGGATGAGAACACCTTCTACTTCTTGGACAAGAAGGCCATTCACGTAGCTCGCTTTTATGCTCCAGCTGCCAAGGAGATAGGTGCAAAGAAAGACCCCAATCGACAGCAAGCTCTCAAGGCTATAGTCGCCTTACGTACACTTTTACAGAATGCTAAATAGCTGGATAAAGCGGAGCTTATAACGTGTAGTAAACGGTCGTTTATAGTATGTAAAATGAGCTTTTTTCGCTTGTCAACCAATTATTTACGAAAATATCGGTGGAAAATAGCGCGTTCTGCGGTGGAAAGCATCCGTAACCTTTCCCTCGTCAACGGCCAATTTTCCACTTTCACTTCGCCTCACTACTCTCCCGCAGCAGGCGCTTGGTAAGCCGGAAAGTATTTCCCCGCCAGTTGGCGACCCTCCTTCGTTATGGCCATGTTCGCCCGATAGGCTCCAATCTGAGCCCGGTAGAAATCCCGCTCGTCTCCGATGGCACTCGACGTGCGCAGCAGCTGGTCGTATTTGACCTGGGAAACCCCTCTAAAGGCCCCGCCCGCCCACGAAAGCAGCAGCACGACGAACACCGTACTCCCCACCAAGCCCATGGGCCAGCGCCAGCCCTGTAGAAAATCTACTGGGATGGAACGAGGATAAGAGGCCGCAGCCGCCCGCTGCTCCGCTACGGCCGCCGTGGTCTGGCGGGTACTCTCCTGCACACTGGCCACGAGCTGCTGCATCACGCCCAACACCTGCTGCACACTGACCGCCGTGCCCGCCTTGATAGCGGCCTCCATGCGCGCTGCGGCCTGCTGCCCGGCCTGGGCCAGCGTGGCGGGCGTGGGCAGCAAGGGCAGCAGCTCCGGAACGAGCTGCGCGGCGACCTCCTCCGCCGGCAGGTGGTAGGTCGGCCGGCTTTTGGCCTCCACCTTGGCCATTAGCTCCTGCAAGTCCGCCACGCTGGCCGGCTTACCTCGTTTGAGCAACGCGTCAACCCCGTCGCGGATTTCGCTGATGTTAGCGTATATGTCTTTTTGGGTATCCATGGGGTAGCAGAAGAAGTAAAAAAAAAGGGGGGGGGGTTACATCCCGATGCCCCCGTCGCGGCTGCGGTCGGGGAGTTGCGGCCGCTGCGGCTCTTTAGTCACTTGGCGAGCCGCTTCCTGAGCCTTGCGAGTTTGCTCCTGGGCCTGGTCCTTGCGGGCCTGGTCCCGAGCCTGGGCTTGGCGGGCTTGCTCTTTAAACTGGCGGTTCAGCTTTTCCGCCTCCTCCAACTGGCGCTTCGCTCTCCCCGCTTCGTAGGCTTCTGCGGCCTGGTTCGCGTCCTGCGCGAGCACCGGGGCCTGCGCCTGATACTGGGCAAACGTCTGGTGCAACTTACTGGCGCTGTACTCCTTGGCCACCTCGCTGCCCTTGAAGCGGTGCCCGTCCTTCTCGAACACCACCCCGTACACCTGCGGCCCGTCCTTTTTCTGGTGGGTACTGGGGTACACCTGCACGCCGTGGCGGGCCAGCTTCGCCTGCAACTCGTCCCAATTGCCCGAATAAGGGGCCGTGTGCTTTAACGCATTGCCGACCTCGTGGCGCGCCCGCTGCCAGTCCGCATCCCGCTGAGCGCTCGGCGTTTTCGCCGTGGCCTGGCGGTGGGTCGGCTCCACCTCGCGGACCTGCGCCCGGCCGCGCTGCTCGGCCACGGTCAAGCCCATCTCTGCTTCAATCTCCTTGCACACGCGCCGGCTCTCTTGGCCGATGAAGTTGTCGGGAATCGTTTTGCCGGTGTTGTCCACGCGGTTGACCACCAGGTGCGCGTGCGGGTGGCCCTTGTCAAAATGTCCGGTCAGCGACCATTGGGTATTGGCCCATTGCCCATTCTCCTGGGCCATCTTCTCCACGTAAGCGCGGCCGACCTGGCGCAGCAGCTCCGCCACTTCTTCGCGGCTACGACCGGCCGCGTCCTCGGCTGGCAGGGCCAGCGCGACGTGCAGCACGGCGTTGCCCAGTCCGGGGCGCTGCGCCTGCTGGAACTCAAAATCCTGCGCCATGTGGGCCGCGCTGTCCGTGCGCACCCCCTCCGCGTCGAGCACCTGGGCCTGCTTGTCCTCTTGCAGCACGTAGCGGCAGATGCCGGCGAAGCTCTTGCCGATTTTCACTTTGCCTATCATGCGCCGGGCAGGGTTTGGTGAATTTTGGCCAGCACCTGCTGCACCTGGTCTATCGTCGCCCGCGCCCGCAGCTCCACTACCGGCGCGGTTCGGGCCAGCACCACCAGCTGGTTCAGGTTGGTGGCCAGCTTCACCAGTTGCCGGTACTGCTGCCGCCGCTCCTCCAGCAGCGCCTCGTCCGGCGCGGCCTGTAGCACCTGCACCCCATCGAGCGCCGCCCGGATGATGGCCGACCGGGTCATTTTGGTGCGCTGTGCTTGTTCCTCTAGCCGGGCCAGTTGTTTGCCCGAGAGCCGTAGCTGGATGGTCTCATCGTGCGGGGATGCCACCTTCGGCCGGCCGGGGCCACGCTTGTTTTTCTTCTCGGGGTCAGGGCTAGGAATATCAGTAGACATGGCAAAAAGTAGGTTAGAGCTAGGCCCCCCCGGCAGGGGCGAGAAGAGGGAGGCCAGCGGCCGACCGGGGTTTTTGCACAGCAAAAACACTTCTTGCTTAACAGCAGAACGACCCGGGACCACGCCTCTAAGGTACGAAACACCTGTCGCCTGCACAATCATGCCCGCAACTTTTGTGACTGCCTCCCCCGGCCACACTAGTAAAAAGGAGTATCTAAAACTTTACTCTTTTTTAGCAACAACTGAACTCCCCGCAGCTGCCCCATCTCGTTCGTGCTTACCTGTCTGCTCCCTTGCCCCCGACCCCTCCGAACCTGCTGGCCACCCCTCGACCCGGACCTGCCAGCCCCTGACCCATCTCGACCTGGCCCATCCTCAACTGCTCAACCCCGACCTGCCGGCGACCTCCCTCACTTGGCCACCCCGTCAAATCTGCCCTCTGTGCGCGTCCCTGTTTCCCTGAGTACGGTTGACCTTCCCGGGCCTTCAACGATTCGTCTTGGGTCATTTCTGCGCGTTCCAGACCTCCCCCACTGCCTTTCTTCCCCCACTGCCTAATCGTTCGCCTAGTCCCCTGAGTTATCCCGACCCCAACCCTCCAGCACTAGCCCGCACTTCATAGCCCAAAGCAGTACATAAGCGCAACAATTTACTTTATAAGCCATTGAATACCAATAATATATAGTTTATAAAATGCGCGCAAATTACTGGCTTCTAGAACTTTGGTTGTTTTTGTTTTTTTCCCGCCAGTCGTTCAGATAGAACACCCCTAAAAGCCTTTTTTCTCGCGCGAACACCAATTGGTGTATTTGTAATTATTTGTTCTATTTGTAGGGCTCAACAGTAGTAGTCATAAATGTCTAATTATTAGAGATTTATAAGATTGAAAAAAAGACGAAAAAGGAGTTTTAATCAGTGAAAAAGGAGTTTTAGTCAGTGAAAAAGGAGTTTTAATCAGTGAAAAAGGAGTTTTAATCAGTGAAAGGGGGAGTTTTAATCAGTGAAAAAGGGGTAACTAAAAGGTTATCCTTTTTAGTTACCCCTTTTCACTGCATATTTGCTATATGAATCAGCCTCTTACCTCCGATTTAGAGATACGTCAAAGCAATGCTCTGGCCAATGCACGTTTTGAATATACCGAACTGCAACTTGACTTGTTTTTCTTCATGCTCTCTAGGCTCCGAAAAACCCAGGAGTCTTTGATTTATCATCTCGACGTCAAAGAGCTAGCTGCACTAACAGGCAAGCAGTATCATCTACCCTACCTACTAGCGGCCACTGAAGGGATGATGTCGCGGGTCTTTACAATAACGACCGAGAAGAGCATCGAACAGCTTTCCATGTTCCAGCGGATTAAGTATCTGATAGGTACTGGAATCATCGAATTTGAGCTTACCAGGCACATTCTCCCCCATCTGTTCCACCTCAAAGAAAACTTTAACAGCTTTGGCCTCTCTGCTGCGCTTCGTCTCTCCAGTAAGTATGCTAAGCGCATTTATCCCCTCTGCTCTCAATGGAAGGACTTGGGTGAAACCAAGAAATACAACATCCGGGAATTCAAAGAAATGCTCGGCCTCATCGATACCAAGGGCAAGGAAAAGCTGAAAGAATTCAAAGACTTTCGGATAACGGTTTTAGATACTACCGTTAAGCAAATCAATGCACACACTGAACTGCACGTCAGCTACAAGCTCGGCAAGGTCGGCCGAAGCTACACTGACGTCACTTTCATGGTCAAGCAGCAATCTCAGGCAACCCCAATCCCCTTCGACCTGGGGGCCACCGCTACACCGCTACCTGGAGTCCAGCAGAGCCACTATGACAATGCCGTTCGCATCCTGGACGAGTTGCGCATCACCAATGCCAAGCACCGGCAAACTATCCTGGCCAGTACGGAACACATTGCCGAAGTCAACCGCTACAATCACGACCTGAAAACGGGTAAGGTCAAAGCCAATAAGAATCCTGGTGGCCTGTTACTCGTGCGCCTAGGCTTGGTTGCGCCCAAAGCTTCTAAGCCCGCCTAAGCCCCGTATATTACTCCTCTACTTGCCAAAAACGCGCTGCCAAAGGGTCTTGCGCGCGGGCTCGGCTAATCGGGACGCAATGCCCTCAACCATCTGCGTCAACTGTTCCACCTGCACCTGCAAGTCGCGGGGGCTAGCGGGCAGTTGCGATTGGGTGAGCTGGCCCTGACAGAACGAGCGCATGTCCTCGTTTACAAACTGGCCGATGGTCTTGCCGGCGCGCTGGGCTGTTTTCTCCACGATGGCCCGCGTTTCCATATCCACCCCCCGAATGGCCCAAAGGCCCGTATCCGGGGCTTTGCGGGGCCTGCCTCCTTTGGCTTTGGGTTTAGTTGTGTTTTGTTCTGGTTCTGTTACGACCATTTCAGCGGTCGATAAACTTAACTCGGGTTCTGTTGCCACCGTTTCGGGAAGTGTTATACTTAACTCGGGTTCTGTTGCGGCTCCTGTGGCAGGAGTTACCCGTAACGCCGGTTTTGTTGCTCCCTTTGGCTCCTTCATTGAGTTTTGTTAAACGTTTAGTTTAACGGCTAATGTAGCGTTCTTCAGTGGATTGGGTTTAGTGCAACAAAACCTTGGGTTTAGTTTATAATTAATAAAATGCTATATGACAGGCGCCTACAAAAAAGTATCGCTCCCTTATCAGAGGCTATCGGAAAGATGCAGGCTATTTAAATTCCCGTTTGGTTAGAGGCTCGTCAGGGCTTGGCCTTAAAGTCAACCGGTAGGGTAAAGACCACCGCCACTGGCTGTCCGGCCTGCTTGCCGGGCTCAAAGCGGGGCAACTCCTTTACGGCGGCCACCACCGCCGCATCAAAGGCCGGGCTCAGGCCTTTCGCGATTTTGGCATCCTGCACGGTGCCATCCGCATCGACCACGAAGGTGACAAAGGCCCTGCCGCTGGGCAATGCCTCCCCAGCAACAGCTTTCGGATATCTGATTCTGCTTTGCACGGCCTGCACCAGCATCGCCAACATTGGCATGTCCTTGCCTCCGGGTAGCTGCGGCATTTGCTCGACGTAGGTGTATACCTTATGACCGCTGCGCGTGATGACGGGCAGCACGCTATGCACCCGGGTGACCGTGGATGTATTCGCGGAGGGCAGCGGCGAGGCTTGTTGGGCAACTGCTACGGAAGAAAGCACGGCGAGGCAGCCGACGGCTAACAATGTGATTAGGGTAGAGGAGCGCATTGAGCAAGACGTTATGTTAATTATTGAAAGATAGAGCGTAACGACAATACAGCCCCAAGTTGTATAAATTCCCTCTCTTTTAGGTAAACCCCTCGCAGCTGCCTGGCACTAGGTGCCATTGGGCCACTGCAGGGCAGTACGAGTTTACGAAACCCGTCTACGATTCAAAGTTTACGAAACTGGCAGGAGGGATGAGTTTCGTAAACTCCAAACCAGGTGCTTTCCCGGGCTTGGGCAAACAGGATTTTGGGGGCAGTGGGGAAGTGCAAAAAGTCCGACCGCTTTCTAGGTCCTGTCCCTTAACATAACAAGTGTTATACACCCACCCTTGGAATCGTGGTGGGTTTGGCCTCCCTTCGCGGGGTGCTGCCGGCGTGGTACTTTTCCGGGGCCGCAGCTTAGAGCGGCGATATCTTTTCTTTTAAGGGCGAATGGGATAG
>MWWH01000559.1_pt1 | contig 10754 bp, 12 predicted proteins | sample 1047231 | NCBI WGS metagenome assembly MWWH01 (sample SAMN06349967, study PRJNA376086) | soil metagenome | isolation source: MG3-2 sample Antarctic (ecotone) soil | place: Antarctica | collected 2015-01-13 | reverse complement strand
CGGCGCTCAAAGGTGAAGAGTTTACGCTTGGCGATTCGCGCCGTTTGGAGAGCGAGGGGCGCGCGTGGGACTTCGAGCAAGACGGTTATCACGTTCACGCGCACGTTATGTCGCTGGCCGTCGAGATTGGTTGGAGCGGGCTTGGCGAACAGTGGAAACGATGCTTGCTCCGGGCGGCGCAAAAGTTTGACGTTGCGATGGAGTTCAAGACAAAGCATGGCCGTCCGGTTGTAGACGTTCGCCTTGTGACGACGAAGCGGCAGGGCAAGCGCACAATCAGCGAAGAGGGCGCAATCTTTGAAGTCTGCAAATACATGGTGAAGGGTTCGGAGTTCTCCAAAGTCCCGGCGTCGCAACTGTTGGAAGTCGAGCGCACGTTACGCGGGCGTCGCATGGTCGAGCTTTGGGGCGATTTGAATAATCGAAAAGGTAGCGAAGGCGGCGCGCGTGTCAAACGCGAGTCTGACGCGATAGCAGGCCACGCAGCGCCAACAATAGAAGATCGTCTTAATGCTCTGTATGGCAATGCGGAAGTAGATCATGCGCGCGGCATAGATGATATGGCGCTCTGGCAACAGGCACGCGGAGAGCTTTACGTTTGCTTGGAACTTGAACCGGAAACAAGCGCAGCATTACTTACGCGAACTGCATACCTTGATGAAAGGGAACAATTGACAGCGAGAGCGGCGCGCGGAAGTCCTCTCAAGGTGCAAAAGCGCCGTGCGCGGCCTTTGCGTTTGATCGGAGCGCAGATGATCGCCGAAGGGCGGCGCATAGAGTGGAAAGAAATGCTTTTAGAGGTCGCCAGACAAAGGCGTGAGTGGCGGGAGTCTGATTTGATTCGCCGTTTTCCGCACAATGTCTTTCGCGGGCTGGACGGAAGTATGCGTTACGGGCTGTGTGTGAATCCGGCAACGGCTTTTGAGAGTGGCGCATTGTACGGTCATCGCGTTGGATTGAAAACGTATTTAGAAGATCGTGCGTCCGATATTGCAAAGGCGCGTTATAAGACTCGCGCAAGTAGCGAACGGTTTGAGCGTCGGCAGAGGCGCGTTGGCTTGGATTGGCAATGTTCAGCATGGGCGCGTGCCGATGCTGAATGGGAAACTTACGTCAATGGCTGCGAAGAAGGTGAGCAGGCCGGGCGCGAGAAGTCTTGGCAAGCGTGGTATGCAATTGAAGGCGAGCGGCGCAAAAGTCGCTTGGCTGTAACCTAAGAAAGCGAGGCGTTATGAAAGGTCATTATGTAGTTATCGCGGGCGTTTTCATTGAAGATGAATCGCTTGTGGTGTCTTGCGGGCATGAGCATCGCCGACTAGACCAAGCTTTCCGATGTAGTGTTGAGCTTGGCAGGATGGGCAAGGTGTCCCTTGTCCGGGCAGTAAATTCCAGCGGCGGCAAGCCGGTTGATTTATGCCCGGATGACCGCGAAGTGGTACGCAGACTCGCGCAGGGGCTTTCTATTGTGCGCCGCGATTGCGACGCTTTTACGCTTCTTGTGTTTACGTAGAAGCGCGTCAAAGCTTGTTTACATAAGCATCAAGATCGTTTCGTTTGATGCGCCATGCCCGGCCAATTAACTTTGCTTTTAATTTCTTACTGTCAATCGCTTCGCGTAAGATTGCGCGCGAGAGTCCCGTTAGTTTGCTGGCCTCATCGAGCTTTAAGAGCGGCTTCGCGGCAATCTCCGTCAACTGTGTTTCGGGCTGAAAAGACTCGCGTACGGCATCGGCGACGCTTCGCGCCAAGTTTGTGTCGCGCTGTGTCGCGGCAATCTGTAAATGCTCCAAAACGCTTGCGAGTTGCATTGGTAAGTCCGCGATGCGTGCAAGCGCCTGTGTCGTTTCTTGTGCGGGCAGGATTGCGGGCTTGATTGTTTCGCTTTGCATGTCGGCTTTGTGCCGGGCTATTTCGTCGGCATCAAAAACGGCTTCCTGCTTTCCAGAGTCGCCGCGCCTGTATGTGACGCCAAGCTTGCCAGCTTTCACGGTGCGCTGGAGTGATCGAACGCTGATGCCTAATTCTTCGGCGGCCTCTTCTCTGTTCATACGCGATGCTTTTATCATAGGCGACGCTTCGCGCCAAGTCTGTGTCGCGCGTTGTCGCCAAAAGAAAAGGGCAGCCCTAGCAGCCGCCCTTTTCCTTTGTTGCAATGTTGGAAAGGTGTCAGTGAATGGCTTCGGCTTCGCCTAATTGTTCAGCCTTCCATTCAAGGGCAGTTTGATAAAAACTGCCTTCCATTAGGCCGATGCTTTCCATGTATGCAAATTCTTCAACAATCAGCTTGATGATTTTATGAACAGGCAACTGTGTTTTGCCTAAAACATCGCGCAGAATGTCGTCAGGCACTTCAAAGTGTCCTTCAACGTAGAATACTTCCCCTTCTGTGAGTTCCGAAGCAGGCACGGTACGCCTTGCTTCTATGAACGTTTCTGCTTCTTCAATTGTTGTGCCGGTTCGTTCCGCGAGAAACTTCGCGGCGTCGTCTTCTTCGTATGTAGCTTCCATGTTTACTCCTTCGGTTTTGTGTTACCCGCGCATCAATTAAGCGGCGCGATGTATTTGGGAACGTCCAGCTTATTGACAGCGCGGCCAACGCGCCCGCGTATGCGCGCTGTGCCGGGCGCGATGAGAAGCGGCGGCTTGTCGGATGCAAAGTCAACGCGCAGCCAGCCGAGCGGCCTTACTTCAGCCAGAATCATAACGCTTTGCCACTGTGCAATAACAAAGTCGCCGGGCTTTATGTCTTCGGTGCATTCGAGCGCAATCAATTCGCCGTGACGGATGCCGACGCGGGCGAGTTGAACGCCGAAGCATTTTGCAACTTCGGTGCGCGGCGCAGGCTTGAAGGGAAGAAACTTTGATAGATTCATCGCTTGCACTCCGCTTCGCTGCGCTTTTTGGCTTCGTGTAGTTCCTTACCATCATCTGCGAAGCCTGCCAGAAGTCGATAGATGAACGGCGAACGTTGGCTTTCAACATCAAGATTTTGTTTATCGGCAGCCTGTAGCATAAGCGGTAAAAGGAAATCTGCCACATCGCGCCGCGCCGCTGGAAAAACTCTGGTTGCGGTTTGGAGAGCATCCGTCCATTCATGCAGAAAGCCTTGAATAAAGTGCGGCGTTCCTTCATCGAACATCATTGCGATAATCGGCGCGGCCTGTGCTCTGTACTTGTCGAGCGGATCGGCCTTGCGGGAATTGCTTGAAGTGACGGCTTTGATTTTCGTATTCTTCTTCTGAATCATTGACTTTGCCTTTCGTGGTAGGAGTTGATGCCATGCCCGCTTGAATGTTCGTTGCATTCAAGCGGGCGTTTTCTTTTACTGTGTGCTCTGTGATATAACCTTGACTTAAACAAGGTTCGCCGCTAATGTAGCTTTGAATTTTGAACTTGTCAATGTTCAGGAGATTGTATGACCGATAAAGATGGTAACGAGTTAATAACTCAAACAGAGGCTGCGGAGCTTCGCGGTATGTCTTTGGCTGCGATAAATGAGCACGTTAGAAGCGGGCGATTTAGATCAAAAATAAAGTATGGGAAGCGGCTCGTATATAAGGCTGATGTGATTGCCTTTGAACCAAAAACACACAAGGCGAAACATGCAGCTAAAGTGATGCCGAGCGCGAAAAAAGCGGCGATCAAAAAGAAAGGCGGCAAGTAAATGGCATATAAGATTTTCACGGAAGCCACTGACAAACGTATTCAGTCAATAATGGCAACCATCAATCTTTGTACTATTGTCGGCGGCGAGCCAGACGATGCCGAGCCGGGCAAGCACGTTGAAGAAGCGATTTTTCTAACCATGTCCGAACCTTCGCGCACCGCTATGATGCTTACGTTCATGTGGGCGCGAATTAACGGCGTACCCTTTGAAAAATCTGCGGTTGACGACTTAATTAAAGCATTGCAAAAAGAAAAGCCTCGTTTTGATAGACGTAAAATTACAACACTAGGCCGAAGGGTTGGAAGCAAAGCTACTTTCACATTCGCCGTTCTTTCCCTTCACGGTGCGCGCAGAGGGCGAGAAGAAATATACAGCGAGACTTGGAAAATGTTTCATATCCGCCCAGAGCCGGATCACGGAAATCTTGTGTGGACTGCCCACAAGAAAAGAGTTGAAAGTGCTATTTACAACAATACTGTCAGACCCAAAATCCGCAAACGTTCCCGTAATAAGTAACGCTATGGTGGCTTGCATTATTACGGAAAAATTTATTTTCAAGTAGATATTAAGCAAATTTGCTGGAGAAAGTGCGCCGTAATAAATAGCGCTATGTTGGCTTGAATTATTACGGAAAAAAACCTGTGGTTAAATTTCGGCACGTCGAAGCGACGAACTATAAGGAGCGCAGTTGAAGTGAGCAAAAGCAAAAAAGGGAAAGAAGTCACACGCGAGCGCGCGTCTAAAATGTTGGAGCGTGCTGTTTCCGGTTCGAGGCAGCTAGGTCTTGACGATGTAGCAGACCGCTATGCCGGAATGGACGTTGACGACTACGCCACTGAAAAAGGGCTTGTGCTTACTAACCCTGTGCCAGAACTTAAAAAAGCAGAACGGAGCAAAAAACCAATGTCAAACGAATCATCCACAATCACAAAGGCCGATCTGGAAACAGAAAACGGCGAACTGCTTGACCTATTGAATGATATTTGGGCGGAGTTGTCAGACTTGGACAACACGACCAATAAAGCACAGTTCATCGAGGCGGTTGATAACGTGTGCGAACTAATGAACGACTTCGACGCGGAAACTTTTCCAATCGAAGGCGACGAGGACGACGACGAAGAAGAAGAAGCGGCGGCGTAGCCAGCCTTACCGCGCGAGTATAGCCAGCGCGCACGCAATGATGTGAAGCGAAACATGCCCGGCGCTGGCGTGACACCTACGATTGCAACGTGAAATTCACGTTTACGCGGCGTGTGCATGAACGTATGCGCGGGCGGTTGCAGTAACGGGTGAAGTGTCGAAAACCGGAGTCGTGTATGGATATGGAAATTGCCTCGGAAGAAAGTGGCGGCGCGTTTGATATTAGCACTCGCGTTGATGTTTATTTTCTGCCGGAGTTTTACGGCAACACGCGGCACGCCGGAAAGAGTCACCTCGGCGTGCCGCGTCGCAAAGCCGGAACGTTAAGCCACAGTGCCGACATGGAACGCGCGGTGCGAATGTTTGCGACAGAGGCAGGCGCGTACTTTGCAGAGCTTAAAGACGGGCGCGACGTTATAGACCATCGCGTTATTGAAGCGAAGTCTCGTGCGCAAAACATCGAACTTGATTCAGTGCCGACGCCCGCGCCGCCGCAAGATGCTCTTGCGCGTGTGCTGGACGGAATCAGCCAAAGGCTTGAGGGGCTGGAAAGCGAACGGTCTGCTGCACGCAGGCGCGGACGCGTCGAAAACAGAGCGCGCGTGCGGCGACGTTTCCAAGCGCCGATGCCGCGTGAAGCGGACATGCTACAGCAGCCGACAATTTCGGAAGTCTTAGAGCGCGAGCGAGCGCGTGATCGTGAAGTTTTGGCACTCTCAATTGAAAACGCAGAGTTGCGATTAAAGCAGGCCGCGCCGCAAGCGGAGAAATCATCGCCTGATTTGTCAGGCTTGCTCTCGCAAGTTTTGGTTGCGAAGGTAGCGAGCGGCGACGATGATGTAACGGATCGCCTTATTGATCGCGTGCTTGGCAATGATGCTGACGAGAAAAGCGGCGGCTTTTTCGGGTTGGTCGAAAAGCTTGTTGATAACGCCGACAAGATTCCGTCTGTGCTTGCTTCTCTTGGAATGCTCGCGCAGCCCGCGCCATTGCAGCCACCGCAACACGCGCCCGCGCCGCGTCCCGTATCGAGCGCGCCGCCGCCGCAACAAAACGCTTCTACGACAAAACAGGCGCAAACGGATGAGCCGCCAAACTTTGAGCACGAAGCTTCGGTTGTTTTCACCAACACTCTTGCCGACATGAGTGCTGGCAAGCCAGCGCGCGCGAGCGCCCGCGACTTAGTTTCTCTGTTCAGAGAGTTTCCCCAAGAATCAGCCGCGCTTAGAGCTCAGTTGGCGTTTCCATCCGAAGTGATTTTGCAATCTATCGCGACGGGCTATCCGTCTCACGCGTCGATAGTGACGCAGCCCGGCGCGGTTGAATGGATGAATCAACTCCAAGCTGAAATTGCAAAGCGTCGTGCGCCAAAGGCCAAAGCCGCCGCGTCCGACGCTTTGCTTAGTGGAAACGGTTCGCACGCCGAAGCTGTAGCTTCGTAAGAATATGGCGCGCAAAGAAGGTCATAATCTTGAAACGCTGATCGAGCGTTATGCGTTGCCGGGCATCCTTGCGGTGATTCTCTACCGCGCTTTTCATGGACGGCTGCCAGGCGTTGAAGATTTGTTTATTACACCAGAAGAACAGGTCAGCGACGCGTTAGGCGACTTGAATTTGCAGGAAAGAGAAGCGGGGCGTGCGCCGTTTGTGCTGACGCGCTCCGTCTTGCCTTATAACAAAAAGTTGGGAAGATTATTTGAAATCTAGTTTGCGGGAATAGTGGGAAAACCCGAATCCACTTTACAGGCTATCCGACGAGCGCGGAATCTGTAAAAGGCGAAACGCATGTGAAGCCGGCCTTACCGCGCAAGTGTAGCGACGCGCCACATAATGTTATGAATGCGCAAGGTTCGGCGCGTCGCGTGACCCTTTCGGTACTATATAACAAGCACGGAATTGTTTTGTTGCTTTTGAAAATGTCGCGGTATAAGGTAGCGAAGTCTTTTTGACAATAGAAAGCCCCGCATCGCCGAAATCTTTAGCCGGATCAAGCGATGCAGGGCTGTTCAGACCACTTCGCCAAGTTGCAGTTGGCTCGGTGTATATACAATTCTTGCACAAACGAGTGAATACGGACAAGTAAAAATTTTCAACTTGTAACCACACTCCGGCGAGACACCAACCTTCCCAAACTTCGGCTTAGTAGAAAACGCGAGCCGAAAATCGCTCAATCAATCGTACAACTTAAATCGGTAGTCGCCGCGAATCCGCGTGACGTAGAGCAGATCGCGCTTGATCGTATGCGTATCGGCACGGACGTAGGCCGCCGCTTGCGTGATGCCGCGCTTCTCGCTGGCGACGCGCAGGCAGAGGCCGACGCTGATTTGATTATCCAGACCGCGCGCTGTGAAAATTTTACTGTTGCGCCGGATGTTGTCGGCGAGTTCGGCGAACTGTTTGATGCTCTATTTACAAAGTCGGTTTTGAGTTCGTCGCGCCTGTGTCCAAGCTACGTTGCCAGAAGCGCGAGCAAGTCACGCAAGCGCGTCGGCGCTGTCATTCACGCCGTAGAGAAGTTGCCCGGCGAAAGGTGGTGGCTTGCTACTTTGACGATGCCGACGTTGATCGGCGCGGGCGTCGAACTGTCATTTGATATTTTCGATGATGCGTTGAGCCGCTTGCGTAAAGGCAAATGGTGGAAAGATAAAGTGCGTGCGGCGCTCAAAGGTGAAGAGTTTACGCTTGGCGATTCGCGCCGTTTGGAGAGCGAGGGGCGCGCGTGGGACTTCGAGCAAGACGGTTATCACGTTCACGCGCACGTTATGTCGCTGGCCGTCGAGATTGGTTGGAGCGGGCTTGGCGAACAGTGGAAACGATGCTTGCTCCGGGCGGCGCAAAAGTTTGACGTTGCGATGGAGTTCAAGACAAAGCATGGCCGTCCGGTTGTAGACGTTCGCCTTGTGACGACGAAGCGGCAGGGCAAGCGCACAATCAGCGAAGAGGGCGCAATCTTTGAAGTCTGCAAATACATGGTGAAGGGTTCGGAGTTCTCCAAAGTCCCGGCGTCGCAACTGTTGGAAGTCGAGCGCACGTTACGCGGGCGTCGCATGGTCGAGCTTTGGGGCGATTTGAATAATCGAAAAGGTAGCGAAGGCGGCGCGCGTGTCAAACGCGAGTCTGACGCGATAGCAGGCCACGCAGCGCCAACAATAGAAGATCGTCTTAATGCTCTGTATGGCAATGCGGAAGTAGATCATGCGCGCGGCATAGATGATATGGCGCTCTGGCAACAGGCACGCGGAGAGCTTTACGTTTGCTTGGAACTTGAACCGGAAACAAGCGCAGCATTACTTACGCGAACTGCATACCTTGATGAAAGGGAACAATTGACAGCGAGAGCGGCGCGCGGAAGTCCTCTCAAGGTGCAAAAGCGCCGTGCGCGGCCTTTGCGTTTGATCGGAGCGCAGATGATCGCCGAAGGGCGGCGCATAGAGTGGAAAGAAATGCTTTTAGAGGTCGCCAGACAAAGGCGTGAGTGGCGGGAGTCTGATTTGATTCGCCGTTTTCCGCACAATGTCTTTCGCGGGCTGGACGGAAGTATGCGTTACGGGCTGTGTGTGAATCCGGCAACGGCTTTTGAGAGTGGCGCATTGTACGGTCATCGCGTTGGATTGAAAACGTATTTAGAAGATCGTGCGTCCGATATTGCAAAGGCGCGTTATAAGACTCGCGCAAGTAGCGAACGGTTTGAGCGTCGGCAGAGGCGCGTTGGCTTGGATTGGCAATGTTCAGCATGGGCGCGTGCCGATGCTGAATGGGAAACTTACGTCAATGGCTGCGAAGAAGGTGAGCAGGCCGGGCGCGAGAAGTCTTGGCAAGCGTGGTATGCAATTGAAGGCGAGCGGCGCAAAAGTCGCTTGGCTGTAACCTAAGAAAGCGAGGCGTTATGAAAGGTCATTATGTAGTTATCGCGGGCGTTTTCATTGAAGATGAATCGCTTGTGGTGTCTTGCGGGCATGAGCATCGCCGACTAGACCAAGCTTTCCGATGTAGTGTTGAGCTTGGCAGGATGGGCAAGGTGTCCCTTGTCCGGGCAGTAAATTCCAGCGGCGGCAAGCCGGTTGATTTATGCCCGGATGACCGCGAAGTGGTACGCAGACTCGCGCAGGGGCTTTCTATTGTGCGCCGCGATTGCGACGCTTTTACGCTTCTTGTGTTTACGTAGAAGCGCGTCAAAGCTTGTTTACATAAGCATCAAGATCGTTTCGTTTGATGCGCCATGCCCGGCCAATTAACTTTGCTTTTAATTTCTTACTGTCAATCGCTTCGCGTAAGATTGCGCGCGAGAGTCCCGTTAGTTTGCTGGCCTCATCGAGCTTTAAGAGCGGCTTCGCGGCAATCTCCGTCAACTGTGTTTCGGGCTGAAAAGACTCGCGTACGGCATCGGCGACGCTTCGCGCCAAGTTTGTGTCGCGCTGTGTCGCGGCAATCTGTAAATGCTCCAAAACGCTTGCGAGTTGCATTGGTAAGTCCGCGATGCGTGCAAGCGCCTGTGTCGTTTCTTGTGCGGGCAGGATTGCGGGCTTGATTGTTTCGCTTTGCATGTCGGCTTTGTGCCGGGCTATTTCGTCGGCATCAAAAACGGCTTCCTGCTTTCCAGAGTCGCCGCGCCTGTATGTGACGCCAAGCTTGCCAGCTTTCACGGTGCGCTGGAGTGATCGAACGCTGATGCCTAATTCTTCGGCGGCCTCTTCTCTGTTCATACGCGATGCTTTTATCATAGGCGACGCTTCGCGCCAAGTCTGTGTCGCGCGTTGTCGCCAAAAGAAAAGGGCAGCCCTAGCAGCCGCCCTTTTCCTTTGTTGCAATGTTGGAAAGGTGTCAGTGAATGGCTTCGGCTTCGCCTAATTGTTCAGCCTTCCATTCAAGGGCAGTTTGATAAAAACTGCCTTCCATTAGGCCGATGCTTTCCATGTATGCAAATTCTTCAACAATCAGCTTGATGATTTTATGAACAGGCAACTGTGTTTTGCCTAAAACATCGCGCAGAATGTCGTCAGGCACTTCAAAGTGTCCTTCAACGTAGAATACTTCCCCTTCTGTGAGTTCCGAAGCAGGCACGGTACGCCTTGCTTCTATGAACGTTTCTGCTTCTTCAATTGTTGTGCCGGTTCGTTCCGCGAGAAACTTCGCGGCGTCGTCTTCTTCGTATGTAGCTTCCATGTTTACTCCTTCGTTTTTGTGTTACCCGCGCATCAATTAAGCGGCGCGATGTATTTGGGAACGTCCAGCTTGTTCACAGCACGACCAACGCGCCCGCGTATGCGCGCTGTGCCGGGCGGGATATGAAGCGGCGGCTTGTCGGATGCAAAGTCTACTTGCAGCCAGCCGAGCGGCCTTACTTCGGCCAGAATCATAATGCTTTGCCACTGTGCAATAACAAAGTCGCCGGGCTTTATATCTTCGGTGCATTCGAGCGCAATCAATTCGCCGTGACGGATGCCGATGCGGGCTAGTTGAACCTCAAAGCATTTTGCGACTTCGGTACGTGGCGCGGTCTTGAAGGGAAGCAGTTTTGATAAATTCATTACTCGCCCTCTGCTGCTTCTTGCTTCATGTACGGTAGCATTCCTAAGCACGTAGGGAATTTGAGCACCTTCTGTACTTCGTGCTCACTAACATCATCAAAGCTAGAGAACCACTTTTCGAGATTGTGTTTGACGTCGGCAGGGACGTGCCGACTATTCAGAAGCAAGAAAAGGGCTTCGCCTACTTTTGCCAATTCTGCCTGAATTATTTCAGGGTCTTTCGGTTTCAAGCGCGGCGTGGTTAAGTTTACTTTGCGTGGGCGAATAGAACTCACGACGTTGTTTTTCGTATTCTTCTTTTGCATTGACTTGTCTCCTTAGTCGGTAAAAAGTTAATGGTCATGCCTGCCTGAATGTGCGTTGCATTTTGGCGGGCGTTTTCTTTTGCTTGGAGTAGACCCGTTGCAAGATGTAACATG
>MWWH01000558.1_pt1 | contig 10758 bp, 10 predicted proteins | sample 1047231 | NCBI WGS metagenome assembly MWWH01 (sample SAMN06349967, study PRJNA376086) | soil metagenome | isolation source: MG3-2 sample Antarctic (ecotone) soil | place: Antarctica | collected 2015-01-13 | reverse complement strand
TGCTAAGGGGTGCGACTTGCTTATTTTACCGACAATTCCCGATGTCGTTAGTCTTGAACCAATGTTGCAGACTGCCGAAGCATTAGCGGCGGGAACAAACTTCCGGGCATTAATTACACTCGTTCCCCCTCATCCAAGCAAGGAAGGGGAACTAATGCGCGACGATTTGAGAGAAGGGGGCATTCCAGTTTTTGAAACGATGATCCGCCGAACGGTGGGCTTTGCGAAAGCCGCGATGGTTGGTCGTCCGATTAGAGACATTGAAGATTCAAGAGCTAGGATTGCTTGGGATGATTACAAAGCGTTAGGCGATGAAATTAGGGAGATTATAAAAAAATGAGTAAATACGGTGCTTTAATTGAGCAAGCTAAAAACCAGAATACCGAAAAACCAGAAAGCAAGAAAACCAGAAAACCAGAAAATCTAATGAAAGGTAGTAAATCTGAAAAGTCAGAAGAGAAAGGAGTTAATTTAAGTATAAAAGTTCCTGAATCAAAAAGGCGGCATTGGGTTGTTGAAGCGAAAAAACAAGGAACTTCGCTTACAGCAGTGATCATTGAAGCTCTATCCAAAAAATTTGGAATTCCTGAGTAAAATAAATTTAATAAACCAGAATACCATAATACCAGTTTTCTGGTATTATCGGACGCAATATAAGTAAAATAATGGCAAGTGGAAAAGCAAAAAAAATAGAGAGCCTGTTCATCGAAGATGAAAATAAAACTCCTGAATCTTCGGAGAAAATCATACAACCCATAGAAGAAAAAACTGTAAAAGTTAAAAAATATGATCCAAGAAATAAATTAAACGATTTATCGTCAAGCGAATGGATTGCTGAAACTGTTTCCGTCTGGACTCAGAAGGGACTCGGCGCAAAGCACCCAGACGCACAAATTGAAAGACAACATCCTGCACCTTTTTCATTTACGGACATAAGCCGATTGATTCGGTTTTTCACGAAAAAAGAGGGAACAGTTTTAGACCCGTTTGTAGGAATTGGATCAACACTCAAAGCGTGTGCGTTGGAAGGTCGCAACGGAATAGGGATTGAGTTAAATCCAACTTATGCAAATTTAGCAAAACAAAGATTAGAAAAAGAAGTTACAGGGCTTTTTGTTTCAAATGATCAACAAGTGTTATGTGGCGACTCCCGCGAAGTTGTGCAAACGCTCGAAGAAAATTCATTGGACTTTGTTGTAACCAGTCCGCCGTATTGGAATATTCTTCACAAAGAAGATCATAAAGCTAAACAGGAAAGAAAAAGTCAAAACCTTGATACTCGGTATAGTGATAACGAGAAGGATTTAGGTAACATCAAAGATTATCAAGCCTTCCTGCACGAAGTAACTTCAATTTTGGGCAACTGTGGACGCGCACTAAAACCCAAAAAATATATGGCTATTATCGTGAGTGATTTTCGAGACAAATCGCGTTTTTATATGTTTCACTCAGACTTAGCCAATGCGTTACAGAATTATAAGTTAGGATTGAGAGGCATCAAAATTTTATATCAACGTCACAAAAGGATTTTCCCTTATGGTTATCCTTATGCGTATGTGCCGAATATTCATCACCAATACATTTTAATTTTGCAAAATGACAAATAACGAAACTCTAAAACCTTATATCAATCAAATTACAGAAGGTGATTGCATAGAAGGAATGCGAAATCTCCCGGACGGCTGCGCTCAATTAATAATTGCTGATCCTCCATATAATCTCGACAAAGATTTTGGAAAATGGAAAGAGAAAGAGCAGCGTAATAATTGGCTTTCGTGGTCTAAAGAATGGTTAACCGAATGTAAGCGGATTCTTGCACCCGGCGGAAATATTTTTGTTTACGGCATTCACAATCATATTTGTTGGATACAGTGCCATTTATACGAGTTAGGGCTTAATTATAGACGACAAATTATTTGGCATTATGAAAATGGTTTTGCAGGTTATACGCGCTCTTTAGCCGCGCACTATGAGCCTCTTCTGTGGTTTTCAAATGGTGAAGATTATACCTACCATCCGATTCGAGAGCCTTATAAAAGCACTGAGCGGCTAAAGCATAAAATTATAAAGAATGGAAAAATTTGGACACCTCATCCTGACGGACGATTAGCCGGAGATATATGGAGTTTCCCAACACTGGCAGGAAGGCGTTTTAAGGATGAAAAGGTAAATCATCCTACACAAAAGCCCTTATCAATTTCGCGCCGCATAGTAGAGCATTTTTCAAATCCAGGTGATTTGGTAATTATTCCATTTGCAGGAAGCGGAACAGAATGTGTTGCGGCGGCAATGAATGACCGAAAATTTATAGGTTTTGATTTAAATCCTGACTATATCGCTATTTCGGAAAAACGTCTTGCTGAAGCGAAAGCCGATAATGGTTTTCACTTTGAGCTTTCCGCAACTCCATAATGACCAAGTGAAATATTCAAAGCTCTGTTTAATGAATTCTCTAATGACGCTCGAATAGAGCGATTTTCAGAGTCTGCATAAAACATTGCTTCCTGTGAGGCTAGTAAACTCTTTCTAGCCCACAGTAACAGCATTAGCGCGGTCACTGTGGTAGAGCCAATCTTAATTTCTAATACGTCGTTAATGTCTTTAATCACTTGCCAGTATTCAGTTCTTTGATTTGGTAAAGCCAAACTAACAATAAAAGCGGAAATTTCTTCTTTTGGAATATTGTAACGAGAATGCAGCACCGCGACATTATCGAGAATATTTCTAGGAGCATCGAGAACACCCGCCCCAAATTCTACTTCCGCAGTTCCTTTTGAATCGGCATTAGAACAAACAATTTCCATACGAATATTTACATCTCCCTGCCGTCGCATAGCTGCACTATTTCCAAGTGCTAAAAGTAAATTTCGAGTCAAATGTTGAGGTAATTTCGGAGTAGTTTTCAACTTTACCAAAATTCGATTGTGAACATTTTCTATAAGTTCATCGCTCTCTTGCGCTAGATTACCGCTGATCGGAATGTTCGCTAATCTCGCTATGATTGAATCTACAATTTCCTGAGTAACTCTGTTATGTGAGAGTTGAAAATATGCGTTTTCAGTATCGTTTACTATTGCGCCAACACTGGGGTTAAATTGAATTGCCCCGACTGGACAGCGAGAAACGCATAATCCGCACGAAATACATTCCTCAAGATTCACACTTGGCGCAGAATCTTCAATATTCCAAGTTATTGCTGCTGTTGGGCATACTCGCTGATCTAAGTCGGCAGGGAAGTCATTGAAACCTTCTACTAAAAGTTCTGTTGGAGCATATTCAATGCACGGCATATCAGGACAATGGATACACGAACCGCTTGCCTGTCCACCGTCAGAAAAGAAAACCGCTGATTGTCCGGCGTTCCATTCAATACGTTCTGGCACGGCATCATCTCGCAGATTTTTTGCCGTAGTTATGCGTTCTCTTTGTTTAAGTGTTCGATACATTGATAATTCCGCGCAAAGTTTGTAATTGCGTTTTGTTGTGTTCTTTTTGCTCTAATACCGATGAAACGACCAATTTAAGTAGTGATCGGAAATCAATAACGCCTACAGAAATGTTGAAAGTTTGATAAATATCCTCAATTAGTGTTGCTACTGCTGCCCGTTCATTTGGGGGATTAAAACCAACAACAAGGGAAGTCGTATTTTCTTGTGTTGGGTAGGGGCGACGAGATAAGAAGATTACTTTGTTTTCTAGTGCTTGTCTTACTGCCTTAACGGAAATAAACAATTCTTCGCCGGGTGATTTTATTTCAATTGGAATGGATTGCTCCGGGTCAGTGATAAAGGCATCCCATCGTTGATAATTAACACCTCCTCGCGTTACTTCGCATTGGTAGTTAATCGCACAAAATAGATTCGCTACGAGTGGATAAAAAACATCCTTATTCGCTGTTTGATAAGAAGTAGCCAAGTGTTCTGTTACTTGACTAATATCTTTCCCAAATTGTAATCCTGCATTACGTATTTCTTGAACAATAGGTAACTCTACGGTTATTTGCTGAGATATATCAGCCTTAGAATAGCTCAAAGTAATTTGAGTGTTTACGGCTTCCGCAACATTCGGAACAACATTTTGGGGCTGAACAGAAACAGCGGCAGCACTTTCTGCTGTTTCTGTTGGCGTGTAAGTTAATGGAAATAGAGGTTGCACCGTATCGGGTGCAAGTTCTTGGAACGGGGAAAAAAGCACAGGTAAAACTCTTTCACCAAATACAGGTTGAAAAGTTGTAGCATCCTTTGATATTTCATCTGCAACGGACAAAATATCAAAACCTGACCGCTCAAGCATTTTATAAAAACTATATCTGATAAGCGCGTTCGCTACTTCAGCATCAAGGTCTGTAAGATCAGATGCGCGTAAATCTAGCGCACTATTTATCCATTCGACTTGTTCGCGTCCTTCCTCTGTTAGAACGTGAAAAACATAAGGCTTCCCGTAAACATTTCTTCTTCTTTCTTTAACCGTCCATCCGCTCCATTCAAGAACTGCCAAAGGAAAGCGCGTGTAATTTCCCATTGTAACAAGGGTAATTCCCCGTGTTCGTGACACTTCATTTAATGCAGCATCTAAACGCCTATAATCACCACGCAAAGCTCGGACTCTCTGCACCATTGAATTGAAACCTTCCGCAGATTTATCGTTTTCTAAGGTAAGTGAGCCTACAATCATTTCATCGCGGCAGAGAAAACCATCAAGCGCGGAAATTGTCCGTAAAATACAAGCAAAAGGGCGCAAGTGATAATTCCCCAAAACCTCCAAAATCGAATTGGGGTAAGCAATCCCTAAAACACTCTCACGGAAAATAGAATCAGGGTCACGGCGAGCGGCGGCAACGTGCGCTCCTAAAAATGTAAATGTAAAATTTAATCTATTATTAGGTAAAGGATGTAACCAGCCAAGAGTTCTGTATAATTCCGAATACATTTTTGACTGATTGTATAGAGGATCACGACTTCTATCTGCACGGGTGGAACGCTCTAAAGCCTGTTCGCCCATATAGCCCGAAGAGGTAGCAAGATTTTGCGACACCATTGTTCTCGACATATCATCGAGTGAAAACGGTTGCGCCTCTTTTAAAGACTCAAACAATGCCTGAAATATACGTATGAAACCCGGAATGTCTGAGCCGGGATTAGGGAATCGAAGCAAAATGCAATCTCCTTCTATGCCGCGCCGGAATTTTTTTTGCTCTTTCGGGTCGCATTGTCCGAAAGTTCTTTTTCCAAATTGGCAATGAAGGATGGAAATTTAATATCAAGTGCTTCGCACCATTCACGAAGTTCAATAACATCTAATCTACGTTCGCCGCGCTCGCACTTACTAACAAACGATTGTGTCTCTCCTAATTTTTCTGCAAGCTGTTCCTGAGAAAGCCCTACATCGGTTCGAGCTTTCCGAAGAAATTCTAGAAACAAAGCATAGTTTTTTGAGATGAGCGTTTTTTGCATTAATCTTCTTTGCCAAAAGACTATGCTAAAACCGAAAATAGAATAGTCCAAAATAGACTATTATTTTGATTTCAAAAAAGACCTTTAGTTAAAACTTAGGCATTTGTTGGAAGTGTTCTCGTGCTTTTTTCTCACGGTTTCCAACTGATATTTGAGTGTAAATTACAGTGTTTTGAATGTTGGAATGTCCTAACCAGTCTTGAACAAAGCGAATATCCGCGCCCGTATTGAATAAGTGAGTGGCAATCGAATGTTTTAAAACGTGGAAGTGTTTCTTATCGTTCGGCAGCTTCGCTGTTTCTCCGTAGCCTTTAATCAAAACGTCGAGCATTGCCCGGCTGATCGGTGCGCCTTTCCTGCTTGGAAAAAGATACGGCAAAGAATCTTCCCGCGTTCGCAGATAACTTTTCAAAATTCTAACTTCATCGGCTTGCAACGGATGAACGCCGGAAAGACTGCCCTTTAAGCGGTGAATGTTTATTCTTAATTGCTTCTCGTCAAAATCACTTCGCTGTAAAAGTCCTACTTCGCTCGCTCTTAATCCGTGCCGATACGCCAAAAGGAAAATAGCTTTATCTCTTTTGCTTGAAATAATACCGATTAAATTTTTAGTCTCGGTCTCAGTAAGAAATTTTATCGTTTCGGCTTTAGTTGCTCGGCTCGGTTTCATAAAAAAACTATTAGACAAAATAACCGTTTTGTCTAATAAGAAACTGATTTTCAATGAAAAACCTTTGATTTGCGGATGGCGAAAAACTGAGAAAATTAACTGTAATGTCTAATTGAAAATTAATTCAACAGTTCGGGCGGCTCGTCCCGTGATTCATCCTTTGATTTCGATAATGCCTGACTGAGCATTTTTCCTAACTCTGCCGCTTGCTCTCCTATTCGTCGCCCTTCTTCGGCAACTGATGGGGCTAAGGCATCGAGCAAAATATATTTAATCAGCGTGTCCGTGTCCTTGCCTTCTTTTTCGGCAAGTCTTTCGAGCATTTCGTAAAGTTTCGCCGGTATCTTAATTTCTTTTTGCTCTTCCCAATTTGATGGCTTCATCTGAAAACGCTTTCCTCGTGTGAAATTATTATACAACCTCTGATAGAATTTCTTTTCATTAGCATTACCAAATTTTTCTGTGAGGAATGGATGTTTACTAATGAAGATTTTTACCCTTTTTCTTATCGCTTTAACTGCCTTCGTTTTTGTTACTCCGGCTAATGCTCAACGCCGCAACCGTGAAGCTCAAAAACAAACTACTGAACAACAAAAACAGCCTGATACTTCCGGCAACGGTCGCCGCGAAAAACGACTGGCTCCGAAAGTGCCGCTTGTTCCCTGCACTTTAACCTTAGACGATGCTCCATCGCTGAGAGGTTTTTTGTTTGGGCAGTCTCTTTCTCAAGTTAAAGGCAGATTCGCTGGAACTCGAATAGCAATTACTGGCGTTAATATGCCGATCAGTAATGAAAAACCTTTTTTTCAACAGTATGTTTTATATTCTAATAGTGCAGTTACAGGTAATGAAACAAGCGTAGCTGAAGAGGCGGCAAATTCGAGATATTCGGGAAATAGAACTACCTCTGACGGTCAAAAGAGTTGGGACGATATAGCCGCCGGAATTGCCCGTAAGACTCAAACTGACGCAACCTTTAAAGACATCAAGGAAATACGTCTTTTCTTTTACGGTGCAAACGACAATCCAACCCTTTACGCTTATGATCTTTACTATATCCCAACGCTCACTTTTGATAGCACACAAGCTGTAAAGGAACTTTTTTTAAGCAATTTCAATATACCTGTTGATTCTTGGGTTCCAGCTAGTGAAGACCGGAAACGGGTTAATGATTGGGTAACTAACTGCAACGGATGGCGAGCAGTTTTTGAAACAGGCACAGACAATACCGGGCTTTTTTTTAGTGCTATTAACGCTGAAGACGAAAAGAATTTAGCCAATATAAAGAAAAATACTGAAAAAAAGAAAACCGAAGGCTTTAAGCCTTAATTTTTACAGGCGAAAATTGGCGGTAAAATCTTGGTTGTTGTCGTCGTCGTTATCTGGATTGCCGGGATTACCGGGATCGTCGGGGTCGTCGTAAATTGCCTTTAGGTCAATTTCTGGAATGCAAAGCCTTTCTAGGTCTTTCTCATCCCACAGTCTTAGTTTTTGTTGTGAATCCGGGCGCGGATGAACGCCTTCATCCTCTATCTCTTTGTCTGAAAGATGCGGAACTGTTTTCAGCCAACTATTTACGCCGACATTATTAAAAAAATAAGGTTTTGTGTAACCGTTCAAATAATAACCGCCGATAGTAAAGCCGTTTAATTTGCTTGGCTTTGCTATTTTCTGAAATTGTCCTGACAGAAAAGTTTTCCGCTCGTTTATTTGTTCGGAAGTGCTTACTTCTCCTTTGGCATCTATAGATTGATTTAGTTCTTTTACTTCAGCATTACCAAACATATTTGCGAGCCATTCCGCTGTTGGTGCGCTCCGGGTTCTAAGCCCGGCAACATTATCACAAAGCCCGGTGATTTCTTCGGCGGTGTCTTCGCCTAACGACTTCATTAAGCCTTTAATATCAATAACTCCAAGCACACAACACGCGCCTTTTTCCCGTCCCATATTGATAAGTTCAAAAAGTCCGGGAAGCCCGCGAGAAATTAACCGCAATTCATCTAAAAAAAACCAAGTGCGCCGCTGATTTGAATTTGACTGATTAACTACAATATCCGATAGACGGCGGAAGATAACTTGATTTATCGGGTCTAGGGCTGCGCTCTGCTCTTTATCATATCCCAAAATAATAATACTGCCGTCCGGATCGTATGCCCATTTTTTCAGGTCAATTGAATAAGGGGCGTATTCCCAAAGTGCCGCTACTCCGTTAAAAGCTGAAATTGCCGTTCCGAGCGTTGAAAGAACTGATTTTATTTCTCTGCTGAAAAAATGTTTTTTTATAATGTGCCGGGTTTCCGGGCATTTTTTTAAGAGGTGAATCATTACTTCTTCATAACGAACCGCAAGCACAAGATCACGAAGTCGCCAATCAATTCGCGGTTTGCCCTGCGCTTCTTGCTGGTCTGAAAGATAATTAAAAGATTGAATTACTCCCGCAAAAATTTCTCGCGCGGTGTCGCCGAAATAAGAATTATCTCCTTTGTCTTCCGGCATTGGTATAAGGGAGTGTGAGAGCTGAACGGCTTGCGTATCGGTGGTAACATCTCCGGCAATGTTCCAACGCGCTCCCCGCCGGTCAAACGGATTTAATGAATGAATTAAACTTTGATGAATTCCAAGTTTTAGAAGGTAGGCGTAAAGTTCCCTTTTGGCATCGAAAAGAATCGCCCGGTGATTTGAACCGCTAATTCCGATACTCCGAATAATTGAATTTAGAAGCAATTTGATTGTTATTGTTTTTCCGCTCCCGGTCGTGCCGACTGCGAGAAAATGCCCGGTTGCGGCAAAAAACGGTAATAGAGTGCCTGCCCAATAAATTCCTGCTTCTCTTTTCTCTCTTAATTGGGAAAGTGTTCCTTCCGCCTCGTCGCGGGTTCCCTCTTTCATTCCGCGAATAACTATATTTCCTGATTCAGGAAATAGGACGTAACTCAAGCCCGTATATGCAGCCATACACAAAAGCCCTGCAATTCCCCAAGCAAAAATTGGATGTAATGCACTGAGAGCGGTAATCCATAAACTAAGAAGTAAAACTATCCAGGGGATTACAATAACGGCAAAAAGTCGTGCGACGTTTTCAGCGAAAGTCTGAACTGAAAGCAAATTGCCTCTGGCAATCGAATTAGAGGTTTTTGTCACTGTTTCGCGGGTTTGATAGGCGGCAAATATACAACCGACATAGTAGGGAATATCGCCTGATAATCCAGTGTTATCTAAAAACCAATCTGTATCAATTAAGGTATATGCTGCACCGGCTGAAATAAAAATAAGAAAGCTCTGACTTACTGCCCAAAGAATTCCTTTTGGTGTTGCTGAAAAAGAGTTTTCTTCACTCAAAAAATAATCACTTGTCGAAAAAAACCAGGAAATAAAAATAACAATGCAAGCGATCAGGATAAAAAGCGGCGGGTAGTTCATTAGCTTTGAAATGCTGTAACAAAGCAAAAGCGAACATACCAACACCATCAAAGCAAACGGTATTTTCGTTACGGTTTTCCTCACTAAATTTTTCTATATCTCCTTATCTTTTGTATTGAATAAATGTTTCTTGCTCCGGCTCCGGCTTTTTTTCCTGCTGCTTTCTCTGCATTTCGGCGATCTGTCGTTTTTGCTGCTGCCCCTGAATCGCATCTTCGGTGAAGATAACGCGCCCGCCTCTTTTCTCAATTTCGTCCACTAGCTTCTTAATATCGCCTTTGGTAGTCGGTTTGGCATCGATCACAACTACGGTTTTTTCAGTAATTTTATTTTTTTCTTTTTCAAGCTCCCGGTTTAGAAAATCCCGGTGCGCCTTGCTAATTTGCCAAGTGGCATACTTAAACTCGTGAATAATTTTGCTTGTTGGTTTATGGGTTTCACCTAACATTTTGGCTTTTTGCTTACTATTTATTTTCCACGTTGAATATAAAACCTGTGCGTCTATCTTCCGCCAATTATCCTGATCTTTCTTAAATTTCTCTGCTGCGGTCGTAGGTTTTTTATCTTCCAAATCATAAAGAGCTTTTCTGATTGTCCGGGTATTTATGCCGGTGTCTTTTATAAATTCTTGAGCTTTCACTTTTGAAAATGTGCATCCGAGAACCCTAAAACCGTCTTTTTCAAGTTCCTTTCGATAATCACTGAGTAATACGGTTTTTTCCTTCTCTGCGGCTTTTTCCCGCTCAATTAAATTTTTTGTTTCGCGTTCGGCGGTCGCGTCGGTCGTGAAGACTTCGCGCCCGTCTTTATTTCCTAATGGAATAGCTTTTTCTCTTATAAAGGCTTTGGTTGCTTCGATGACTTCCCGGAAACCTAACCCTTTTTCGGTCGCCTCGTGTGAAATTGACCGTTGCAACTCGTCTTTGGTGAAAAACGGCTTTTCTTCAGTCAGTTTTTTAACTGCGGCTTCTACCGCCCGGCTCTTTTCAATTTCTACGCTGCGCTCGTAGGGTCTCGGCAAATCGGTTAATTCTAAAACTTTACTGGCGTTAAATCCTAACTCCTCGCACCGGCTTTTCCAGTGTGAAAAAAGGTCTTCCCGTGAATAACTATCTTTAACCGTGCGCCCTCTGAGCTTCACCTTTTCAACTTCGCGTTTGTCGGTGATTCCTTCCGTCTTCGCTTTTACTTTTTCGGTTCGCTTGGAAAACTCTT
>MWWH01000557.1_pt1 | contig 10777 bp, 13 predicted proteins | sample 1047231 | NCBI WGS metagenome assembly MWWH01 (sample SAMN06349967, study PRJNA376086) | soil metagenome | isolation source: MG3-2 sample Antarctic (ecotone) soil | place: Antarctica | collected 2015-01-13 | reverse complement strand
TAATCTCGACACTGTTTGAGCGAAAAACTGGAACCCACACCCACACGTTCTGTGTTGTGTGTGTCTTTTGATTTGTTTGTTTCTTTATTGGGTGCAATTTCCGCATGGGATGCGGTTTCCGCATGGGATGCGGTTTCCGCATGGGGTGCGACTGATAACGAGACTTTGAAAGTTAAGCCGCGAAGTTCCCTGTTACTGTTTGTATTATCAACGCCAAGATTCTTGATGAGCCGCTTCTTCTCAAGACTTCGGACGCATACGCGAATCTGCGTTCTGCTTAAATTACAAGCATTTGCGAGGTTGTCGAGGCTTATCGTGCAGATGTCTTTGTGAAAGCCATGTGACAACGCATAGAGCCTTAGAAAGGCTACTGCCTCACTTGGTTTGAGGCTTGGCAACGTGCGATAGATGAGGTCGTTCGGCACTTTTAAGAATCCGCGAACCCGTGCGGTTTCCGCATGGGGTGCGGTTTCCGCATCCGGTACTATTTGCACGGGTTCCGCATCGGTTTCCGCATGGGATGCGGTTTCCGCATGGGATGCGGTTTCCGCACGGGTTCCGTTTATAGATTTGTCAGGGATAGCGTAGCGCAACGCGATGGATTCGGAGTTGTCATCCTTCGGCGGCGTGATTGCTCGCGGCGGCTCAAGTGCCTTATCGAGATTCGCGCGCATTTTCTCTAGTGTTGATTTCTTCACCTAACCAACTCCTTATCTCGTTCGCTAATTGTTTGTAAGCCTTCGTTGCCGGGCTGAAGAGATCGGCTTCGTTGATAGCTTGCCCGGCGGCGATTGCCTGCGAGACGCCGACGGCGCGCGGGATCGTCGTATCGAATACGTTTGTGCTGAAATGCGCTTCGAGCCGCCCGCGTACTTCACGGTCGAGGTTCTGGCGAGCGACGTACATCGTCGAGAGCGCCATGATTATCATTTTCGGGCTGTAAGCTTGGCGTACCTGTGCGATGACGCGCATCAACTGCGTGAGTCCGACGAGCGCGAAGCTGGACGGTTCAATCGGGATAACCGTTAAGTCGGACAGGGCAAGCGCATTCAAGGTTGGCACGCGCAAAGCTGGCGGCGTGTCTATCACGCAAAAGTCATAGCGGTTGGCAAGGGAAGTAAGCCGTGATTTAAGTAGCAGTTCGCGCGAGACGTGCGCGCCTTCGAGCAGCGTCTCCGCGTCGTGATCGAGGCACGCAGGAATTAGATCGAGCTTCGGGCGGGCATGGATGAGATACGCGGTTGGATCGCCCGCACGGTCAAGCATCAAGCGGTGCGACGTGAGCCGCGATTCTTCCAACTCCTGCAAGTCAACGCCGAGCGCCGATGACAGATTGCCTTGCGGGTCGAGGTCAACGGCGAGCACACGCGCGCCCTGTGAAGCGAGCACGACTGCTAGATTAAGCACCGTCGTTGTCTTGGCGCAGCCGCCTTTGTGGTTGGCGATGCAGATGGTTTTCATGCTGCCTCCGCACGGTCGGGTTTGAGTGCGAGCAGTTCGGCGCGGCTGACGAGTTTAACGCGCCGGTCAAGCGGGTTCTCGTAAGAGCGTAGCAAGTCTCGCTTGATAAGTTCGGCAATCTTGAAGCGGCTGACACCGAGAACCTTGCGGGCTTCGGAGACGGCGATTAAGTCATTGGGTCTTGTTTTGGTCATAGCACCTCCTGAGAAGTGCCGCGAAGTTTATACAGAATGCAACAAACCGTCAAGATATGTGCAAGATAGTGTAGGGTTGTGTGAGAGCGTCAACATGCACGCGGCGCGCTCAAATCAAACCGGCTTGCTGGAGCGCATCGTAGAATTGATCGGGATAGTAGTGAATCACGCAATAGTCGTAAGCAAGATTGGGAAACGTGACGCGCACCTCGCCGGTGGTTTTGAGGGTGCGGGTTGTTTCTTCGTTCTTCCAACGGCTGACGATGGCGTTGTACTTCTGTTTGAGGTGCGGACTTTGGGCGCAGTTCTTGAGGGCGCGGATTGCGGCGACTTGGGCACGCCCGCGACGCTGCTCATGATTTCTAAAGGCATTGGGAAAGAGCGTGTCGAGCAGATCATATAAATCGCAGAAGGATTGTAGGCAATGTTCATCAGTGATGGTTAAGCCTGACATCTCATGATTGTGGAAGAACTGATTACGGTTTGTGCGACGAGATTCGATGCGGGCGAGTAGGTCGGCGAGCGGTTGGTTGCCGGGTTGGTAGTCTTTAACTTCACGGCTGACCGGCCAGAAGCCTTTGAAGTGCTCTTTGTTCTTGCCGCGTTCGTCGTAAGGCGACCAATCTTTGACGTTGGCTTGTAGGTAACTTTTCAAAATCAATTCGCAGAGGTCGTCAATCTGGATGTAAGCCGAGCGTGCGTTATTCGCCGGGTTGACGAGATAGATTTCGTTAGCGGTTGAAATCAGGCTGACAAGATCGGCTTCACGCGACATGCGACGCGTCCTCTCCCAAAATCAATTCTTCAACCTTCCGTTTGGCATCGTCGAGAAGTTGCTTTGCGTCGCTGTGACACTGGATAGCGTTTTGGACGATGTTGTTAATTTCGTCTTGAACCGTGAAGATACGTTCAGGAACTTTTATTGAAAGCAGCTCGTCTTCATTAAATCGCGGGTGGTTTGAGCCGTTTTGACACCACTTGAGAATTTTCTGCACCGGAGGTGAACGAAGATAAACAACCAACAATTCGGGGCTTAGTTGTGTCGTTTCTGTCGGACGTAAAACAATGAACTCTGACGAACCGACACAGTTTGAATCGGGTGATGTTTCAGCAATGGCGATTTCCCTCAAGTAAGAGCGCAAGCGAGAGACAACGACATCGCCACGCTTGAAGCGGTTTTTCATGCTGCCTAATTCGTAAGACGAGATCGGTTGTATATCATCGAGGAAGAAGCGTAGAGCATCATCTAAGTCGTAGTTTTGAACCTGCTCTCCGGTTTCACTTGCAGGCGGCGCGAGAGTTTCATTGATATTTTCAAAGTGATATGAAACGGGCTTTCCCGGCAGCTTCGCTAACTGTTCGAGGATGTGTTGTTTTTCGGGATGAAAGTATTGCGCGTCGAATCTGTCCGCCGCCGCGACTTCCATAAAATCGCGTTCGTAAGTCAGTTCGTGCGACAGGTCGAGCGTGTCGAGTCCGAGTTCGTGGAGCAGTAAATTTTCGGCTTCGGCATAGATGTCTTTTGCGCGCTGCCGTTGTTGTTCCGCCTTGTGCATGATGCTTCGCACTTCTTCTTGAAGATGCGGTGGCAAGATAGGCACAAGAAAAGTTCTTATCGCGCCGTAATCTAGTACCTCGTCAGTCTAGTTTTGATGATTAGCTCTTTGAACGGGTATAGTTTGGTGCAGACTACTGAATGGAGACTGACCAAAGATGCCCAAGAAAAAGTATCTCGTTGATTTATCAACTGAAGAACGCGAAAGTTTGCGCCAACTCGTGCGGCGCGGCAAGCACTCTTCGCGCAAAGTGACGCGCGCCCGCATCTTGCTGTTGGCCGCTGACGGCGCGACTGATGAGCAGATTGTCAAGGCTCTCGCGACCGGCTTTGCGACGGTCGAGCGCACCCGCCGTCGGTTCGTTGAAGAAGCGCTGGGGTGTCTCAATGAGCGGCCACGACGCGGGCAAGCACGCAAGTTGACGGGCAAGCAGGAAGCGCACCTCGTGGCCCTCGCGTGCAGCACGCCGCCGCAGGGACGCGCTCGGTGGACGCTCTCCTTGTTGGCGGACAAAGTTGTGGAGTTGAAGTTCACCTCCTCGATTGCCCGCGAGACCGTCAGACAAGTGCTCAAAAAAACGAACTTAAACCCTGGCTGAAAAAGCAGTGGTGTATCGCAGAGGTCAACGCGGAGTTTGTCGCCGCGATGGAAGACGTGCTGGACTTGTACGCCGAAGGATATGACGAAAAGCTTCCGGTGGTCTGCTTCGATGAGACGAGCAAACAACTGATTGCCGAGACGCGCCTGGCCTTGCCAGCCAAGACAGGCAGCGTCGCGCGCTTTGATTACGAGTATCGGCGTGAAGGTGTGCGGAACTTGTTCATGTTCTGTGAACCCAAGCGCGGCTTCCGGCATGTGGCGGTGACGGGGCAACGCACGATGCTTGACTTCGCCCGCCAGATGCAATGGCTCGTGGATGAAGCTTACCCCGCCGCCGCGCGCGTCCGAGTCGTGCTCGACAACTTGAACACACATAAGCTGGCGTCGCTGTACGAGACCTTCGCGCCAGAAGAAGCACGACGCATCGCCAGGCGCTTGGAGTTGCACTACACGCCCAAGCATGGCAGTTGGTTGAACATGGCGGAAATTGAATTGAGCGTCTTTAGTCGTCAATGTCTTGACCGCCGGATGGCTGACGAACAGACGCTCAAGCGTGAAATCAAGAAGTTGGAAGAAACTCGCAACGCCGCCAGTTCTAAAATCGAATGGCGCTTTACGACCGAAGATGCGCGGCGCAAGTTGCAACGGCTTTATCCTTCAACTTCAGACTGACGGTGTACTAGTGCCGGACGGGTGATGCCCGTTATCTTCATGTCAGACTGAAGCCTACCAAATCGGCAGTTAAGAAAAGCGGTTATGTATTCAGGCAAGATATCAGGTCTTAAAGCCATTCTGACGGAATGTTGATTGATATTAGCTTCGCCAAGCGTCGGCGGAACATAAGCTGCGTTGCCGTATGAACCCGTGATTGTAAGCACCACATCACCGGGCAACAGCTTAGATCGTTCAAGCTGCCCGTCATGTATTGCTTCGGAGATATAAACCACGTCGTTAAGGTTTAAGTAGCCCGGCAGGATATTTTGAACGCGCAGAAATGGGACGCCTTCATCGGGATATTCCGCGCCGAGCGGCGTTGCGCCGCCGGAGATGGAAGTAATCAAATCTGCCATGCGAGCAACCGGATGCACGCAACGGTTTGCCAGAAAATCTATGTTCTCCAAAAAGATTGGTTGATAGTATTCAGGGTCAAGACGAAACGTGTTGCTTGTTTCGTTAATTTTAACTTCGCTCCAAACAGCCATTAGTCTTCGTCCTCCGCCCAGAACGAAAGATTGTGACGCTTGGCGAAATCAATAAAGGCTTCGGTGATGGTCGGGCGTTGCGGTAGGTGTTTGAGCAAGTAGGTGTAGCGGCTTTCGAGGTCGTCGAGCAGCGCGGTATTGCCAGCAAAGCGTTCAGTCAGCTTGCCGTATTGCTGTTTCAAGACGACGCGCACATCAAACAAATCTTGGTCAACGATTTCGTGATTGAATAAATCGTGCAGCTTCTCGCCCGTGTCGGTGTCTTTGAGAAAGATGTAGTCGCCGGAATTGTCCTTGCCGCCGTGTTCGCTCGTCGCAAAGAAAATCGGGTACTTATCCGTCTTCGGGCAGGACGCGCCTTGTCTTTCGTCATCATTCCACTTTTGCAAAAACAGGACGCTGGTTTTCGTTCCGGTGTGCGGCTTGAAGGTGTTGCCGTGCAGACCGACGACGGCGAGGATGCGAGCGTGTTCAGCGACGAACGAACGCAGCCGCGCGTCCGTGACGTTGTTAAAGCGTCCCTGCGGCAAGACAATCGCCATGCGCCCGCCGGGTTTAAGGAATTGCAGATTGCGTTCGATGAATAACACATCGCGGCTTTGATTCTGCGCCCACTTGCCGCTTTCTTTGAAGCGATGCCGGAACGGGTCGGCGGCGTAGCGTTCGCGCTCGGCTTCATCTTCGAGCGCATCAAGGTCAATCCCGCGCCACTGTTTAGCGAGTTCGTATTGATGCAAGATGCGCGAATCGGCAACGTCACCGGCAAACGGCGGATTGGTCATCACGATGTCGAAATCAAATTCGCGGTAAGTCTTGGCGTTCTCCGTCGTGTCGGCAGATTTGGCGAGGCGGCGCAAGCGGTCTTTCAAGCCGACGCGGGCATCATCGCCCCACTGAAACGGCGCAAGCGAGTTGACGCGATAGACGTTTGTTTTGCCGTCTCCGGCGATAAGGTTTAAGGCTTTCGCAATCTTGATGCTGCGCGTATCGAAATCCAGACCGTACACATATTCACTCGCATACTCGGCTTGCTCTCTGGTCGGACCCGCAGAGGTCAACTCGCCACCCCAAACGTGAAAGATGGTGTGAAACGTGAAGCCGCAACTTCCGGCGGCGGTGTCAATCATGTACTCCGTATCTTTCGGGTTGAGCATCCGCACGCACATATCAATCACATAGCGCGGCGTGAAGTATTGCCCTTTCGCGCCCTTAGCGACTTGCGTTGAAAGATACTCAAAGGCTTCGTCAATGATTTGCAGATTGGAATTAAACAGCTTGATGTCTTGCAGAAACGAGACGCAGACGGCGAGCGCGTCCGGGCTTAAATCAATTCGTTCGCCGTCGAGAAACACGCCCTTCCAACGGTCTTTAGCTTCCTCAAACAGGTTGTTGATTTTCTGGTATAACTCGGAGTGAGTCTCGCCGGAAGCGCGAAACTCTACGAAATGCCCTTTACGCTTCTTGGCTTGCGCTTCGTCGTAGAGCTTGGCGTAAATGAGTTTGAAGACTTCCTCAAAAGCATCAACGCCGGAATTGGCGAGAACAAGGTTTTCAAGGTCGAGGATGATTTTCTTGAGCGTCCATTTCTCGACGACGAGTTTGTTACGCTTTTCGAGTTCTTCAATCGTGACGCGCTCGTTGATAATTTCAGCGAGCGTCTGGTCGGCGCGCGGAATGCCGGAAAGATTCTCGTAAAGGTTCGGGTCGGTGCGGCGCAAGATGACTTCTTCGCCGCCGTTCGTCCACACGGCAATCGGTGCGCCTTCAGCGTTACAGTAAGATTTGAGTTGCTCTAATCCGTCTTTACGCTTTGGCTTTTTGACTTCAACGATGACGTAAGCCGCCGTCGAATCGTCTTTGTCGTGGATGACAATATCCGCTCGCTTCTCCGCAATGGTTGAGCCGAACTGCACGCCCTTCTCAACCGAAATACGCGACTTCGGGTATTTGTAAGTGTTTAGTAAGCGATACAACATCAACTGCCGCACGATCTCTTCGGGCTTCGCCGGGCGTTCTTTACCGTTGGCGAAGTCGAATAGGTGCGGCTTACTGCGCTTTTCGTGAATCTCAATCGCAGCGATTTCTTCAGGCGTAAAAATCTTGAGTGAGTAGTCGGAATTTTGAACGATGTCTTGGAGAGTAAAAGGCATATTCTGAATTATGATTTAAGCTATTGGAAGAACTCGTCGCCGCCGATGATCTGTAATTTCTTGTGAAAGTGTTTGATCGCCCGAAAGTCGCTGTCGTCCGTTACCACAACGACACCGGCGCGGGCAGCGGAGAGTGCGATTAAGACATCGGCGAACAATTCTTGCTTTGCCGCCGGTGTGCGTGATGGAGACTTGCCGCCAGCGTTCTTCTTTCGCTCCTGTGCCAGCAAGTGCAGAATGCGCGTTGCCGGTAGCCAATCGTCCGGGTGCGGCATAATCAGCTTGTCATCCGTCGCCGCACGCTTCCAAGTCTCGACATAAGCGCGAAACGGCTTCGGGTCTGCCGCCGTCATCACTTCGCTTAACACGACGCAAGAGAAACGCTCACCGGCGGGCAAGCGGCGCACGGCTTCAAAGGCTCTGCCGGTAATGATGTTGGTGTCGAAGAGGTACGGGCGCGCGGTCACTTCTTCTTTTTCTTACTTCCGTGTAGTTGCTCGTAAGTCATTTTGTACGCGCGTAATGATAGTTCTTCGAGCGTCATCTCGCGCAACGGCTTGCGGCGCGCGGGTGTCGGCTGTGCATCGCCGCTTGATGCGGCATTGCCGTTTCGCCGTGTCGCACGCCCTGCTTTTGTCTGCGCCGTCGCCCGCGTCGCTCGCTTCTGTAGTTCTGTAATTTGGTTTGCCATGATGCTTTCTTTCATTAAGATTTTATTGTTGCATTTCTCTTCACGCTTGCCGTCTTTGGTGGTCTGCCGGGCTTGCGATCTGCGACAAACTTCAAGTCGCGTTCACGAATCACATAATCACGCCCCAGTTTTGCCGCCGGTAAGCGTCCGGCAACAATCATCGCCTGTACGCGCGTCACCGTCACACCCAAGCGTATTGCCGCATCTCTCGTCGTTAGTAAGTTCATCCGCGCACTTTTATACCTGTTACATAATTATTGGTCAAGGCTAACCTTTTCAGGCTCGTTTTGTGAGATTTATTTAACGTGACTTTTTACTGGCGACAGGATACAGGTATTTTCGTGTTCGCAACGAAGCATATCTCCAGTGCTTTGAGGTACTTCGCGGTCAACCAAAGTTGACAGATTCGGTCAACCGGTTGACCCTGACGATACGCGCCTTTGCACTCAACACTTGACGGTCAACCGAAATGCTAAAAGGCGATGTTCGGTTGACCGCAGAAATAGCGGTGTGATGAATTGAAGTCGATAGCTCCACCGTATCAAATTAGTGATATAAATCAGGTGTTACTGATGCAAATGACTAAAAGGTTTCGAGGTGAAAACGATGAGTGATGACGAGCTAGTACGAATATATCTTGAGCGTCTGGCCGCAAGATTGAGTCCCGAAGATTTCCGGCAAGTAGTCGGGAGATTGAGCGACGAAGATTTACGACGGCGCGCACAAAACGAGATGGAAGCGGAAGCGATTTTTTTACAGAGCGAGCGAGAAGGCAAAACGGAAGAAGAGCGCAAGGAAATCTTCGCTCGTTTGATGCAAGAGCGGCGGGCAAAATATCAGGCCGCGCGAGCAGAAGAACCGGGACGCCAAGAATAAAACCGTCAGAATCGGCTTCAGGCTTCGCGCCAGCGCCCAAACGTATAAACACAGTGCGTCCTACCGTGCAAAGCCGTCTCAGGTCAAATGCGTGCCATCTAGGGTATATTTACAGTCATGAAGCGGCAGTTCGACGCCAAGCACGGATTTAATAACATACTGGTAATTATCGGACTCCGCATCGAATATCTATTGACTCTGTATAGTCTAGTGCATAGAGTCACACCCTATCTTGGCAGAGTGGTCAACCGGCTTACGCTCCGCTTCGTTTAGTGTTAAAAGAGCAAAATGGATAAAGTCGAGCGAGAGAGATAAACATCGGAGGGAGACAGTATGGACAACATCGAGATCGTCAAAGAAATCACCAACGCCTTATGCGAGAACAAGCACGACCAGCAAATCCTCACGCAGTACTTCGCCCCGGGTTTCGAGCACATCGCTAATGGCCGCCGCACCAACCTTGAGGGTTATGCCAAGCACCTGGCCAGCTACATGAGCACGTATAAGAGTTTCAGTATCACTGCCTGGGACGACATCTTCGCGGCTGGCGATAAAGTGGTGGCTTCCTACACGCTCGAAGGGAAGGCAGACGCCGGGGAAAGGGAGAGGGTAGCTGTGATGGCAATCTGGCGGCTGAGCGACGGGAAGGTTGTGTCGTTGCGTGAGGTGGACGCACCGCTTAGTGAATAGCTAAAACTCATGCACACGTTAAACTACTTTATTGCAGAGCGCGCGTGCATGGTTTATGAAGACAAAGGCACCGTGTAATTCTCCGGTCAACCGAAAGGCTCATTTTAGTGCTTTGGTTGACCAGCAAGCGATGAGTTCAATTGTTTGACGCTTCGACGCCGGCGCGTGTAAGATGCGCGGCAACGGGATGGATGCTAACGCATCTGTCTAGTGCGTCGGATGTGGTGAGGACGTTCGATGCGCGCCTCACGATGAAAATTGTGAGATGAGAAAGGCGGCGAGGCTTCCCAAGAGACTTCGCCGCTTTTCCTTTGCCTTGAAATAATTATTAGGCAAAGCCCGTGTGATATAAAATGCGCCATTGCAGGCGGTAAAAGTCAGCTCTGCGAGGTGTTAGACCGCTAGTAGCGGCAAAGGTGAACTCTTTCGGGTGTTAGACCGCTATTGGCGGTAAAAGTAAAGCATAGTCTGAAAGTATTGCTACGAGCGGTCTAGTGAGCGTTCGATTGCTCTTGATTATCTGCCGACAGGCTCAATATTAGACGCTTGAAAATAATGAGCTAGAATTTTTGCCTGTCAAGGAGTATGAAAAATGCGAAAAGTCGTTTTTGGTGGCGGCAACAGTTTAGATAATTTTATCGCTCGTCGAGACCATTCGGCTGATTGGCTTTTGTGGAACGATGAGGTAGCCGCCATCTCTACTGAAAATTGGCAGAGGTTCGACACCGTTGCAATGGGGCGCAAAACTTACGAGGCTGCACTTAGATTCGGGATGACCGCCTATCCGAACGTCAAGAATTACGTTTTTTCGCGCACGATGAAGGATACTCCGAGCGCGGACGTGGAAATCGTTTCGACAGATGCCGCCGAGTTCATCCGCGAGTTGGAAGAAAGGGACGGAAAAGATATTTGCGTGGCGGGCGGCGGCGAGTTAGCAAAGTCGCTTTTTGCGGCGGACTTGATTGATGAGATCGGCTGTAACATTCATCCTGTTTTGCTTGGTTCAGGCATTCCGCTTTTCTACGAAATGGAGCGTCAAATTGATTTAGAATTGCTTGAATGTAGAGTGTTAAAAACCGGATGCGTGTATGTTACATATCGCGTAAAACATTAAACCGATTAATATTAACGGCGCAATCGAACAAGTCATTCGAGCGGACTGCCCGCCAGCCTGCCTTTCTCAAGGTTGTGTGATTTCTTTCAGGTTGTCTTCTTACGCAACTACCGCCGAGGCGATCCAGTTGCCAAGGTCAAGGAGACATTCGACTTGGCTCCCTGGCGTATCGCTTCATGATTTAGGCACACGCTTCACTTAATTGCTATTCCGTGAGGGCGGGCAGGGCCGGTCTCAAAGGCG
>MWWH01000556.1_pt1 | contig 10798 bp, 12 predicted proteins | sample 1047231 | NCBI WGS metagenome assembly MWWH01 (sample SAMN06349967, study PRJNA376086) | soil metagenome | isolation source: MG3-2 sample Antarctic (ecotone) soil | place: Antarctica | collected 2015-01-13 | reverse complement strand
TCTTTCATTCTTTCCAGATAGGCTTCCGGGAATGAATAATCATCTTCAATTGCTTTGATTAAAAATCCGGCGCGGCTTCCGGTTACTGCGTCTTCCCGGAACGGGAATGCTTCGACTTGCGCGTGGATTCTCTCGACCGGATATTTTTTCAGCATCTCGTATGCTTTCGTTTCGGTGATTAAAAAATCGTTTTTTAACTGGCTGAAAATTTCTTTTTGAATCGGCAGGAGTTGACTCTCCAAAGTGGTTATCGCCAAAACCGACTCTTCCCTGCTTGCCGGTTCTTCGCCAGCGACGAAATTTGCTGTCTTAGCGACGACTTTTTCTCCTAGGGGTAGTTCGGTATCGGTTGCTGATTTTAGCGGGCTTATTTCATCCGTTTTCGCGTTTTCCGTTTTTGAGCTTTCTTTGACCGAAACCTGTCCGCCGACTTCCCTTTTTCTCCGGTTCAAAATATGACCTTGTATCCGGTTGATTGATTCTCTGGCAGCCGAACCGAGAAAATACCGAATCAGAAAATCTTGTTCCTTATCAATGTCTTTTATTTTCCGGTATTCAACTTTTGTAAGAAACCCCGAGTCGAGATGTTCCTGAACGGCGCGGTTCATTTGTTCGGTTACTCTCTTCATCGCCGCGAAGCGTTTTAGAGTGTGGTGATGTTTGATATACCACGAATAACGAATTTCAAAATACGGCGCGTTGTGTTTGAGCGTCCCGAATATCTTCCCTGCCAGAAGTTCATACCACCTGCGAGCAATCGGTTTAATCGAAAACATATAAGCGTTATCAATAAGGCGTTGCTGGCTGGCTTGAAGTTGCTGTAATTTTACTTCAATCGGATCGAGGCGAATATAAAGTTTGTCTTCGAGATCAAAATCAAACTGGACGTTTTTCAGATCTTCTTCCGTCAGATGATATTCCCCTATTGCGTATACCGACAATCGAGAAAAACGGGATTTTACTTGCAGATATTTTTGCTTTCCTTCCGCGTCCTTTTCATCAGTCGGAAACCAAAGGTCCGCGACGCATCCGGCAAAAGCAATTTGGGTTAATGATTTAATAAGTTCTTTTGCTTGGAAACCACCCGCTGTCCAACCGACCATCCGCAGACATTCGCGCATCCCGCCGAGCTGGATAATCTGTGAGATAGTCCCGTCTGATTTTCGGCTGGCATCAATCGCCGGTTTGATCAGCAGATACCAAACCTCGTGAGCTTCAACTCCAGGTGCGCCGGTTCTTTTGTTTGTGTTGTATTCCACTCGCCAGTAAATCGGATGCCCGGCTTCGTCCACGCTTTCGTATTCGATTTCTTTCGGAATGTCTTTTTTTCGGTATGTCAGATTAAAAAACGGCAAATCGGTTGTCGTCTTCGGCACAAAAGTAATGCTGTGCTGGTCGGGTTTGAGAGGTATTAATTCCGTTGACATTTTTGTTTTAGAAATTATACAACAACAATTATTTTACTGGTTGAAGCGCGAGTCTGATAACACTCGCGGCACTTGTTGTTGTTCTTAATATATGTTCTTAATATATGTTCTTCTTTAGTTCCTATTTAAGTAAACCCTTTATATACAATGGGTTTCGTGTATTTAGGACGCTACTGACTACACATTGAGCCGCTACTGACTACACATTTAGGACGCTACTGGCTACACGATAAAGACGCTACTGACTACACATTTAGGACGCGACTGACTACATACTTTTTATGGTAATTCCAGTTCATTTTCACCGGGCTGTGGAAATCTTTTTGGTGCGGTTATTATAACACGCCGGAATAGATTTTCGCTTTAGTTCAAAAAGTTGATGCTCTCAACTTAGTGTTGCTGATTTTTACTCGCCCAACCCAAAATAAGATCTTCTACAAGCTCTGAAAAATCTCTGTCACGAGTATCAATAAGCAAAGCTCTTTTGACCATCTTATAAGTTTCTTTTTTGATATAAACCGATGTCTGTATGTAATCGGTATGTTTACTTTTTGCCAACTGCTTGACCGGCGGCATTTTACTTTCCGGTAGGGGAGTGGCAATAATTTTTTGGGCAGTTTCCGGCTTTGGTTTCTGCGGTATTTTTTTATCAGTCTTAATATCTAATAATCCGTCAAACTGGCTCATCGTAAAATCTCCTTTCCTATATTTTTATAATCATTCCACGCAACGCCGGAATACGCATTTTTGACATCCGATACTAATAGTCCTTCAAGCGAGGCTTTCTTGTATGCGGTGTATCGCCGGATCTGCGTTTTGAAAACTGGCAAACCATTTTCTATTATAAATTTTTGAGCGTCCGATCCGTCATGGCTCGGCGGCGGGGGACACATCGTTATTAAAATTTTGAAATCTTTACTGTTGAGTTCCTTCATCGCTTGAAAAGTTTTTACCGTCGCTTTTATGGAAAGCGCATCGGGCGTTGTCGGAATGATTAAAAGGTCTGAAATTTTAGACAACACTTCCAAATCAGATTGCTTCGGACGTGCTTCGGTATCGACAACGATGTGCGTAAAATTTTTCGCTTCGGTTTTGAGTTCGAGCGGGTTGATAACTTTGAAATTAAAATTACCGGCTGCCGACCATTCCAAACTACTCATGTTTTGGTCGCCGTCCACCAGTAAGGTTTTATCTTTTGTTGCCAAGTATCCAGCCAGATGAATTGCCGTTGTCGTTTTACCCACGCCGCCTTTGAAGTTTGCCACCGTGATTATCATAATCAGAGAATCTATCACAAGTATTTAAGTATGTAAATCTCTAAGTATCGAAACGTCTAAATTTCTAAAAATCTAAGTAATTAAAAATATAAAAATTTAAATAGTTAAAAATCTAAGTTTTCAAATATTTAGACATTTAAGTTTTTAAATGTCTAAAATCTAGCCGTAAGTAGTTGGATAGAGAATCGAGCAGTTCAACAAAAAATTTTGCCCAATAGCCTGGGGGTAAAAAATTTCATTGAACTGCCTTCGGGCGAATAGATTTCCAGACGTATTGCAAGCAGGTAGGGCAAAGACCGCTTGGCACGACCGATTCAATAGCGTAATGGGCAAACGCTTTACCCGGAGGTTTGAGCCCTACGATAAGCCTCTGGTTAGAATCGGGGAAACACGCTCGAAGGCATTACCTTTTATTTTACCTTATTTATTTTTCTCAAGATTTTATTCTGCGGTTTGACTTTGGAATGTAGATAGATTTTGAAGTGGAAAATCGGGCGAAATCAGTGAGAATGACCAGCACGCATAATTTAGGTAATTTGTTATCAGACTCCTAACTCTATGCAACTCTCCTAATTCCTGCTATGCTTAACTAACCAATTACAAACAGGAGGTTTAATGAATTATGGAAATAGCCGAACTGCGTTCCAGAATCGATATGGATAATCTGTATGTTGAATTCGGCGTATTACGCGCCGCTTTAACGCTTGGCAGGATTGTCAACGATTTGGATGTTTCTCTGTCCGAACAGAACAGGAAAGGCGAGTGCCGCGCCGTGTGTCCGAAATGCGGCAAAGAGAAGAGTTTCTCGCTCAACGTCAATACCAACCGGTTTAATTGTTTTGCCAAGGGCTGCGCGCTCAAGGGCGGCGGCGTGATTGATTTCTACGCCAAGCTCTTTGAAGTTTCGGCAAAGGAAGCCTCGCATCATCTCGCCTGTGCATACGGCATTCAGCCTTATACTCAAGAGATGGTCGAGGCGGTTGTCGAAACTAACGGGAAGCCCAACGGAAAACCGTTTGCCGAAGCCGCGCCAATCAAAAGGGAAGTCGAACAACTTTCGCCTAATGAGTTTCAAAACATTCCGCCGATTACTCCCGTGCATCTGATTGCTTCCATCGAACATCAGCTTGCAGAGCTAAAACAACTGCTCGCCGCTCGCTAAAACAATTCCAGAACTTTCCAGCAAATTACTTTTTTAGTGCCTGAACCGCTCAGGCATCCGGGTATTGGTCTGTCTTTTTTCAAAGACATTAGAAATTACAGAAAAAGGAGAGATGACACAGATTATGAATGAATTACAGGAAACCGCGTTTAGAAACGGTCGTCCGCTATTAGAAGAAAACGACTGTGGAAATGAAACGTGCAACGAGTGCGGGCAATCGGTTCGCACCGAGTCGGGAAAGTTTGTCAACCGCGTGATTGATTTCAACGGTTACAAAACCCGAAAGAAAATGGGCAAACCGTATCCGGCTGGCGAATTTATATGCGCCGATTGTGAAGCGGATTTGGACGGGCAGCCCGGAAAAGTGCTGCAATTTCCCGTCAAGGGAAAACAGGAGGAATCAAAATGAACTGTCAATTGTGCGAAACGCATATCTTAGCGACGATGCAAATTATGTGGAACGGAGACCCGTATCATGCCGACTGTATCGGCGAGGCGGTCGCCCGCAAGCGAGCCGAAGAGGAATCTTTTGCTCTTCGGGCAAACCGCGCGAACGATTACTACAACCAGTCGGAAGATTTCGATGAATCGTTTGACGACGATTACAACGAGTTAGCCGATGACGAAAACGATGATGATCTTGACGACATCATTGCACATCTGGATGAAATGCCGGATGTTTCGGACGACGTGCTGAACCAGATTCCGGTTATGACCGGTAATGGTCAAAAGCGGCACGTCGTTATTCCCGAAGTTATCGAACTGCCGAGGCGTGAAGTTCACATCAACGACGTTGTGGCAAACGTCTCAAATCAGTTTGCGGCTGAACGCTCAAACGGTGCTGCGGTGAACGGAACTCTGATTGCCCATTCCGGTGCAGGTAGAGTTTCCAGAGGTGATTTGCTTGGACTTCCGATGCCGGTAGAAACCGACACCTTCAAGCCGATTTCGCATTACTTCCTGGTGCAGGCGATTGAAGAAGCCTTAGCGTTTCGTCATATCTCCATTACAAATGAAGAGTTTGCGGTGACACCCGACGGAATGAAATTCTTTTCCGTGTTACAGGTCAACGCCCGATACGAAGGCGTTAATTTCGCCATCGGACTGAGGAACTCAAACGATAAATCTATGCGTTTGGGAATCGTTGCCGGTTACAAGGTAATAGTCTGCGACAACTTAGCGTTCGCCGGAGAGTATAAGCCGATGCTTGCCAAACACAGCAAAAACCTTGACCTGATCGAATCGGTGTCAATTGCTGTTGACCGCCTGCAAAGAGGCTGGAAGCCAATTCGTGAAATGATTGACTTCAAACGAGGTCACGAGTTATCGGATGGAAAGGCGAGAGAAATGCTGTATCAGTTATTTACCGATGCGAAATTTCCAATCAGTCTTTTCAAAACAACCCATCGTGAATACTTTGAACGCGCTCTGTATCAGGAGTTCAACCGCAAAACATTGTGGAGACTGGAAAACGCTGTTACCGAGTCAATCAAAAAACTTAATCCGATTAGCCAGTATGAAAATACGGCGAAATTAGGAAAGTTTATCACCGAATACACCGCCGGTATTTAAGGAGGAAGTATGCCTGTATTTTTCAAAAACAAACGCATTGCCGGATACATTCGCGCCGGGTTAAAAATGGACGTTACCGAATCTCCAACATTTTGGATCGGGCGAGTAAACGACACTTGTTATGCCTGTGCGATTGGAATGGCAATGATCGGAAAGATGGGAGTTTTCAAAGCCAACGCCGCTTTTATCGAAAGATTGCGCGACAACCGCGGCGATGAAATTCAAACCATTTGTGAGTTACTGGAAATTAAACCTTTGCTGGTTGAGGAAATCAACAAACTTCATAATTTAGGAGTGCCGGCAGAAGAAATTGCCGAATGTCTTGAATTTGAATATGGTGATGAGCAGTATGATGACTTTCGTAATCCTGTCTAGCGCAGCAAGCGCACTTTTGACAACAATTAATCCCCTGGATATTGTTGTCTTTTTTACCGGTTATTTATTTGTTCGGCTAAGTATTCTATCGCTTGCAGAATTCTCTCAATATCGGCTTTCGTCGCCGGTGTGTTGTCCTCCAGGCTGATCGGTTCATAAGTCGGGTTGTTCATACATTTATAAATTTAATTATTCACATATCTATTATATCCATTATAGCATACACGTTTTTTTATTTCCCGGTCATCTTCATCAAGGGTGGGTTTATAGATGACCGGGAAATAAAAAAACTACCCGTTTCAAGGGTAGTCGTTTTGGTATTGAGCTATTCGGTTTTGCAATCAGTGCATTGGTTAATAAATTGAGTGATTTTTTATATGGCATTAGACTGCGGACATTTGAAATCTTCGTATCTGACTATTCTGCTTTACTTTTCAGCCGCTCGATACCGCGTTTTTTGATCGCTTAAAAATCGGCGCGGGTCAGGGGAGTCAGCGCGCCGCTATTGATGCCTGCCAGAAGTAGAGTTTCAAGTTTTTGCTCTTGGTGGTTCAGCCTAAGACGATTTTCGTTCGTGTCTTTTTTCATAGTTAGTTATTTGACGGAAGAACACGAAAGAGGTTAACTCTTTAATCCTTCAAAAAAATCTTCAAATTCTCCTTCATTATCCCGCGCTCCGTGCAAAACCCGATAAATTTCCACGCCGTTGTCGGTCGGAAAATAATAGATGTGATATTTCCTATACGGGAACATTCTCATCTCGACGATAAAATCGTCCTGCCGTCTGCCGATCTCCCGGTTGTCTGCCAGAAGTTGAAATTTGCTGGCTAATGCCCGAATAAATTTGTCGGCGGCTGGTTCGTTATCTTCCGAGATGTAAAGCCAAATCTCGTCCAGGTCGGCATCCGCCAACGGAGCAATTGTAAATTCTGCCATCGCTATTTTTTTGCTTTCCCGGCTTTTCCGCGATTGATGACAGTTTCAGCCAATTCTTCCGCCGAATTATAAATTGTGCCTTGCCCGTTTCTAATTTCATCAACGCCTTTCATTACTTCGCGGCGCAGCTCATCACGGCGAATCCGTTTGAGTTCATCCTGTTCCTTCAAAAGCCGGAGAGCCTCGCGGACGACTTCAGATGCGGAATTGTAATTACCCGATTTGACCTTTTCGTTGACTAAAGTTTCAAGTTCGGGGGTTAGTGATACGTTCATATTCATAAAACTCCTTTCGAGATAATAATAGGGGATATAACAATCTTTGTCAATGTTTGTTATTTTGGGGAATTGCTCATTAAAAGCCAGAGCTGAAGAAAATAGCTTTACCTTTGCACCTGTCCGTCGAAACGAGCAAATCACTCTCCGGCTCAGGCTACATCTGTTTTGTGCATAAAAACAAAATGTTTCATCGTAAGCATTCAGAAAACGCTGAGCCGCTTTTTCATTATTTTCCAAGATATAGAGAAAAAGACTAACAAGTTTTACAAAAACCCCGTCTGCGTAAGCAGCCGTCATCGCTTCTTTCTTTTGTTTACCCGCCTGGCAAGTTCCGCCCGGACATCCTCGATGGTGAATTCGGATTCGCTTTCGAGTCTCGACAGCAGTAGTTTCTCCAGCTTCTCCTCTTCGCGTTTTTTCTGGTCTTCGCGGATCAGTTCGCGGACGTATTCGCTCGCCGTGCCGTAGCCGTCGCTAACTAAGCGTTCCTCGACAAAGGTTTTCATCGTGTCAGGCAGCGAGATATTCATTGTGGTGGTAGTTGCCATAAAACAAAGCTCCTTTCAAAGCAAGTAATAGCAGGTTAGCAATTCTTGTCAACATATGCCAAGATGCGATTAATGAAATATTGTTTGTTTCTTTAAAACGCAGAAGGCGAAACGAATTCTCGCTTCGCCCTCGCACCTGACCGTCGAAACAAACAGGGGGGGGTACAATTAAAAATTATCATTAGATTACGGTTTTATCAATGGTTAAGACAATAGCGATTCTCGGATTTGGGAAATAAAAAACAATCTGCCGTTTTGACAGATTGTTAGTAGAACAGGGAAGCGTTAAACCACGCGGCATCCATTGCGAAACCGGGCAATTACGTCGCAGAACTTACCCGGCTTGAAGTATAAATCACACTCGACGGTCAATCCCTCAATGCTGATGTGTTCGAGTTCGTTCAGGGTAAAGTAACCCCATTCTTCGACAAAGCCGACGACAAAACCGAAAAAAACAAAATCATCCGGTTCCTGTTTGCCTTCTAAGACAAATCAAGTCCAATCGGCGGCGGGAAAGAAAAACTTGGCGTAAACGGTTTTCTCCTGTGTCTTGATATTCTCCTGCGAATACAGCGCGGGTATCCGCTCGCACAGTTCAGCCGGCAGCAGTTGCATATGCTTTTTGATCCTCCTGATTGTTTTTTGATTTACGGGAAATGGAAATGCAGGGGAAGCGTAGCAAACCGAGGCTTTTTGTCAACAATCAGATGTTTGGCTATCTGATTATCGGTTATTTGGAATATTTTCTAATCGAGGCGACGCGCCGGAATTGATTGAGAATAATAAATAACCTGCTGGTTAAATTGCCAAATCGCCGGATTATGAGATGTGCCACTGCCATCAGTCAAAGAAGTAGAGAAGCCGAGAATTGAAACGCACCCGGTGAGTATAAAAGCCTATTTAAATTCTCCACCTATTATTTGGGATGTGGAATGATTGTATGAAAGTGATAAACATCCCTGTCAATGGTGAAGTAAAAACGCCAATCGCGGTTTACCCTGCCTTGCCATATATCCTTGGCTTCATCGTATTTCTTAGCCTGAAGCGATGGATGACGAAGGTTTTCGAGCAAGAGTTTGAGCTGTTTATCGAACGCCTTTTGAACTGGCGTCGGCGCGGCGCTATATTGTTTCAGAAAGCGCGGCGAGTAAAGAAACTTCATTTATGCGCGTTTAGGTTTTTTTACCGCTTGCGTCTTGACATTCTTTTTCAATGAAGCAATCATTTCGTCTGCCGTATCGAACGGACCGAATGATTGACCATTTCTAAGCTGCTCCATACTTTCAGCGATATGCCGGTCAACCAGGCTTTGAGGCTTGAGGACGATATTGCCCTGCTCGATCTTTGCTTCGAGGAAATCACCGATATTAAGCCCGACCCGCTGGCGCAGTGCTGTCGGAATTGTAACCTGACCTTTAGTTTTTACTTTGACAATAGACATAATAATTCCTTAATTAATTAAAAGTTAGAAAATCTAACTTTTTAACTTCTAAACACATTATAGCAGCTACTAACAAAGCGTCAATCCAAATGTTTATTTTAATCGAAGGGAAGATGATGTATTAAACGCAGAAGGCGAAGCAATTGCTCGCTTCGCCTTCGCACCCGCCCGTCGAAACGAGCAGGGGAATATGTTTACGATGGGGGAAATATCTTTCTACAAACAGATAAGATCCAAGAGAACCTGAATAATTTAGGTTCGCTGGGAAGTGGATTCTGGGTTTCCATATCTTTTCTCCTTTGCGTATGAACTGCTAATATTCAGTAAAAATTTATGGCGTATAAATTTGCCCAATTTGTTAATTTTTTGGCGTTAACATAATTCTTTCACCTACCGTTAAATACAGAAAACTATCGTCCCAACTAAAACTGGTTAGTAATATTAGGATGTAATTTATCTTTATGCTCAAAACGAACTTTTATGCTTTTTATAATAAACGAAATAACTCAAATGTCTAATTTCTCATTTAACAGCCTAATTACAGAAGTCCTTCCGATTTTAAGTCGTCGAGAAATTTCTGATTTACTCAAACCTTTTCCATTAGCGAATAGTTTTCTGACTTCTTCTTTCTTGTTTGCCGCCGTTTTTGGTCTGCCGTGAGCTTTGCCTTTGCTTCTGGCTTCGGCTATTCCTGCTCTTACTCGCTCTTTTAAGATCGAGCGTTCAAATTCTGCAAACACCGCCAGCATTCCGGCTAATGCTTTTCCCGACGGCGTGGTTAAATCTAATGACTCATTCAGAGAGACAAAACTGACACCGAGAGAATTCAACTCATCGAGCGTTGTAATCAAATCAGCCAAGCTCCGACCGAATCGATCTAATCTCCAAACGAGAATGCAGTCAATCTTTCTTTGCCGTGCAAGTTTCAAAAGTTCTTCACGTTTCGGTCGCGTCTTCGCTCCCGATGCGACATCGGATATTTCAATTTCGATTTTCCATTTCCGCCGTTTTGCAAATTCGCGCAAATCTTTTATCTGAAGGGGGAGTGTTTGTTGATCCTGCGTTGAGACGCGGGCGTAGATTCCAACTTTCATATTTTATGAAATATTATAGATAAAATTTTTGATTTCCGGGTGTCCAAAAACCCCTCAAAAAACGGCTCGTAAATGTGCAATGTTTACGGACTTTTTGTAAGGCAATTATAGCATGTCCGAAAAGAGTAGTTTTTGGACACCTTTTCTTTATTAACAATTATTTAAGGGTCTATGGTAGCCAAGGTTATCGAAAAATGTATTTTCTTATCGAAGTTTTGCACTTTTCTCCAGCAAAAATGGGCGTTAAGAAAATTTACTTATTTGCTAAAACACGCTCAAAATTCGGGAACGCATTTTGTCGCTCTAAAATTTTTAGATGCAAAAGTTTAACTTGCTTTTAGAATTGCTTTGCTACCATAGACCCTTATTTAATTAAGGCTCGCGTTTCACGCCGCGTGTTCTTCAAACTGCGCTTCGGTTTTCGGGTCGTGAGTGCATTGGTGCAACACGCCGTAGAAAGTATCTCTCTCGCTTTTGACGTTGCGCCATCCTTTTTGGTCACAGAAAGCGCAGTCATCAATTTTTGTCTGTCGTTTTGCTGCGCGGTTAGCGGATTCTATATCTTTCATTCTTTCCAGATAGGCTTCCGGGAATGAATAATCATCTTCAATTGCTTTGATTAAAAATCCGGCGCGGCTTCCGGTTACTGCGTCTTCCCGGAACGGGAATGCTTCGACTTGCGCGTGGA
>MWWH01000555.1_pt1 | contig 10801 bp, 10 predicted proteins | sample 1047231 | NCBI WGS metagenome assembly MWWH01 (sample SAMN06349967, study PRJNA376086) | soil metagenome | isolation source: MG3-2 sample Antarctic (ecotone) soil | place: Antarctica | collected 2015-01-13 | reverse complement strand
CCTCTGCCTTGGTGTTTCCATTTTATATTCTTTCATTAAAAACTCATTAAGGTCTTTATGATTTTTATATTTATAACTCTCATCGATGTATTTATTAGAAATTAATAAAGATTCTTGGGTGATTTTCATTCCTGAATTATCACGATCCAAATAGAGATGGATAGAAGAATGTTTTTCTGTTATTTCTTTTGCCCTTTCAAAAAAAGAAAGTGAGTTTAGAACAAGAAAATTGGGCTGCAACTTTGGCAGTAAAATATTTTTTTGTTGAATTGTTTGCCAGGATAAAAAATTAAAAAAACCTTCGAATAAAAGAATCTCTTTTGAAGAGTCAGAATTGAATAAAGTAATGTCTTTTGGACTACTGCTTCCTTTAAAATATTCGTTCCTCAATTCGTATCCACCAGCCCTATTTTTAAACCCGATTGCCGTGTGTTTTTTTTCATATAATCTAAAGTCAATTTCTGTGCAAAAAGAATCTGCAATTTCGAAAGGAATTTTTCTTGTTGTTAAATAATTTGTGAGAGGTAAAGATGTGATGCCAGGACGCACCCCAATTATAGAAATCTTTTCTTTTTCACCGGCATTATTTTTTTGAGAAATGTTTCCAATGTGCGGGTGAAAAGAAAAATTATTTTGCCCCAATTTTTCGAGCAATTCGGTTACAGAAACTTTGTAAAACAATATTCCAAAGTCAATAAGATTCCCCCCTTTTCCCAGACCATGATCGTACCAGACATTGAACTTCTTATTTACTTTAAAAGAAGCTTCTTTCTCAAATCTTAAAGGAGACAAGAACCAGTAATCGTTTCCCCTTATTTTCTTAGGCTGAAATCCTAAAGAAGACATGTAATCAACTATATCAATTTTCTTTGCCTCTTCACAATTCATTCGCTGCATGATCTTAGCATTTATAATGTGTCTGAATAAGGATTTAACTAACCATTTAATGATAACACGTTACTTTGTTTTTCAGCTTCTATATCCTTAAATTTTTGTCGGAGCAAACTCATATCATCACTTATTTTTTTCTGCAAAATGTGTACGTAGACTTGTGTAGTACTAAGCTTTGTATGGCCAAGCATTTTGCTGACCGTTTCTAGAGGTACACCGTTGGTAAGTGTTACTGTGGTTGCAAAGGTGTGTCGTGCCATATGGAAATTCATATATTTTTGAATTTTGCATTCCCTGGCAATTTCTTTTAAATAATTATTTATTTTCTGGTTGGTAAATAATGGGACCAAACCATTTTTATTGGAAACTATAGGGTCATTTTTATATTTTTCAATGATCTTCATTGCCTGTGGTAGAATAGGTACATTAACAGGGACGTCTGTTTTTTGCCGGGAGGTTTTTATCCAATATTCCCCATCCATACCGATACATAGATTGGATGCAGTAAGATTGACCAGGTCAATGTAGGCAAGCCCGGTATAACAGCTGAAGATGAACAAGTCCTTTGCACGGTTTAATCTATCCTTTGAAAACGAAAGATTCTCCAATTCAGTCAACTCTTTCATCGTTAAAAATTCCCTTTCAGTTCTTTGAAAGCGAAGCTGGAATCTTTCAAAGGGGTGTTTAGGCATCCACTCCATCATTGCACCTAACCTGGCAATTTTTTTAAGCCTTTCGATATGCTTCATTATCCCATTATGTCCAAGTGGGTTTGATTCGTCTAAGGGCTTGGTACTTCTAAGGAAAAACTCAAATTCTGTAATGAACTGGTAGTTTAGATCACTCAGATAAATATCATTTGTCTTGTATCGCTTTTTTAAAAAGAGAAGAACATATTTTTTTGTGGTGAAATAATTTTTTAAAGTACCCTGGGCAAGTACACTTTTCATGTTTACATTATGATAATCTATTAAAGAGCATAATGTATTTTCTGATTTTTCTTCACCAAGAAATAAATTTTTAATTGCTTCCGCTGTAATCAGTTTGCTTTGCATCTGAAGCTGCTGATAACATTCTCTCAATTTATAACGTGTTTCTTCAATAAACTTATTGATTTGCTTTGCTTCTACGGAATTACTCCTCAAGCACTCCCCGGGATAGTGCCATGTAAGGGGATCAATCGTCCGTTTTAAAGAAACTTCAAGGCGTTTCCCATTAACTGTAATGCGGGCATAAATAAGTGCCTTTAATGGATCATTTTTCTTTGTTCTGATAATAAATTGAACACCGAATGTGTTGGTAGTTTTCATAACTCACTATTTTAATTAAAAAATTCCTGCTCCTCAGTACTACCAGTATTCCTATAATCCCTGCTGGTACTGTAAAAGTACCAAACGAATGTATTCCAAAGTTACTCACCGAATAACTCACCAGAGATTTGATTTTCTTTGTATTATTTTGATATGAAATGTGCAAAAAAAAGCAGTAAAACCTTGATTTTACTGATTTTTAGAGGATTTTGAATCCTCACATTGTCGGGATGACAAAAATAGACCATGCATCCACATACAATTGCATATCAATGAAATGCAAAAATCATAATTTAGTTACTCACCGAGTAACTCACTGGATAGAATAATATGTACTGAAAGAGCTAATACAAAGATAGTAACAGAAATTATGCTCTTAATTTTTTTTAAAATAAAGTACCAGAATTTATTTCTAAAAATTCCTGCCATTGCAATCCTGTTTTTCCAATCATTAAAAATTTTGCTAGTTTGAATTGTTTTTGAAAAGCAGCCATGCCGGAGTTGAACCTGATGCGTTTGTTTTTACTTTAAGCGCGATTACCTTTCCCTTTTTTTCAATTATAAAATCAACTTCATCATTTCTTTCACCCCAGTAATGTTTAGAATAACAGTTAAATAATGTATTTATTTATTTTCTAGTGCCATTAATTTTTGACCAATTTTCACATTTTCTAGAAATTATAATTATAATCATCGGCCCATAATTTCTCAAAGCAACTTTCATATGACAATACCCTCTGCTTTTATAAAAAATTTCTTCACTACATTTAGATATGGCTAAGGGTAAACTAATTACCGCCTTCTTCTTTATTTGCGTTAATGTCTTCGCACAACAGTACCCTTTTTTTCATTACACACCTAGAGACGGTTTGGTAAACAGCCGTGTACGCAGAGCATATCAGGATAGCAAAGGCAGAATGTATTTTCTAACTTTTGGGGGATTAAGTATGTACGATGGAGGCAGGTTTAGAAACTACACTAAGCAAAATGGACTGCCGACCGATTTTGTAAATGATATATTAGAAATTGGAGATGATTCTTTACTGGTAGCAACTAATACCTGTGGATTAAATATGTTGGTAAGTGGGCAAATGAAAAAAGTTCAAATATCGGGAGATCATTGCCCCGTAATAAACCATTTATTAAAAACTCCTGACGGAACAATTTATGCTACTGCCGATGATGGTTTATATACTTTTAAAAAAAACCGGTTTGAAAAATTATCAACTATAATACAAGGACAAACTGCACAGATCAATTACCTAGGAGCTGTGGTGGACTATAAAGATTTTCTTGTCTTCACTACAAACGAACTCACAAATTTTACAGGCCTTTTTCTTTACAGTAAAAAAAATAATATCATAACCCATGTTTTACCTTTGTTGCATGTATTAAGTTTAACTAAAGATCGCAGTGGTATTATTTGGCTCAGCACTTCTGACAAAGTTGTAAACCTGGACACGGCAGCCATTGAAACAGGAAAACTAGTCTTGGTTGACCCTTATCCATCGTATTTTAAATCAACCAGATTTCACCCGGGCATTATCGCATTTAATTTGCAAAATGAACCGCTGATATTTTCAGCTGCTAAAGGCATTATCTGTTATCGTAAAGATGAAACGCAATTGAATATTACCGCTCCGGAGATTTCGGGTTTTGTTATTGAAAATTTTTTCATTGATCGTGAAAATATAATCTGGATATGCCATGATGGTAATGGCGTTTATAAACTTTCAAATACAAAACTTCAGTTTTTGAATCTCTTTTTCGGCACAAAGAAATTGGAAGTAAGGACTGCCAAAGCCAATACTACCGATTCCTGTTGGATTGTAATGAACAATAATCAGTTGATGTTGCATGGTTTATTAAAAACTAAAAAATTTTTCTTTACATCTTCCATTAATGTCAAAGCTTTGCACTATAACAAAGATCATTTATTCATAGTTGAAGATCATAAGCTATATACTGCAGCAATGCCTGATGAGCCAACAGGTGTAATCCGGTTCAAAAAAATACTAACACTTCCAGATACTTCTTCCTTCGGAAAAATAATGGTAAATGATCCATATGGCCAGGTCATACTTTCCCAAACATTTAATATCTGTGTTCTGAAAAAGGATAAAATACTGTTCACCTATCCCACAAGCAAAAATGATTTAATAGAAGGGATGTACATCGATAACCATAATAAATTGTGGGTGATCAGCCGTTCGGCCGGACTTCAAATTTTTTCAATACATCCTGAAAACCCACTGCAATATCTGCAAATGGAAAGACAGTTTATAACTGAATTTGAAGGCGCATCGCCTCGCAGCATAACTGTTGATAAAAATGAAATCCTTTGGGTGGGCACCCGGGATGATGGGTTAATAGGATTTGAATATAAAAACAGTCAGTTAATAAAACAGTATCATTTTCAAACACAAAACGGATTAGCAGATAACTTTATAACAGCACTTGCTTGCGATAAGAATAATAATATACTGGTAGGAACCCAAACAGGATTAGACAGATTAATAAAAGCTAACGGAAGTTATAGCATAGAAAATATAACAAAAAGCTATAATATTTTTTCCAACATCACATATATATGGACCGATGCGGATGACAATGCTTTTGCACTTAACAATGCCGGTTCAGTTTTTCAAATACAGCCAGTTAAAAAAACTAATTCCTTTTTTGAACCTCAATTATTGATGGAAGAAATTAAAATAAATGGTAAAGTACTTGCCGATTTTCAAGCGCCGCTACGGCTGCAATATCAGCAGAGCAATATCACTTTCAGCATAGCTGCTCCTTCTTTTTTAGATGAAAAACAGGTTAAGTATAGTTACCTTTTATCAGGCAGCGGCAATAAGGAATGGAGTGATACTGCATCCCTTACAGATATTACATTACTAAACCTTGCTCCGGGAAAATATACTTTACACGTAAAAACATTTTTTTATTCAACTAGCTATACTCCAAAACAAATAGCTTTTTCTTTTGTAATTCTACCACCATGGTGGCAAACATGGTGGTTCAGGGTTATTGCATTAATTGTAATAATAGCTACTATCTTTTGGTTAGTAAGATTTTATTTTCACCGAAAATTGCAGGCGCAAAAAAATATTCTTGATAAACAACAGGCTATTGAAAAAGAAAGAACACGCATTGCTGCAGATATGCACGATGATTTGGGAGCAGGACTCTCCACCCTCAGGTTTTTAAGTGAAAAAGTTAAACGCAATTCTTTTAGCAAAGTTACCCGAAATGATACCGATAAAATAATTGATAAAAGCAATGACCTCGTGCAAAAAATGAACGAGATTATCTGGGCTATGAATGAAAAAAATGACACGGTTGAAGATCTGCTATTTTACACCCGTGGATATGCTGTTGAATATTGCGAAGAAAATAATTTAGAATGTGAAGTTGATATACCCGAAACAATACTCCCCCATTTTGTAAGCGGTGAAGTAAGAAGAAATTTGTTTTTAACGGTAAAAGAAAGCCTTCATAATATTGTGAAACATGCTGATGCAAAAAAGGTGAAAATCATTTTTTTTGTCGGTAAAAATTTTCTTGTATCTATAAATGATAATGGTAAAGGATTTACAGTAAATAATAACGGAGAGGGCAATGGTTTAAAAAACATGAAAAAAAGAATTGTATCGATTGGAGGTAATTTTGAAATACTAAATGAAAAAGGAACGATTGTAAACATAACTGTTCCATTAGTATAACTTAAAGCCTCCCCCCTCGAGTTTATAGCTTGGGGCATGTAATTTCTTACATAACTTTTGTTCTATTGCCGACCCACATTATACTTATACTTTTGCTCATATGGCTCCTATAACAGTTTGCCTCGTTGAAGATTTGAAAGAAGTGAGGGAGGGCATGACAAGCCTGCTGACATTTGATGAACGTTTTGAAGTACTTGCTTCATTTGCAGATGCAGAAAAAGCAGAAGAAGAACTACCTGCATGGGAACCGGATATTGTGATCATGGATATTAACCTGCCAGGCATGAACGGAATTGAATGCATTAAAAAAGTAAAAGCTAAATGTCCCAAGAGCCAGTTCATTATGTTCACAATTTTTGAAGATGATGAAAAAATTTTTGAAGCGCTAACAGCAGGCGCCAGTGGGTATTTACTGAAAAAAACATCATTAGGTAAAATTACCGAATCACTGATAGAGTTACACGAAGGGGGCAGCCCTATGAGCACTCAGATTGCCCGCAAAGTGATTAACCGTTTACATTCTTCCAATACTACTGACGAAATCAAACTCCTTTCCTATAGGGAAAATGAAGTATTGCATCAACTTGCAAAGGGTTTGTTATATAAAGAAATTGCAGAAAAACTTTCAATTGCTACGGGAACCGTTCGACAGCATATTCACAAAATATATGGAAAACTTCATGTTCAAAACCGAACAGAAGCGCTGAATAAAATGAACGGTAAATTCTGATTTTTTCAATCTTTCTGTTTCAAACCTAACTTTTGTTCTATTGTTAGGCTTCAGGCATTACTATACGTTTGAATTTATAAAAATTCGGATTACCATGCTTTCACTTATTAAAAATTAATCATGACCAAAACTAATCAACATATACAAATTTTTATTTTTATTTCATTTATTGCTTGTTTATCAGCATGTAAAAAAGATCAAAACAATATTGAAGATCTCGGCCGCACAATTTTGTTTGTCAGCAACAGAGATGGAAACGATGAAATTTATGCGATGAATAGTGATACCACCAATTTAATTCGGCTGACCAATAATGCAGTACCGGATGGACGTGCCACATGGTCGGCAGACGGGAAATTTATTGCTTATGCTTCTGGAAATCCGGGCACAAGAGATATTTATATTATGGATGCCAATGGTCAGAATGTGCGCAATCTTACCAACACGCCTGATGCAGATGAAGATTGGCCTGACTGGTCTCCAACGGGAAACCGAATAATCTTCTCCAGTAAACGTGATGGCAACCATGAAATTTATATAGTAAACTTTGACGGTACAAATGCCACCAGGCTAACCAACAGACCGCAGGATGACAAATGGCCAGCCTGGTCCCCTGATGGCAATAAGATTGCTTTTCATTCACTTTTAGGTGCCGGCAATACAGATGTATTTACAATGAACGCAGATGGGAGTAATGTAACCCAGCTCACTATTGCTCCGGCCTTTGATCAGATGCCGACATGGTCGCCAGACGGAAAAAAATTAGCGTTCTTGAGCACAAGAGATGGGAATCCGGATGTGTATATAATGAATGCGGACGGTAGCAGTCAGGCTGCTCTCACTTCCACACCAGCTATTGATGCCCGCCCTTCATGGGGCAGAAAAACAGGAAAAATTGTGTTCACCAGTGGCAGAGATTTTCCAACACCATCCACACAGCCCACTTTTGAAATTTATATAATGAATGGAGATGGAACTAATCCCGTACGATTGACCAAAAATAATTTTTTTGATGATTATCCTGTTATAAAATAGGTATGCAGCCATTTGTAATAATCAAATCAATAAATTAAAGAAAATAAGTTAGCCGAAAAAGTAATTGAGTTAGCAAAAAATATTGAGTATTGTTAGTAATAACCGGAGATGCTTTACATCAGTAGGCGTGATAAGAAAAATAATTTCATTATTTATTCTTCAAAATTTTTTTATGAAAAAGGTATCATTTTTTTCCCTGATCTTCTTAACTGTCTTACAATTTTCCTGTCAAAAAGTTCCCGTTACCGGCCGTAAACAATTGAATTTGGTTCCCAATGCACTTATTCAGTCAATGGCTTTTACAGAATACGATTCTTTTTTAACTGTCACACATGTGTTACCTGCCTCTAATTCTCAGACACAAATGGTACACAATGTAGGCACCCGTATACAATATGCGGTACAAGAATATATGAATCAAAATGACTTTAGCAACAGATCAAAAATTTTAAATGGGAGTATAATCTTATTGATGAAAATGTAGTAAATGCCTGGTGCATGCCAGGTGGAAAAGTGGTAGTATATACGGGCCTACTTCCGGTGACACAAAATGAAACGGCGTTAGCTGTAGTTCTGGGACATGAAATAGCCCATGCGGTAGCAAGACATGGAAATGAAAGAATGAGCGAGGCATTGTTGATCCAAATGGGCGGCCTGGTATTGGAAGAAGCAATGAAAGAAAAAAAACAGGAAACACAACTGCTTTTTATGTCATTGTATGTTGGGGGTTCCAGCCTTGTTTTATCTCTTCCCAATAGTCGCATGCAGGAATCGGAAGCTGATAAACTCGGATTGATCTTTATGAGCATGGCGGGTTATGATCCATCAGAAGCCATTCCATTCTGGCAGCGCATGTCTTCCATCAATAACGGGATCAAATTACCCGAGTTTCTTTCTACCCATCCATCTGATGAAACAAGAATAAAAAAATTATCAGCTCTGATTCCTGAGATCAAGGCAAAATATTATAAACAACAATAAACATCATGAAAAAACAATCATCTTTTTACCGTACTTTTTTTTCGCTGATCTTACTGGCAATAACTTCCTTTAGCGCCAATAGCCAGCAACAATTCATCCAGATAGCCAGCAAAGAGAACAGTTATTGTAACTCTACCTGCACCCTGCTGGACATTCCCGAACTCAATAAAAACCCGGGGGCTGTTATTTTAGCCACCCCCATCAACGAGGATGGCATCACCCCGTATGCCCCAAGCTTTTTTGTACTTCTGATCACTATATTTTTTAGAGATCCATTCACTTCCCAACAGGTATAAATATTTTGTAATTACCAACATCACTAGCCAAAATATTATTCTGCCATATACAACCTTATAAAACTCCTTTGTGTTATGTTCTGGAAAAAATAGAAACCGAAATTCAGGGCGTCTTTTTTTTGTTGGCTGGTCAATAATAGCTGCGATATTATTCACTCCCCTGGAAACAATTTGTTCTATTGGCCGTATGTCGATTAAAGTCTTTAGATCATTACTCTCAAGGCTTTTTTCAATAACAATTAGCCTTTTTTTATTCTCCACTGCAAGCACGGTATTTTCTTTAAGCAATTCATTTGTCTGTTTTAGTTCTCCATATATTTCGGTCAGCACGGTTTCAATGATTTCTTTTTCCATGACACAACTTTTAAATAGATAAATATTTTTTCTTTCTCTTTTTTTCTAATAATGCTTTTGGTATATAGTTATCGGTGTTCTCAGGCTTTAATAAAATATTGGCAAATTTTCCAAGATCAGTTTTACTGTCATTTAACATTTTTTGTTGCTGGTTCAATGACTGCTGTGGTAATTGTTTTTTAAAGCTGCTGTCTTTTTCTTTTTGCACTGAAATAATGATCCGTTTATGCTCTGGAGACCGCAGCAATATTTTTTCAATGGTGGCTAAAGAATATCCTACTTCACTGCCTTTTACATAAACTCCTTTTTTATCAATGAAAGAAATTCCTCTTGCCTTTATAATTTGATATTTTTTTTGTTGCATTTGCTTTTCAAAATCAGTGTAGGTCTTTGACATTAATAATGCATCCTGAATATCTTTTTTGATAGCTTCTTTTCTCGCATCAGTTCGCGGGATATTCCGTAACTCTTTTGGCAAAAATTTCTTTGGCGATAACACTTGTTGCAGACCATATTTTATTTCCATCATTCGGCAATAAGACGCCATCTTTTTATAACTGTTGCTATCGCTTACAGTTTTTTTATCAAAGCCGATCCGGTTGGCTACAATATGAAGATGCTGGTGACCGGTATCATTATGAGTGATCGCGATAAATTGATTATTTTCAAAACCAAAATCTTTTGCGCAATCCTGTACTATGTTTATGAGATTTCCTTTTTCTAATCTTTCACCATGTGCAAGACTTAAAGTGATATGCAAAACAGGCTTTAATAATTTCTGGTTGAGTTGCCTTGTTTCATTGAACTGTTGTATCAGTTCTTTTGTATTTCCAAAGCATTGATTAAATAATAAAACTTCCGCACGATTCATTTGCGAAATATTTTCTGACGTTTGTTGTTTCTTATTTTCCATGCAATAGTTGATGCATCCCCTGAACGATTTTCCTATCATTATTTTCCCGATCATAATAAGAATTTTTGTATCTCATTTACCAACTGTTTTACTTCCTTCGATTGGTGTTCCAAAGAAGCTCTTTCAAGAGCATTTAACTCATCATTCATGTTTCGTTTTTTAGCGACCTGGTTAAGGTTTGCAGCAAGGTGATTTAGTGTTCCTTTAAACTGCAAAATATCCTTTGAAAGCGTTTTCATTTTCATGTCAACTTTTCCGCTCAACCCAAGATTTCTTAAATATTCCGAAACACTAATATTGTTTTCGCCGGCTTTATATTCAATAACTTTTCTTTCAAGCAGGCTGCACTTTACTCCAAGCAATTGATCTTTCTTAATTGCTTTCTTTGGTCTGCCGCCTTTATTCTTTGTTGTTAGCTTACTTGTTGTAACCTCTGTCATAGTACCTCATTTAAATCTCTCTCACAATACTTCTATGAATGCGCAGCATGAATAGAGCCAGCGTTTTGGTATAACCAAAACATAGCTGGCTACGGAAACTTCAAAGTCTTCGACCTATCCTCTGCC
>MWWH01000554.1_pt1 | contig 10802 bp, 4 predicted proteins | sample 1047231 | NCBI WGS metagenome assembly MWWH01 (sample SAMN06349967, study PRJNA376086) | soil metagenome | isolation source: MG3-2 sample Antarctic (ecotone) soil | place: Antarctica | collected 2015-01-13 | reverse complement strand
GGGACAATTTTTTACCGACAGTTATTCAAAACCCGACGTTCCGCCGATTGTCGTCGTGCGCGATACGAGCGGAAAACTCGTCGCCAACGTCGAAAAAACAGACGTTTCGCGTCTGACGGCGAGCGGCTGGAAACCGCCGACGCCGATTGTCGTCAAAGCGCGTGACGGCGTGACCGACCTTTACGGCTTGATGTTCACGCCGACGATGCTCGACGCGAACGCCAAAAAGAAATATCCGATTATCAATTACATTTATCCGGGTCCGCAGGGCGGCAGCGTCGGCAGCCGTTCGTTTTCGGCGGCGCGCGGCGACAATCAGGCGCTGGCGGAATTGGGTTTCGTCGTCGTCTCGATTGACGGAACGTGCAACCCGCTGCGCTCGAAGAAATTTCACGACGCCTGCTACGGAAATATGGCGGACAACACGCTGCCCGACCAAATCGGCGCGATGCAACAGCTTGCCGCGAAATATTCGTATATCGACATCGAACGCGCCGGAGTCTGGGGACATTCGGGCGGCGGTTTTGCGGCGGCGGCGGCGATGTTTCGCTTCCCGGATTTCTTCAAAGTCGGCATTTCGGAATCGGGCAATCACGACAACCGCAATTACGAAGACGATTGGGGCGAGCGTTACATCGGTTTGCTTGCGAAAGACGCGAGCGGTAAATCGAATTACGAAGACCAGGCGAATCAGAATTTCGCCAAAAATTTGAAAGGTCATCTGCTGCTCGCGCACGGAACTTTGGACGACAATGTGCCGCCGGACAACACTCTGCTCGTCGTCGACGCGCTGATTAAAGCGAACAAGGATTTCGATTTGCTGATGATACCGAACGCCCGTCACGGCTACGGCGCGGCGAGTTTTTATATGATGCGCCGCCGCTGGGATTATTTCGTAAAAAATCTGCTCGGAGCGACGCCGCCGAAAGAATACGAGCTGCATCCGACATTCGCCGGACGTTAGGACGAATGTTTCAAAAGTCAGCGTCATGGACGAAATTTGCGACGTAGATTGTGAGACGCGGTTTTAAGACAAAATACGTCGCGTAAAATGCGGTTTTGAATAAATTTGTCGGCAGTCGCAAAAACGAACGTTTTTGCGACTGCCGATTTAGACTGAATTTTTTGGAATTTTTTGGATTGGATTGTTCATTTCGTCCGCGTTCAACTCTTGAGATAATTTAGAGATTACTGCAAAATTTTGGATAATTATTGAGAAATTCGGATGATTAACCGGTTTTTCATTATTCGGAACGACTTTCGGCGCCAAAAGAGAGCTTTGGAAAAGCATTTTTTTTAATTTAATATATTGAGCCGCCGCCGAATCGTAAAATAAATTCGCGGCGTGTTATACTTTGCCCGTGAAACAGCCTTTAAAAGCATTGATAATCGACGACGAGCCGCAGGTCAGTAATTTTATCGCTGAAATTTTAACCGCCGACGGCTGGAGCGTCAGCGAAGCGAAAACTGCCGAACAAGCGTTTGAAATGTTGTGTGCGGAAACATGGGCGCTGGTTTTTTGCGACGCGACTCTCGACGGAACCGACGGCTATACGGTTTTGCGTCAATTTACGGAAAAACAGGCGGAGGCGCGCTTTGTGCTGATGACCGGACACGGTTCAGCCGCCGGCGCGCTCGACGCGATTGCTTTCGGAGCCTACGATTATTTGCTCAAACCGTTTGTCGGCGACGATATTCTCAACATCGCCAGAGCGGTGCGCGAACAGCACCGCAATTGTGCGAAACAGAAAAAAACCGATTCGACCGCGCCGCTGCCCGGTTATGTATCGGATATTTTACTAATCGGAAACAGTCCGAAATTTGTCGATTGTCTGAAAATGGTCGGACGCATCGCGGCGACTAATCTGCCGGTTTTGATTACCGGAGAATCGGGAACGGGCAAGGAGATGGTCGCGCAATCGATTCATCAGCGCAGCAATCGCGCGGTCAGCGGCTCGTTCGTCGCCGTCAACTGCGGCGCGATTCCGTTCGAATTAATTGAATCGGAGTTGTTCGGACACGCCAAGGGGGCGTTTACCGGCGCTGACCGCGAGCGCATGGGACTCTGGGAAGAAGCCGATGGCGGCACGATTCTGCTCGACGAAATAACCGAGACCAGCCTGCTGTTTCAAGTCAAACTTTTGCGCGCTCTGCAGCAAGGCGAAATTCGCCGCGTCGGTTCAAACCGGACGCTGAAGGTCGATGTGCGAGTGATTGCCGCGACTAACCGCGACATCGAAGAAGAAGTCCGTCAAGGTCGTTTTCGTCAGGATTTGATGTATCGTCTGAATGCCATAATGATTCATTTGCCGCCGCTCCGCGACCGCATCGAAGATATTCCGCTGCTCGCCGCCCATTTTGCCCGTCAGATACGTCCGCCTGACGCCTCGCCCGTGACGTTCTCGCCGCCGGCGCTCGAAATATTGGAAAATTATAACTGGCGCGGCAACGTCCGCGAATTGGAAAACGCCGTCTGTCACGCGGTTTCATTGTGTGCAGATATTGTCTTTCCGCATCATCTGCCCGCGCGATTGCTTCAAGCGAATGATGTCTCCGCCGAGCAATTTCAAAACGGAGAAGCCAGTTCGGTGCAAAACGACGAATGGCATTCACTCGCTGAAATGGAAGCCAAATACGTCGTTCAGGTTCTCGCTCATACCGGCGGCAATAAACAGGCGGCGGCGCGGTTGCTGAACATCGACCGTAAAACTCTAACCCGTGTAATCAAGCGAGCGGAAGTCAAAGCGTGAGAATCCTCGCTTGATAGTGAAGATTGTTAACTACTCTATTCTTAAATTTAAGAAGCTGAAAAATATATTTTAGATAATAGATTATAATTAGAAGTTCTCAACTTACGCATTCGTCTCCGGGGCATAATTCCCCGGAGGTGAGGAAAACTAACCCGGCATAATTCCCCGTTTAAAATGTGTTTATCGTAAAAGTCGGTTGCAATTTTTCTGGTAATTCGTTTATTCAGAAAAATAAAACCGAAATTTGGGAAACTCCGACTTCTAAAAAAAGTGCTGTCCTTATATGCCACTGTTTAACAAAATCTGAATAAGAATTATTGATGGATAGATGTTTTTCAATAAGCGAATACTTTATCAAATAATAAATCAACAGCCGCCATGTTAAGTTGGCACAAATTTTGCCTTTCGTCGGTAAGCTAACTCTTTAAATTAAACTTTACAGGAGCGACGTTATACACCAAATGTGTTTATTCATATTTCTGTATCGTCACAAATGATTTATTAGGCTCTCTCCTTAAATATTGAGCCACTACCCCAAGCTAAGCCTAACCAGACGGATTTTGCAGTTACCCGCTGTAATTTCCGGTAACAGCTACGGAATACAAGATGGCTCCGGTTCAGTCAGTACACAAAGGAAAGATTACCAATAACAAAAACAGGAAGGATTACAAAATGAACACTAAAACTTTATACTTTATGACACGCGTGGCGTTTGCCGCGATGTTTGTCATCGGGTTGATATTGGTGCCGGCTTTTAACAGCACGGGCACGGTGTCGGCTCAGCGCGAGAAGCAGGAAATAGCGACGCCGGAAATGATCGGGCAGGCGCTGAACCTGAAATCGGCAGCCGGTTACACGGTTTTTGCCGAAGACGGCATTACTGACACGGGCAACTCGTTGATTCGCGGCAATGTCGGCGTCGCTCGTCCGACCGCTGAAATCAAAGGCGTCAACGGCGGCAACGTCAACGGCTTGATCGAAGAAACCAATTCCGATTCGCTGCGCGTTCAAAAAGACGCGGGCGATTCGTTTGCGATTATCAACCAATTGCCGTGTACGGATGTCTCGGACAAGAATCTGGGCGGTCGCACCTTCGGTCCGGGCGTCTATTGCTTGTCGTCGGCGAGCTTAGTCGGCGAAATGGTTCTGGACGGTCAGGGCGATAACAGCTCGACTTTTATCTTCAGAATCGCCGGTTCCCTGAACACGGAAAAAGGTTCGAGCGTCGCGCTGACGAACGGCGCACAATCGGCTGACGTTTTCTTTGTCGCCGGTGATGCGGTGACGGTCGGCGAAGACAGCAGCTTGAAAGGCAACTTGATGGCGCGCGGCTCGATTTCGGTCGAAGCGGGCGCGAACGTCGAAGGCAGAGCATTGTCGGTCAAAGGCGATGTCGCCTTGAACGGCGGCATTCTGGCTCCGGAGCAGACGGGTACGCTCGAAATTTGTAAAGCGATCGACACGACCAACGGCACGGGTTTGGAACGTCGCGTATTTCGCTTCAGCGTTCCGGGCGCGACGAATCCTTTATCGGGCGTTGCCACACCGATTGTCGAAGTGCCGGTCGGACAATGTTCCGGTCAGCTTTCGCTCCCAGCCGGACAGGTAACGATTACGGAATTGCTCGACGGTCGCACGTTAGACAACGGCACGTTCAACGACAACTTTCAATTGATCAGCGTCAGACAGGAAACCAATCTCGGACAGCCGGGAACAACCGCTCTGATCAGCGCCAATCTGCCTTTGCGTCAAGCGGTCGTCAACATCGTCGCCAGCACGAGCCCGGCGGGTCAGACATCGGACCAGACGAGACTCACCTTTACCAACCGCTTTGCCATTACGAGCGTCGTCGAAATTTGTAAAAACGCGCTCGACTCGGGCGTCACCGGATTCTTCAATTTCACGATTGAGGGACAGCGCCAGGGAGATTCCACGATAAGTGGCGGATCGACAGTTGCCGGAACGCCGAATTTATCGGTCATTTCGGTTCCGACCGGCTTCTGCTCCGGTCCGATCACCGTCCTGGTTCCGTCGAACAACGGACCGGCGGTAGGGACAACCCCGGCGGCGACGACGCCGCGTTCGGGAACGGTCACGGTCAACGAATTGCTGCGCACCGGTTTTATCTGCACGAGCGTGACGACCGCTGACGGCACGGCTGGCGCTCCGAATTTCACGAACCGATTCATCAATTTCAACATCTTCGGCGCGAACGGAGTGACGAGAACAAACTCCGGGACGGCAAACGCCGCTAACTCGGGTGCCCCGAACGCCGGGACGGCAAACGCCTGTAACGCGACGGCATTCGTAGTGGAAGACGGCACGGCTCAGCAGACGACCTTCTTCTTCAACAACCGCACGGCGCCGGCACAATTGAAGATTTGTAAAATCGCCGGACCGGGAATCGCGGAATTGACACCGTTCAACTTCTCGGTTGTCGGAACTGAACCGCTGGCTCCGGTGACGGTTGATACAGCGTTTAACCAGGGCACCAATCCGCTGCCGCCGAACGGCACGACTCCGACGGGCGGCACACTGCGCGGAACACCTCCGACCGGTGGAACCGGAACCGGAACTGCTCCGGGCGCCGTCCCGCAGGGCGGAACGATTACGACGAGAAACGTGCAGGTTAACGCCGGTAACGTCAACAGTCCGATCTGCATGCTCGTTCCGGGCTTCTTCGTCGTCGACACACCGGCGACCATTACGGAATTGATTACCGGTCAGGTAGCCGTTAACGGCACGGGCGTCCTCGGCGACGCGCGCGTCTCGCGAGTGACTTCCTCGACCGGCATCGTCATACCGACCGCTCCGAATGTCAATCCGATATTCTTCGGCGGTCCGCCGGCGAATCAGTTCCTTGCTGCGCCGAACGTTCCGTTCTTCCCGCTGGCTGCTAACGGCACGAACAACGGTTCGACGACTGCGTTCACGATCCCGATTCGTCGCGGCGTTAACGAAATTGAATTCGTTAATATCGCGTTCAGCCCGGTACCTTTGAAAATCTGTAAAGTCGCCGGTACGGGCGTCGCGGTCGGTACTCCATTTACCTTTACCATCACCCGCGATACAGCGGGCGGGCTTCTGGCACCGTTCACGTCGACCTTGACGATTCCGGCGGGACCGGCGGGCAGCGGCGTCGGAGCGCAAAACGGTTTCTGCGCCTTCGCAGCCGGTCCGCAGAGCGGCAATTTCAACGGCACGACGAACGGCGGTATGATCAACAACACGAGTTCGTTCAACTTCAACTCGAACGTCACGGTAACCGAAGCGGCGACGCCCGGAGTAGTGACATCGAGCATCACCTCGCCGACCGGCGGCGTGGCGGCGAACTTGACGAACCGCAGCGGTCAAATCACGAACTTGATCAACGGCGTCAACGAAATACAGTTTGTCAATACGGCAGGCACGGGAGCCATTTTGACGCCGCGTCGTAAAAAGGTGTTGTTGAGTACGATCACGACGACGAACAACTAATTGTCGAGAATAAATAGAGGACTGCCGAACGAGTTTCGATCGAGCCGCAGGGATTGATTGCAGCTAAAGAGGCGGAAGAGAAACGGGAAGGCGTGAATAATCAGCAACGATTATTCACGCCTTCCCGCGTTTCCACTGCAGAGTTTTGACAGCCCTAAGGATATGTAAAAAGATTGCTCGATGATCTACAAAAGCGTGTTATCCGCACTGTCCGCAATGCCTGCTAAAACTGTGTGTAAATTAAACGAACGAAGGAAAATCAGCCTGTCGAATTTCACGATTAAATAATAGAAAACATTCATAATTATCAACGTGCGGAGAGAGCCGAACTTTCTGCCTCAGGCGAAGAATTTTCCGCTGCCTAAAACAGGCGATATGTTCTCGTGAAAATAAATTCCATAGAATACCTCTGAGAGCGTTGCGTTATCAATTTCATCTCTTTGCGCCTTCAGTCTCCAAAAGCTTTCCAAATCCAAAGTAATTGCTTGTACCGAGGCGATTAGTAAGGACGACGATATGCCTTCGATGATGAATCATCAAATGCATTCGGCTTAACGGGTTTCAACTAAAATCTATTTATTGCTTTTAGCGCGCTCTTCCCGGGTGTGCGTATCGCTTGCGTCAAGTTCTCTGCTGATAAGAATACTCACCGACAAAAATTCTGGATAAACTCTATTGCAGATCTGTTCGCTCCTGACTTAACCGGCACAAAAAATCGGATAATTGCCGGATGAAGTCTTTGTAAATCCTCATCAATAAATCTGGCAATCCTTTTTGGCACTCACAATTATCGGGAATATGATCTGAATAAAGCAAAATTAACATACTTTTGATAATTATTTACTTAAATTATCATTGATTAGACTATTTTCTTGTGCTATAAGGTTTAAATTGTTATGACTAATAATTCCTTTACGCCATTTTCAATTTCACCTAATCCGAACAGTCTCTATTTAACCGATTCACTGCGGGCGGTAGTTCATAAATCACGTTTTACAATTGATAAAAGGCAAGGCTTGACTTGTATTTTGGGCGACATCGGACTCGGCAAATCAACGATTCTCCGTTTTTTGCACAGTGATTATTCGGCGCGCGAAGATACTGTAACCACTCTTATTCCGACGCCGAATTTTCCTTCTCCGTTTGCGATGCTCAAGAGCATTACAATGGATTTTAAGATCGAACCCGAACGTTCGTTTCAAAAACAACAGGACGCTTTACAATCGTTTTTGGTCGAAACTTACGCGCTGGATAAAAATGTCGTAATTTTTATCGACGAAGCTCAAAACATCAACAACAAACAATTGGAACTCGTCCGTTCTCTGTTAAATTACGAAACCAATACGCAGAAACTCGTGCAAATCGTTTTGTCCGGTCAACTCGAACTAAAAGACCGCCTGGCTGACAAACGAAATAAAGCCGTCGCCTCGCGCGTGTCGACTTATTCCATTCTGTCGCCGCTAACCTTTGACGAAACGCGCGAAATGATTATTCACCGGTGCAGATTTGAAAACATCGAAAACCCGTTTACAGCCGGAGCGATCGAAAAAATTTACGAAGTTTCCGGCGGCGTTCCGCGCTCGGTGCTAAAAATCTGCGCCTTCGCCTATCACATCAAAGAAACGGAGAATTTAACCGAGATAACACCTGAATTTATTGAGACATCACAACCGGAAGTTACGATCCCCACCGTGCCGACACAAGTAAAAAAAGCAAAAAGATAACCGCAAAAATTGAGGAAAATTTATGAGCTCACGCGTAACATTCGCCGACTTGTTAAAAGTCGGAGCGGAAAAGGATAAGCAAAGACGTAATCTTCGACTCGCGGAAGCCGTGCCGCCAGAATCATCTGTTCAAGAATCCATCGCGCCGGAAAAGGATTTTAATAAAAGGGCGAATAGCCTGGAGCGCGACGCTTTGCCAAAAGGATTATTTCCCGGCGCGAGCAAAGCTATCTATGATGCTCTCTATTTACGAACGCTGGGTGCGGTTGAGCCGACAAATTTAATTCAGGCGACGCGCAAGCAAATTATGGATTGGTCGAATGTCAAAAACATAAAGACTATCAATGCCCAATTAAAAAAACTTGAGAAGAACGGATTTATAAAACGCTCGAAAATTAATGGCGAGCCATCGGGAAATTATTACAAAGTTTACCTCCCAAAACAGCTTAATTTTTTGTATCAAAGTGACCCAAAACCACAAGAACAGACCCAGACCAGACCCAGACCAGACCCAGACCAGACCCAGACCATTTTCTGGTCTGGGTCTGGTCTGGGTAATCCCCTAGAAAACAAAGGACTTAACTATATCTCTCTTAAGACTAAGAAGAAGAGTGATGATGAGCCTGCGGCGCTGGACAAATTTGATGAAAAGTTTTTTGATGAGAAAGTTGTCTTGAGTGAAGCGAGCGAAATTTTAAGAAGAGATGGGCTTGTTACGTTATCAGACGCAGGGGTCGGTGTACTCGAAAAAGCCGTCAATCAGCTCTCAAAAAAATTAATTGGCAAGGAGTTAAAATCCGCCGACAACGAAAAATTAAAAGAATTGGCGGAGATGCTCGTGATGGAATTGGAGATTGCCGCTGCCCGTACCGACTCGATTTCCAACGTGCCGGCATTTTTGACCGAACACCTGCGGCGGCGATTGTCGAGAAAACAAGATACCCGAGCGGCAAGCAAAACTTCCAGCGCAAAGTCGGCGGGTAAATCTCCGCAGAACGGCAAAACCGGACCGGTGCTCGAAACCGACGCTGAAATTTACCGAGCCGAACCGTTGAGCGAACAGGCGAGAGAGACGGTTTTGAAAACAATGCTCCAGTACGCCGAACGCGGACAGAGCGAGTTCGTGCTTGGACTTCAAGACACTTACACCGCTGAAGACTGGAAATGGCTGACAAAAAATTTAGAAATCGAGAAGGTCAAAAAATGAATGAAAAATCGTCGTCACGGCGGAAGTTCGAAAGCCTCAAAAATCTTAAAAGCAAAAACTCGAATAAACGGTTTGTGAGGCGATTTTAATTTGTGACCCTTAATAGACTACTAAAAAAAGATTTGGAGCAGCTTAAGGGCTATCTATGCCAAAAAAAAACGCATATGAGTGCTGAATTTTGAATCGAAAAAACAAATTTTCGGCAAAAACGTCAAAAACCAGCTTTTGAAATTTGCGGATTGACGAATAGAAGTGTGGAGTTGGAAAGCGGCAATTTTTTGCTTACAATTTAATTTCAATTTCGCCGCTGTAAAGCTGTCAACCTCCGATTTTAATTAACTATTCGATGAATAAAATTTTACCCGAACGACCGAAGTTCAAGCTCGAATTTGAATCAGGGACGCTGATTTTGACAGAAATAGGAGCGAAGGATGCGATTCCGCGCGCTTTTGTCTGGGACGAACGAACCAGACATTTTCGCGCGCCGGCTTTCAAATACCGCGAAATCATCAGGGATTTTGTCCGCTCGAAAACGGTTTATGAAGATTTTGCCAAAAAGTACGACAAATTCGATTTTCGCCAAAAATTTCAAGTCGCCCCGCGCCCGTATCAAACCGCATCGATCGAAGCGTGGCGGCAGAACGAACGGTGCGGCGTAATTGTCTTGCCGACCGGCGCCGGGAAAACTCACGCGGCAATGATGGCGATTGAAATCTGCGGGCGGCAGACGCTCGTCGTCGTGCCGACCCTTGATTTGATGAATCAGTGGTACGACCTTTTGCTTTCGACTTTCAACGCCGAAATCGGTTTAATCGGCGGCGGTTTTTACGAAATCGGCGCGATTACCGTGACGACTTACGCCTCTGCATACCGCCATCAGGAACGACTCGGCAATCGCTTCGGCTTGATAATTTTCGACGAATGTCATCATCTGCCGTCCGAAGGCTACAAATACGCGGCGGAGTTTGCGATTGCGCCGTTTCGCCTCGGTTTGAGCGCGACGCCGGAACGCGCCGACGGCGACGATTCGCTGCTCGAAAAACTCGTCGGAAAATTCGTTTTTCGGCTCGAAGCGCAGGAGCTGGCGGGCGAATACCTGGCTGATTACACGCTCGAACGCATCGAAGTCGATTTGACCGCCGAAGAGCAGCGTTCTTATGCCGATAACCGCGCCGTTTTTCGTGATTTTATCCGCGCCAAAAACATTTCGTTTAATTCGATTGACGGCTGGAAAATGTTCGTCATGCAGAGCGCCCGCAGCGAAGACGGCAGGCGCGCGATGAAAGCCTATCGCAATTCAAAAAAAATCGCGCTCGGCACCGACGCTAAACTGCGTGTTCTGCAGGACTTGCTCGTTCGCCACCGGCGCGATAAAGTTCTGATTTTCACGGCGGAAAACGAAATGGTTTACCGGATTTCAAACGATTATTTGATTCCGGCAATCACGCACGAAACGAACGTCAAGGAACGAAAATTCTGGCTCGACGCTTTCAACAAAGGCGACGTTCTCGCCCTGGCGACATCGAAGGTTTTGAACGAAGGCGTGAATATTCCCGACGCTTCGGTGGCGATAATTCTTTCCGGTTCCGGCTCGTCGCGCGAACACATCCAGCGGCTCGGCAGAATTTTGCGAAAAAAAGGCGA
>MWWH01000553.1_pt1 | contig 10804 bp, 13 predicted proteins | sample 1047231 | NCBI WGS metagenome assembly MWWH01 (sample SAMN06349967, study PRJNA376086) | soil metagenome | isolation source: MG3-2 sample Antarctic (ecotone) soil | place: Antarctica | collected 2015-01-13 | reverse complement strand
CGGCGGCGAAGAACAAAGCTTCGATGCTTTCCGCCGCGATCTCGGAACTGGACGCGCGGCTCGAAATGCTGGAGACGCAGTTTGTCGAAGCGCAAGATGTTGCCCAAGCCGAAGCAGATCGCCGTCGCGCCGAAGAGTTGCGCCGTGAGTGCGCGAGTTTGCAAATCGAATACAACGAAGTTCGCACGCAGTTGAATGACGACCTTCAGCGCGAAACAGAGCGGCTGTTTGAGCTTTCGGCTCGCCACTCGGCGGCAGGGCATGAGCTGACAAGGCTTTCTCCGCGCGAGTCGCCGCGTCTGCGCGAAGAGCTTCTGCGACACAGCGAGGCGATTGCGGCGGCGCAACGAAACGTCATCAACGAGATAGAACGACAGCGCACGAAGGCGAGACTTACCGAACGAAACGCACGCCAAGCGGAATATGAGCGGCGCGCCGGATTGTGAGCGGAAAACCCTGCATCTCGTCGCCACTAACAGATGAGAGCCGCAAGTGTTCACAGATTCGTGTTCACATGCGGCTCTCATTATTGATTCTTTATTCAAAAATTCAATTGACTCAATTCCGATTTGAGTGAGGGGTGGCGAATATCCGCCACCTTAAAAAAGGAAGAGCAGTCGGTGAGTAACTGCGATTACCGCTTCCCTTTTTCCTCTTCCCATTCACGCCGCATCCGTTCGTCGAGCGCGTCTCTCATCCCCGTGCCGCCCTGTTTCCGCATGAGTTCGTCGCCATGCAGCCGGAGTTCAGCGTAAAACTTCATAAGCGTTGCGCGGTTGAAGAAATTGGCGTGCGTCATCAGTTCTTGGATGTGCGAGAGCAACGCCTCTTCTATCCTGACTGACTCAACGCCGGTGTCGATGTCGATGCCTTTGACGCGCCCCGTTAGCGACACTCCGCGAGTGTCGCTAAGGCTTCGGCGGCGCGCTCGTAATCCGCGCGGTCGCGCTGCACGGTCAAGTCAGTGAGAAGCGAAGCGGCGGCAGTATTCTTTTGTTTCATTAAATAGCCTCCTGTAATTGAACCGATACGACGCGCCCGCACACTTCCTCCATGTCCGCGACGCGCGCACTGAGTACAGTCCAAGTGCCATCCCCGCTTGCGCTCTCAACGTAGGCGAGCGTGTAAGTACCGTTCTTCATACGGCAAAGGCAAACCTGATGAGGCTCAGGGTCGCCGTCGATCATTCCAACTGTTAAGAATATGTCCGCGCGCTTGGCGTCACGCGCTGCCTTGAGCGACGCGAAGGAAATAATCTCCGCTTGCTTCGGCTCCGCCTTTTCAATTCGTTTCGTTCGAGCCATCTAAGCCACCTGCCTTTCTTCGCGGCGCGCGGCAACGGCGAGTTGCAAGTGAAGGTGCTCCAGTTCGCGCCCGGCGGCTATCAGAGAGCGCGACAGGTCATCAAGCAGCGCGTAGCTCGGAGTCTCGTCGGCGGCGACTCTGAGGGCTTCCCTGACGTGAGCGCGCGCCGCTTCCAGTCGGCTCAGTGGCGTCACTTCGGCTTGTGCGTCCATCCATCGTTTCGTTAAACTCATGTTCAATCCTTTCATCTGGTCGTGAGTGTTGAAGGGTGAGAGCCGCGCCGGATGCTTGAGACATCCGGCGCGGCTCGTTTCGTTTAGTGACTCGCCGCGCGCTCGCTGGCGAGTTGAATGTGGGCGGCGACGGCAGCGGCGATGTGATAGCAAGCTTGCCCACGCTGTCCGGCTTTGCAGTCGCAATGTGCAAGGCGCACACCGTTTCTTTTCTCGCACGTCACGGTGTAGGTCGCGCCCGTCGCTTTGTTGGTGACGGTGTAAGAACCGAAACAGTTGACGCGAACACGCGGCTTGACCGTGCGCGCTTTGTTGATTGCCTTTTCGATTACCGTTGCTGTCGTGAGTTGAATCATTGTTTGGTCTCCGTTTTTTTGTTTGCTTCCAACACAGAGAACTATAATTCATACGATATAGTTATGTCAAGCATAAAATATCATGCTTGCAATATAGTTTATTGTGATATATAAATGGACGTATGAAGTTGCTAACGACAAACGAAGCGGCGGAGCGGCTGGGCGTTCATGTAACGCGCGTGCGGGCGTTGATTGTGGCGGAACGATTGCCAGCGCAGAAGATTGGACGCGATTACATGATTCGTGAAACCGATTTGCGCCTTGTAGCAGACCGTTCGCCCGGCAGACCGCCGAATGCTACGACCGCAACGCGCGGCAATGAGGCATCTACGAGCAAGAAGAAGGGGAAGAAATGACAACCGAAGAAAGAGTCCTCCGCATAGAAAACGCTTTCGCCACATTAAGCGAGCTGGTCGCGCAATCGCACGAGTCGGCGGCACAGTCACGCGCCCGCACGGATGCCCTGACCGACTTGCTGACACGCACGGAGACGCGGACGGCTGACCTCGAAAACTCCTTCCAGCTACTGACGGAATTGGCGCGCAATGCTTCGGAGCGGGCGGATACGCACGACGCTTGGATCAATCAACTCGGCGCGGGGCAAGCGGAGTTGAGAGCGGCGCAAGCTGAAAGCGAACACAAGATCGCCGCGTTAGCCGACGCGCAGATTCGCACGACGGATGCATTGAAGAAACTATTTGAACGCGACGAGCGGCGCGGTGAGAACGGCAACGGCGCGCAGTGAGCAAAAGGCAGTATCACGCCCGCGCAGCTATGGAGGAAGCAAAATACCTTGCTCGCGCGCGCGAGACAGATAACGCTCGAATCACGCTCTGACAGCAAGCCTTAAATCGGTGTCAGCCCTGACAACCTCTGTCAAAGGACTGACACGAGGATTTATTGACGTTCGTACATCTGACACGCCCTGACACCATGAATAAAGAGCAAGCCGCCGCCGCACTCGGCATCACCGTTCGCACGCTTCAACGTCACATGGCGGCGCACCGTATCGGCTTCGCTATGCGGCGCACGACGACCGGCGAAGAAGCCACGTTTAGCGAGCCGGAAGTCGCACGCTTCAAGGCGGAACGCGACGCCCTGACAACGACTGTCACACCGGCAACGAACGTGTCAGAGGTTGTCAGAGATGAATCGCCACAGGCTCTGCAACGCGCCGGAAACGTCGAAGGTATAACGATGCTCGTTTCGATGCTTTCGGACGCAATGAAGGCAACGGAGACGCAAGGAAGCGTGGCATCCGACGTGCCGTTGCGTGACAAGATGACGCTTAACTTTAGGGAAGCGGCGCATCTGTCGGGAGTGCCGGAGTCGCACTTAAGAGCGGCTTATGCCGACGGGAAGTTGCGCGGTGCGAAGATCGGGCGCGGTGTCAGAGTGACGCCGGATGAGGTAAGGAAATATGTCGAGCAGAGGATGAAGGCTAAACGATGATGCCTAAAGAAGTGAAAGCATTCCGAAAGAAAAAGCGCGCGTTGCTCTTGGATTGAGACCCTGAGAAGCAACACGCGCCTGATCGATAACTCAAACAGTCCGTCGAGCGAAGGCGATTGCAAAAAGCAAAGCGCGTTCGGCGGCGACAGCCCGCCCGAATTGCGTTTGATTGTAACAAACTTCGGGCTGACCGCAAGGAAACAATGACCGTGTTGCTAAAAAATACCGGCGCACGCATGACAAAGAGGGCTTGGCGCCTGTTCTATGATCCTCTCTATGATCCCCACGCACGGGAAGTTTTTTCTATGTTTAGAATTTTTGTCGTATCGCGCGTCGTATCGCCCGCCCAAACGACGATCTTTCTACTTTATAATTTCCTCGTGTCTCGCCTCGTGTCTCGCACGCACGGGGGGATATTTTTAGACTATGCTTTTTCCTAGTGTCTCTGCCTAGTGTCTCGCACGCACGCAGGACACAGATGAGCATATAGTAAAAACAGCGAGTCACCGTTCAGTGAAAAACGTTTTGCTTCACACAACAATTTAAGGAGAAGACTATGAGTTCAGATGCTTCAGCGGTTCACGAGCCGTTATTCACCGAAGCCGAAGCGGCGGAAATATTGCGCGTTTCCGTTTCTACCATTCGCGGTTTAAGGCTCAGAAAGATGATCGCTTTCTACCGCTTCGGTCCGAAAAGCGATTCATTCGGACGGGTCTTCTATTCAGAAAATCACATCCGAAGCTTCAAACAACAGAGCGAGCAACCCGCGTCCGTCGCCGCGTGAAAATAGCGAAGCCGCGCACCGTGTCAAGCGGCGGCGGCTTCAATTGTTTGCTTCTCGGCGACGAGCCAAGAAGCATGGACGGTAACCGATAAAGGCGGTCACTATGCAATCAAGAGAATACACCAAAAAACATTTTTCTTCCACTCTCGAAGGTAGAACAAAATTTACCGATCTTCTCAACCCGTGTCTGCGCTGCGGACGCCGCTTTTGTCTGACAGCAGACCGCTTCACAATTCCGTGCGTCGAAGGGCGAATCGTACTGGTTCGCATTTGCCGTGTGTGCGCGCAGCTCGCTGCGGTCCAACCGGATTTCTCAAGTGAGATACGGAGGGCGGCATGAGCACTCAAACAAACACCGCACGCAACGATAATCAGCCGCAAGCGAAAGCGCACACCTTCACCAGAGCCGACGCCCGACGTGCCCGCGTCTCTTATCAACACATCGCGCAGATCGTCAATCTAATCGTCAACCGAGTCATTCAGACGCTTGACCATGACCGCGCGGCGACCTTCAAACCGGTTGTCTTTCAAACCATTCACGCGCTGCATGGCATGTTCAACGGGCGCGAAGTCTCGAAAGATTATCCGCTTTTTCGCGCACACATTTACACCGCGCCGCACTTCGGCTTCCAAGACACAAGCAAAGCAGAGATCGCGCTGATACAAGCGGATGATTCGCTAACACCGGAAGTCAAAGAAAACAAGATCGAGGACGTTCAAGCGCAAACAGAAGAAAATGCGCGGCGTCTTGTCTGCCGACGACTTAATGACTTGGCGGAAGCGGAAACGGCGGGCGGGCGGCAGTTGGTGTTTATTCGACGCGGCGACGGCGTGACGCAAAAGCTTACCGCCTACGAAGGTCATCCGTTGCTTGATGCCGCCGAAGCTTTATATCTCACGGTTCGCAACACGCCCGGCTACGCCAAGAATCCTTCGGCGGCAATCACCGAAGAGATGCTTGACGGTGCGGTCGCAAGTCTGCCGACGATTGCCAGCGACGCATCCGTCACGGCGAAGGGCGACCGCGCGCCGATGGATGCGGGCGACTTGATGACGGACGCGGTGCTAAAAGCGATGTGGACGAAGATCGTCAACTCGGCGGAGCGCACGCTGACAAAAGAATTCGAGACGGGCGGCGACCCGGAACTTGTCGCGCGGAAGTATGCGGCGAAGATCGAGAAGATCGGAAAAGACATTAAACAACGCCTTGCCCGCGAACGTCTCCGCGCTTTCTCGTCGATGGGCGATGAAGATACAGACGCACCGACAGCGGGTGAAGGAGTAAGCGGCGATGGCAAGAACAACGTGGGACATGTTGAGGGGGGTAAAACCGTCACCGAAGGCGAAGACAACGACGTTTGGGGTGACAACGTTGTCGGGGTGAATGATGACGAAACCGCCGAAAGCGCGCCGTTTTACCCTGTCACCGATGTCAGGGTAACTGAGAGTCAAATCGTTGAAACACAAGCAGTTGGCGAAACGCCTTTTTCAGAGAACGTGAATTTGCGACTCCGGCACGCCCTCGAATATGCGGCACAAGGGATCGAGGTTTTGCCGTTGTGGGGCGTAGCCGACGGGATTTGCGATTGCCGTGCAGGAAGTGCATGCCGCTCGGTAGGCAAGCACCCGCACAGCAAGCTCGCGCGAAACGGAGTGTATAACGCGACGACCGACGCGGCGCGTATCCGAAGTTGGTTCGACCGTGATCCGCGTGTCAATCTCGGCGTTGCGATGGGCGGAAAACTTAACTTGATTTGCGTTGACATTGATCCGAGAAACGCGGGCGACACAAGTTATCACGATCTTGTTAAGGCGCACGGCGACGATGCTTTTCCCGAAACCTTTGTTGTTAAAACGGGCGGCGGAGGCTGGCATAAATACTATTTTCTGCCGGAAGAGATAAAACCAAAAACAGGCGAGTTGAAAGGTAGTCTTGCGCCCGGAATTGATATTAAAGGCGCGGGCGGACTAATCGTTGCGCCGGGTTCAATCCACGCATCAGGTCGTTTGTATGAAGTTGAATCTAATACCTACATCGCTAAAGCACCTGAATGGATTGTGGCGAGTTTGAGAAAGTCAGCGGCAGGCGATCAACCGGAAAAGGCTATTGATTTTCAGGCGCACCGAGATCGCAAGAAAGCGAACATTAGCGGATTAACTATTGTTGAGGGCGAACGCAACCGCAAAGTGTTCGAGATTGGTTGCGCGATCTGGGGCGGGGGCGGAGCGCAAGACGATTCTGATTTGCGCGAACAGTTGCTTGCAATCAATAACGAACACTGTTTACCCGCGCTTGATGATGCGGAAGTTGAGAAGATCGTGGCAAGCATCGGACGGTACACGCGCGGTCCATCCGTTACGTTCGAGAAAAACGAGGCGGCGTTATGACGAGAATCATCATCGACCGTGAGAATGACGAGAGGAGGCTACAGATGTCCGATCCGAAGGGGCATGGAGAGAAGCTTTCGCGCAAGGGCGAGCAAGCCCTCGCCGCGTTGCTCCAGCACCCGACCATCGCGCTCGCCGCAAAGGCAACGGGCGTCTCTGACAAGACGATGTGGCGATGGCTCCAGCGCGAAGACTTCCAGAAGCGCTACCGTGAAGCGCAAAGGTCGCTGGTCGAGGGCGCCATCGGGGAGCTGCAAGCCGCGATGACGGAAGCCGTCCGCACTTTGCGCAACAACCTGACATGCGGAAATGCTTTTGCGGAGAACACTGCCGCCACGACCATCATCGCGCAAGCGTTGAAAGCCGTCGAGATTCAGGGACTCGAGCAGCGTGTGGAGCGGCTCGAAGAGCTGTTGAAGACGCAAGAGAAAGGAAGCGGTAAACGGTGGGCATAAATCTGCAAATGAGAATTGTACGGCTTGAGAACCAAACGACGAGCGCGGCGCGTTGCCAGCACCCTGACGTTTCGGTGCCGACGGCGAAGGCTATGCGATGGAAGACGAGCCGGAAGCAGATCACACGCCGAACAAGATTTGCGACGTGAGCTTCAGGAGCGACGGGAATGATCTCACTGGAAAACCTCAGAAAACCTGAGATTGACGCTGACTCAATTCCGATTTGAGTGCGCGATCTTGGATGAAAGAAAAGTAAAAACCATGACACCAGAGGAAAAAACAGGCAACACAACAACTCCGACAGCGATGGTCGAAGCGAACAGGCGCTCGCATCCTGCCGTTAGAACGCTTCTTCAGGAGAATGGCTTCAGCTAAGACAGCCACATCATCTTGGGTAACATAAATTCGGAACATTCGCGGGTGAATTGTCACGACGAACATTGCGAAGAACTTTATCGACTAAAGCCGCACCACATCATCTTGCGTTTTGAGCCTTATTTTAGAAGTCGAAACATTGTCCGACAAAGATCAAACACAAAGAGCGTCGGATAATTTGCATTATGACTGTCCGTTGAAAAGGAGATCACGAACATGAGCGAGAAAGAAAAAGAGAAGACCGCCGAAAGGATTTACCAGCGAATCAAACGGCAAGCACAAGAAAAGCAAGCGGCAAGACTTGAACGCCTTGAAAACTCTCAACGGCGTTTCAACAACCCGAAGGAGCACACACCACAATGAACCAATTAAAAACCATCGAATCGAAACTCAACCAGATGCGCACGCAGCGCACGGCGCTCGTGACGGAGCACGACGCGGCACAAAAGGGTTTAGCCGGTGATCTCGAACGCTTGATCGGCGACCCGTCGGCGAAAGCGGTGGAGTCGGCGTCGGCGGCGAAGAACAAAGCTTCGATGCTTTCCGCCGCGATCTCGGAACTGGACGCGCGGCTCGAAATGCTGGAGACGCAGTTTGTCGAAGCGCAAGATGTTGCCCAAGCCGAAGCAGATCGCCGTCGCGCCGAAGAGTTGCGCCGTGAGTGCGCGAGTTTGCAAATCGAATACAACGAAGTTCGCACGCAGTTGAATGACGACCTTCAGCGCGAAACAGAGCGGCTGTTTGAGCTTTCGGCTCGCCACTCGGCGGCAGGGCATGAGCTGACAAGGCTTTCTCCGCGCGAGTCGCCGCGTCTGCGCGAAGAGCTTCTGCGACACAGCGAGGCGATTGCGGCGGCGCAACGAAACGTCATCAACGAGATAGAACGACAGCGCACGAAGGCGAGACTTACCGAACGAAACGCACGCCAAGCGGAATATGAGCGGCGCGCCGGATTGTGAGCGGAAAACCCTGCATCTCGTCGCCACTAACAGATGAGAGCCGCAAGTGTTCACAGATTCGTGTTCACATGCGGCTCTCATTATTGATTCTTTATTCAAAAATTCAATTGACTCAATTCCGATTTGAGTGAGGGGTGGCGAATATCCGCCACCTTAAAAAAGGAAGAGCAGTCGGTGAGTAACTGCGATTACCGCTTCCCTTTTTCCTCTTCCCATTCACGCCGCATCCGTTCGTCGAGCGCGTCTCTCATCCCCGTGCCGCCCTGTTTCCGCATGAGTTCGTCGCCATGCAGCCGGAGTTCAGCGTAAAACTTCATAAGCGTTGCGCGGTTGAAGAAATTGGCGTGCGTCATCAGTTCTTGGATGTGCGAGAGCAACGCCTCTTCTATCCTGACTGACTCAACGCCGGTGTCGATGTCGATGCCTTTGACGCGCCCCGTTAGCGACACTCCGCGAGTGTCGCTAAGGCTTCGGCGGCGCGCTCGTAATCCGCGCGGTCGCGCTGCACGGTCAAGTCAGTGAGAAGCGAAGCGGCGGCAGTATTCTTTTGTTTCATTAAATAGCCTCCTGTAATTGAACCGATACGACGCGCCCGCACACTTCCTCCATGTCCGCGACGCGCGCACTGAGTACAGTCCAAGTGCCATCCCCGCTTGCGCTCTCAACGTAGGCGAGCGTGTAAGTACCGTTCTTCATACGGCAAAGGCAAACCTGATGAGGCTCAGGGTCGCCGTCGATCATTCCAACTGTTAAGAATATGTCCGCGCGCTTGGCGTCACGCGCTGCCTTGAGCGACGCGAAGGAAATAATCTCCGCTTGCTTCGGCTCCGCCTTTTCAATTCGTTTCGTTCGAGCCATCTAAGCCACCTGCCTTTCTTCGCGGCGCGCGGCAACGGCGAGTTGCAAGTGAAGGTGCTCCAGTTCGCGCCCGGCGGCTATCAGAGAGCGCGACAGGTCATCAAGCAGCGCGTAGCTCGGAGTCTCGTCGGCGGCGACTCTGAGGGCTTCCCTGACGTGAGCGCGCGCCGCTTCCAGTCGGCTCAGTGGCGTCACTTCGGCTTGTGCGTCCATCCATCGTTTCGTTAAACTCATGTTCAATCCTTTCATCTGGTCGTGAGTGTTGAAGGGTGAGAGCCGCGCCGGATGCTTGAGACATCCGGCGCGGCTCGTTTCGTTTAGTGACTCGCCGCGCGCTCGCTGGCGAGTTGAATGTGGGCGGCGACGGCAGCGGCGATGTGATAGCAAGCTTGCCCACGCTGTCCGGCTTTGCAGTCGCAATGTGCAAGGCGCACACCGTTTCTTTTCTCGCACGTCACGGTGTAGGTCGCGCCCGTCGCTTTGTTGGTGACGGTGTAAGAACCGAAACAGTTGACGCGAACACGCGGCTTGACCGTGCGCGCTTTGTTGATTGCCTTTTCGATTACCGTTGCTGTCGTGAGTTGAATCATTGTTTGGTCTCCGTTTTTTTGTTTGCTTCCAACACAGAGAACTATAATTCATACGATATAGTTATGTCAAGCATAAAATATCATGCTTGCAATATAGTTTATTGTGATATATAAATGGACGTATGAAGTTGCTAACGACAAACGAAGCGGCGGAGCGGCTGGGCGTTCATGTAACGCGCGTGCGGGCGTTGATTGTGGCGGAACGATTGCCAGCGCAGAAGATTGGACGCGATTACATGATTCGTGAAACCGATTTGCGCCTTGTAGCAGACCGTTCGCCCGGCAGACCGCCGAATGCTACGACCGCAACGCGCGGCAATGAGGCATCTACGAGCAAGAAGAAGGGGAAGAAATGACAACCGAAGAAAGAGTCCTCCGCATAGAAAACGCTTTCGCCACATTAAGCGAGCTGGTCGCGCAATCGCACGAGTCGGCGGCACAGTCACGCGCCCGCACGGATGCCCTGACCGACTTGCTGACACGCACGGAGACGCGGACGGCTGACCTCGAAAACTCCTTCCAGCTACTGACGGAATTGGCGCGCAATGCTTCGGAGCGGGCGGATACGCACGACGCTTGGATCAATCAACTCGGCGCGGGGCAAGCGGAGTTGAGAGCGGCGCAAGCTGAAAGCGAACACAAGATCGCCGCGTTAGCCGACGCGCAGATTCGCACGACGGATGCATTGAAGAAACTATTTGAACGCGACGAGCGGCGCGGTGAGAACGGCAACGGCGCGCAGTGAGCAAAAGGCAGTATCACGCCCGCGCAGCTATGGAGGAAGCAAAATACCTTGCTCGCGCGCGCGAGACAGATAACGCTCGAATCACGCTCTGACAGCAAGCCTTAAATCGGTGTCAGCCCTGACAACCTCTGTCAAAGGACTGACACGAGGATTTATTGACGTTCGTACATCTGACACGCCCTGACACCATGAATAAAGAGCAAGCCGCCGCCGCACTCGGCATCACCGTTCGCACGCTTCAACGTCACATGGCGGCGCACCGTATCGGCTTCGCTATGCGGCGCACGACGACCGGCGAAGAAGC
>MWWH01000552.1_pt1 | contig 10811 bp, 11 predicted proteins | sample 1047231 | NCBI WGS metagenome assembly MWWH01 (sample SAMN06349967, study PRJNA376086) | soil metagenome | isolation source: MG3-2 sample Antarctic (ecotone) soil | place: Antarctica | collected 2015-01-13 | reverse complement strand
ATCCTTATCAGTTGCATTTACTCTTTACAAATCTTATTCATAATTCTATAAAGTATTCAAAACAGGCTGTACCGCCGGTAATAAACATTTCTACAGAGCAGGTGTACTCTACGTCGCCGGGTGACGTTCGCCGTTCAGAAAAGGACGAACGTTACTTTCGAATAAGCGTGACGGATAATGGAATCGGCTTTGAAAATGAATTTGCAAAAAAAATATTCGGTCTCTTTCAAAGACTTCATACTCAGCAGTCCGCATACGAAGGCAAAGGAGTTGGCCTTTCAATTTGCAAACGTGTAATGACAAATCACAATGGTTTTATTTCTGCTGAAGGCGAGGCCGGAAAAGGAGCTACTTTTTATTTATACTTCCGACAATAGCTCCTCAACTTAAGGTAAGAAACAGCTGTTCTAAGGTGAAGAATTTTAATGTTCAAAAGCATTTTTGGTATGATTATTTAGGCCTCTTTAATAGAAAATATTTCATCACTAAACTTACTATCATGTTACGCTGGACAATCACATTCCTTATCATTGCAATAATAGCTGCAGTATTTGGATTTACTGGTATAGCAGCCGGTGCTGCCACCATAGCCAAAATTCTGTTTTTCGTCTTCATTGTTTTATTTCTCCTTTCTCTTATTGGCGGAAGAAGGACAATCGATTAGGAAAAAAGTTTATTATTTACTATAAAAAAATCTCGGTCACGGCTGAGATTTTTATTTTCCGCCCGCTTTTGGGTACTTAACTGCACAATCCATTTTTTACAAATTCTACCGGCGAAGTCCCCAGTTCACCCCTACATTTAGCGTTAAATTATTATTAGACAGTTTAGAAGAGTTGCTGCTTTGGACTTTTCTGATATCACTAAAACCATTATAATAGTTAATGTCAGCAAGGAACCATGTATATTTTACCAATCTGTAGTTGAACCCAACTGATGCATTTAACCCAATGTCAAACCCCTTGTAAAGGTCTTTCGCTTTATAGGAGCTTGTTACAGGAACGCTGCCTATTGTTCCTTCTATCTCAGTTTCTCCTCCAATTAAAAAACCTAAAGAAGGTCCTATGGAAATTTTTGGCCGAACACGCTGGCCGTACTTCCCTAGAAAGTACATGACCTTCAAAGGCACCCGCACATAGTCGATTGAAGTTGTTGTGGTAACATTATTTTGTACCATTTTACCTCCTTCTATAGAGTATTTAAGATCTGCTCCCAGACCAAAATTTGATTTAGTACTATAAATTAGGCAAAGGCCAATATTGCCAGCGGTCTTAAATTTACGGTTAGAATAATTTTTTATCCACGCATTACCAATACCGCCATTGATACCTAACGAGGTGTTTTGGCCAAACGTAAGCACTGCCATAGAAATGCATAACAACCCAAGGAAGTTTTTTTTCATAAACACATTTTGAGTTAACAGACAAATGTAATGCCGCCGGCTCTTTTCGTTTATGCTCCAAAATGCATGATAAAGTACACAGTGGAGCTTATTTGCTTTTAGTCATTATTATCAACTTATTGGTTTTGAGAAATTGTTTCTACAATTAAGCTCAATAATCCTTGTTATAGTTACTAATAAGTTTGGCAATATTTTTAATATAGATATAGTATGGGAAAGAAGAAAGTGCTGATAATTGATGACGAGGTTGATTTTTGTTTGCTGATGCAGTTTTACCTAACGAAACGAAATTGCGAAGTACAGATTTCTCATACGCTTCGTGACGGGATGGGTTTACTTGAAAACAATAATCCTGATATCGTAATCCTCGATAATAATCTCCCTGATGGCTTAGGATGGCCTGCAGCCAAAAATATCTTCGATGTTATACCTGATGTGCATTTGTTTCTAATTAGCGCCAATAATCCAAATTCTAAACCGGAATTCGTTAACTCTAACTTTCATGTTGTAGAAAAGCCAATATCCATAACTCAGATTGATAATTTTCTTAAATAATTCGTAGCCTCTTTTCTGTTAGGTCACCTTGATGGTGTAAGGAAATAAATTGGTATAGTTTTTACACCTTATTCTCTGTAATAGTTTTCTTTAACCTGTAAACATCTTCTAATGAAAAATGACAATATACCCGTTCCTCCTTTGAATAAGAAGAACAAAAAAGAACGGGATCCAAAAGATAAAACCGATATAACATCATCAGAATCTACTTCTTCCCAAAACTCGGGTGAGTCTATAAGCCAGGGAGGTGAAACGATAGTAAATGAGCAGGAACAAAATAAAACAGTGAACCAGGAAGAATTTGTTGATGATACTGCACAGTTTACCCAGTCGGCAACCTATATGCAAGATATACCCGGTGGGGATGATGATGATGATGATGATGACGATGATGATGATGACGACGACGAACCTGACGTACCGGAAATCGGTGATGATCCTGATGAGACTAAGAAAAAACTTCCGACAATGGTTTAGTACAGGTTGTATTCTAATTCGTAAAACCCTTCTCCATCAGAAGGGTTTTCCATGCGAAGCCTGTATTAGCTTTTGAGCAAGCCATGGTAAAGCTTTCATTGATTTCAAAAACATTCCAGTGGTAATGATATTGCCAAAGAATTGCTGCACCATTCTGCCGGTAAATAATCTTTTCGCAAATTGATGTTTCCATTTTTTCGCGTATTGCCGTTCCATTTGTTGCCGGCTGATATTTTGTTTCAAAAATTCATCTATACATTCAAAAGCCAATTTGCATGCATGCAATGCCATGCTCATACCGTTGCCGCATAAAGGTGTTATCATACCTGCGGCATCACCCATCATTAGTATATGATCGTGCACCTGAGATTTATTAATAAAGTTCACCTGCGAGATTGCTAACGGTGCTCTATATAAAAATTCAGCAGAGGAGAATATCTTTTTTAGATGAGGATTTTGCCACAATACGTTTTGCTCCATTTCAGTGATTGAATGATTATTCATCTGGAGGTTATGAGCAGTAGTGAGATAGCATAGACAGCATTTATCATCTTCAATAGCTGATATGCCACAGTAGCCATTGGCAAAATTGTGTAATGCAATAACATTCTTAGGCTGCTGATAACGCACATGATACTTAACAGCGATATAGTTATTCAGCTTACCGGGTTTCTTTGATATAAACGAACGGCGCAGCTTTATATCAAGGTTGCTGCGTTTGCCATAACCAGCTATACACAAAGCAGCTGTGGTGTTTTTGTTTGGTGACGTAATAAAAAATTTTTCGGTTTGATATTGTATGTCGGTGACCTTACTGCCGGTTACTACATCAACACCTTTCGCTAATGCAAGCAGGTACAGAGAATGGTCAAGCTTAAAACGGCTTACACCAAACCCTCCGGATGGTAAATTAAAATCATAAATATTTCCTGAGACATCACTAAGAAGAAGATTGTTGATGTTTGGTAACATCCAGTCGTTCAAAGGAACTCCCAGGCGTTCAAGAAAAGACCGGCTTTCATTGCTTATATATTCGCCGCAAACTTTATGAAAAGGATATTGTTCTTTCTCAAACAGTATAACCTTATACCCATGATTGCTGCATTGTATGGCAAGGGTTAAACCTGCAAGCCCGCCACCTACAATTGCGATATCATAGTCAATTTCTGCGATCATTTCAAATGCGTAATAAGATAACGGAATGCCCATTGCCACAAAATCTTATAGCTGCTTATTTGCGCCTGCTTTAGCAACGACAGCCATTCGCTTTTTATAAAGGAACGGGCAACGCTTAAAGGAGCATCATGCTTTACCAGTTGAGACGAAGAAAAAACGCTTGTAAGCCACCTGATGCTGTAATATGCCAGCCAATGCCGCTGAAGATCGTTTATAAAAAATCCCTTTTCAGAATTTAGCTGCATCCATCGCAATTGTAAAAGCAGTTGCTCATTGGTAAAGTGATGGCAGAACAAGCTTGAAAAAATTACATCCGGCTTTCTATCAAAAGTAACATTATTGTAATCACTAACGATCCAGTGGGTGCTTGCAGGCAACTGAGAGTTTGTGATTGCAAAGTCTATACATTCTGGTTTTATATCAATACCGGTCAGTTGAGGCTTTATCCCTCTATTGTTGCACCACTTATTTATTGCCGCAAGGTTATCACCACCACCACAACCAATTTCACAGATACTCACGGTCTTATCCACCCCAATAATTCTTTTCAACCCAATTATTGTAACCCGATGGCCACCCAACCACTTGTTTATAAAACTTAGTTCTTTAAGATTTTTATGGATTTGATCTATGGAAATACCTGGCCGATCTAATAGCTCACTTTCGTATGACCGTTGTGCAAAGTTCATTTGCCTGAAGCAATAAATGTTTCCATTGTTAAACCCGGACCAAATGCAACTCCAAAAACTTTTGAAGCTTTGCTATTTAAACTATTCATGATCTCTTTTAAAACAAATAGTATTGTTACTGAAGACATATTCCCATATGATGATAAAACGCTCCTTGAGTATTTCATGTCGTCTTCAGCTAATCCTAATTTCTGCTGAATAACATCCAGGATCTTTCTACCACCAGGATGTATGCACCAGTGTGTTATCTCTTCTTTTTTTATGTCTGCTTTTTGCAAAGCACTGTCCATCAATTTATCAATTTCCTGCTGAATAAGTTCAGGAACATCTCCGCTTAACTTCATTAGAAAACCTTTACTGCTTAGCTTCCAGCTCATATCATTTATGCCGTTAAAAGCTACTTCTGAGAAAAACTCATTCAGAGAAAGCGCACCGGTATTTTCTATACAATTAGACACTAACGCAGCTGCACTTCCGTCAGAAAATAATAAGCTGCTTGCTGCATTGTCTGCTGTAAATTCTTTTTGAAAATGAAGGGACGATAGTTCAGTAGCAGCAATAATAACGTTAGCATTGGCCGTGCTGTCGCAAATCATTTTAGCGATTTTGAATGCATGAATAACTGCATAGCAACCCATAAAATTTACTGACGTTCTGAAAATATTCGTTGATAAACCCATTGCTTCGGTCACCTGAAGATCGAGCCCTGGTGCACTCATACCTGTGCAACTAACGGTAATGAGGTGTGTAATTTCTGAGCTGTCTATACGTCCATCAATGCACTGCTCAATAGCTTTGACTGATAATAAAGGTGCATACTCATCATATAATTTCATCCTCTGATCGAGGCTAATAGAGTCTTTACTGCTTCCATTATTTATAAAAACCGGGTCGCCATTTTGAGTACTGAAATCATTTAATACAGAATACCTGTAATCAATACCACTCCGCTGGTACAAAAAAGATAGTTTCCTTTTTTCTAAGTCATCAAGATTATATGCACGTTGCAAAAAATGCAGAATATCATTTTGCTTGTGACAATAGGGAGGCAATGCAGTTGCTATGGATATTATGTCAGCCAAATTGATGAAGAATAATTAAAATGATAAAAGGGACATGGATGGTATGCTTAAAGTTAGCTGATTTGAATTTCGCTTCACCTTTACCAAACAGAAAATACGGGTTCAGGCATAAAAAAGATTTGTGAATACAAATTGTACACGAATGATATTGTATCTCAATTTTGTCCGGTACTATAATGTTGTAAAATTTCACAGGTTTAGAAATCGAAGGAATTACCTCGATAAAGAGCATTTTAATTCATACTAATTTAATTGCAGCGACAACAATACCTCATAGCTTCTATCTAAAATTATGAATGCTGATATTCAACTAAGAGCATGGCAAAAAGAAGATGCAGCAGCACTTGCATCAATCGCCAATAATAAAAAGGTATGGCTGAATGTTAGAGATCGTTTCCCTCATCCATACACAATAACCAACGCACTTGAATGGATTGCCAGGGAATCAATACAGCAACCTCCTCAAAATTTTGGCGTCATTTATAATGGAAGTGTTGCAGGAGGTATCGGAGTAATTTTAAAAGATGATGTGTATAAGAAAAGTATTGAAATAGGATATTTTATTGGGGAGCCATTCTGGGGTAAAGGCATTGCCACGAAAGCTGTAAGCTTACTCATTCCCTATATTACCAACCAGTATGATGTTGTTCGAATTTATGCTGAAGTATTTGAGCACAACAAAGCTTCTATGAGGGTCCTGGAGAAATCAGGCTTTTATCTTGAAAGTATCCGGAAGAAAGCGGTTATAAAAAATAATGTGATTATGGATGACTATGTTTGGGTAAAATTATTATAACGCTGAATTCATTTGCACAATATATAACTATTGCCGAAAGTAATTCCATGCTTCATCTCAAAGAACCATTATGGAGGCAACGGCTTATGTTTTTCTTTCTTAGGATAATGCCTTTTTTATTTTTGGTTTTTCCTCTGGTCATCATAACTGCTTCGATCGGAGAGATACCACGGCAGGCAATATACTTAATGTCAGTCGCTATGTTGATACCAGCAATTATACTGCTGAACATAGCTTACATAACAGAAGTTGAAATATCCACAGTAAGCATCAGGGTGGTGAGCAATACTTTCAAAGGAACAAAAGAGGAGGATATATTATTGTACGATATTGATAAGATCATTTGCAGAAAACGTTATGGTAAGAAGGCTGGTTTATTTTACTACCTGGTTCTTAAGACCGCACAGAAAAGAAAGCGGTTTATTTCCTTTCATGGAAGGAATATAAAGGAATCAAAAAGACAATTCATAAATGAAAGATTACAGAAAATCACCGGCATTTCTGTTCTTAATAAGTAAGTTCTCTTTGCTTAATTTCATGCAACATGATCCCTGATTTAACTAAATGCAATTATTATTTTATGAAAACATCTTGCATACTTCTTGTTTTACTAACCTTTATCTGTGTTCAATCGTTTTCCCAGGACTCGATTACGAGGACAGATATAAAGTCCTTTGCAAAAGTCATTGGGTTAAATTTTACCGAACCCGAGATAGACTCCATGATCCGCGATGTAAGAAACAGGCAAAGCGTCTATACCAACTTGCGGAAGTTTTCGCTGGATAACAGCACGCCTCCTTCAATGGCACACAGTCCTGTTTTACCAGGAATGACGTTTAACACAACACAACAACCCGTAAACTGGAACATGCCGGCTAATGTGACTTTACCAAAAAACAAAAATGATCTTGCTTTTTACTCCTTACTGCAATTGGCATCAATCATTAAGACAAAAAAAATCACATCAGTTGATCTCACCCGGTTTTTTATAAACAGGCTAAAACAGTTTGGAGATACACTTCAGTGTGTTATTTCTTTAACTGAAGACATAGCCATGCAACAGGCGCAACAGGCAGATAAAGAAATTGCCTCAGGCAAATACCGCGGCCCGTTACATGGAATTCCATATGGCCTAAAAGATTTGTTTTCAGTAAAAGGAACTCATACCACGTGGGGGGCTGCGCCTTACAAAAACCAGGTACGTGAAGAAGATGCTTTCGTATATACTCAATTGAAAAACGCCGGCGCCGTGTTAGTTGTAAAGTTTACATTGGGTGCACTTGCAATGGGTGACTACTGGTATGGAGGAAGAACAAAAAACCCCTGGGATCTTACGAAAGGCTCCAGCGGTTCATCAGCGGGCTCGGCATCAGCAACTGTGGCAGGTCTTGTTCCTTTTGCAATAGGGACTGAAACCTATGGCTCCATCATTTCGCCTGCAACTGCATGCGGAGCTACCGGGCTGAGACCGACTTTTGGAAGTATAAGCCGCAGTGGCGCAATGACACTAAGCTGGAGTCTCGATAAAGCCGGGCCTATTTGTCGAAGTGCTGAGGATGCCGCAGTAGTATTTAACTACCTGCATGGTACTGATGGTCTTGATGCAAGCGCAGTGAACCGGCCATTTAATTACACAGGTAAAATTGACTGGAAAAAATTGAGAATTGGATATGCTAAAAATTATTTTGATAAGCTTGATAGCAGCGCCAATGACCATAAGGTTCTTGATGTGTATAGGAAGTTAGGCGCTAATCTTATACCTGTTATTTTTCCTGATAGCGGTTTGTATAATTTCAATATGATGACTTTAGTTATCGGAGGCGAAAGCGCTGCGGCATTTGATGAATTTACACGAACTGATATGGATGATATGATGACACGTCAGACAAGGGGCGACTGGCCAAATCAATTTCGAGGTTACCGGTTTATACCTGCTGTCGAATATATAAATGCGAACCGTCACCGGTATTTATTAATGAAATCTCTCGATAATTTTTTTCAGAATTATGATGTTATTATTTGTCCAACTTTTGCCGGTAATCAGGCGGCTATTACTAATTTGACCGGTCATCCCGCTATTTGCTTTCCTACTGGTTTCAATAAATCAAATGTACCCACGAGCATTACCTTGCTAAGTAAGTTGTATGATGAGGCTACTTTGATTGCTGCTGCAAAAGCATACCAGGACGCAACCGGATGGGATGAAATGCATCCTGCAATGTTTAAATAGTGATGGAAAACATTTTCGTGAAACGTGAAATGTGAAAGGTGAGACATATATGACACGTGAAAATTCTCACGCCGCATGTTTCACGAACACCTGATCTGTTGAAGGCAAGGCTTACTTCAACTTCTTAGTGGGATCAAGCAATTGAGGGAACCAAATTCTAAAACGTGATTATTCATTATAAGTATTTCCGGCTGAAGCATAATCGCAGAAGGTTAATGTTACTGGCTTGCCGCTTGCTTCTGCTCTGTACGACCCCACCATACAAGGCGTTTTAAAACTCATCCAGATATCTTTATTATCGCTTGATTGCACCATTTCTAATGGCACATGGCCATCCTTTGTGAGCAAAGGAGTTATTGTTTCATCAACATCTGCATCTCCCGTCATCCTCTTATCCCTTGCAAGTACAATAGGACCTCTTAAAATCGCCTGGTAAGAAGGTGTGCCTGCAATTTCTTCAATACGGCCACGCATGTCGAGGGTTAAAGTAATTTTATCTCCAGCTTTCCAGAGTCTGCTTACCTCCGCATATTTTCCTGGCTGTACATTGTCAACTGTTTCTCCATTCACTTGTAAAGATGTCTTGCTGCTCCATTGTGGTATCCTGATGTTTACATCCAATGTTTCCTGCTTTGGCAGCTTAAGTAAAAACGTTATGGTGCCGTTTATAGGATAATCAGTTTCCTGCACCAGTTCGGCTACCTGGCCTTTGGGTGTTTTTACTTTGTATGAACCCGGATTAAAAAAATTTATAGCAAAGCCAGTCTTGTTAGTCATAACAGACGAAAGCGGCAAAGTAAATAAGCCTCTTGGTCCACTGGCTACACAGCAATTAGTACCCATCTTGCACTGGTCTTCACCTTCGTTCCTTATACCGAGTATAGGGGAATATTTGGCCCAGCTTGAACCATCGGGTAACATTGAACCAAGCAAGGAATTATAAAAAGATTGTTCAATAGCATCAGCATATTTTGGTTCACCTGTGAGCCTCAGCAATTGTTGACTTAGTTTTATCCATGTAGTTGTAACACATGTTTCCTGGTAATGTTTTGAACCCAACGGTTGTAATTTTTTTCCGCCAAACCATGCTTCCATACTTGAGCCCGAACCAACTACATTTATTTCAGTGTTCCTGATATTTTCCCATACTTTCTCAACGGCCGTTCTATAGGGTTCTTTGCCTGTTAACCTGTACAATTCAAGTAATCCTTCATAACACGACATCATTTCATAAGCCTTCTGACCCTGCTCATAACCAAACCAGTTTTTCTCCGGGATAGGAAAACGTTCACCAACATTTACATCTGCTTTTGATATTAATTGCGGACCGATCGGGGACTCCCATTGATGAACAATTTCTTCAGCAAAATCAAGGTAACGTTTATCATTAGTTCGGGCATACAGCAATGTAATTGGCTCCAGCACGGACGTAGCTGCCATGCCGCGATGATTCCCTTTTTGTACAATGTTTACCTTTTTATCAGCAAGCTCTTTCATTAAATGATCTGCAACACCACGTGCTGCCTGCAAACTTTTCTTATCACCTGTGAGGTCGTAGTACGATAATAAACCAAGCATGCAATACTTTCTTCCCCAGATGTCCCATTGTTCCAAATGCTTTTCATCAGCATAGTTACCAATGTAACCATCAGGTGTTTGGGTATTTATAAGTTTAGTAACAGCCTGGTCAATTTTTGTTTTAAGCTGCGGCTGCGAATTATACCTGTAAGCCATGACGGCAGACGTGAATTATTTTCTTTGTGCGGGATGTCACAGAGGGTAATATAAAAAAAGCTACAGGTCATAGACCAGTAGCTAAAAGATAAGAGATATATGTAAAGATAGAGTATGTGCACCGTGATACTAATGAACAATACCACTTAATAGTACAGGTATACTTAGCTATGTTTAGCTATGCCCGCCTGATAATCCCAATCAGCAATGATATTACGGCAATTACTAAAAGGATGTGTATAAGACTGCCGGCGTTGCCAACAAAGAAACCAAATAGCCAACCTATAACACAAATTACGGCTACGATGTATAGTATGCTTCTCATAATAAAACGTTTTCAACAATGGGATAAAAACCTTGCCATAATTTAGATACTGGCAAACGATGGCACTGATTTGGTTTATATAATTAATCTTAGAGTAAAATATTCCCCATTAGCTTTACAACGAATTTTAAAAATTGATTATGCATTGGCATGAAGTTTCTGCCTGCTTAGCGGTAAAAGTTATACTATGAAGGCCATAAAAAAATACTTTGGAATTATCAGAGATGCCGGAAAATCTTTCATAGAAGATAATGGTGTAAAGCTTAGTGCGGCCCTGTCTTACTACACCGTTTTTTCAAAAGTTCCATTATTAGTTCGCGTATTATCTCTGTCAGGTATATTTTT